>Ga0228698_1000045_pt1 | contig 121802 bp, 106 predicted proteins | sample McNCre117_Aug_MG_FD_178015 | JGI IMG/M metagenome (GOLD analysis project Ga0228698, IMG submission 178015) | Freshwater microbial communities from McNutts Creek, Athens, Georgia, United States - 1-17_Aug_MG | ecosystem: Environmental > Aquatic > Freshwater > Creek | place: USA: Georgia... | reverse complement strand
ATTAATGTGGCGCATAAGCCACTAATCAACTCACTAAATTGAGGTGACTAATGGAATTTATGTGGATTTTCATGGGCCTGATTTTTGGTGGAATCACCATGGTTGTGGCTCGAAACAACGGACGCTCAGCCGGCACGTGGTTTGTGATTGGGCTGCTCTTCGGTCCGCTTGGTTTAATCGCGTCGCTGGTAGTCGGCAAAGACCAAGCCGCAGTAGATGAAATGCAGCTGAACGCTGGCGAAGTGAAAAAGTGCCCTTTCTGTGCTGAACTCATCAAGCCAGAGGCTTTGATTTGCAAGCATTGCGGCAAAGACCAACCTGTGCATGAAGTCAATCACGCCAACTCTGAACCTTGGGAGTGCTCCGGCTGCACAGCGATTAACGACGGGAGCAAGGTTGAATGCTGGAACTGCGAAAAGCCTCGTCCTGCATAAATTAAAGAGAGGATTTGTTGCTCATGGGTCGCTGCAGTTCCGCTTGAATCTGAAACAAAGCATCACAAACATCAAGACCATCGAGCCCGACATAGTGCCGATGCAGAACCTCGGTCTTGGGGGCCGTATGGTTCAAAATTCGACATAACACAGCGTCACCCACCCTTAGTTTTTTAGTTTTACTTCTTGCTTCTGGCTCGATTTCGAGCTTTTTCATAAGCGACGGTATCAACAAACGGAGGATGCTCCAGTTTGAATGAAATTTGATTCATCACTAATGACGCTCTTGCCATTGGAATTACGGCAGCGCCAAGATATGTACCCTGATGGACATCAATCGCAGCATGACCCGTGAGTCTTCGACTCAAATCCCCATCAACGCCTGCGTGATAAAACTTGACCGCCAGCGTAGAGCGAAATGAATGAAAAACTTGACGCGACCTTTCGCCCTGACTCTTGCCAACACCAACTGTTCGGCGATATTCCATGAAGTCCACAGTCGCCCGCTTGCCATACCCATCACGAGCAGCCTCACCAATGTCTGGAAACAAGCGCTGGTAGCCCTTCTTTCTCAGAAAATCAACATAATTAAGCAACCCCGCATCAATCAGTTCGTGATGTATTGGCACATAACGTGGCGCAAATTCATTTTTCCCGCCGTCAGTTGTTTCCTCATCAGAGAGCAACATGGCTGGTAGTTCATCGACGTAAATGAACGCTTCCAAGTGCAGCCCTGCTAACTCCTCAAGCCTTGCTCCGGTGTACAAACCGAGCAGTGGTAGCCAATAGTGTGAAGGCTTTTTGAACGAGTTTTCGCGATACGCAACCGAATGAAACAACCGCTTCAGTTCATCGTCCGTGAATGGAAGGTATTTTTTCGTCTTGGCATTTTTAGACTTATTTTTCCCCTTGAGCTTTGTTCCTTTCAAGCCAATCAACAATGCGGCATCAAGCTCATGATGCTCCACGCCGTGCATGACCACAGCATGAACGAGACTTAAATTTCTAATTTTGGTGTTAAGTGCAGCATCATGATCTAGAACCTCTGCTCTATATTTCTTCACAGCATTAAGGGTCAGACCATACTTTTCAACATGGACCGAAAACTTAGCCCATACAGGGGCGTAATCATGCAAGCGGCTCGTTTTGGCATCCTTCCAGCGATCCGTTCCAACACCTTCACGAAAAAAATCTTCGAAAAGTTCACTCGCAGTGATGGCCGGAATTGAAGCTCGATTGACAGCCATGCTCGTGGCTTGGTTGGGCAGATTGGTTAATGCAGTTTGAATAGCAGCCTCAACCGATGCGGTCTCTTCTGGAGTGGCATCCACTTTAATCTTGCGGACTTTGCCCATTTCGTCCAAGTCAAGTTCAAAGGTGTAGTCGAACTGATAACCCTCAGGTTGTGACTTCTTCATGGCTCGTAGGTGTTGGTAAATCGAATCGGTTTTAGCTGCGCAAGCTCTTGCCATTATGAGAGCTAAACTGCGCAGACTTGTACCAAGCGATTTAACCAAGTAAGGCTTGCCAATGACTGTACGGAGATCGTCGGGCACACGGCGACGATAGTAAAAAATGGTCCCATGTCGCGAAAGCGTGAGGAAGTCTTGAGTCATGTGTAGCACCTTTGTGCATCACCTGACAGAAAATGGGCAATAAAAAAAGCCGCCGACCGCATGGATCAACGACTTTTAGAAAATTTGGTGGTGATAGGTGGATTTGAACCACCGACATCAGCATTATGAATGCTGCGCTCTAACCAACTGAGCTATATCACCGAATCTGCGCGAGATTGTAAACCATTTTTAGCGACCGAAATCGCCTAGGTGGTACCCATCGCATCAGACATGACTTTCCCTAAGTTCACAAAGTAAGCATCTGCTGCTTTGGTGGGCACAAGATACTTGGTACGACGGTTGTTGGCTTGAAACACTTGTTCGATCAAGCCAGCAACGCGCAGGTCATCCAACTTGCGATGGATGGTGGCAGGACTGGCCAGCGAAGTAGTTGCCATGGCATCTGAGACTGTCATGGGGTGGCCCTGTTCATGGCGCAAGGCAATCATTTCCAATAAGCGTTTGGCTGTTTCATCGATGTCTGCCAACTGTGTCGATGATCCATCCAAGGCATTGGCGAGTGCTAAGAAACGCAGATAGATTTTGTTCATATAAATCCTATTTAGATGATTGACTACGTTGTGGCAATCATTCTCAGAACAATATCTGGTCTTGTAAAGAAATAAAAATCTTAATCTTCGAAAGGCGCTACAACACCAAAACTTCGCTGGGAATAAGCCAAACCATGACCTGCTTGTGAACCAAAGTCAACAACTTCGCCAATCAAGATGTCATGGTCACCTGCTGACACCACTTGCGCTAGGCGACAGTCAAACCAAGCGAGCACACCGTCCAGACGCGGGTGTTGGTTGATACCACGCACACATGTTTGTCCGGCAAATCTGTCTTGCTGAGTACCTTGGGCAAATTGAAGTGCCAAGTCTTTTTGTTGTGCGCCCAATACATTGACCATGTAACCGCCAGCGTTGACAAACGCAGCATAGCTGGCTGCTGTTTTACGGACACTCCAAAGCACCATGGCAGGTTCAAGTGACACGGTATTGAATGAGTTGCATGTCATACCCCAGTCTTGGCCTTGGGTGTGAGCAGTCACCACGGTCACACCAGTGGTGAAGCAGCTCATCGCGTCTTTGATATTCACGCTGTACTTTCAGAAAGTTTTATAAAAAGTCAGTGTGTCTTGTGCGGCCACACGACCTTCGTCTGTTGGAATCACCCACACTTCTATGCCACTATTGTCGGCGTGAATAGAACACACGCTATCGCCTAGGGCCTTTGTGTTGCGCTCGACATCGAGGTACACGCCCAAGTAAGCCAAAGCAGCACACACTTGTTCACGCAGCACAGCATCGTGTTCTCCAATGCCGCCCGTGAACGCAAGCACGTCAAGACCACCAATGCAGGCGCTCAAGGCCCCCACTTCACGCACCACACGGTGCGCAAACAAGTCGGTGGCAAAACGAGCCGCATCCGAGCCTGAAGCACGCAAGGTGCGCATGTCTGCGCTTTCGCCCGACACCCCCAACAAGCCACTTTGTTTGTAAAGCAACTTTTGAAGTTGATCGTGATTCCACCCTTGCTCCATCAGATAGAGCAACACCCCAGGGTCGAGCGCGCCGCTGCGTGTCCCCATCATCAAACCATCCAAGGCGGAAAAACCCATCGTGGTTGCTCGACTTTGATGCTCGGTCGTGGCGCACACGCTAGCGCCATTACCTAAGTGCGCCATCACTGTGCGCGCCACCGAACGAGGCACGTCGCGTTGCAAAACTTGGCTCACGTATTGGTAAGACAAACCATGAAAACCATAACGGCGCACACCCTGTGCAGTGAGTTCACGGTCAATCGCAAAAGTGGTTTCTAGTGGAGAAAGCGTGCGATGAAAGGCTGTGTCAAAACAGGCCACTTGCGGCACGTCTGGAAAAGACATCTGAAACGCACGAATACCTGCCAAGTTATGCGGTTGATGCAAAGGTGCCAACGCATTGAGCGTCGCGAGTTGCACCAACACCTCGGGTGTCACGCGCACGCTGCTCGAAAAAAATCCCCCTCCATGCACCACACGATGTGCAATCGCCTGCACAGGCAAATGCGAAAAACGTGAAGAAAGCAAACTTTGCAGGGTCTCCAAAGCAGCGTCGAAAGGCTCACGACCAGAGGGCACACAGACTTGGGTGAACTCTTTGTCTCTGCCTTGCATCGAGATACAAATGCGTGGATCCCCCGAAGGCTCTAAACCTTCGATGTTGCCTGTGACCTCAGCTTCACCAATTTCCGCCCCCTGAATGGGATAGAGCGCGAACTTCAGACTCGACGAGCCTGCATTGACTGACAAGATGCTCATGCGGGATGTGTGCGGTAGTGATGGGCGATCAACTTAGCCAGCAAAGCTGAAGCACTGCGTGTGGTTGCACTGTCGGCTCGACTGGTGAGCGCAATCGGCACGCGTGCACCTAACACGACCCCAGACCCAGAAGCGCCAGCCAAATATTCAAGTTGCTTGGCCATCATATTGCCGGACTCTAAATCGGGCGCAACCAAAATATCGGCTTGACCAGCCACCGCCGATGCAATGTGCTTAATTTCGGCCGCATGTGTGGACACCGCGTTGTCAAACGCCAGCGGACCATCGAGCAAACCACCTTTGATTTGCCCACGGTCTGCCATCTTGCACAACGCAGCCGCATCGATCGTAGAAGGGATGTTTGGATTGACAGTTTCCACCGCAGACAAGATGGCAACCTTAGGCTGAGCCACGCCCATGATCTGGGCAAACAAAATGGCGTTTTGCACGATGTCTGCTTTTTCAGCCAAGGTCGGTGCAATGTTCAACGCCGCATCCGTGATGTACAAGGGCTTGGGGTACATCGGTGCTTCAAAACGAAACACATGGGACATGCGACGCCCTGTACGCAAGCCTTTTTGCGACACCACAGCATGAATCAACTCATCGGTGTGCAAGCAGCCTTTCATCAGCGCTTCAAGGTTTTGATCTGCCGCCATTTGTGCCGCCAGTTCAGCGGCAGCATGGCTGTGTGCCACATCAATCACCTCAATGCCGGCCAAATCAATGCCAGCCTCCGCAGCAACAGTGCGAAGTTTTTTCTCAGGTGCAATCAAGACTGCTTTGATGAGTCCTGCATGGTGTGCGTCCATGGCGCCTTGCAAAGAATCGGCATCACAAGGATGCACCACGCCACAACGCACAGGCTCTAGGTGAGCACCCAAGGCGAGCAAATTTGCATGGCGTTGTTCCGGATCAAACAAGCTGATGTGAGCTGCATGAATACGGGGCATGCGCAACTTCTCGGTTGGAGCCATCACACGCGCAACGCCGTACAGCACGCGTTCGCCTTTTTGGTTGACCAACAAACAATCGAGATCAATGGCATTTTTCTCGTCATGCTTCGCTGTGCAGATGACCGTCACATTCAGCGTGTCTCCCACTCGCACGGGGCGACTGAAATGCAAATTTTGTTCGAGGTAAATCGTGCCTGGTCCAGGAAAAACTGTGCCCAATAAACTGCTGATAAGCGAACCACCCCACATGCCATGGCCAATCACGCCATGAAACAAAGTGGCATTCGCATATTCAGGATCGAGATGCGCCGGATTGGTATCGCCTGACACAGCAGCAAACGCTTGAATATCAGCCACAGTCAAGGTTCGAACCAAACGCGCAGTTTGTCCTAAGACGATTTCTTCGTAGGGGTAGTTTTCAAGCCACTCGTTGTTGGGGTCGTTGGTGGTTGCAGTGATGTCGTTCATGGCTATCTTCAATTCACGGCGTGGCTGCCCGCATCTACATAAATGGTTTGCCCCGTCATGCCACTGGCGGCATCGGTGCACAAAAAGGTGCTGAGGTTGGCAATTTCTTCCAAACTCACTAAACGTTGCAGAGGCGATTTGGCAACGTTGTGCTGCATCAGCGCATCAAATGCTTCAATCCCAGATGCGGCTCGCGTGAGAATCGGCCCCGGCGACACCGCATGCACGCGAATGCCTTGTGGCCCTAGCTCCAAGGCCATGTAACGCACCAACGACTCCAACGCCGCTTTGACGGGCCCCATCAAACCGTAATGCGGCACAGCTTCGTCCGCACCTAAATAAGACATGGTGATCATGCTGCCGCCCCGCGTCATATGCGGTGCACACAATTTGGCCAGCGAAGCAAACGAATGACACGACACCTCCATCGCACGCGCAAAGCCCGTGCTGGAGCTGTCAATCACTCGACCATGCAGGTCTTCCAAAGGTGCCCATGCAATCGAGTGAATGACAAAATCTAAACGTCCAAGTTTGGCAACCGCGTAGGCCACCAACGTGTTTAAGTCGTCTGGTATTTCGATGTTGCAAGTTTGCAAGTCCATACCCACAGACTGTGTGAGAGGCTCAACATACGAACGTGCTTTGTCGTTCAAACACGAGGCAATCACATTGGCTCCCATGGCTTGCGCTTGACGCGCACAACCCCATGCAATGCTGTGCTCGTTCGCCAATCCAAGCACCAAGCCTTTTTTACCTTGCAAGTCAAAGGCTGAAATTGCATTCATAAAAATTCCTCAAAACCACCGACAGGTTCAAAACGCCCAGCCACAAAACGCAAACGTGTAGGTCCACGCATGGCACGGTGGGACACCGAATGGCGGGGATCGCCGGGGTAACACAGGGTGCGCACGCCGTGGTCATCAAACGCTTCGGGCAGCACCAAAGGTGGTTGTCGCTGCTGGGCTTCGTGCCACACGCTTGCAGAATCCGCATGTGGCAACAACGACACCAACGTCATGATTTGCGGAGGCGCCAAAGGCAAGTCGCCACCCCAGTAGCGCGCCAAAGCGTCGCGTGGACTGAGCCACACGCTATCAATCGCTTCGATGTTGTCATGAATTGGGTGCTGTCCCTCAGGCAAAACAGCCACAAAAAAACGCGTATCAAACCGCTTATTGGTCACAGACGGGGTGAGCGGCGTAATCCAGCGAGACCATGGCAACAAGCGCTGCGTGTCCACACGCAAGCCCGTTGTATGCAACAACTCAGCAAACGCTTGACCACCGTGCAAACGTTGCTGCCACTGCTGGCGTTGAACGGCATCGTGTGCCAAAGCCTCGGCATGGTGCAAACGCGCATACAACACACCGCACTCTTCCAGCACTTCACGCACCGCTGCCACATACAAACCAGCCGCAGTATGAACAGGTAAATCAACCTCACCCAATGCGCGGAACAATGCCCGAGGTGCTGCGTCCAAATAAGCATGCAGATCAGGCGCGCAATCAGCCTCGTCTAATTTGCCACCCGGAAAAACATAAGCGCCGCCCAACACAGCCGAGGCCGTGTGGCGGCGCAACAAAAAGACTTGCAAGCCTTTTTGGGGATCATCACGTAACAACACCACCGTGGCCGAAGCCCGCGGTGGTGTGGTGACGATTTCGCTGTTGAGTTGCATGAACCGCAGCGATGGATCAAAAATTATTTGGTTGGGTAAGCCAAATCAACGCGGCGGTTTTGCGCCCAAGCGGCTTCATCGTGGCCCATCGCTTGTGGCTTCTCGCTGCCAAAGCTCACAGGCTCAACTTGACCGTCTTTCACACCATAAGCCTTCAGACCACGCACCACAGCTTCAGCACGCTTTTGACCCAAAGCCAAGTTGTACTCACGGCCACCGCGTTCGTCGGCATTGCCTTCGGCACGAATTTTCAAAGCAGCGTTCGCAGCCAAGTATTTACCTTGACGTTCCACCACGGCGGTTTGGTCAGCTTTGATATCGAACTTGTCGAAGTCGAAATACACGCTGCGTTCTTTGGCAATCAGGCTGTTGGGGTTCAAGTAGTCTGCAACAACAGGTGCGACTGAGCTTGTTGCTGAAGATTTGGCATCAGACACGTTGTTATCAAGCTTGGTTGAGCTGCAAGCAGACAGCAACACAACCGAGACGATTGAAGCGATTGCAAAAAAACGTTTAGACATGGTTTTCCATTAGTGAAAGTTGAGTTTGCAATTTTAACGGATGCCTTTTCTACCCAAAGTGTTGTTTTTTCAAGCAGGAGTAGAAATTCTTTTTTTAAATCAACAACATAAGAAATACTCCTAATATATTTTCTCAAAACCAACGCAGTGAATTTAAAAGTATTCAAAAACGCATCGCGTGGTATTTTCAGAACCGATACCTGTCACACACGGCGCGTTGACCAAGCCTTGTAGCCCCATGTAAATTCGATTCTCCGTTAGAAATTTCGGCAAATTAACAAGAAAAACAACGTACTGTTTTGTCAGTGCGAAGGGCGAAAAATGTCAACCTTCAAAATTTTGATCACCAGTCAAAAGGGCGGTGTCGGTAAAAGCACCATCGCCGCCAACTTGGCCGCCTACCTGCGCCGCGAAGGTCAAACTGTAACGTTGATCGACTTTGACACGCAGGGATCATCCAGCACATGGCTCACACGCGCACCCAATATTGGCGTGGCGGTTCAACACCACGTTTTGCCGTTAGACCAGGGCGGTAATCGCCCCATCATGGATGCACGCTTGCATTTACGACGCGCCGCTGGCAGCAGCGAAGTGGTAATTTGTGATTTGACATGGACCGATTCGATCGCCGGAGAGCTGATGTTTGAGTACGACTTGGTCATCGTTCCCACGTCGGTTTCTGAAATTGAGTTGGCCGCGACCGCTGGCTTTTTGAGTCGTCACCGCTGGGTGTTTGATTCAGCCATCCACACACCTCCCACGCTGTTGGTGTGTCCAACTCGGGTTCATCCGGAGCAACTGCGCAGCGATGTGTTCTCTAAACAGCGCTTCCCTGTCAGCTTCATGTTGGCACCGCCCGTGTTGGAAGCACAAGCCGCACGTGACATGTTTGAGCGCGGCTATTTGATGGACCTTCAAGACGCTTGCGGCGCTTCGTTCAATGAGTTTGGCAAGTCCGTTTGCGCAGCGCGTGCCATGCGCCAATCTGCACACCACATGCGCCAAATGGCAGAACATGTACGTTTCAGCACATCGGCTCTCAACACTTTAGATGTCTCTCACGTGAACGCAGCGAGTTCAAAACGCCACAATTTTTTAGCAGCATCGAGTAGCCTTTCTAGCCAGTACTCCATACTAGGCCGTCATCGCATGCAAAAGATTCGTCCAGAAGAAATAGCGACAAAATCAGCACCGCATGTGGGGGCACCACAAAACACACAAATAGCGTCACTGGGTATTCCACAGTTTCTTAAGCGCATGTCGATGGGTGTCATGAAAAAATGAGTTCGGATCCAGAATTTTTGTCCTTCAAAGGACTGAAGCAATACACGCCCGAACAAGGTTGGGGCCAAGTCAATGCGATCTTGCAAGCACACACACAACCTGAACCGACCCAGCATGCAGCAATGCCAGACAACGTGCCTACATTGACAGAAACGTCCAATGCCTCAGCACATACCTCGTCCATCCTCGATCCGTTGATCAACGAGCTGTTCGAACAACTGCGAGTTCCTACTAGCGATGAACTGACTCAAACCTGGCGAACAATTGCAGCCGAGGTCAATTTATTGACCCAACGTATGGCCTTACAACGCGAACTGCAAGAGCGTTTACAAAAACTCGACCAAGACATGTGCGATTTGCGCGCAAACATCTTGCTACACCTCTCTGAAGTCCAACATGTCGCAGATCAGCAGTTGTCCTGCGCACGCTTGCGAGCTGAAGTCTCGGCATTGGCTCAAAGCAAACTTTCAGCCAAATTGAAAAACGCACAATAAACACCATTTCGTTAACCAAGGAGCGCAACGCATGCTGGACAAACTCAATCAAATTTATCCTGTGCGCTACACCGCATTCATCGCCTCATTGGTTTTGCTGATCTTCACATTGTTGGGTGCAGGCGTGCTGGGCCTGAGTGGTTGGTGGCCAACATTGTTTCTTTGTCTGTGCATCGTCGGTCTCTACGATTTGCAGCAATCTCACCATGCAATTTTGCGTAACTACCCCATCATTGGGCACTTGCGCTTCATGCTGGAAACCATACGGCCAGAAATTCGCCAATACTTTTTAGAGTCAGAAACCGAAGCATCGCCCTTTTCACGTGCGCAACGCACGCTGGTGTACTCGCGTGCCAAGGGCGCATCAGACAAACGCCCTTTCGGCACCCAACTTGATGTGCGTGCCATTGGCTATGAATGGATCAACCACTCCATCGCGCCCACCAAACTCACTGGTCACGACTTTCGCGTGAAAGTGGGTGGCAAAGATTGCACACAACCCTATGACATCAGCCTTTTCAACGTTTCGGCCATGAGCTTTGGCGCACTCAGTGCCAATGCGGTTTTGGCCTTGAACTTAGGGGCCAAGATGGGTGGCTTTGCGCACGACACGGGCGAAGGTTCGATCTCGCGTCACCACCGCACTCACGGGGGTGATTTGATTTGGGAAATCGGTTCAGGCTACTTTGGTTGTCGCGACGCACAAGGCCACTTCAGCCCAGAACGTTTTGTCGACAACGTGAAATCGCCGCAAGTCAAGATGGTGGAAATCAAACTCAGCCAAGGTGCTAAACCCGGTCATGGCGGTGTCTTGCCTGGCCCGAAAGTGACCGAAGAAATTGCCGAGGCACGTGGCGTGCAAGTTGGCCAAGATTGCGTGTCACCTGCCACGCACAGCAGTTTTTCAACGCCACTGGAATTGATGCAATTCGTTCAACAACTGCGCACTTTGAGCGAAGGTAAGCCTGTCGGCATCAAGCTGTGCATTGGTCACCCTTGGGAATGGTTTGCCATTGTCAAAGCCATGCTGGAAACAGGTATTCACCCCGACTTTGTGGTGGTCGATGGCGCAGAGGGTGGCACTGGAGCTGCACCTCTGGAATTTTCAGACCACATGGGCATGCCGCTACAAGAAGCCCTGCGATTGGTACACAACACCTTGGTCGGTGCTGGCTTGCGCAACGACATTCGTATCGGGGCAAGTGGCAAGATTGTGAGTGCGTTCGACATGGCTCGCGTCTTGGCGTTGGGGGCCGACTGGTGCAACAGTGCACGAGGCTTTATGTTTGCGCTAGGTTGCATCCAAGCCCAAACTTGCCACACAGGCAACTGTCCGACGGGTGTGACCACGCAAGATCCCAAGCGTCAAATGGCACTTGTGGTGCCCAGCAAAGCTGAACGCGTGCACAACTTTCACTCGCACACGCTTGAAGCTTTACAAGAATTGATGGAAGCTGCCGGCTTGAAAACACCACATGATTTCACGCCGAGACACATCATGCGTCGCATCACAGAAGCACAAACTCTGCACTTATCCGAGTTGGTAGACACCATCGAAACAGGTGCGCTGTTGAAACAAGACATCAGCACGTTGCCTGCTGTCTTCAGCGACTGGCATCAAGCAAATGCCAATCACTTTGGATTGGCTACAGCTTAAGAAGATCGCCTGATCAATCAGGCACGCGTGGGTACTGAATCGGCTTCTCACGCACCACAGGAGGCGCTGCTGCCGCAGCTGCCGCTGTAGCGGCTGCACGTGCGCGCTCTGCCGCTGCAGCACGTTCAGCGGCTGCGGCTTTGTCTGCCGCAGCTTTATCTGCCGCGGCTTTTGCAGCGCGTGCAGCCGCCGCCTTCTCAGCGGCGGCACGTTCAGCGGCCAGCTGTTCTGCAGATTTTTCTTGCTTTTCAGGTTGCATACGCATTGCCACTGCGCGTTCAGCAGCCGCTTTTTGTTGAGACAAACGCTCAGCCGCAGAGGCCTTCTCGGAGGCAGCAGCAGCCTTCGCAGCTTGAGCGGCTTTGTCGGCCGCCTTTTGTGCTTCAGCGGCGGCAAGCGTCGCCTTATCAATCGACTTTTCGATGTTCTTCAACGCTGTGGTCTCTGCGGCTGTTTGGGCACGCTCTCGCACCTGAACAGCGGCATTCAATTCAGATTTGATTTTTTGAATTTCAGACAACAACACCTGAGTGCTCGGGCCTTGGGCATTCGCTGAGGTCGAAGACCTCTCAGAGATCGTTTGCAGCTTACTTTCAAGTCCGCTTAACTGCTTTTGCATGTCTTTGAACTTGAGGTCCGTGGACTTGTTCGCCTCTACCGCAACCACAGCAGGCATGGCGGACATGCTCTGACCAATCTCTTCCAAACGCTTTGCCACTTGGGTTTGTGTGCTGATCACTTCTTCTTGCTTGTCCGTGATTTCCGAAAAGTCAGAATTGGTTTTACCAATCGCTGTCAGGCTGGCATCCACTTCAATCACACGTTTTGCCATGGCGTAAACCATGGTGTCTAGCTCTTTGATGGACTTGGTCATCTTCAAGGTGACACCAAAGAAAATACCCATGGCAATCAGCAAACAGGTACAAAAAGCTCCCAACATGATGCGCGAGTGCATCACGTTACGGCGGTTGTTGTCTTGAATCTTAGTCACCACCGCGCGCATGGTGGCGCTGACATCGGCCGCAATCGAGGCCGAGCGCGTAGAAACCTCCGCTGAATCAAGAACGACCGATGTCAGTTCTTCAATTTGACGTGCAACCTCTGTGGCATCTAAAGACTGCGAGGCGATTGCAGCCAACCGATCGGCTGTCGTTTGCACATCGACGATGGCTTCTGGCGAGACTTGTGTCTCTGCCGTCATTTGTTGTTCATCCGCCATGTTCAAACCTTTGCGTTAATTGTCTTCATTCAGCTGGTCTAGTCGCGATTGAAGTGTGTGTATGGCACCCGTGAGTTTGCCCATGCGAGTCTTTAACTGTTCCGCCCATACATCGGCATCAAATGGCTTTTCTTGAACACTCGCAGTAGGTTGCGTACGCGCAACCACCACATCAGGGGCCGCAACAACAGGCGTCTCATCTGGCTGCTTGACTTCAACCACTGGGGTATCTGTGACATTGGCAGCTAAATCAACCAGTTCTTGTCCCGGGTTTTCGTCTGCCCACTCTGTGAGGGTGGGCACTTGCACCAGAGCTTCAGCCGTCAAACTTTCTGCATCGTCGGGCAACTCAGGCATGGAGATTTTGGGCAATGAACCGGGTTGGAAGCCGGGCTCAAATGAAGGATCCTCAGATTCAGAAACGTCAAACTCGATGTCATTAGACGTAGCGGGGATGTTTTTCTCAATTTTTTTACTCATAAGCTCACTCCTGGCATGCGCGTCAAGACTTCGTAAATTGGGTTTTGATGGATTTACTGTTGCGTAGCCAGCCTTTGCTCAACAAGGGACTGGATTGCATAAAAGTATCGGCTTGAGCTTTAGATTCAAAAGGCCCAGCCACCAAAATGAAATAGCGCTTGCCCGTGTCTTTGTGACGCGTGCGCATGATGCGTGCTTTGGCATACACAGCATTGCTGCGCTGAAAGCTACGAATTTCATCCTGCGTGTCCAACGCAGCCAGTTGCACCACATAAGCATTCGCTGGCAATTGGTCCACCCAAGCCTCATCTGAATTAGCTTCTGGTTTAGCGTCAGTTTTGGCACCCGCTTTTGCCTCAGCCTTGGCTTCTGATTTGCGCTCTTTGTCGTTTGACTTCTTCGCAGGTACTTCAGCAGAAGCAACCACGACCGGCTCAGACGCAACAGGTGTTGCGACAGCAGCGCTGGCAGCTGAAGCTATCGCTTCAGCTTCACTGGCTGCACGTTCTGCATCGAGAGACACCGAGGCTGCGAGTTCAGCCGCAGCCAAAGCCTCTGCGCTGGCAGCGGCTGCAGCCGCACTGGCCGCCTCATCGTGCGCAGGAACAGCAGGTGTCCCACGCAGTAAATATTTTTTCAACAGCTCCGCCTCTTCAAGCACCAAGTCTTTGTACATCAAACCAAATGCGGCGATAGACATGAGCAAAACCAACAAAAGCCAACCGGCACGCGATTTACGTACCGGACGTGTGAAGGTTTCTTGCTCTGTGGGTACAGATGCAGTCACAGGCATAGGCGCTGGTTGGCTCAAGCCTGGCTCACGTGAGACATCGGGCATCAAGGCAGGTACCACAGGCGCTGCAGCAGGAGCCTCGGACGAAGGCGTAGGCACGAACGCAGGCAAGGGTTCCGAAGCCAGCGGAGGCTCTTCTTTTTTACCAAACCCTGGCACACGCCAAGTCGTTTTGGTCGGCACGTTGAGCAGTTTAGAAACCGACGCAACTTCGTCATGGAGAACCGGAGGCTCTGGCAAAAAGGCAGGCTCGATCAATTCGGGTTCTGGTTCCGTCGCCACCCAATCGGTCAATTTCTTTTTGGGTTCACCGGCTTGCGTCTCAACGTCCCATTGCAGGATGTTTTTGCCAAAGGCTTCGAGTTTGCTTTTGTAATTGCCTGCACGGTTGATCAGCAAAATCACGCTGATGTTGCCCGCAGGAAAACCGTTCACCAAACGCGCCAGCAGTTGCAACTCAAAGTCTTGCATCAAGATGGAATCGCGAAACACCAAGAAACGGCGGGGGGCATGTTTTTTGTCTTTCTCCAGCGCTTGGTCTAGCGTGATTTCAGACAAGATTTCGTTGAACTTTTGAACTAACCGCTCAGAATTGGTCGAGCTACACCACTCAATGTGGTTCTCACCTTTCGCGCGCAAACGCTCTTCAAACAAAGCGCCGTAGTAGTCGAGCACCTGGTCATGGTCGCTCAACACGGCGAGATTGATACTGCCTTCGGTCAATGACTTTAGGAGTATTTCAAATCGCAACCGGTCACCGGGGCTTTGGTAGATGTCTGTCATGCGGGCTCAAAATTGAATCTTAGGAGTTCATCAAAACGCCGTTCGAATCGAACTTCATCTCGTCAGGAATAGAAGGCGTTGGTTTGACCACTTCCTGGCCACGACCATAAGACTGGTTCAGGCTGAACACATAGGCAATCACTTGCGCTACCGCGTGGTACAAAGCCTCTGGAATCGGATGATCCAGCTTGGTCGTGAAGTATAAGGCGCGAGCCAGTAAAGGCGCCTCAAAAATATAAACGTTGTGCTCTTTGGCTTCCTCACGAATACGTGCGGCCAAGCCGTCCTCCCCCTTGGCAACCAGCAATGGCGCACCGTCGCCCATCGGGTCATACGACAAAGCCACGGCAAAGTGAGTTGGGTTGGTGATGACCACGTCGGCATCTTTCACCTTGGTCATCATTTTGTTGTTCAAGATTTCACGTTGACGGCGACGAATTTGCCCCTTGACCTCGGGATTACCTTCCGAGTTCTTCATCTCATCGCGCACCTCTTGCTTGGTCATCTTCAACTTCTTGTTGAGCTGATGACGTTGCAGTGGCACGTCAACCAAGGCAACCAACACCAAACCCAGGCTCAACCAAAAACACGAATCCACAATGATGGTGCCCGCCACTTTCATGGCGGGGTTCAAATCCATTTGCGAAATGTGCGTGAGGTCTTGCAAGTTGTTCATCACCGAGACCAACAAGATGGCACCGACAACCAAAAACTTGGCCAGTGATTTACCCAAGTTGATGAACGCATCCGGACCAAACATGCGAGCCAAACCGGTCATGGGGTTGAGCTTGCTGAATTTAGGCAAGATCATCTTGGGTGAAAAAATGAATCCGCCTGCCAAGGTGGTTGACAAAATGGCGATCACATAAAGAATCGCCAACAAAGGCAAGACGATCAAAAAGCCATCCACCACAGAGCTGCCAAAAATTGCAGGCAACAACTCGGGCTTGTCCGTGATGCGGCGATCAAACTGCAGCTGGTGTTTGAACAAATCACTCATGCGGGTGAACAGATACTGTCCCATCATGGTGAAGAACAAAGTAGCAATCACCATCATGGCCGCAGGGGCCAGTTCTTGTGAACGTGCAATTTGCCCATCTTCACGGGCTTTTTTCAGCCGCTGCGCCGTGGGTTCTTCGGTTTTATCTTGGCCGCTTTCTTCCGACATGTCAGCCTCCCAAATACGAACGCAGCATCATGAATGCTTGCGCCCACACCCAATCAATACGGGCCACGTTGTTGCCCATTGAAAAAATCATGACGATGAAACCCGTCAGGATCAACGCAGGGAATCCCACGGTAAAAATATTCAAACTCGGTGCAGCGCGCGCCACAAAACCCAAGCCGATGTTGATGAAGAGTAAGGTCATCATCACAGGCAGCGCAATCAACAACGCGCCCAAAAACATCATGGAGCTCCAATTGATCATCTTGCCCAGCATGTCTTGCGTGAAAAACTCTTGACCGATCGGCACGAGCTTGAACGACTCCATCACTAAGCCAAACACAATCAAATGCCCGCCCATCCCTAAAAAGATGAGTGTTCCCATGATGTTGAACAACTGTGACAACACAGGCACGCTGCCCATGTTGGGATCCACCATGTTGGCCATGGACAAGCCCATCGAACCCGACACCGCTTGCCCCGCCACCACCAATGCAGCCGATGCCACTTGGAAGACCAAACCCATGGTCAAGCCAATCAAAATCTGGCGTGAGATCTCAAGCAACCCATCCGCCGTCACAGGGTCGATCTTTGGAATGTCAATTTGCTGCGACACAAAAAAAGCCATTGCAAACGCCAAACACATGCGGATACGCATGTTGACCGCGCGGATCGAAAAAATTGAGGTGAACGCCAAAAACGCAGACAAGCGCAGCATGGGCCAAATGACGACCAAAAACTTGTCTAGGATTTCAATGAGCGAAGCGTTCATGGCTCGGTGGTTTACATGAACAAGCTAGGAATGCGTGTGAAGATGCCCTTGGTGTAGTCCACCATGGTGTTGATCATCCAGCCACCGGCAATCGACATGGTCATACCCACAGCGAGCACTTTGGGAATGAAGCTCAAGGTCTGCTCGTTGATAGAGGTCGCGGCTTGAAAAATACCAACGATCAAACCGACAGCCAAGCCCACACCCAACAGAGGTGCAGAAATGATCATCGCCATCCACAGCGCTTGACGCGCCAAATCTACAACGGTTGCGCTATCCATGACTTCACTCCTTAGAAAACAAAGCTGTTGGCCAGCGAAGCCATCAACAGCGTCCAACCATCAATCAGCACGAACAGCATGAGCTTGATCGGCATCGAAATAATCATGGGCGACAACATCATCATGCCCATGGACATCAGCACACTGGCAACGATCAAATCGATCACCACAAACGGGATATAAATCAAAAAACCAATCGTGAACGCACTTTTGATTTCAGACGTGATGAACGCTGGCATCAACGTGGTGAACGGCACTTGCGTGGCGTCATTCAACTCACGGCGGTTGGCAATCTGCATGAACATGGCAATGTCATCTTCACGCGTTTGTTTGGTCATGAAATCGCGCACAGGCACCTCGGCCTTGACCAAGGCTTTGTCAAAGTCAAGACTACCGTTCATGTAGGGACCCAACGCGTCGTTGTAGACCTGCTCAAACACAGGCGACATGATGAAGAAGGTCAAAAACAGAGCCAAGCCCACCAACACGGTGTTGGGCGGCGTTTGCGCTGTGCCAATCGCTTGACGCAAGATCGACAGCACGATGATGATGCGCACGAACGAGGTCATCATCATCAGCATGGACGGCAACAACGTGAGCGTGGTCATCAAGCCCAACAATTGCAAGCTCATGCTGTACTGCTGACCGCCTTTGCCAGCCCCGGTGACATTGAGCAATGGAATACCTTGTGCGTGCGAGACCATCGGCAATGCCGCCAATGCGATCAAGAGCAACGCCAAGATCACATAGAGAATTTTTTTGGTGATGGGCTTACGCAGCATGCTGCTCTCCTTGCGTCCATGCGTGCAATGTTTTCACTTCCGCAGGACTCACGCTGGCCAACACCATTTGGTTGTCGATTTGAATCAGCACCATTTTGTGTTTCAGACTCAACGGCAAAGCCTCAATCACTTGAATGCGTTTGTCAGCCGCTCCTTGCGTTGCAAAACCACGATTGCGCTTGACCCACCACAAGGCGCCACACAACAGCAACAACACGCTGAACGTGCTGGCGATGAACTGACCCCAATCGAAACTTTGCATGATGAACTTCCTGTGCGCAATGACGGTTTTTTGACACTGAACGTGCCTATCTCTAGGGGTATTGCAAGGCACGTGCCAACTTCTGATCACGGTATAGTTATTTCATGCAGCACCTCAAAGTCTTATTTCTGACCGGCATCATGCTCACCAGCAGCTTGGCGCACGCCAGCCACTGGACAGCGCTCGGTTTGTTTGACGTTGGCACGTTTTACATAGACACCGACAGCGTGACCCGCGATGGCTACCGCCGTAAAGTTTGGACCTCTTTGGATTACCGTGAGCCGCATGTGAACCAACACACCCAAAAGACTTACAAATCCACGCGCATGCAAATGGAGTTTGATTGCAAGGAGCAGCACGTACGCACGCTGTCGCTCTCCTACCACTCGGGTGTGCGTTTGAGCGGTGAAACCTTGTCCACCGAAGGTGTGATTGGCGCATTTGAGCCCGTGCCACCCAACACCCCCATCTTCAAAATCATGCGTCAGGTCTGTTGAGACTCATGGGGTTCTTGCGCGACTTGATGCACGCCGGTGGAACCGGCGGCCTGAATTGGCACATCCACGCGCATTACTCGCGTGAGCGTTGGCTACCCACGCTGCAACTGATTGAACAATTCTTGGCGGGAATCGCCCCGCAGTCAGATCACCTGCTTTTGATCGGTGGCAGCGCTGGCTGGATGATGCCGCCCAGCTGGTTGGCGCGCTTCAAACGCATCGACGCGTACGACATTGATCCACTGGCACCCTGGCTGTTCAACTGGCGACATGGACACCGCTTGAAAGCTTGGGACACAGAGGTGCACCACCATCGTCAAGATGCACTCGCCACGCTGCCTGAGGTCTTGCAGCAACACCCGACCGCCTGTGTTTGGTTTGACAATGTATTGGGCCAACACCGCTATCGCGTTCGCGATGAGGTGCGTGTGGAGCATGAGTTAGGACAACTCAAAACCACGCTCAAAGGTCGGCACTGGGGCAGCTTGCACGATGTGTGGTCAGGGCCCACCGATGGGCGCTTGCTACCTGCTGGGCTGAACGTGTGGACACACCACGTCACCGCAAAGCAAGGCATGGACGCTGCGTTTTCACAAAAATTATTAGCCAGCGTCGGTGCAAAAGACGTGTGGCAAGACCATCTGACAGGCCATGTGTTCACACCTGACACTCAGACCACATGGATGCCTTGGTCGTTCAAACCCAATTACTGGCATTGGCTACAAGCTGGCTGGGTCAATGCTTGAGGTTGTAGAGCGTCACGCCCGCTGCATCCATCTCTTTTTGTTCACGCTTGCGGTGGTAGTCACGCACGGCCTTCATGTCTTGCTCCACCAAGGTTTCCATTTGGATGCGTTTTTGTTCTGCGGCTTTGAGCGCGAGACGGGCCACTTCAAACGCATGTTTGGCATCCATCAAGTCCATGTTCACACGGCTGATCAAGGCTTGTAATTGCTGCATGAAGCCGCGAAAGTTCAAGGTCTCAGACATGCTGTGTGGGCGCTTTTCAGCCTCTTTGCTGCGGGCCACATAGTCGGCATACAGTTGTTCCATGCGCTCACGGCTTTGTTGCAAATGTGTCACTCGGTCGCGCGCCTTGGACACGTTAGCTTGTGCCTCCTCACATTTTTCTTTGGCTTTTTTGGCCAAGACGGGCCAAGCGGCACGTGGCTTCATGACAGCATGTGGTGAAGTTGGTTGCGCGTCATGGCGTAGTCTTCACCTTTGTCCATGTCTTGCCGCAGAAAATCCACAATTTGTTCACGCAAGCGAATGGCTTCATCCAACTCAGGATTGCTACCAGCCTCATACGCACCGACTTGCACCAAGTCTGCGTTTTGCTGATAGACCGACCACAAGCGGCGCAGTTTGTTGGATTGCTTCAACTCTTCGGGACTGACCAACGCTTGCATCACACGCGAAATAGAACCGTTCAAATCAATCGCAGGGTAATGCGCTTGATCCGCCAGACGACGCGACAACATGACTTGACCATCAAGAGAGGCGCGTGCGATGTCCACAATCGGATCTGACGCATCATCGCCTTCGGCCAACACCGTATAGATCGAGGTGATGGAACCGTGGCCATGACGACCCACCCCACCTCGCTCAATCAAGTTCGGTAACAGGGCAAACACCGAAGGCGGATAACCTTTGGCCGTTGGAGGCTCGCCAATCGCCAAACCTATTTCGCGCTGGGCATGCGCCACACGGGTCAAGCTGTCACACAACATCAAGACGTTTTTGCCTTGGTCGCGAAAGTACTCGGCAATCACATGGGTCATGTGGGTGGCCTTCAGACGAAGCACAGGCGAGACGTTGGCAGGCGCAGCAATGACCACCGACTTGGCCAGGCCCTCCTCCCCCAAAGACTCGTGGATGAACGCTTGCACTTCGCGACCACGTTCACCGATCAAACCAATCACCACAATGTCAGCTTTGGTGAAACGTGTCAACATGCCCAAGAGCACACTCTTGCCCACGCCAGAACCAGCCACCAAACCAATGCGCTGGCCACGGCCAATGGTCAATGCACCGTTGATGGCTTTGACACCCACATCCAAAATTTCTTCAATCGGGCCCCGCTCCATCGGATTGAGCGGACAACCCAAGAGGCTGAGTTGATCGGGCAAATGAGGCATAGGTTTGCCATCAATTGGCACACCGCGACCATCGATCACACGACCCAACAATTCGTTCCCCAAACGCACCTGTCCTGAGTTGGACATGATGCGCACGGTGTCACCAGGCCCCACACCCACGGGGTCGGTGAACGGCATCAGGTACAAGGTTTTGTCATTGAAACCCACCACCTCGGCTTCGACCCGATGGCCGCCTTGCCCCATCACCTCACAGCACGCGCCCAACGGAGCCATGATGCCGCGCGTCTCCAGCGTCAAACCCACAAGGCGCACCAAGGTACCGCTGCGTTGCGGTTCTGGCGTGCGCAGCTTGGGCAAGCTACTTTGAACCTCTTTGGCAAAGTCGAGCATGGTTTTTTTATTTCGTCTGAATCATGCCGCGAATGACGGATGCCACGCGACCTTGGTCTGTTTGTACCACCATGCGCACCACGCCCACTTTGTCTTCGTAACTGTTGGCACTGTTGAGCAACTCAGGAGGAATGGTTGGCTTCTTGGCTTTTTGCTGTTCTTTGCGAATGCGCTCTTTGATTTCAGCCAAAGACTCACCCTCACGTATTTCAATTTCACCGGGGGCCAATGTGTCTTCAGACTCTTCGTTGACACGCTCTTGAGCTCCGTCAACCAACTCAGTTTCGGTGGACGCTTCTGCGCCATCCGATTCAACCGCGTGTTCTGCCGTAGCAACTTCTTGCATGGCTTGCGGTTGCGTCTCCATCACGGGCGCGGGTGCTGGCACAGGCTTGGGCTTGGGTTTTTCTGGGGTTTCAAGCAACAACATTTGATACTTGATTTTGTTGGCGCGTTGGGCTTCTAACCATTCACCATTGCGAATCATCTCGCGTTCAACCGCAGCAATGGCCGCCTTTTGCATGTCGTTGGTAGGCGCGACCTCCCCCACCATGTTGAGCACAAATGGGCGAACAACGGTCACGATCACGACCATAAAAATCAGCCCCATCAACAAAGTATTGATGACATCAGGAATGAACATCGCCGTCCTCCGGTTCTTCAATTTCTAAAGCGTGCTGCACCAATGGTGATGCTTCGCGCCACTTGTCTACATCAACCAAGAGGGCGCTCGCCAAACCTTCGAGTCGGTGCTGAACCAAATCTTCAACCACCGTGTCGTTGGCAAATACACGCACACTGCCACGCGGCATGTCATGCACAGCTTCTAAGCGCATACCCTCTATGAATGCACCGCCTTGCGCTTGCAACAGGGCTTTGTCATCGGGGTTCAACTCCAACACAACCGCACCTTGCACAGGATGGTCGAGTTCATCTAAACAACGCTGCACCAAGCGTTCCATCGCTTGGCTTGATGTTTGAAGCTCGCCCACCACGATTTGCTCTGCAATGTGCAAAGCCAGACGTTTGAGCGGTTCAAAAAATTTCTTGGGGTCTGCCATCAATGCGGTTAGTCCGGTCGCTGCGCTTTCAAACAACACACGCTGCGCAGCCATTTCTTCAGCCACGGCTTCACGTGTCGTTTGCTCACCTTGCACCCAACCTTCAGCCTTGCCTTGTTCCAACCCTTGTTGCAGACCTTCTGCCTTGCCTTGTGCAATGCCCATTTCGAGTGCTTCGGCTCTGGCTTTTTCAACTGCATCAGCGAGTGCAGCCTCCGCCTCTTCACGGCCTTGGGCCAAGCCTTTGGCAAATTGCTCGGCTTCGCGTTGGGCCACTTCTTCTGGGTCAATGCCGCCAACGACAGCGGGTAATTCAGGTTCAGGAACTGGCGGCGCTTCAACCACAGCCGACATCACAGGCGCTTCAGCCGCGACTTGATCTTCTGGCTCGGAGGCTTCGGCAGCGACAGCAGAAGGCGTTTCAGCAGCCTCTTCTGGAGAAGCATCATCAGGGTGAATCACGACAGACGCTGTCATGGGTTCATCCGACGTGATCGGACTCACCACCAAAGTCTCGGCCAATTCGGCGTGGGCCAAAGCGCGTGTCAGCACCTGTGGGTCCACATCGACGTGCAATTGAGAGGGGTTCGTTCCACCGAAAGAATCCATCACAAATGGCAAATGCGCATTGGTCGCAGAACTTTCGATGGCGACGGGTTGCTCGTCACCCAACGATTCATTGCGATGCCCGTCTTCCAACAGCGCCAGCGAAGCCAAGGCTTGCTGAGACAAAGGTTGCTGCGTGGGCTGGTAGTGGGCCGCAGAGAATCCGCTCGACTTGGAGGGATAACCCAAGGTGGCAAAGCTTTGAGGCTCATCAGGGGTCCAGCGGGTCGTGGCATAGCCACGGCTGCTCAACTTTTTGGTTTGGCCGGCATTGGGCTGCCAAGCGTCGGCAGCCTGAGCGGAATGGGGTTGATTAAACAAAGTCTGCGCCACCCAAGATCAACTCGCCCGAATCGGACAACTTACGTGCTTTACGCATGATCTGCTTTTGTGCATCTTCCACATCAGCCATGCGCTGTGGGCCTTTGGCTTCCATGTCATCTCGGAACATGCCACGTGCGCGCTCAGACATGTTGTCAAAGAAACGCGCTTGGCATTCATCGCTGGCATTTTTCAACGCCATCATCAACATGTCAGGCTCCACGGCACGCATGAGCACCTGAATACCTTTGTTGTCCACACTGACCAAGTTCTCGAAGGTGAACATGTTGTCTTGAATCTTCAACATCAAGTCAGGGTCAATGTCATTCAAGCCATTCATGATGCTGGCTTCCAGCGCCGTTTTGGTCAAGTTCATGATCTTGGCCGCGGCTTGAATGCCACCAAAACTCGACGACTGGGCCGACGCGTTTTTAGAGAACTGCTGCTTCATGATCGATTCGAGTTCCGCCATCGCTGAAGGCTGCACGGTGTCCAAGCTGGCCACACGCTGAATCACTTCAGGGCGCACATCGGGCGGCAAATAGTTCAACACGTCCGCCGCAACTTCGCTCTCCAAGAGCGACAAGATGATCGCCACCACTTGAGGGTGCTCACCACGGATCATGTCGGCAATGCCGCGTGCATCCATCCAGCTCAAGATGTCCAAACCTTTGGTGCCTTGGCCCGGCATGATGCGACTCAACACCGAAGCGGCTTTGTCGTCACCCAAAGCCAAGCGCATGACGCGCTCAACATAGTCTGCACCACCGATGCTGACGTTGTTTTGGTTTTTTAAGTGGTCCACAAATTCGTCAAGCACATAGTTAACCGCATCTTGAGAAAAGTTCGCCACTTGCACCATCGCAGCGCCTAGGGCTTGAACCTCTTTAGGTGTCAAGTATTTGATGATTTCTGCGGCCTGTTCTTCGCCCAGCAACAGCATCAATACGGCAGCGCGTTGGGTACTGGTAATGTTGGCAAGCTCAGCACGCAGCCTGTCGGTCATCACAATGGTGTCGTCAGCCATGATTCAAATCCTCAAAATATTTTTTACTTCTCGATCAAGCTCTTGAGTACACCCGCCACACGGGTGGAGTCTTCAGCCATGATCATGCGAATCAACGCCACTTTATCGTCGTAGGAATTTGCTGTGTTCAGCAAGTCCGCAGAAATCGATTGCTTCTTAGGCTTCATGCTCGCCATGCGGGCCTTCACCTCTTCCAGCGTTTCGCCTTCTTCAATTTCAATATCGTCTGAACCTGAGCTGCCTTCTGCCGCCGCAGCTTGTTTGGCCAGTTCAGCCACTTGTGCTTCACGCTCAACACGCAAGGCTTCTTCCACAATTTTGGCTTCTTCAGCGGCTTTGGCAGCCTCTTGGACCAAGCGGGCAGACTCTTCAGCGGCACGCATGGCCTCTTCAGAAATACGCAGCATCTCGTCTTCGTGCGCTTTTTTGGCATGTGCCGCAGCGGCTTGAGCTGCTGCATTTTCGGCTGTGGCCACATCAATCGCCATCTGAGCTTGGAGGTTGGCCGCTTCAGCTGCCGCAGCGGCCACGGCTTTGGGATCCACTTCGGGAGCCAACATGCGGCGCACCATGGGACGAACCACCGTCAAAAGAATCAGCAAGAAGATGCCACCCACCACACCGGCATTGACCATCACTTGATAGTTCTCGTCACGGTACCAAGGAATCACGGTGGGGTCGTACTGAGGCTCAAACTTGGTGCCCACCACGGTGACCACGTCACCACGGTCATTGTTGAAACCCACAGCACCTTTGACCAATTGGTTCAAGCGCTCAATTTCTTCAGGTGTGTAAGGGATAGAGGTAGGCGTCGAACCGTCGGCATTTTTCTCAACCTTCGCACCTGCAGGCAGGGGACGCTCATTGATCAACACACCCACACCAATTTTGGTGATCGTGCCCATTGCACCTTTGGTGTGACGCACGGCGCGGTCAAGCTCGTAGTTTTTGGTACTGCGTGCAGTCACTTGCACGCCTTTTTCGCTCACGCCCTTCAAAGGGTCGGCGTTGGTTTGAGTGGTTGCTTGTGGGTTGGTGGGCGCTGGTGGCGTATTGGACAACGAGCCAGGAATACCCACTGCATCACGCATGGTGTTGCGGTCTTCCACGAACAATTCAGAACGTGTTTTAGGACCTTTGTCTTGTGAGTCAAAGTCTTCGGTGGTGACTTCGGTTTGCGTGAAGTCCAAGCTCATGCTCACCTGTGCGGTCACGTTGGACTCACCCACGATAGGTGCCAAGAGTTGAATCAATCGTGTGCGATAGAGGTCTTCCATCTGCTGCTTTTGTGTCAACTGCGCAGAGGTCATGCCCAAAGGTTGCTCAACCAACATGTCGTTCATCAAGCTACCAAAGTTGTCCACCACTGACACGTTTTCGGGTGCCAAGTAAGGCACGCTGGAAGCCACCAGTTGAATAATGGCTTGCACGTTGGCAGACGAAATGGTGCGGCCAGGCAAACGGGTGATCACCACCGAGGCTTTGGTCGGTGCGCGGTCGCGCACAAACACGCTTTGCTTGGGCGCAGCCAAGTGAACGCGGGCTGATTTGATACCGCCAATTTGCACAATGCTGCGTGCCAGCTCTTGCTCCATCGCGTTGTTGTAGCGCACCTGTTCCATGAACTGGCTGGTGGTCATGGCGGGCATGTCTTTGAGGTTGTCCATGCCAGACGCTTCTGTGCGTGGCAAACCTTTAGAAGCCAACAACATACGGGCTTCTTGGTAACGGCTGGTAGGGACGGACAACTGACCTGAGTTGGCATCAATCTCGGGTTTGAAATCACCAGCCTTCAAAGCTTCGATGGCCAATTGCTTGTCTGCGTCATTGAGCATCAAGACCAATGGGCGATAAGGCGTGGGCTTCATCGAGGTGAAGAACACCGCCACCGACATCAACAACATGAAGATCACCACAAAAGGCAATGCTTTGCGCACCGTGGGTTGACGCAAGACGTCCATCACCAAAGCGCCTGGGCCGTCTTTGGCATTCAGCCAAGCCGGTGTGCCGTCACGCGCTGACTTGCGAACCGGCAACGATGTTGCATCGGCTGCGTTGTCGTTTCCAGTGGCCACGGGCATGCCCACAGCGTTCATGTTTAAGGTATCAGTTGCCATATCAGTCTCTCAATCCAGCATCAAACTGGCATGTTCATGATTTCTTCGTACGCTTTCATCACTTTGTTGCGTACTTGCAAGGTGGCTTCAAAAGCCAGCGACGATTTCTGCATGCTCAACACCACGTCGGTGAGGGGCACTTCTTCGCCACGGTCATAGGCTTCGGTCATCGCATCGGCCTTGACATCGGCTTCGTTGACTTTGTCGAGCGCGTTCTTGACTGAATCAAAAAATGTGGGTTGACCCACCTTGGAGGTCGATGGCTCATTGACACTGGTTGGTGTACCGAGTGACTGCGCTTGATGCGAACGCAGTGTTTCAAGCATCGATTGGATGTTGGCATTGGAAATACGGTCAATCATGCTGACGCTCCTTCAGTCATTCCACGGGTGCGCATTTGCGCTAGCTTGTAGCGCAAAGTGCGTGGGCTGATGCCCAATTTGGCAGCCGCTTCCATGCGACTGGCTGTGCTTTGAATCGCCGCCATGATGACTTGCAATTCACTGGCTTTGACGGCGCTGTCTAAGTTGACAGGCGTGGCGGTTTCTTCACGAATTTCGATAGGGGCAACGGCATAAGCCGCAGGCATCACTGGCGCAACAGGTGCCATCGCCATGGGTTGTTCAACTACCGCGTGTGGCAGTGCAGCTTGGATAGCAGGCATGGCTTGCTCATCCATCGCGGCATCGTCAAACATCAAATGAGCAGGACTGATGGTGCGGCCACCGCTCAACACCACGGCGCGTTGCACCACGTTTTCGAGTTCGCGCACATTGCCGGGCCAAGGGTAGCTTTGCAACAACACTTGGGCTTCAGGCGTGACGGTGAATGGCAAGCCACCTTTGACGTGACGCGCCAAGGACTGTGCCACCAAAGGCACGATATCGCCTGGACGGTCTTTCAACGGCTGAATACGCAAGCGGAATGTGCTGATGCGGAAATACAAGTCTTCACGGAATTCGCGTTGTTCGATGGCCAACTTCAAGTCTTTGTTGGTCGCGGCAATCACGCGTATGTCCAACTCGATGGTGGCTTCACCGCCCAAGCGGTTGAGTTTTTTCTCTTGCAAGACGCGCAACAACTTGGCTTGCAAGTTCATCGGCATCTCGCCAATTTCGTCCAAGAAGATGGTGCCGCCGTGGGCTTGTTCAAACAAGCCTTTGTGCTCTTTCAAAGCGCCCGTGAAAGCGCCCTTCTCGTGACCGAACAACATGTCTTCGATCAAGTGCTCAGGCATGGCCGCGCAGTTCAAGGCAACGAAGGGGGCCTTGGCGCGAGGTGAAGACTCGTGCAACACACGGGCCAACACTTCTTTGCCAGCGCCTGTAGGGCCCACCAGCAAAGCGGTCACATCGGTTTGTGCCACGCGTTGGGCCAAGGCCAACAAATGCTGGCTGATGGGGTCCACAAACACATAGCTCTTGGTTTTGAGTTCGGGTGCATTCAAGCCTTTGACAGCGCCTTGCCATGCTTCGCCAGACCACTCATCGGCAGCCAACACATGCAATGCACCCAAACGCATCGCGTCGACAGCCACCTCAATGCGGCGACGATCCACACGACACAACACGGGCACGGTGTGACCGAGTTGCGCGATGAGGGTTTGAACTTCTTGGAGCAGCTCGGCGCTATCGCCCAAGCGAATGACCAACACATGCGCACGGCGTAAAGCCAGTGTGAGGTCGCCCAAGGTAGACACAGTTTCCAGACTGATACCGGCGGCATCCAGCTGGGCGCGATCTGCGGCGTCGATGGGACTGAAGGGGTCCAACCACACGGCATGAATTACGTTGACAGGAGAAGCATTCACTTTGAGTACAGTCTGAAATAAAGGTAAGACTGTTATGCAAAGGATGTGCCAGGTTTTTTTGAAACCTATGTGATTAAATTTATGTGATAAACCGGCCTGCGAGGGTCAGTTTCCCGACGTTGCGACGAGTTGCCGACAGGCTTTGGCGTTGCTTTTTGGGCATCTGGTTTGACAGGCTTAGGCGAAAAGCCGCCACAAAAGCGCCCGTCAGTGCGCAGCACCTCGAGCGAAGGGACAACCTTGGAACGAAAGCCCATGAGCTTGCAGCCATAAGGCAAGCGCACATCCCAGGTGATCGCCATGTAGCGACACTCCCAGCAATTAGGGCCTTTTTTCAATTAACCACCCAAGAGTTTCATCACGGACTGTTGGCTGGTGTTGGCTTGCGCCAGCACTGCCGTAGCGGCTTGTTGCATGATTTGCGTTTTGGCCAACTCGGTAGAGGCTGAGGCGTAGTCCGCATCTTCAATCTGGCTGCGCGAAGCTGACATGTTCATCGACACATTGGTCAAGTTGTTGATGACGTGATCCAGTCGGTTCATCACCGCACCCATGTTGGCACGTGTGGCGTTGACTTTTTCCATCACCGAGTCCAAACGAGCCAGCACCGTGGTTGCAGCTTCTTTGGAGCCGATGTAGCTGCGCTGTGGCGTTTGGATAGGATTGCCATTGGCATCTGTTCCGAGTGGCGGAGGTACGACACCTGCAGCCACGGGGTCCATGTCCACGTCCCATGTGATGTCGCTGGTGATCGGGCCACCTTTGCCAAAGTCGGCCAAGTCAATGGTGATGAATTGGTTCACATTGCCACCCACTTGGAAGCTCAAGCGTCCCGTGCGAGGGGGGGTCATTTTGCTGCTGGCATCATCCACCACGCCGCCAAAAGTACCCGTTTGGAAACCCAAAGCAGTGAAGTTAGAAATGTCTGTCTTGCGCGTGATCACGCCATCTGAATCGGTACTGGTGTCCAGCTTGTAGCCATTCACACCGGGTTCAATCTTCACGAGTTTTTCTGACACCAAAGACACGGTGCCGTATTGGACATTGGCACCGTCATAAAACGCGTCAGCACCGGCAATTTCAGACACTCCTGAAATGGGGCTGCCATCGGCCTTGGCCAAACCGAACTCAGCGGCTGTGACTTTGTCTGAGTCGCACCAAACCGATAAGTTTTGGCCTTTTTCGGCGTTCAATGTCACGCCACCTTCTGGGTTCACGGTGGCGGAAACGCCGGTGCGCCCATAGGCATTGTTGATGGCGCTGACCACAGCTTTGGCGCGAGACTCGCCCGATTCGGTTTGCGTGGCATCACCCGCGACACCCCCAAACGGCACATCAATGGCAACACCGTTGATGTACAAGGTTTGCATGGTCCCGCTGTTGGCTTCTATCGTCGAATCGGTCAGACTGCCTTTGCTGATGTTGGGATTGGCCACAGCACGCACGCCCGTTTTGTCGAACTGCGAGTTGATGGCATTGGCGGTTGCAATGGCACTGCCTTCACGCAAACTGTTGGTGTTGACGGTGCTTTCCACGCCACTCAAGGTGTCGTCGTCCACGGTTGCGCCTGGAATTGGCACCCCGTTGATCACCAAATCTCCCGTTTTGAGTACCTTGGGTTGTGCGTTGTAAGCGGCATAACCCGTGAGGCTGCTGTCATCGGTCACCAACGCACGCGCGCTGGTGTTGATAGCAGGATGATCGAGTTGAGAAGCTTCATCCGACACCCACTTATTGGTGTACGTGCCAGCACGCAAACCTGAAGCAGCCAAGCTGCCACCATTGGTCACAGACACCGTGATGTTTTTGTCGACCTTGGATTCCAAAGAATATGTACCCACCTGCACGCCCGGACGCACACCAGTGCGGTCTGAGAAGTTGTCCAGCGTGGTTTGGTCTGTGCCGTCTGCAGGCAACATTTGAACTTCAATGTTGCGGCCATCTTTGGCCACCAATTGGATGCCCTGTGCATCTGCACCTGTGTCTACCGCTTGAATGCCTGTTTTCTCGCTGATCAAGTTGATCGCACGCATGATCGTGGCACGGGTTTCACGTGGGTTGTTGACCGAGGTTGTGAAGGTCGCGGTTTCGACACCGTTGATGACGATGCTGCCTTTCATGGCAGACGAACCCATTTGATTCATGGCCACGCCATTCATCACGTTTTGATTGACCACCGCGGCTACACCGGTTTGATCGGTCTTGAGGTTGATCGCAGCCGCTTTCGCAATCGCGCTGCCTGCCGCGTTATTTGGCGGGGAGACTGTGTCATCTTTGGCGAATGACGCAGGAATCTGCACACCATTGATCACCAATTCGCCTGCAGGCAATGCAGACATGCTGCCTGACACCTGCACGTCGAGTCGAACGGTGGCGGCTGTTGGGTCTGCGGTGCCCAAGGTGTAGACCACTTTGGTGTTGAACACACGCGCCAACTGTGGATCAGCACCCGTTGCATCGGGATCAAACGTGACGGTGTGATCGGTTGCATCGGCAACCCCCGTGAGGGTGATCGTTTTGTTGTCTGCCGTCAAAAACGATGCAGTCACACCACCATTGTCGTCACCTGCGACACTCAAAACACCACTCAATTTGTAGGGGCTGGTCGTGAATGCGTCTGTGCCGTCGGTCTCTGTCACACCTGAAATGGCGGCAGAACCGTCAGTGGCTTTTTGATAGGTCGTCGGCGAAATAAAGATCGTGTCGGTCTGTGGGGTAGACACGGTCTTGTAAATGGGACGCTCACCCACACGCTCACCCGCAGAACCATTCAGAACGGGGAAGCCGTTCCATTCGGTGTTGTCGGAAATTTGGACAATTTGTTTCTTGAGTTGTTGGAACTCCAAATCCAAATAACCGCGCTGTTCGTTCGCGTTGGTGTCTGTGGCGGCTTGCACTGCCAATTCACGCATGCGTTGCAGCATGTCTGTGATTTCATTGGTCGCACCTTCAGCGGTCTGGATCAAGGAAATGGCATCCCCTGCATTTCGCACGGCTTGGTTCAAGCTGCGAATTTGCTCTGTCATGCGTGTGGCGATCGCCATGCCTGCGGCATCATCTCTTGCCGAGTTGATGCGCTTGCCTGTTGACAATTGCTGCATTGCAACCGATTGCGCGCGGCCAGAGGCCCCGAGTGCCATCTGTGAAAACAATGCTTTGACGTTGGTATTAATTACTGCCATTTTTTTTCTCCTGACCCTTCTTGGTCAATCAAACTTGCCAAGGATTAAGCACATGTCGTGCCAAGTATTTTTGGCACTTCTAAATAGGGGTTTCCCCTTTTTTTGCTGTGCAAATCCGTACATGAAAGTATTCAGTGGCAAGGTTTTGTCGCTTAAACGGCAAGTGATTGCCGCTTACAACGCTTGTGCGATAAGGTTGCCGCTCAGTGCTGGAATTCAGACACGGGCATCATGGCATCGCTGAAATCATCCAGCGACAACTTCTCAGCCAACAGTTCAAGTTGACCTGGATAAAGCATCAGACCGTGGCGCGCCACTTCCAAAGCACGCATCGGGTCAAGGTTGCATCGCAGGGCGCGCACCATCATCACGTAAGTGAAGGGTGGTGTGTTGCTGCCTTGAATTTCCATCAACTCGCCCAGCAACTCAACGGCCAGCGGCCAGTCTTGGTTCATCAATGCCAACAAGCCAGTGATGGCCAAGATGTCTTCGCTATGGGGATACAAGCTCATGCCCGCATCACCCAAGGCATTCGCCAATTCAATTTGCTCAGTGGCAACGAGAGACTGGATGGCCTCGCGGATTTCAGAAGGACTGAAACGCTTGATGGCTTGTGCATTGAGTAAACCGCCTGTGGCGGCTTGGTTCGCGAGTTCTTGAATGAGGGACATGGAGGCTCCTGCTGAGGTGTCAGAAAACTTGCCAATCGCGTTCAAGCAATCGGCGCATATTCCGAATAAGCAAGAGTGATGCCATGCGCATTCAAGCGCCACCGCCGAGCTTAGGCGGTGATTTCAAGGACCGAGAACGCCGAATCCAACTTGGCGATGGCTGAGGTGTCCGCTGCGATTTGATCGGTAGTCAACTCAAGGGTGGAGCTGTCGGTGAGTGCAATGTGGGTGAGCTTGTCCAGACCGTTGAGTTGGTCCATGAAGTTCGCCACATTCGTTGTGGTGTCTGCCACATCCAGCGAAGCCACACGCGCATCGCTGGCCAGCGTGGCGGCATCATCTGCGTTCACCTCACTGAGGGCCAAGGTGTAAGTGCCAGACAACTTGTCAAACAACGCGCTGCCTGCTGCCATTTGCGACTGGGTGATGCCGATGGCGGCTTCTGCCCCGCTCAAGGTCACAGCGGTGAGTGGGTTGCTCAAGCTGACCAACTCGTCCCAGTGTGCAGCCACGTTGGCGCGGGTGTCGGACACGCTGACATGGCTCACGTAGTCTTGGTTGGCCGTGGCCACCGCATCTTGTGCGGCAACGTCGGAAACAGCCACAGTCACGCTGTTGGTGAATTTGCCCCAAATGCTGGATGTGGCGGCCCAATCGGTCGCAGACACCGAAATTTCTTGAGGCGTGCCGGTTTGGGTGATGGCACTCAAGGTGTCACCCAGCGCTTGCAAATCGTTGACATGCAAAGCCAGATGGGCGCTGCTGTCGGCCACCGTCAACGACGTGACATGCGCTTGTGCGCCCACAGCCGCAGCGTTGGCCGCTGTGACATCGCTCACAGCCAAGGTGTAGGCATTGGACAGTTTGTTCAACACCGTCGCACCCTGCGCCAGCTGGGTGGCGCTGATCGTCAAGGCATCCACCGTGTCAACTTGGGTGACGCTGTCGAGTCGATCACCCAAGGCCATCAAGTCATCAAAGTAGCGTGACACATTGGCTGAGGTATCGGCCACAGCGATGTGTTGAACATGCGCATCGGCCTGCACGCTGGCGAGGTCTTGCAACGCAACACCGCTGACGGACACGCTGTAGGTGTCGATCTTGCCCAAGGTGGCGGCATCGTGCGCCCATTGCTCTGCCGTGATTTGCAACGCTGTCGAGGCGTTGCTTATTGTGATTTGGCTGACCGTGGCTCCCAATTGCTGCAAATCATCCAGATAGGTGGACAGGTTCGCGCTGGTGTCCGACACCGACATGCTGACCAAGCCCGTGATTTCAGACACGGTGGCGGCATCCGCTGCGGCCACATCGCTCACGTTCAGGGTGTAGCTGTCTGTGATTTTGGCCAGCGTAGCGGCGTTGGCATACAAAGCATCGGCCGTCAATGTCATGGTCGATGCAGTGGTTTGCGAGATGTGGGTCAACCGACTACCCAAGCCTTGCAAGGCATCCAAGTTGGTTTGAATGTTGGCACTGCTGTCAGCCACCGACACCGAGGCGACGTGGCCCGTGGCAATGCTGGCGGCATCGGCAGCAGCCACATCGCTGACAGTCATGCTGTAGCTGCCGCTGATTTTCGCGAGGGTGGACGCGCCATCAGCCCACTGCGTGGCGTTGATGGCAATCGGCGCAGAACCGGTGGCGCTGATGCTGGTGATCTCATCGGTGCTGGCCAAAGCGGACCAGTTGGCGCCCACGTTTTCAGCGCTGTCTTTGATCTTCAAAGCCACCACATGGTCTTGGGCCGACACAGAGGCGGCTTGGCTGGCCATGACATCGCGCACATCCAAGCTGAAATCGCCTTGAATTTTGTCGAACGTGGCAGCAGAGGCCGTCAGTTGGGACGCAGTGATCACCCAATTTGCTGCGGCACCTGTCTGCGTGATCGAGGTGAGCTTGGCACCCAACTGTGTCAACACATCCAAGTTTTTGTTGAGGTTTGCAGCGCTGTCGGCCACGTCCACGCTGGACACATTGTTTTGTGCGGCCACGCGGCTGGCGTTGGCGGCGGTCACGTCGGTCACATGCAGGGTGTAGATGTCTGCGAGCTTGGCGATGGCTGCGGCATCGGACACGAGTTGTTGGGCCGTGATGGTCAAAGGCGCAGCGGTGCCTGATTGGTCAATGTCACTCAACTTCTTGCCCAAGGCTTGCAAGCCATCCAGTTGCGCGGCAATGTGTTCGCTGGTGTCAAGCACAGACACAGCGCTGACGTGTGCGTTGGCAGCCAGTGCCGCCGCATCTTGCGCCGCCATGTCAGACACATTGACGGTGTAAGCGGTGCTGATTTTGTCCAGCACATCGGCATCTGTGGTCCATTGTGTGGCCGTCATGGCCAACGCCTGCGCTTGACCCACCAAGGACAAACCAGCCAACTCATCGCCCAAGGCATGGAGTTCGTCCAAGTGCTGCGTCACGTTGGCCGCGGTATCGGCCACACGCACCGAGGTCACATGGGATTGGTTGGCCATCGACGTGGCAGACTCAGCGGACACATCGCGCACGGTCAACACATAGTCACCTTGGATCTTGGCCAAAGCGGCGTTGTCTGTGTGCCATTGGGCTTCGGTGATGACCAAGGAGGCATCTGCATCGGTTTGTGTCACATCCACCAACTGCGTGCCCAAGCGTTGCAAGCCATCGATGTTGCGTTGGATGTTGGCGGTGCTGTCCACCACATTCAGTGCGACCACATGGCCGTCAGCACCAAAGGCTGTCGCATCATCGGCATGCACGCTATCCACCGCCAAGGTGTAGCTGTCTTGAATTTTTGACAAAGCGCCTTGGTCGGCGATGTATTCCTGTGCGGAAATGGACAAGGCCTGTGCTGTGCCTGTTTGCGTGATGCCACTGAGTTTGGCGCCCAAAGATTGCAAGGTGTCCAAACCCTCTGCCACATGCGCACTCGAATCAGCCACAGCCACCGTTGCCACATGACTTTGTGTTGCAACGCTGGTGGCATTGGCCACCAGCACATCGGTGATGGCGAGGTTGTAGTTGTTAGAAATTTTGCTCAACACCGCGGCATCGTCTGTCAACTGCGAGGCGGTGATGGTCAAAGGTGCAACCGGCCCAGTCACATCGATGTGGTCGAGCGTATCTTTGACGGCGAACAACGCGTCTAAGTTCTTAGCCAAATTGACCGAAGTGTCCGCCACGCTGTACGAGGCCACATGCGTATCGTGCGCCACATCGGTGGCTTGTGCTGCGGCCACGTCACGCACATTCAAATCGTAGTCACCCACCACCTTGCTCAAGGCCACACTGTCCACACTGAACTGGTGGGCCGTGATTTGCAACGCGGCATCCGCATCAGACTGTGTGATGGTGTTGATTTTGGTGCTGACGTTTTGCAGCGTGTCGAGCTTGCGGGTGATATTGGCCGTTGTATCCGTCACATCCATAGACACCACATGGCCGTTGGCAGCAACGCTCGCCGCCGTGTCTGCGGTGACATCTCGCATCGACAAGGTGTAGTTGTTGGTGATCTTGGCCAAGGCTGATTTATCGGCCAACAACTGCGATGCGCTCAACGATAAGGCCGCAGCCGTGCCAGTTTGTGTGATGGTGGTCAGCTCTTTGCCCAAGGCATTGAGTGCATCCATGTGGGTCGCAATGTTGGCACTGCTGTCTGCCACAGCCACAGAGACCACACGGTCCATCGCAGCCACGGATGTGGCAGTGGCCGCGGTCACATCACGCACAGACAAGTTGTAGTTGCTGACAAACTTGGCCAACACCCCGTCGTTGGCCTGAAGCTGTGTTTGTGTGATCGCCAATGGGCCGCTGCCCGTTTGTTGGATGCCTTTGAGTTTGTCCACATCTGCACCGTTTTCTGAGACGGTCAAAGCCGCCTTGAGCGCCGGCAAGTTGGCCACCAAATTGATGGCGGTGTCAGCCACCATCACATCGGTCACGTGCGTGTCGGCCACCAACGTTGCCACTTGGCTGGCGCGGACGTGGTTCACGGACAAGGTGTAGTCACCGGCATCAATTTTGTCGAAGATGGCTTGGTCAGCTGCATATTGATCTGCCGTCAGCGTCAACGCTGCCTTGGTTCCCGTTTGCTCAATGCTGGCAAGGCGTGTGCTCAATTGCGCCAGCACATCCAGCTTGGCCGCAATGTTGGCGCTGGTGTCTGACACAGCGATGCTGGCCACGTTGCGCTGTGCAGCCACGCTGGCCGCATTGCCAGCGGTCACCCCTGACACCGCCAAACTGAAGCCATTGCTGATTTTTTGCAACACGTCTGCGTTGTCTCTCCACGCGTCAGCGCTCACGTTCATGGGGGTCACCGACGATTGGGTGATGGCGTGCAACTCTTTGCCCAAAGCTTTCAACGCGTCCAAATTTGCAGCGATGTTGGCACTGGTGTCGGCCACATCCAACGAAGTCACATGCGCAGTGCTGGCAACACGGCTGGCATCTGCCACCGCCACACCGCTGACCGCCAAGCTAAAGCTGTTGCTGAGTTTGCCCAAAGCCTCTGCATCGCTGGCGAGTTGATCCACCGTGATGGACATGGCAGCAGGTGTTCCGCGCTGCGTGACGCGGGTGAGCTTGTCGCCCAAGGCTTGCAGCGCATCTAAGTTGAGTGCAATGTTGGCACTGGTGTCCGACACCGAAATACTGGCCACACGGTCTACGCCTGCTGTTGCGGTCGCATCCGATGCAAACACTTGGCTGACAGTCAAGCTGTAGTCGGTCGAGATTTTCCCCAAGGTGGCGCTATCGGCCACCAACTGAGAGGCGGTCACCACGACAGGCACCGATGGCTCTGTCTGCGCGATGCTGGTGAGCTTGGTACCCACCGCATTCAATGCGTCTAATTTGGCGGAAATGTTGGCACTGCTGTCCAACACAGCCAAGCTCGCCACGTTGGTTTGGGCTGCAATCGAAGTGGCGTTGTCTGCCGTGACATCACTCACGGCCAAGCTGTAAGCACCGGAAATCTTGGCCAGGGTGGCCGCACTTTGGCTCAGCTGTGTGGCGCTGATAGCCATTGTCGTGGCTGTGCCTGTTTGTGTGATTTGTTTCAGCTTGGGGCCAAGACTGTTCAAGGCATCCCACTGTGCCGCAATGTTTGCACTGGTGTCCGAGATGTTGAAACTTGCCACCGCGCTCAATTGCGCCAGAGCCGCTGCATTGGCCGCCGTCACACCGCTGACCGAAACGGTGTAGCTGTTTTGCATCTTCTCAAGCACCGCCGCATCATCGACCAGTTGCGTGGCTGTCATCGACAAGGGGGTGGCAGCTCCCGTGCGCGTGACGCTGGCCAACTTGGTGTCCAGCGCCAGCAAATCATTCAAATGTGCAGAGATGTTCAATGCGGTGTCCGCCACGGCCACGGTGCTCACTTGCGTATTGGCTGTGAGGGCACTCACGTTGGCATAACTGACTTGTGTGACGGCGTAGGTGGCTGCACTGTTGGTGATTTTGCTAAGTACCGCCGTGTTTTTGGTGAACTGGTCGTAAGAGATAGACACAGGCGTGTCCGCATCCGTCAAGGTCACGCTGGTCAAGTGCGTGCCCAGTTTTTTCAAGGCAGCCAAATTTTGAACCACGTTCGCCGACGAGTCGATCACATCGATGGTTTTGATTTTTTTGTTCTTCGCCAAATCCACCACATCAGCAAAAGCGGCGCCATGCACAGCCAACTCGTAGCCACCGTAAATTTTTCCCAACACCAAGGCATCTGTTTTGACTTGGGTTGATGTCACAGACAACGCCTCTTTGTCTGTCGCTTTGGCGCTGACCAAACGCACACCCAGCAGCTGTAACTCATCCAAATGCGCGGCAATTTCAGCGCTGCTGTCGGTCACGTGAATGGCGGACACCTTGGCGTTGGCGGCAATGGTAGACATGTCCGTGGTGCTGACCCCTGTCACTTTCAAGGTGTAGCTGTTGACCACTTTGTCTAGGGTGGCGGCTTTGGCTGGGGTAAGCAGTTGCGCCGAGGTCAATTCAATCGGTGCGGCTGTGCCTGTTTGCGTGATGGTGCTGACTTTGGTGGCTGCACTGAGCTGGTCAAAGTTAGCGCCAATGTTTTTGGAAGAGTCAGCCACCGCAATCGAGGTGACCTTGCTGTTGCTGGACAACTTGCTGACATCCGCCACCAAGGCCGACTGCACAGCCAGGCTGTATGTACCAAGTTTGGTCAACACCGAAGCATCCGCCGTGACTTGTTTGGCGGTGATGGCCAGCGTGGATGTATTGCCCGAAAACGACAAACTGCTGATGCGCGAGTTGACTTTTTGCAGCGCATCTAAATTGAGGGCGATGTTTTCAGCGGTGTCTTGAATTTGCACCGTGCCTGAACGCGAGGTGCTCAACGACGCCAACGCCGTCGCAATGCTGACCGGCGCCGTGGGCGTCGATTGCACATAAAGCGTGGGGCTGAGGAGAACACTGGACACAGACATCGTGCTTAGAAATCGACTGCGCAGCCGATTACTTGAGCCTGTGCGTCCCAGAAAGTCAGAATGACTTTTGAAGACTTAAGTCCTTGTGAATTTCTTCCCACACGTTCGACCAATCACCCCATTGCCGCTGTCGGTACAGCCGAGCACTCGAATACCACGGCGAATCGCGGCGATGCAGCTGCCAACGCCAATCCGGACAAAACGGCAACAAGAGCCACGTCGGCTTGCCCAACGCGCAGGCCAAGTGTGCGACGCTGGTGTCCACACTGATCACCAAGTCCATCTGCGCACACAAGGCCGCCGTGTCTTCAAAATCATGGAGTTCATCGCCGAAATGCAGCACATGTGGGTTGTCGCGCAGCACGGCTGCGTCCTCCGCCCTCACCTCTTGCTGCAAGCTGATCGCCTGAACCTGCGCGGGCACACAGGCAAGCAGCTGCGCAAGCCCCACGCTTCTCTTCTGATCGTTGTTGTGGTTGGGGTTACCCGACCACACCACGCCCACACGCGGCGAGCGCACCTGCGCTAAACGCGCATGCCAGTGCGCCAACTTGTCAGGACTGGCGCAAAGATAAGGACCAGTGTCAGCAGGCGCATCCACCTGCAAGGCCAGCGGCAAACTCATCAAGGGGCAGTGGTAATCGAAAAGCGGCAAAACATGGCCGCACTCGACCAACTCTGCCACACCGTCTAAAGAACGCATCAGCCCCATCAAGGCACTGGGCACTTCCAACACCACGTGCGCCCCCAAGCGAGCCACGTCTTTGACATAACGGCAAAACTGCAGGGTGTCCCCAAAGCCTTGTTCGGCGTGTAACAAGATGCGCTGGTTCAGCAACGGGGCTTGCCCCAACCACAGCGGCTGCGTGAAGCCACGCACGGACGATGCAGCCTCAGCTCGATGCCAACGCCATTCATGCAAGGGCCAACCTTGCGCAAAATCACCACTCAGCAACAGGTCCAGCGATTTGTTCCAGTTGACTTCGACGGACTGCGGTTGAATGGCCAAGGCTTGGTCGTAACTCGACAGCGCCTGTGGCAGCAAGAGCTGCTCTTTCAAAGCCACGCCACGGCCTGAATACGCATCGATCGAGCGAGGATTGAGCGCAATCGCTTGGTCATAGCACGACACAGCGTCTTGAAAACGGCCCAACACCCTGAGGACATGGCCTTTGTTGACATACGCTTGCGCGTAATCCGGCTGATACGCGATGGCTTGGTCAAAACTGGCCATCGCCGCTTCGAATTGCCCCAAGGCTTTGAGCACCACACCGCGGTTGGTATGCGTCGACGCAGCGTTGGGCCGAATGGCCAGCGCCCCGTCTAAGCTGGCCAACGCCCGATCCAACTGCCCCATGGCCAGCCAAGCCATGCCTCGATTGACCCACGCTTTGTCATGGTCTGCGCGATTGGCGATGGCCGCGTCGTAGCTTTGAATGGCCGCATCCAACTGCTTGGCCTGCGCCTGTGCCACCCCCAAATTGAAATAGACATCGGCATGCTGCGGGTTCAAGGCCGCAGCCTGTGTCATGAGCTCAATGGCACGGATTGAATTCTTGGCCTGATGTTCCAAAACGCCTAACAAATGCAAAGCATCAAAGTCCTGAGGCAACCGCGCCAGCAACGCTTCATACATGGCGCGCGCGGCTTCCCATTGTCCTTGTTGATGCAAAGTGAGGGCCTGATCAATGGTGGGAGTGAACGAGGTGTTCTGCATGCGTCAAGAAGGATAAGGGATCCAAGCAAGGCCACGGTTGTCGAAGGCATCGGCAAAATTTGGCCGATGCCGATGTGCGTCGCTGTCGATGGCAACGGCAAGATCATGCCGCCCCAACACATCCCCAAGACGGCCACGACGGCTCCAAGCCTTGGCCAAGGCGGGGCAGAGTCGGAAATCGTATCTTTTCAACGCCATGCCCCAAGCATCGACATGGCCGCCGCACTCTTGAGCCACCAAGCCAACGGACACACATTTCTAATGGCATGGCTATTGCTTTTAAGAGTCATATTCATCTACGCCACACACCTGTCTTGTGTCCACTTTAGCTGCCACTGATCTTGAAGCACACATCAAAAACGCCATGACACATCATCGGCAAGGACAGCTCGCGCAAGCACGGGCGATGTACAGCGACATCTTGGCGATGCAGCCTGAGCACCCACAAGTCATTCACTTGATGGGGGTCCTTGCGTTGCAAAACAAAGACTATGGCGAAGCAATTGACCAGATTGAACATGCCATTCAATTGCAACCCCAAGAAGCCAGTTATCACCTGAATTTGGGCGTGGCCTACAAGGCATGCCAGCACTATGACGCTTCTTTGACATGCTTTGAACGGGCCATCGCCTTAGCACCGCAGCTCGCAGCAGCTCACTTCAACCACGCGGTGGTGTTACATGCCCTCAATCGCTTGGAAGAAGCCATTGCGAGCTACGAGCGCGCCATTGCCCTTGAGCCCAACCAAGTGGAATACCACGCCAACCTCGGCTCGTCCCTGCAAGTCAGCAACCGACTCGACGCAGCCATTCACAGCTATGACCAAGCGCTGGCATTGAACCCCCACCATGCCTCCACGTTGTGGAACAAAAGCCTAGCGCTTTTGCTCAAAGGGTCTTTTGATGAAGGGTGGACGGGTTTTGAGTCACGCTGGCAGCGTCACAACTTCACCTCTGAAAAGCGGGCATTCACAGCACCGTTATGGCTTGGTCAAACCTCTTTGGTTGACCAACGCATCCTGCTGCATGGTGAGCAAGGATTGGGAGACTTTTTGCAGTTTTGCAGATACACCTCGTCTGTGGCCGCGCTGGGTGCGCATGTGATTTTGGAAACACCCGCCTCACTGCACGCGCTTTTGCAAAATTTAGAAGGTGTTCACGAACTCGTCATCGCGGGCAATCCGTTGCCCGAGTTCGATTACCACTGCCCATTGTTGAGTTTGCCCTTGGCATTCAAAACCAACGAATACACCGTGCCTACGTTACCTCAACCGCTGTGGACACGCAAAGGCACACAGTTGCCGCAACAGCGAGCACGCATTGGCATCGTCTGGCGTGGAAATGCACAACACAAAAATGATGCCCATCGCAGCATGCCCTTGGAGGTGTTGTTGTCAGCACTCCCCTCAGAGCTGAGTTACTTCAGCTTGCAAAAAGATGTGACAGACACCGAAAAAGCCAGCATGCAAGCCTTGCCCCATGTGCACGACATGAGTGCCGAGATGCATGACTTTGCAGACACGGCCGCGCTGTGCGAAGAAATGGACATCATCATTTCTGTAGACACCAGCGTGGCTCATTTAAGTGCCTCGTTGAATCGGCCCACTTGGCTTCTTCTTGCACACCACCCAGATTGGCGTTGGATGCTTCAACGCACCGACAGCCCTTGGTATCCATCGGTCAAGCTCTACCGTCAAACCGAACGACAAAACTGGCAAGCCGTGTGCGATGCCCTCACACACGATCTGTATGCCTTTAAAAATAGCCAAAGCTCTCTATGACCTCAAAACCTGAGACGATCAATGTGTACGACCCTGCGTTCTATTTCGAATTCAGGGATCTTTCGCTCAAAATGGAAAAGAAACCCTTGGTGCTTTTCTTTGGACGCAAAACTTTTTCGGACAACACCAAATACTTGTTCTTGGCTTGCGTACGCAACCACCCCGATTTCGAAGTGAAGTGGTGCACCTGGGACAAAGACCTTCATCGAACACTGAAAGAACACGGGCTACCCAGCCTGTTGCTTTCAGAAGATTTTCAAACCAGTGTCAACGTACTTTTAGAAGCCGCTGCAGCCGTGTTTTGTGAGAACACACACACAGCCTTGGTCGGCATGCCTCTCTTACGCGGCTGTTTGGCAGGCGCTAAAAAGATTCAGTTGTGGCACGGTATTTCCGTCAAACGCTTGGATTTGATGATCACCCAAGAAATGAATTTGCTAGACAAAGGATTTCGCACCAATTGCATTGGTGCCTCAGACTTTGACTGCATGGCCTCGTCGTCATCCCAACTCGATCTCTTTTGGGTAAAAGCATTTGGCTCCAGCCACTTGCTGCGTGTGGGCCAACCACGCAATGAGGTGTTGGTACGCGATGCGTATGCCGAAGAATTCATCGGCGCGATCCTGAAGCCTCAAGATGAAGCCTTGTTTCGATCGGATGCCAAAAAAATCCTGGTCACTCCGACATGGCAGCGTCACAACCCGCATTGGATCAGCACCGATCATTTCTACGAACAACTTGAAAAATTAGGCGCTGCCTACCATTTGGTTTTTTGCGTCAAGCAACATCCATTTTTGGCGGTCAAACCGCAACAAGAAACAACTGCAAAACGCTACAAACATGTTCTTTTCTTAGACGCTGGTTTTGATGTCTATCCGTGGATGAATACTTTTTCGGGATTGATAACCGACTACTCATCCATCATGTTTGATTTCATCTTGACGCAAAAACCCGTCTTCACGTATGAGATTCCGCCAAGCAAGCGGCTGAATTTTGAGCCCGATTACAGCTTGGTGCCAGACATCGCATTTGCATACACCTTCCATGAAGAAAACTTAGAGGCTCAACTGCTGTTGGGATTGGGCGAACACCCTCTCATCGCCTCGCAACAAGCCATGGCCGATGCCCTCTATGAAACCGATCCTGCCGAAAGCTCGGCCAAGCTGATGGGCTACTTGAACCAAGTCACGCACGCTGCAGTCAACAAACAGATTCAGATTCAACACCTCTAAGGAATGACGCATCATGACCACTGTCATCACTTATGGCACTTATGACCTTTTTCACATTGGGCACTTGAATCTGTTGAAACGACTTCGATCCCTCGGAGACCGTTTGATCGTGGGTGTCTCTACCGATGAGTTCAATGCGCTCAAAAACAAAAAAACCAGCATTCCATTTCAAGATCGGCTCGAAATCGTGCGCGCCATTCGCTATGTCGACGATGTATTTCCAGAGGAAAACTGGGAGCAAAAAGTGAGCGACATACAAAAATACCAAGCCGGTATTTTTGGCATGGGTGATGATTGGAAGGGCAAATTCGATTACCTGAACATTTACGCCCAAGTTTGCTATTTACCCCGAACAGAGCACATCTCCTCCACGTCGATCAAAGCTGATCTACGCAGAGGACATGAGGCACCGTTCATGCCCGCTAGGCTTTAACGCTTAGTTGTAGTTCAAGTTACCAATCAAGCTGGCTGTGTCCAGTGCATCAAACTGCTCAGCGGTCATTGCGCTAATTTGATCTGTTGTCAAAGAGCCCACTTGATCGCTAGACATGGTGCCCATCACATCCGCATCCATTGCGTGGATGAAGTCTGTCGACAACAAGCTCACTTGTGACGTGCTCAAGCCATCGACTTGATCGCTGGTCAAGCTTGCCGCCACCGCGGTGGTCAACGCAGCCAGTTGGACATTACTCAAACTTGCAATCTGTCCGCTCGTGATGCTGCTGAACAAGGAGCCATCCATGTTGTTCAAAGCATCTGCACTCAATGCGCCAATTTGTCGGGTCGACAAGCTGGAGATTTCGAGTGTGCTGAACTGATTCACATCGTCACTTTGCAACGCAGCAATCTGGGTGGTCGCCAACTTGGTCAGTTGATCCGAAGTCAACGCTTGCGCTTGGTCGGTCGTCAAGGCCACGACTTGATCTGTGGTCATGCCACGCAACTGCAAGGTGCTGAGTTTGGCCATGAGGTCAACCGACAGCTTGGAGAAGTTACTGGTGGTCAACTTAGAAAGTTGCATCGACGACAAGCCCAAGGCTTGGTCTGTGGTGATGGATCTCAATTCCGCCGTGGTCAAACTGTTGAGTTGATCGGTGGTCATCTTTGCGATTTGTGCACTGGTCAAGCTCGTCATCAAATCTGAGTTCAGATTGGTCAGCTGAGAAGCCGTCAAGTTAACCACTTGGTTGGTGGTCAACGCCTTGATTTCATCCGATGTGAACGTGTTCAGATCGACAGTTTCAAGCGCGGCCACTTGAGCCGTTGTCATCTTCACAATTTGATCCGAAGTCAGTGCCGAGGCTTGGTCTGATGTCAAGCCCGTCACCTGCGCAGCGGTCAAGCTCACCAATTGATTGGTACTCAAATGGGTCACCACATCGTTCGACAAGTAAGCCAGATTTGCAGGTGTGATCAAGGCCAGTTGTGTGGTGGTCAGGCCTGCAGTTTGATCTGTCGTGAGGACACTCAGTTGGTCGGAGGTCAGGTTGTTCAGCTGCGCTGTGGTCAGCTTAGACACTTGGTCGCTGGTCATGGCCGTGAGCAAATCGGTGGTCAACTTGCTCAACTGTGGCGTGGTCAAGCTCGCCACTTGGTTAGAAGCCAGCTTGCTGATTTCATCTGCACTGAACGCGTTCAAACCATCACTACCAAACGCTGCAATTTGCGCGGTCGTCAACTTGCTGATCTGATCTGAACTCAAAGCCTTGGCTTGGTCCGTGGTCAAGGCCGTCACTTGCGCAGCGGTCAAACCTGGCACTTGGTTGGTGCTCAAGCCGCTCACCACGTCCGTGGTCAGGTAAGCCATGTTGCCCACCGTCACTTTGCTGAGTTGCCCCGTGGTCAAGCCTGCGGTTTGCGTGGTGGTCAGTGCGCTCAGTTGGTCAGAGGTCAGGTTGTTCAGCTGCGCTGTGGTCAGCTTAGACACTTGGTCGCTGGTCATGGCCGTGAGCAAATCGGTGGTCAACTTGCTCAACTGCGGTGTGGTCAAGCTTGCCACTTGGTTAGAAGCCAGCTTGCTGATTTCGTCTGCACTGAACGCGTTCAAACCATCACTACCAAACGCTGCAATTTGCGTGGTTGTCAACTTGCTGATCTGATCTGAACTCAAAGCCTTGGCTTGGTCCGTGGTCAGCCCCGTCACTTGCGCAGCAGTCAAACCTGGCAGTTGGTTGGTGGTCAAGCCGCTCACCACATCCGTGGTCAGGTAAGCCATGTTGGCCACCGTCACTTTGCTGAGTTGCCCCGTGGTCAAACCTGCGGTTTGCGTGGTGGTCAGTGCGCTCAGTTGGTCAGAGGTCAGGTTGTTCAGCTGCGCTGTGGTCAGCTTAGACACTTGGTCGCTGGTCATGGCCGTGAGCAAATCGGTGGTCAACTTGCTCAACTGCGGCGTGGTCAAGCTCGCCACTTGGTTAGAAGCCAGCTTGCTGATTTCGTCTGCACTGAAGGTGTTCAACGCATCTGTACTGAACGCCACCATTTGGGCGGTCGTGAACGCGCTGAGTTGATCTGAGGTCAAAGCTTTGGCTTGATCGGTCGTCAAGTTCGTGATTTGCGATGCGGTCAACCACTTCAACTGGGTGCTACCCAAACCTGAAATGATGTCTGTCGACAAACTATCGAGCTTGGCTTGCGAGAGTGACGCGAACTGCGAAGATGTCAAGCCTTGCGCTTGCTGCGACATGAGCAAGCTGAACTGCGTGGTGGTCAATCCGTTGATTTGATCGCTAGAGAGATTAGCGACTTGTGCCGTCGTCAAGTTCTTCAACGAATCAGAAGCCAAATTCACCAACTGCCCCGTCGTGAGTGCGCTGATTTGCAGTGAATTGAGTTGCGTCAATTGCTCGGTCTTGAGGGCGTTGAGTTGCGCTGTCGTCAACTTATTGACTTGGAGCGTGCTCAACATCTTGACTTGATCGCTCGTCAAGGCCGTCAACAAGTCTGCTGACAAAGCATTCAATTGGTCTGTTTTCAAGCCAGCGATTTGCAATGAACTCAGCTGCGTGATTTCATCCGTCGCAAACTGGTTCAAATCATCTGACTCCAACGCGGCCAGCTGTGCTGTCGACATTTTCACGATTTGCGTGGAAGTCAGCGCATCAGCTTGGTCGGTGGTCAAAGCCACCACTTGTGCCGCGGTCATGCCTTGCAACTGATCGGTCGACAAGTGGCCCATCACATCTGTCGAGAGCAAGGCTAAGTTAGCCACACTGACGGCCCCCAACTGCGCAGAGCTCAATCCTGCGGCCTGTGTTGATGTCAACTTCGACAATTGAGCCGATGTCAAACCATTCAGTTGTCCAGCCGACAATTTCGAGAGATGCGTTGCCGTCAATGCCGCCGTTGCATCGGAAGTCAAACTGCTCAATTGCGTGTTCGTCATGCCACTGACTTGCGCTGTGGTCATGGCTTGCACTTGCTCAGTCAACAAGCTGGCCAACTGGTCTGTGCTCAGTTGGTTCACTTGGTAGGTACTCAACATCTTGACTTGGTCTGTGGTCAATGCTGTCAACAAGGCTGTTGACAAGGCGTTGAGCTGCCCCGTCTTCAAACCCGCAATTTGAGTGGCATTCAGTTGCGTGATTTCATCCGCCGCAAAAGCGTTCAAATCATCCGACTCCAGCGCAGCCAGCTGCACGGTCGACATTTTCATAATTTGCGTTGAAGTCAAAGCATCCGCTTGGTCTGTGCTCAAAGCCACCACATGTGCCGTGGTCAAACCCTGCAATTGTTTGGTGCTTAAATTGGCAACGACATCGGTGGTCAGCGCGGCGAAGTTAGCCGTGCTCAAACCCGTCAATTGCAACGAGGACAAGCCTGCCACTTGGTCTGAAGACAAAGCCACCATTTGATCGGTGGTCAATGCGTTCAGCTGTGAGGTGCTCAATTTAGACAGCTGATCTGACGTGGCCGCCACGATGAAATCGGTACTCAAGCTCGCCAATTGCGTGTTACTCATGGCACTGATTTGCGCCGTATTCAACGCCTTGAATTGATCCGTCAACATGTAGCTCAACTGAGCAGAGATCAAATCGTGAACTTGTGTCGTGGTCAGTGATTGCAACTGTGTGGTGGTCACTGCGACCAACAGATCAGAAGACAAACTGTTCAACTGACTCGCTCTCAAGCTGGCCAGCTGTGAGCCACTCAACTCGACCACTTCATCTGTTGAGAGCGTGTTGAGGTCGTCAGACTCCAACGCAGCAATTTGTGCGGTGGTGAATTTCACAAGTTGGGTTGAAGTCAGCGCTTGGGCTTGCTCGGTGGTCAGGGCCACCACTTGCGCTGTGCTCAAGCCTTGCAGCTGCTGGGTTGACAAGTTACCAATCACGTCTGTCGACAGCTCGGCCAAATTACCAACGGTCAACGACTTGAGTTGTGCCGATGTCAAACCTTGCATCTGGTCTGAAGTCAAGTTCTCCAATTGGTCGGTGCTCAAGTTGTTCAGCTGTGATGTGGTCAGCTTGGAGACCTGCAGCGATGTCATGGACACCATCAAATCGGTAGACAACGCTTGCAACTGCTCCGTCTTGATCGCACTGACTTGTGCCGTGGTCAGGTTAGCGACTTGGTCTGTCGACAACGCGTTGAGCTGATCTGTCGTCAAGTTGCGAATCTGTGCCGTCGTCAATTTTTGAATTTGATCGGTGGTGACAAAAGCCAACTGCGTGGATGTCAAGCTGTTCAACTGCGTGCTGCTCAAAGCACCCATTTGCAAACTCGTCAAACCGCCCACCTGGTCTTCGCTCAAGCTGTTGAGTTGATCGGTTGACAGCTTGTTGACTTGAAGCGTGGTCAAGTTCGTCAACTGCAGCGTTGTGAAATCATTCAGCAATGCAGGGTCTAAAGCATTCAGCTGTGTCGAGGTCAACGCCTTCATTTGGGTTGAAGACAGCACCTGAATTTCATCCGAGGTGAATGTGTTCAAGTCCACGGTTTCAAGTGCGGCGATTTGCGCTGTCGTCAGTTTGGCAATCTCAACGCTGGTCAATGCGGCCACTTGGTCTGACGAGAGTTTTTGAATTTGCAGTGTCGACAGCTTAGAACGCTGCAAGGTGCTCAAGGCCATCAAACCGGCCGTCGAGATTGAGGAAATGACGTCCGTGGTCAAACTCGATATTTGTGCCGTTGAGATGTAGCTCATGGACGTGTCCAATGCGCTGACCTGCTTGGTGCTGAGGCTATTGATCTGCGAATACGACATGACCGCAAGCTGCGCTGAGCGCATGCCAGACACCGCACTGGTGGCAATTGAACTCACCTTGGTTCCCAAACTCACCACAGAGGCTGTCGACAAGGCGGCTACTTGCGCTGAGTTGAACAGCGCCAAGGCTTGCGTACTAATGGATACAAGACTTGAACCTGCAATCGCACTGACTTGTGCGGTGGTTAATGCCGAAACCTGATCGCTTCGCAGTCCCGCGATGTCGGATGACTTCAATTTGGAAATCGTCGTCGTGCTCAACCCAGCCAGGGCCGATGCGGACATGTTGCTAATAATTGAAGTCATTTGTATTCCTTTGAGGATTCATTCGCATTCAAAAACACTGCTCAACAAGCATTTCGCTTGACTACTCGTTCAGCTGGTTTTTCGTCTTCTTCCATATCGACAAGATGGAAAAAATCTTTAACAAAAAATGAATTCTTTTTAGGCGACGCACTCGAAGCTGACTCAGGCATAAATATTGCTGCAAAGCAATAGCTCATTTTTTTGACAGTCGTGCGATGCGCGACGTACTTCGTGTCGTCATACACATCAGCCCTTGAAAGTCAGCATGCCTACTCAGATCCATGAACCACACACCGATGTCACACGCGTCATGCATGCATCGCGTGAGTTAGAAATACAAGGACAACTTGAAGCCGCACTGAATCTCTATCGGAGTTGGCTGAAGGTTCACCCCAACGAAGCTGCGTCGATCATGTGTTGGTACGAGTACGGACGTTTGCTGCAAATCACAGGCGCGTTTCAAAAAGCCGAAAGTGCATTCAGAGCAGCGCTCGAACAAAACCCAAAATTCACAGAAGGAGCTTTGGCTCTTGGCAAATCTTTAGAAGCCCAGGGCAAGCTCAAAGAAGCCATCGAGGTTTGGGACAAAGCGATGCCGCCCCAAGCGCTGCAAATTCAGTTGTTCAACAACATGGCGCGTTTGCATGACCAGCTTCATTCGGTGGAAGAGGCAGAAGCGGCCCTCATTCACAGCTTACGCTTAGACCCGACACAAGACTCGGTCATCACCACACTGCTGCAACAGCGGCAAAAGCTGTGCCGATGGCCTGTGATCACACCAGACATTGGCGTATCCAAAAGTGTTCAAAAAGCCAACGTCGGACCGCTCATGTCTTTGGCTTTGTTTGATAACCCGAAAGAAAACCTGACTTCGGTGAAAAACTTTTTGAAATCGAAAAATTATTTTTCGCCTTCAAAGACCTTGACGCGCAAGGGTGCGCTGTATCCAGGCCACGGCAAATTGCGCGTGGGGTTTTTATCTGCTGATTTTCGATTGCACGCCACCAGCATCTTCTTCTCGCCCTTGATTGAGTATTTGGATCGCAACCTGTTTGAGATTTATTTACTCGACATGACCGTGGCAGCTGATCCATTTCCATTCGCAAGGCAACGGCTGATGGAGGTGGCTGAACACCACATCCCTCTCCAAGCCATGGACGATGAAGCTGCAGCACGCACCATTCAATCACTCGAGATTGATGTGTTGGTTGACTTGGCTGGCCTAACCGCAGGGGCTCGCCCTGGCATCGTGGCCATGCGTCCCGCACCAATTCAAATGACCTACATTGGTTTTCTGGCCAGTTGTGGCATTCCCAACATGGACTACATCGTCACCACCGCTGACATGTTTGTCGATGCCTGCGCCAATGGCTTCACAGAAAAACCATTGAAGCTCGCTGGCACGTATGTGGCCTTCACCAACGATGGCGATGTTTCAACGGGCAGCACCCGCAGCAGCTGCGGCCTGCCAGAAGACGCTGTGGTGTATTGCGCCCTGCTCAACACCTACAAAATCACACCGGAGATGTTTGCCTGCTGGATGGCAATTCTCAAAGGCGTTCCCAACAGTGTGTTGTGGTTGGTTGAAGAAAATCCCACCACACGCAAAAACTTAGAACAACACGCACTAGATCATGGCGTGTCGATCGACAGGCTGCGATTCAGCCAACGTGTGCATCCTGCGGAATACCGCACACGATTGGCCATGGCCGATCTGTTTTTAGACAGCTCACCTTACGGCAACGGAGCCACCACACGCGATGTGTTGTTGGCCAACTTGCCGATCCTGACCAAGCCAGGAAAAACCATGATGTCGCGGCTGACCGCACACATGGTGGGTGCCATGGGCATGGCCGAACTGATTGTGGACAGCTTGGACGATTACGTGGCCAAAGCCGTTCAGCTCGGACTGAATCGAAACAAATTGGCGTCAATGAAACAAGAAATTGCAGCTGCCAAACACACCAGCCCACTGTTCAAAACCGAAGAATTCGCCAAACACTTTGGAGAAGCCATTCTTCAGGCCACACGTGAGATGTCGTCATGAAAAAAGCGTGCGTTTACCAAATTTATTACGACGACGCCAGTTTTCAAAAAGTCCTGCCAGGCTTCATTCCTTTGGACAACTCAAAGAACGAACGCCCGGATTGGTTTGAGTTGTGGGTCATCCTGAACTTTTTACGCAACAACACACTAGAAGACGATGCGTGGTACGGCTTCGTATCGCCTAAGTTCATGGACAAAACAGGCTTTACGTCTGAGTATGTTTTAAACACATTGACCCACATTGGCGACAACGCGGACGTGGCGCTGTTTTCGCCGGCATGGGACCAGCTCTCTTACTTTTTGAATCCTTGGGAGCAAGGCGAGGTCTGGCATCCGGGCCTGCTCGCTTTATCCCAAGAGTTCTTAAAAAGCATTGAGATGGACATTGACTTATCAACGTTGGTAACAGACACCACATGCAGCTTGTTCAGCAATTACATGGTGGCCAACAAACGGTTTTGGATGCTGTGGCGTGAACTTGCTGAACAATGCTTCGCCTTCTTTGAACGTGGTGCTGACAGCCAAGTGGGTTTCCAAGCCGACACGTCTTACGGCATGACGAGCAATCGATATCCGATGAAAACGTTTGTCCAAGAGCGTTTAGCGACGCTTATTTTGGCCACCGAAGACTTGAAAATTGTTTGCGCAGACCGAAGTGCCAACGCCTCGCTATTCACCCGCATGTTTGCAGATAACTTTCACACGCGACGATTGCTGCAAACTTGTGACCTGATGAAACGCATGTACCGTCAAACGCAAGATCAAGCCTACTTAGACATGTATCGGCGTCTGCGCGGACAAGTCAGTTACAACACGCCAGCGATGTAACCCGCCAACGCTGCACACAAGTGCGGCAACCAATTCACGCCATCTTTACGGAACAAGCGAATCGATGGATACCAAGGTGAATCCTCTCGGCTTAACAACCATCTGAAATCTGGATCACTGGGCACGATCAACCAGACCGTACGCCCCATCGCAGCAGCCAAATGTGCGACCGAGGTGTCGACAGCAATGACGATGTCCATGTGTTCGATCAAGGCAGCTGTGTCTGAGAAGTCATGCAACTGGTTTGACAGATCACGCACGCGATGGTTCAAAGTTGCTAGGTAACTTTGGTCGGCTGAGCGGTATTCCTTTTGCAAGGAATAAAACTGCGCACCGGTCACCTCCAAAAGCGGCTTCAAAGTTTCCAACGCAACACTGCGGTTATGGTCGTTGTTATGTCCCGCCGCGCCAGACCAAGCCAAGCCCACACGCACGCCTTCGTTGGGCACGTTGAGGCCTAAGACATCACGCCATGCAACCTTGCGATCCTCTGGCGCAAAGAGATAGGCGGGATACGCTGGAATGGTGTCAAGCGTTGTGCCCAACGCCAAGGGCAAGGACATGTAAGAACAATGCAGATCAAACTGCGTTGGCGTTTGTCCTGTGACCACCATCTCCACATGGGGGTCCAATGTTTGGGCAATTCGTAACAAAGACGGCGGCACTTCAAGCGTGACCCGAGCGCCGCGTTGATGCAGCACGTGCATATAGCGCATCATTTGAATCAAGTCACCCAACCCTTGTTCTTCCCAAATGAAGATGTGCTGTCCACGAATGTCTTGTTCACCCAACCAAAACGGTTGTTGAAAATCTCGTCGTTTCAGACCTAACTCTGGGTGTTGCCAGCGCCACTCATACAAGGCCCACCCATCCACGTAGTGACCCTGAAGCAAATGCAAAATGGCTTGGTTGAAATGCGCCACCGCCATGGTTGGTTTCAACGCCGTCGCTTGGGCAAACGATTGATGGGCATCGTCAAATCTTTGCAATTTACGCAGCGCATTGCCCCGATTGCACCATGCGTCAGCGTGTGCCACATTCAAGGTCAACGCTTGGTCATACATCGACAGCGCATCTGCTGCACGATTTAGCTTTTGCAAAGCATTGGCATAGTTGATGAGTTGCTTGACATTTCCGCTGTCAAGGGCAAGCGACTTTTCATTGAGCGCAATCGACGACTCAAAATCACGCAAGTGATAGCAAGCATCCGCCCAGTTCCCCAACGCATCGTGATCGTTTGGTTTCAATTGGACGCATTTTTGATAGCAAGCAATCGCTTCTTCGTACTGCCCAAGTGCCACATGGACATTGCCCATGTTGTTGTAAATCGGTGTGTAGGTGGGCAACAGAGTTTGTGCCTTTTGGTAAGCCTGCAAAGCGGCACTGAGTTGCCCTGCACGCTTCAGGCTTAAACCTTGGCTGAAATGCACCAACCCATTTTGGGGTTCTAAGGCCAGAGCCATGTCAATCGCATTGAGCGATTGATCAAACAAGCCTTGACCATCCAATGCCAAAGCCAAATTCAAATAGTGCGTGCATTGCTTTGGCTGATTTCTTATGCTGCGCCGAAATACTTTTTCAGCCGGCGCGTACATGTGCTTGTCGAGCAACAACTTACCCGTCAACACCAACAAGTCCACATGATCAGGGTTTGTAGGCAGCAACGCCGCGCATTGCTTCAAGGCAGCATCCACATCACCTTGACGCGACAAAGTCAGAATAGATTGCAACGCTGACTCAAGCATCGACATGGATATTTTCTAATACGTGCTTCACAGAGGTCACCACCCCCAGCCAATCTGTCGGTGAGCTTTGTCGAAACAGATGCATGGTGGGATACCAAGGACTATCGGGTCGATCTTGCAACCATCGAAAATCTGGGGTGTAAGGCAATAACAACATGACCGGTTTACCCATGGCGCCTGCCAAATGAGCAATCGATGTGTCAATGCTGATCACCAAATCTAGGTTTTGAATGAGTGCGGCAGTTTCTGAAAAATCTGTCAGGTAGCTCGACATGTCACGAATGTCGCCATGCAAATTTCTAAGCAAGCGCTGATCGTCAAGACGATATTCCTTCTGCAACGAAATAAGTTCCAGATTTTGTACATCCAACAGCGGCAACAGATCTTGCAAACACATGCTTCTGTTTTTGTCGTTGGTATGAATCGCAGCCCCCGTCCAAGCCAAGCCGACACGCAGTGTTTTTCCTTCAGGCATGGCCCCCAATCTTGTAGCCCACATACTCGATGCATCCTCAGTCGCGGCAAGATAGGGCACAGCGTCAGGGATCGAGGTCAACGTGGTGCCAGTGGCCAAAGGCAAGGACATGTAAGGGCAGTAACAATCAAAGTCTGTGGGTGCTTGACCTTCTTCAATGAGAACCACCCCCTCGCCCAGTGTTTGAGCCAATCGCCACAGAGGTTTAGGCACTTCCAAAGACACCTTCACCCCTTGCTTGGCGAGCAGTGGTGCATAACGCATCATCTGAATTTTGTCCCCCAAGCCTTGTTCATCACAAATGAACAAATGTTTACCCACGATGTTTTCACCTTGGATCCACAGTGGCTGAGAAAAGTGATGTGACTTAAGCCCAAGCTCTGGCAACTTCCAACGCCATTCATGCAAACGCCAGCCTTGCTCAAACTCACCCATCACCAGCAGCATCAAACCGAGGTTCCAGTACGCTTTTGCAAAATCTGGGCGATGTTCAATGGCCTGCATGAAATCACGCATGGCCTCTTTGTAGTGACGCAATCGTTTGTGGGCGTTGCCTCGGCTAAAGATAGTTTCACCCCTTGTCGGATTCAAGAGCAAGGCTTGGTCATACGCGGCCACCGCATCGTCGTAACGATGCAAAGCGATCAGGGTGTTGCCACGGTAGATGTGGGCCAAATCAAGCTTAGGGTTCAAACTCAATGCGCGGTCAAAGCAGTCCAAGGCCGAACTGTGCTCGCCCAATTCATACAAAGCACTCCCCAAGTTGTAATGCACTTCACTGAGCTGGGGTGACATGGCCACCACTTTGACAAAAATCGCCACCGCATCGGCATACTTCTTTTGCTGCACCAGCAAACCACCCAAGTTCGTCAATGCAATCGCATGCTTCGGATTGACCTTCAGGGCGCGTTCATAACAACGCGCGGCATCCTCGTATTGGTTCAAGGCTTGGTAGGCATTGCCCATGTTGCTCAGAATTTCTGGGTGATCGCCCTCTATCTCTAAGACTGCCTCATAACTTTCAATGGCAGATGCGAAGTTGCCGTTCTGCATACAGGTATGCCCCTGTCGTTTCAGGACAGCAAGTGGCACCACTGGATTGGCCATCATCTTGGACAGCAATGGCGAAGCATTGCGCGGTTGTCCATAGGTTTGCATGCGCTTCATTCAGAGACCTTTTTTTGCAACTGTTGTGTGATGTCTTCGATCACGTCACGCCAATCTCCGGGCGTGGTTTGTCGGAATAATTTCATAGAGGGATACCAAGGTGAATCGTCGCGATTGAGCAGCCAACGGTAATCAGGGTGGTGCGGCAAAAGCAACCACACAGGCTTGCCGATGGCCGCGGCCAGATGGGCAACGGAGGTGTCCACACTGATAACCACATCCATCTGTTCAATCAAAGCAGCGGTGTCTGCAAAATCAAGCAAGTGGGCTGACACGTCATAGATATCTGTACCCCATGTCTGCATGAGCTCAAGATCGGCAGCTCGGTATTCTTTTTGCAGCGACCACAACGCCATGTGTTCCAGCGCTCGCAGAGGTTGCAGGGATTGCAAAGGCAAGCTGCGGTTGTGGTCGTTGGTGTGCGCCACAGAACCCGACCACACCAGCCCCACCTTGCACGCACCAGCGACGCTGTGCGCACTGACGCGCTCTTGCCACTGCTGTGCATGATTCTCAGGCACATGCAGATAAGAGGAGCGACAAGGAATAGATGACAGTGTTGTGCCATGTGCCAGCGGCAACGACATGTAAGGGCAGTGGAAATCAAAATCGCCTAGATCTTGATTTGGGCCAATCACACGGATGCCCCGCCCCAAAGTTTGGGCCACAGACAGCAAAGCCTGCGGTACTTCTAGCGTCACACGTGCCCCACGCTCGACAAGCACAAGGGCATAACGCATCATCTGAATTTTGTCGCCCAACCCCTGCTCTTGCCAGATGTAGATGTGCTTGCCCGCCACCGCATCGAACGTCGATAGGCAAGGCTTGTTCATGTCAGAGCGCCACTGAATGCCTAGGTGGGTGTGTTGCCAGCGTGCTTCATACAACGGCCATCCTTCTTCAAAATTGCCCAGCGCCAAGCAATGCATGGCATGCGTCCAACGGGCAGAAGCGCTGTCTGGCTCAGATGCCAAAGCTTGCTCAATACACGCATGGGCTTCGTCATGCCGACCCAACTTATCTAAGCTGATGGCCTGGTTTTCCCAAGCTGGGACATAGCTTGGGTCTAAAGCCAAAGCAGTTTGGTATTTCGCAATCGACGCATCGTAGTGATGGAGAGCTTGCAACACATTGCCGTGGTTATTGGCCAATACCTTTTGATTCTCGCCATGAGCGATTGCTTTTTCAAAGACAGCATGCGCCTCTTCAAAATATCCTTCGTGCTGCAAGATATTGCCAGCGATGAAATTAAATTCAGGCGTTGCAGGCTCAATCTGACAGCCAATTTTGTAAAAATTCAGTGCCTCGTCGTAACGCTCTAATTCAGTTAACACATAGGCAATCCTGTAGTGCGTGGATGCCTGTTCTGGGGTAAGTGTCAGGGCTTGTTGACACACACTCAAAGCTGCATCGAACTGTCTCAGTTGACATAACACATGGGCCATGTCTAGGTAGTGCTTGGCTGTTTGAGGCTCAAGCTTGATCAGCTCTTGATAACCAATGCAGGCCGACGACCAAGACTGTTGCGTTTCGTAGAAACCCACTAACAAACGCCACAGGGACACCTCGTGTGGCCACCTCTGGATAGCCGCTTCACACGCGGCCAATGCCTCGCTCATTTTTTGCGCAGCTTGAAGCGCCTTGATGTGGTTGAAACAAGCCGAAAAATGATTCGGCGACAGTGCCAATGTTGCTTGATAAGCCGACGCCGCATGGTCATAACGTTTGCATTTGAAATGCAAATTGCCTACGTTGTACAAAACATTGACATCGCTTGGGTTCATCTTGAGCGCTTGCTCTAAATGTCCCCAGGCTTCGTCCCATTGCCCCGTCTGAATCAGCAATGTGCCTAAGCCCCCGTAAACCGCAGAATTCACATCGGTCTGCGCCAGCAAATGGCGATACAACGCCTCAGCCTCAGCCAGTTGCCCTTGTTGATGCAAGGCTGTCGCCTGCGCAAGTGTCTGCATCGCCGGTGGGCGATGCAGCGAACGGGCAGGTAAATTGGCAACGGTCATGGATGCAATGACGGCAAAAATTTGCCACAAGTAAGACACCCATCAACAGAGCAATATTTAGGCCAAAAAAAACCGCCCCGAAGGGCGGTTTTGGCTAAATCCCGAGGGACTTATTTCAACAAGCTCAACACAGACTGTGCAGACTGGTTCGCTTGCGCCAACATTGCTGTGGCGGCTTGCGAAATGATCTGGGCACGGGCCAGGTTGGTGGTTTCCTTGCCGTAGTCAGTGTCCATGATGCGGCTCTTAGACGCTTCAGTGTTGGTCACCACGTTGGTCAAGTTGTTGACTGTGCTGTCCAAGCGGTTTTGCTTGGCACCCAAATCAGCACGCATGTCTGACACTTTGGACAAGGCGTTGTCGATGACTTGGATCGAAGCCAATGCTGACTCTTGGGTCAACATGTTCACACCACTCAGTGACGAACCTGCTGCACCGCTACCACCTGTTGGGGTGTTGGTGTCAAAGTCTGCGGCACCCACGTTTTGCTCAATCAAACCGTGGCTGGCGTAACCACCAAAGGCATTCACTGTTGACTCTTGGTCACCCAAAGCGATGCTGATCGGTGCTTTGTTGATCGATTGCAACATGAACACATCTTGACCCGAAGCGTTTTGAACTTTTTGAGCTGTCACACCCGTTTGGTCAGAGAAGCTGTTGATCAAGTCAACCTTTTCGGCCCAAGCCAAGGCAGCAGCGCTGGCATAGCCTTGTTGCGCATAAGAAGCACCCGTGGTCTCTTGGCCCGCACGCCAGATGTTGACGCCGTTGATGCTCATCTCACCGTTTTGCCATGCAGTCACGATGTCTGCAGCACTGACGGCTTGACCCACGACAGAGTAAGCATCCGTTGCAGCACTCCCACCAGTGACCGAAACACCAGTAGTCTGCAGACCCAGAGTTTGCAAGATCGCAGCCTCATCAGCTTCAGAAGCAGAACCATTGCGGGCAGCCAAGTCGGTACCAATGGTGACGGGTGAACCATCTTTGGACTCGAGTTTCAACATACCTGAGTAGTCGGTCGCTGTGCCCTTGAAACCCACGTTGCCGTCGTACTTGCCTGTGGCCGCTGTTTTGTCGATCACGTTGATGGTGGCACCTGAGTTGTTGTACAGCGCCAGTTTGCCGTCGTCTGTCAAACGCGCTTTCACGGTGCTTTCGCTACCCACGGCGTTGATTTGATCCACCACTTCTTGCATGTTGTTGGTTGAACCGATGGTCAACTTCACATCTTTGCCAGTGTCCAAGGCAGTCACGGTAATTTCCATGCCATCTGCACTCAATACACCTGTACCTTTGTTTTTAGCAACCACCTCGTTGAATGCGCTGGCTGTGACACCCACGTTGGAGTTGTTGATCGCCACCACCACGTCATGGATGTCCAATGCGTCAGACGTACCCGAAGTGAACGAAGAAACAGGTTGCACCACTTTGCCGTTGATCATCAAAGACACGCCAGAGATGGGGTCAGCCAACTTAGCATCAATCGCTGCTGTACGGTCTGCATCTGTCAAACGTGCACCGATCATCACACCGTTGCCGCCTGCAGCATTGCCCAAGCCCAGATCTTGGGTCTTGGCAGAGCCGATGCTCACATTGAGAACTTGGTTGGCTTTGTCGCCGATTTGAATGGTCTTACCTTTGTAAGAACCGTCCAAGATGTTCATGTTGTTGAACTGTGTTTTTTCAGCAATGCGGTTGATCTCTTCTTTGAGCTGTTGAACTTCTTTGTCCAAAGCAGAGCGGTCAGAAGCGTTGTTGATGCCGTTAGAAGCTTGCACAGCCAATTCACGCATGCGTTGCAACGAGTTGGTGGTTTCTTGCAACGCGCCTTCAGCCGTTTGCAAGAGAGAGATGCCGTCGTTGGCGTTGCGGATGGCCATGTTCAAACCGCGGGTTTGAGCTTCCATGCGAGTACCGATGGCCAAGCCAGCAGCATCGTCTTTGGCAGAGTTGACACGCAAGCCTGTCGACAGGCGTTGCATAGAAATAGCTTGGCTGAGGCCGATGGCGCGGTTAGCGTCTTGTGCCACCAGTGACTTCACGTTGGTGTTAATAACTGTCATGATCGTTCTCCTAAGGTTTGATCAAAGTTAGCAGTGGCCTGGTGGGCTTGGCTGCCGGTTGGGTTTAGAAACTTCAGAAACTCATTCCTGATAGCAAGTGATTCGGTGTCGTCAGAAAAAACTTGAGGAATTTAATTAAGAAAATTTAAATTAATCCGTGAAACAAGACACCTTTGAGCTGATCAATGTTGTGCGCAAAGCGAACCACGGCCTCATTAGGAAATTGGCGAAGCACTTCACCTGTATCGGCGCGCATCACTTTGACAATGGGTTGCCCCACAGCATCATCTAAAACAAAGCTCAATCCGCGACCACCGTCTTTCAGCACCGAGTTGATGTGCTCTATGGCCACTTTGAGGTTTTGCGCCATCTCCTCTGTATTCACTTTGACCGGAGCATGCAGCACAGGTGTCGGTGAAATCGCCAACTCAGTTGCGGCACGTGTGTCGACCACAACGGGGCCAGATGTTTTGGGAATGGGTGCGGCAGATGGCTGAGACGAAGACGCGCGTACAACCTCTGGTTGCATGCCTGTACTAACGCGAAGATCTGAACTCATATAACGTCCTTTCAGCCCAACAAAAAGAAATGGGGGCTCGTGTAGGACGTAGGTCGACACGGCTAAAAATTACTTTAGCCAAAAACTGTAAAAAATTAACAACGGGGTAAAAAACCTAAGAAATGAATTCTTATTTATTCGTATAGGTAGCCATCATCCCATCAAAGCTACTCTTCAAACTGGTCTTCATGCTGTTGGTCTGGCCCACCAAACTTTGCATGGTTGCGAATTGCGTGCTGTAACGCTTGAGCAAACTGTCCATGCGGGTTTGAAGCTTGGTCAAGTCATCCTTGTACTTGGTGTTTTGAGTGGTCGCCGATTGCGTTTGTTGTAACAGAGGACCACTTGCACCCAACAAGTTGGTAATTTTCTTAACCGCATCACCCGCAATACCCGAAGGGTCGGTGCTGGTCGACAAATACAAGTTCTTATTGCCCGTGAACATCGTCACGACATCGTCGTAGTTGTCCTTGAGCGCCGCATCGACTTTGGTTTCATCCAAGTCGAGGTCGCCCGTTTGGTTGATGCTGATACCCACTTGCCAGAGACCTGAGGCCTTCGCTCCTGGCGTCGAAGAAGTGCCCAACACCATGTTGCGAATTTGTTGGCTGATCAAACGCACGGTCGAATCACCCACCAAGGTCGCACCATAGGTGTCCAAGGTCGACTTGGGATCTGACACCTCTTTCAAAATGGTGTGCGCGTCATTGAACGCAGTCACCAAGGCCTTGAGTTTGTCTTTGGTTGTGGTGGTGTCGCGCGACAAGTCGACAAACGCAGTGCCGGTTGTTTGCGCCTTCAAGGTCAAGGTTGACCCAGGCAAGATGTCATCAATGCTGTTGGTGCTACGGGTGTAGCTGATGCCGTCCACATTGACAGATGCGTTGCTGGCCGCTTGCATTTGTGTGCCAAAGCTCAAACCAGCAACGGGACTGGTCATGGTGAATGCGTTGGTGCTGCCCACCGCGCCAGTCAACATGATTTTGTAGGCTTTGACCGCTTCCACACCGTTCGTCACGCTGGCAGTGCCTGCCGATGCCGTGGTGTTGGCATCCACACCGAAGGACACACCACTCACAGCGCGTCCCGACGCATCGGTGATGACCAAATTTGTGCCATTCGACACCGACACGGTGAGGTTGCTCGTGCCATCGGCCGCTCTAAGTTGAGTCTGCAAATCACTGGCCAAGCCTGCCATGTAATCACCGTTGGCATCGGCCACGGGGTTCAAAGGCGTGATGTTGAAGGCATGGCCACCGATGGTGGCAGAGAAGCTGGTGATGTCGGTCGCTGTCGCAGGCGAGCCAAAACTGAGCCCACTGACCGTCGCCACAGAGGGCGTAGCCGGTGAACTGCTGCCAATGTTGACCAACTGAGCTTTGACCGGAAGCTGGGCCGCGTTGATGGCATTGACCACGCCCAAAGGTGTGGCATTGCCGGCGGTGATATCAATGTTTGTGGCCGTGGCTCCTCCCACGGACAACGCCAGCTGGAAAGGCAAACCCGAATTGAGCGTGTCAGACGAGGTGTTAAACCCAGAGCTCAAGGTGCGCTGAGGTTTGGCCACGCTCAACACCTGCACGTCATACGACGCAGTGGTGGCGTAGGCACCCGGCGTGACGCTGAAAGCGGCGGTGTCTGAATTGGACACCGTCATCGTGTTGAAGTCGCTTTTGACCTTCAGGGCATCAAACGACGTTTTCAACTGATTCAAGGCGAACGACAAGGCTGAATAGCCAGAAATACGAGATTCGTTTTTCGTGATCTTCGTATTGATCGCATTTTCTTGCGGCAAACGTTCGGCATCCACCAAGTTTTGAGCCAGCGACGCTGTATCCACACCAGACCCCGCACCGAGGCTGGTCAGGATCTTCTGGGCATTCGCTTTGTTTGCCGCGGCAGCCGCTTGCGCGGCTGAGGTGGATGAAACGGTTGAACTGGTTGTCGAACTAACGGTGGTCGCCATAGATACTTTCTTAACCCTTAGAGGGTCGGATCGTCCAAATCAAACTTGAGTCCATCAATTCAAATACTTGAACAGGCTCAGTTGCGAGATCTTGGCAAAACTGCTTTGAGCCGCCTCCAACGCCAATTGGTCTTTGTTCATTTTTGTCACGGCGGCGGTGTAGTCCAAATCTTCAACATCTGAACGTGTGGTCTTGAGTTGCAAGACCACTTGATCCAAAACATTGGTCTGCATATCCACCACCGACATATCGGCACCGATCTGCCCCAGCCCTTGACTGATGCCATTTTGCAAGGTGTCAATCTCACCCGTACCACGTTTGATATTGGCCAGATTACCGGTATTCACCGCAGTGGCCAAGTCATCCAGCACCTGAAAAAAATCAACCCCGGTTTTGTTGCCTTTGCCATCGTCACGCACCACACGCACATAGGCATCTGAGCCGGGCATGTTCAGATTCATACGGCGGCTGTCACCCACATTGACTTTCATGCGGGATTGATCGCCTTGGTACGAGACGCGACCCGACGCGTCTTTGCTAAATGCAGGTTCGCTGCTTTTGCTGCCAGAGAACAAATAATTGCCATTGCTGTCTTGGCTGTTGGCAAGACTCAGAATCTGATCTTTCAAATTGCTGATTTCAAGCGCAATGCTTTGGCGATCTTGTGGAGCTAAAGTGTCGTTGGCAGCTTGCACCGATAACTCTTTGATGCGATACATCACATCACTGGTGCTTTTCAGTGCGGTTTCTTCTGCAGTCAGTCGAACGTTCACAGACTTCAGTGTGTCTTGGTATCCGGTCTGACGTGCCAATTCGGACTCTAGACGTGTCACCAAAGCCGCTTTGTTGGGCGCATCGCTGGGTTTGACAATTTGTTTGCCCGTCGACAATTGCTCTTGCGTTTTTGACAATTCATTTTGCGAATTGCTCAATTGTTGCGTGGCGCGATCAAAGTAAAGCGTGGTTGAAATTTTCATAAGGCGTTACCTCTCATCACCGAATTTGCTCGATGGTGTCAAACAGCTGTCCCGAGACCTGCAGCGCTTTGGCACATGCTTGGTAGGCTTGTTGGTATCGAATCAAGGCGGCGGCTTCCTCATCGAGGTTGACACCAGAAATTTTGTCGCGCGCAGCCACCGCTTGATCGTTGACCACGGTCATGGCTTGCTGCGTGATGTTGGCTTGCTGCGCCAAGTTGCCCACGTTGTTGATCTGATCGATGTAAGTGTTGGCAATGGTTTTGCCATTGGTGACTGGTTTTTTGTTCAAGTCGACCATGGCCAGCATATTGGTGTTGTCACCCAGGCCATCTTGGTTGCCGTCGATGGTGAAGCTGTCGCCCACGCTGGGTGCGTGGGTGAGTTTGATTTCCAACCCATTGAACGCCACCACCGGCTCAAGGGTATTGGGGTCGTAATGACGGTCAGCCAATACCGTGCCCGTTTTGGAGTCCACGATGCTGTAACGGTCTGCTGCGGTGAACTTCACCTGCAAGGTCTGGCTACGCAAACTATCTCGCGTGTCAACAGGTTCACCACTGAAGCCTGTCGCAATGCTGGCAGAGCCTTTACCCGTCACAAAAAGCAACAAGTCGTCAGGAGATCCACCCTCAATGTAAGCGCCCGTGCGCAAGCCCAACTTGGCCATGTCAGCAGGGTCACCCGACTTCGTCACAGGCGGATTGCCTTGGGTGTAAGAGCCAAAAGACAAACGGATATCCGTTTGCGTGGGGTCATCGGCCAACAGCCGACTCAGGCGTTCTGTCACGCCAAAATCTTGTGGCTCCAAGCCCAGAGCATTCGGTGTGAATTTGCCTGAGGCATCTTTGCCTGGGCCCACTGAAATGCTCAGGGTGCCTTTGGGGTCCACAGCAGGATCCGTGCTCAACACCAAATCTTTGTTGCTATCCAGTTTGGCGATCACGCCTGTGTTGGCTTGCTTGGCATTGATGCGTGCAATCAAACCTGCGATGTCGTTGACGCCCGTGGAGATGTCGATGTCCACACCATTAATCTGTAAAGGCTTGCTGAAATCCAGATCAGTGGCTGCAATGCGCATGTCACGAACCACTTGCACCAAGCGCACCTGAGGGTTGTAGACGCTAGGCGCAAGATTCAACGCATTGCTCGATGGATCGCTGCTGCCCACGATGTCATTGATTTCGATGGGGCTGCCTTGTGCGTCTTTCAACACCAACTCGCCGCCCGATGTGACAGAGGCCGAAAGATCAGTTCCAGAAAATGTGGTGTTGATGGCATTGGTCAACCAATTCAACGCATTGAAATTGGGTGATGTCGCTTCGGCTTGACTTGGAAAGCCAATGGCACGGCCATTGATCGAGACGTTCTTTGTGAAGTCGATCTGCCCTGTCGGCACATGAATTTCGTTGTACACCTCGGCACGAATCTGGGTGTCCGAGGTTTTGGCATTCACCCAGTCACTGACCGCTTGTGCATCGGCTGGTGGATTGAGTGTGCCCAGAGCGACACCATTCAACACCATCGCGCCAGCAGGAATACCTGTGGTGCTACCGGCAATGCGTGATGTCTCTAAGACAGCAGGCAGTGGCGTGGACTTTCCAACGTTGCCATACGCGTCAAAATTTTGGCCATACAAAACCGTGGCCTTTGCGCCATAAAAAAGATCTAAGCCACGATACGCATCCGCGCCAGATTTATTCAGGTACTGATCGCTGTAAGTGGCATTCGCCACAAACCCATTCGCAGGCGTGAAGAGTTGAAATTTTTCTGTTTCACTCAATGATTGACCCAACAACTGGCGTCCATCGCGTGTCAGCACTTGAAGCTGCTGGCCAGGCTCTGCCTGATCCATGTAGAACGCAGCTTTCACGCCCGCAGACAAAGTGGTCACTGGCGTGTACTCACGCGAGCCGTCCACTTTGAACGTGACACCCGCTGTGGCATTGGGGTTGTTGACCAAAGACGCATTGCTCAACGCGGTCGATGGCGTGGCCCCCGTGAACAACACGCTGGCACGTGTGGTGGTGACATTGGTGCTGCCTTCGCTCACACGGAATTGACTGGCCGTGGCAATGCGCATGCCGTCATTGATCGCCACGCGAATGCCACCAGAGGGGCTGGCAACCTTGGGATCAAACGCGAACAAGTCTTGGCCCATTTGCCCATAACCATCAATGCCGTTGCGCTGAATGGCATTGGATTCTTTGGCAAAGGTTTGTGCCAAGGCCTCGAGGCCTTTTTGCGAAGGTTCCAAAACCTGAGCAATGAAACTTTGATAGCCCCCTAACAAACCGCCACTGGCGCTGGCCAAAGACTCGGTTTTGCCATAAGGATCGAGCACCAACTCAACTTTGTCTTTGACTTGGCTATCAATCCCAATGGGACGCGCTTTGATGCCGTTCACCACCAAACCTTCAGTCATGGTGGTGCCCATGCTCACATTCACCATGCCGTTGCTGGTGAATGAGGTTTTGATGCGTGTCAGTTCAGACAGTTGACGCAAAGTCAAATCGCGTCGGTCCAGCAGCTCAGCAGGTTGGCCTTCAAGGTTGGGGGATTTCGTCAAACCTTGATTGATCAAAGCCAATTGACCTGTCAACGTGTTGACTTGATCTGCAACACTTTGAATGCCTTGACGAGTTTCTGTGGACACCAAATCGAGTTGCGTTGTCAGTTCGCCAAAGCGCGAAGCCACGCCATCCGCGCTGCGCAAAAAGCTGGTGCGCAACACACTGGAAGCAGGATCAGCCGACAGCGCACCGGCGGCTGAAAAGAAGTCATCAAACGCCGAACTCAAGCCAATGCTCTTGTCACCCATGATGTCCATCACGCGCTTGGCGTAATCGACCATGGGTTTTTGGCTAGCCAAATCGCTGGTGCTGCTGCGTAAATTCGATTCCGCAAATGCATCGTATTGGCGCTTGATGGTTTGCAGCATGACGCCAGTACCGACGTACATGCTGGCAATTTTTTTAGGTGCAGAGTCTTGCAACACCACATCTTGACGCGAATACCCCTCGGTGTTGACGTTGGCGATGTTGTTACTCACCGTGCTCAACGCACGTTGGTACGCACCAATTGCACCACTGCTGATGCCGAGCATGTCACTCATTTAGCACCCCCAGAAAATGGCATCTTGAACTCTTGCAAGCTCTTGATACGTGCAGGTTTTTCCATGAGGATGCCTCTGGCCAAATCTGCCGCCGTAGGCAACGGCGTGGGTTCTTGTTTGGGGTGGAGCGGGATGCCTGATTTTTCACGCGCTTTGAGCATGTCTGCGGCACTCAGCTGTGGCGTGCCTTGTTGCTTCACAGCACGCTCCATGAACGCACCCACGCCCATTGCACCGCGTTGAGACATTTGCAAAGACACTTCTTTGTCAAACATGCCCTCAAACGTGTCCATGGCTTGGGATTGGTTGTCTTCATCCTTCATGGGCGCATTGGCCTCACGCATGGACTTCAACATCATTTGGATGAAGAGGCCTTCAAATTGTTGGGCGGACTCTTTCAGGGCCTTGTCTTGGTTTTGTTGAGCCTTGCCGCGCAACTCGCCCAGACCCGAAAAGTCCATGTAGGACTTAGAGGTGGATGTATCGACGGAGTTGCTCATGTCCAATCTCGCTTAGATGATGACCAGCTCGGCGCGCAAGCTGCCGGAACTTTTCAAAGCTTCAAGAATGGCGATCAAAGCAGAAGGCGTGGCCCCCACTTGGTTGACCGCATCCACAATCTGACGCAACTCAACGCCGGGCTGGAACAAGAACATGGGTTTGTTCGGTTCAGCCACTTTGATGTCCGCGTTTTGCACTTCGGTGGTTTGACCACCGGCCAACATATTGGGTTGCGACACCTCGTTGGTGGCGGTGATGGCGACCGAGATCGTGCCGTGCGAGACAGCTGCGGCTGTCACACGGACTGAGCGGTTGATCACGACCGTGCCTGTGCGTGAGTTGATCACCACACGTGCGGGTGGTTCACCCGGTGTCACCTCTAAAGCCTCCACCATGCTCATGAAAGCCACGCGCTGATTCAAGTTTTGGGGGGCTCGCACCGATACCGAAACACCATCAATGGCTTGCGCCACATCACCGCCAAATTTTTTATTGATGGCATTGACGATGGCCGTGGTGGTTGAAAAATCGTTTTCGCGGATGTTGTAAATCACGTGCTCCGCATTTTCAAACGGCGTGTCCACAATGCGTTCCACGATCGCACCGCCAGGAATTCGGGCAGAAGTGGGCACACCAATTTGCACTTTAGAGCCGGCAGCGCTGGCATCAATGCCTGTGGCAGTCAAGGCACCTTGTGCCAAGGCGTAAATCTCGCCATCCACGCCACGCATGGCGGTCATGATCAAACTACCGCCACGCAAGTTAGAGGCCTTGCCAATCGCCGACACGTTGATGTCAATGCGTTGACCGGGCTTGGCAAAGCCAGGCAAATCAGCCGTCACCAACACGGCAGCTGTGTTTTTGATGTCCACACGCGCGGCTGTGGCAGCTTGTTCAAAGTCGGTCAAAGGACCATCAATGCGCACACCCATTTGTGAAAGCATGGCTTTCATGCTTTGTGTGGTGAACGGCACTGACGCATCGTCACCCGTGCCCTGCAAACCCACCACCAAACCGTAACCAATCAATTGGTTAGGGCGTTGCGCGGCCAAGGTTGCCAAGTCTTTGACACGATCAGCTTGTGCTGCGCTTGCGGCCAACAGGCACAGGCTCATCAAGCCCACGCGCAGAAATGTAGATATATTTTTCATACTCAGAACGGCCAGTATTTGTGCATCAAGCTGGTACCCCAGCCGGCTTTGGTGGCGTTGGCCAAGTCACCGGAACCACGGTAAGCAATTTGTGCATTGGCTAAGCGGCGTGATTGCACGGTGCTGTTCGGACCTACGTCTTCGGGGCGAATGACACCTGAGACTTGGATGACTTCTGTGCCTTCTGAAAGACCGAGTTTTTTCTCACCACGGATCATCAAATTGCCGTTGGCCAAAATTTCAATCACGGTCACAGCCACAGACCCCGACAACGACGCTTGCTGGTCGGCTTTGCCTGCACCTTTGCTGCTGTTATTGTTGTTGTTCACATCAATGCCGTTCAAGAAAGGCGACATGTTGCCGATCTTGGTGTTGAAGCCAGAAGGCAATGAGTTTTTGGATTCGCGACTCACGTCTGTGTTTTGTGTGCGCGCGGCTTGTGTGGATTCGTTCAACAAAACCGTGATGATGTCGCCCACTTGGTAATTGCGGCCACGGCCAAACCAAGCGTCGCTTTGCCGGTTGCTGTAAATGCCGCCGGTGGCAATTTTTTGCCGGTCAGCGGCAAGCGGATACACCGGTTGAAACTCGGGCGATGGACGCAAGACCAAATCGACGGGGTCGTTGGCACAACCTTGCAGCGCAAGCACGAGACCGATGAGGGAGAGAGAACGCAATGTTTTCACGATGAACCTCACTCAGATGTTTTGGTTCAAGAACTTGAGCATGCCGTCCACGGCAGAGATGGCCTTGGAGTTGATCTCGTATGCGCGTTGGGTTTCGATCATGTTGACCATTTCCTCCACCACGTTCACGTTCGAGGCTTCCAGTGAGCCTTGCTTCAGGGCACCTGCACCGTTGAGGCCTGGCGTGAGAATTTGTGCCACGCCGCTGGCCTGTGAAGCTTCGTACAAGTTTTGACCAATTGGCTTCAAACCACTTGGATTCACAAAGCGGGCAATTTGAATTTGACCAATGTTTTGTGAGCCACCGCCCGCATCCAACTCGGCCGACACCGTACCGTCTTGACCAAAGGTCACCGCAGCCGTATTGGCGGGAATGGTGATGGCAGGAATCAGCGGAAAGCCTGACGCAGTCACGAGTTGACCCGTGTTGCTGATCTTGAAGTTGCCGTCGCGTGTGTACGACGTGGTGCCGTCCGGCATTTGAATTTGGAACATGCCATTGCCCGTGATCGCCAAGTCAAGCGGCGATTGGGTGTTGATCAAGTTACCCTGCAAATGCAGTTTTTCAGTGGCATTGATCTTCACACCCGTACCCAGCATCAAGCCGGTGGGAGACATGGTGTTGTTGGTGGTTTGGCCACCGGGTTGCTTGACGTTTTGATAGAGCAAGTCTTCAAAAACGGCACGGTCGCGTTTAAAGCCAGTCGTATTCACGTTGGCCAAGTTGTTCGAGATGACGTTCATACGCGTTTGCTGCGCGTCAAGACCCGTTTTGGCTACCCACAATGATGCGTCCATGGCTAATCGCCCCCTTTAATCTGTCAAATTCAGGACACCTTCATCATGGAGGCGCCCGACTCATCGTTGGATTTGCTTTCTTTGATCATCCGAACCTGATGCTCAAACGAGCGGCTCTGTTCAATCAGCTTCACCATCGATGCCATTGGATTGACACTGCTGCCCTCAAGGGCCTTGGGTGTCAAAGAAACTGGCTCTGGACCAGTTGCAAAGTCCGTGCCAACTGGTTTTTCGTCAACTCGGAACAAACCGTCTTCGCGTTTGAGTAAATTCGTCGCGCTGGCATCCCGCAGCATGATTTCGCCAATCAGCTGTTCTTGCGGAACACCAGGTTGGGTAGGGTCTACGGCGTAGATCTGGCCAGAATTGGTGATGTTCACCGTGGAACCCACGGGAATGGTGATGGGGCCACCGCCTTGGCTTTGCACGATGTGACCAGAACCTGTCTCCAACACGCCATTGGGGTTGATGCGCAAATCACCACGGCGAGTGAACGCCAACGTGCCGTCGTTGCCCGTGACACCCATGACGGTTTTGTGATTCAACGACACATCCAAGTCACGTCCCGTGACCATCAAAGGACCAGCATCCAAGCGCACGCGATCTGTGGTGTACAGACGAGGCTGCAAGCGCGAGTCAAAGCCCTCACCCACCGCTTGGTGCGGTTGGAGGGTGGCTTCGAAGGTTTGCTTGAAACCGACGGTGGTGACGTTGGCAATGTCGTTGGACAACTGCTGCCGGATCAAACGGTCTTCGTTGATCGCGGCCGTCGCATTGAAAGATAAACGGTCCATATCAGGCTCTTAATGCAACTGATTAGTTACGGATTTGGATGATGGTGTTGGTCATCGAGGTGCTGGTTTCCATGGCCTTGGCGTTGGCTTGGAAGTTACGCTGCTCCGTGATCAAGTCCACCAACTCTTGGGTCAAGTCGACGTTGGCACGCTCGGTCGCACCAGAGCGCACGGTCCCGAAACCCGCCGAACCGGCTTCACCGTATTTCGGTGTGCCTGAATCCGATGTTTTGTAGTAGTTGGTGTCACCAATCTGGCGCAAGCCCGACGCATTGGAGAAGTTGACCAAGACCACTTTGCCCAATGACTTTTGTGCGCCGTTGGAGAAACTGGCACTCACCAAACCGTCGTCCTTGATCGCCAAGCCTACCAAGTCACCTTCGGGTGCACCGTCTTGCGACTGCGACAACACCGAGAACGGTGATGCAAACTGCGTGGATTTGGAATAGTCGATGTTGATGGTCAACGCGCCCTTACCGTTTGGCAAGTACACCGTGTCCAATTGCGCACCCTGTTTGGGGGAAACCAAGTTACCAGCGGTGTCAAAGGTCAGCTCACCTTTGTCAAAGTAGACCGGTGACCAAGCGGGCAAGGTGTCAAACCCAGACGCGGTGGAGGACTCAGCACCGAAACCGTCGATGTACACCGTGGCACCTTTGTCGTCTTTGAAAGGCGTGGGTTTGATCCATGTGGTGGTGGTACCAAACTTGGCATCCAAACCATCCAAGCCCCAACGGGCATCGCCCGTGATCTTGATGTAAGAGTCAGTGGACGCTGTGCCGGTGGTGAATTCAAGGGCGTTCTTTGTGGTGTTGTAGGTCACTTTCACGCCGTTGACGGACTCAGGTGTCAAACCGTTCTTGGAAGGGCCTTGCAAGTTGTTGATGCCGTGTTGCAAAGCTTCCATGAACGTGCCCATGGTGTAGGTGTCCTTCGGAGGCACCACCACCGTACCGGTGATTCCGTTGACAGACACCACGAACTGGTTGTTGGTGCTATCAACCGAGAAGTTGTTGTCCACGTTCACCGCCAACGCGTTGCCCGTCAGCACAGCGGGTTGAGAAGAAATACCGCGCAAAGCGTCAACCGTCGAAGGATCGACAATGTATTTGGATGGGTCGCCCGTCATGCCCAAACCTTTGGAGGTTTGCGTGGCCAAGCTGCCAGGACGAATGCCTGAAATGGCGACACCCGAGGAGTCACCCGTTGTGCCCGATTTGAAAACGAAGGTTTGTTTGACCGAGTCGTACTCCACCTTGATGCCATAACGCTGGTCGTTCAAAGGACGGTTCGACGGTGTAGAAACGGAAGGCGCCAGACCCAAGCCCACGGATTGGCTGTTGACACCTTGCACCAAAGGATCGGTCAAACCAAGTTGCTTGCTGCTGATGGTGACTTTATCTGCCGCTTTGGCCGTGGTGAACACGAGTTGTTGCAACTGCGTGTCATAGCTTGCCGTAACCACCCCTTTGTAATCCACATTGGCATCAATCGCGTCTTGTACGTGTTGAACCAATTGCTCATTGGTCATATCGCCATAGCTGGACAAGTTGATGTCCAAAGCGCTCGGCCCTGTGGTGCCGGTGGAGGTGTTGAGCTGAATTGAAAATGTGGGGCCTGCAGTGTTTGAGAAGTTGAACGGCTTCTCATCGCCATAAGCGCGATTGATTTCGTTGGTCAACTCAGCGGCCACTTGAGCGCCTGAGAGTTTGATGTTTTGTCCCACCAAACGGTCCAAACCGACCGTGACTGGCGTGGTGGAGTTGTCCACATTGATGGTGAACAGATTTTTCAAATCATCAACGCTGCTCTTGCCAATGTATTTTTGATCTGGGGCAGAACCACCCAGACTAGAGGCCGTGGATGCCACCGTTGCGGAAGTGCTCGTGGTGTCAATGGTTGAGGCAGTCAAACCTGTGGTGGCATCGGTCAAATCCGTGATGGACCAATCTTTGGCGTTGATTTGCAGGTTGCCGTTGCTGTCTAATTTCGCCACCAACGTGGTTGAAAAGTCTGCGTCGGCATTTAATTTTTGAACAATTTCTGCGCTCGTGAGCTTGGTCGTATTGTCTGCAGGACTCACTTTGACAAAGGGTCGGGCTCCACCGCTTTGTGCCTGTCCAAACTCAATCTGGAATGAGTCGCCAGCGGCTAACGCATCCAGATCAGTTTTTGCAAATGTGATGGAGGCTTTGGGGTTGGTTGAGGCGACATCAACAGCCGTGATCGCGGCCTTGGCTGCCGTGCCTGTGGTGTGTTCAACCACAAATGCACTTGAAATATCGCTGCTGGGCACCGTCGAATCCAATGCAGTGACCAACAATTTGGGGGCGGCAGGATCAGTGTCATCCACCTTAGCAACGTAAGCAGCGGCGAATGTGGCATTTGAATTCAAATTCGTAGCCATGTCTTTGTAGGTCTGCAACTCAGTTTTGTTAAAGGCGGCAGACACCACCTCTTGTGGCGACGAGGTGCCAAACGTGACGCTGACGGTATCGCCCGTGGCGGTGGCTGTACCTGTCAATTCATAGCTGGTTGCATTGCTGCCTTGAAGGCTCAACAGTTTCGACTTGTCTTCGTTGATGTAGTTGGCAAAGTTGATGCCGTCGTTGGTGCCTGTGCCCAAGTTTGAGGCCAAGCCTGTCTCCACCGTTGCAGGCTGAGAGGTGCGAACGTCGGTCAGGTTGTCCAACGCAAACTTGATGGTTTTCTTGGAAAAGCTGCTGTTGAGCTGTGCAATTTCTTCGGGTGTCTTGAAGTCGCTTTTCGCTTTGAGTTCACCGTACTTATTCACAAACATTGGCTCACCCAAGGTGTTCGTGGCTTGTTGCAACGAAGCATTCACCAGCTTGTCACCCACATACACATAGGTTTGCCATTTGTTGTTAGGAGTTGCTTGGCTGGCGTTTTGTGTCTTCACGTAGTAGACCGATGCCAAATAAGAGTTACCGCCCGCGTCATACACGGTGAGCGCCGTGCTCTTGTTGTAAGTGGCGGGATCGTTGCGATTGAAATCTTTGGTGATCACCGCGGCATCGGCGGGGAAGTTCAAACCCAATTGCACTTTGCTGGTTTGCACTGCCATGCCGGTGGTTTTTTGCGGAATGGTCAGCACGTTCATGTCATCCAAGTTCGCTTTGCCGGACGAGTCAACGGACGCTGCCATCAATTTTTGGCCTGCTGAGTTCACCACGTTGTTTTGGTCGTTCATCATGAACACACCGTTACGCGTGAAGATATCTTGAAACCCGTCTTGCGACTTGAGAGGGAAAAAACCGTCACCACTGATCGCCAAGTCCAAGGTGTTGGATGAGAACACCAAGTTACCTTGACCAAACTCTTGTGTCACTTTTTTCAACGCCACACCTTGACCAATCGTGGCAGAGGCTTTTTGCAAGGGTGAGGTCGCAAAAATGTCACCGAAGTCGGTACGGCTGCGTTTAAAACCGGTTGTACTGACGTTGGCAATGTTGTTGGATGTCACGCCCATTTGTGCGGTCGCTGCATTCAAACCTGTGAGTGCGGTATAGAAAGACATGGTGCTTTAGCTCCTGAGAGAAATTCTTAAATCTGGAAATTAATTACTGACTGACGCGTTTCACATCGGCCAAGCTCACGGTCTTGCCGCCCGCGACCTCTAGCAACATCGTGCCGTCAGACGTGCTCGCACTGCTCACGCCTTTGACGGTGGCATAGGTATTGACGGTGGGTTTGGTCACTTGACCGCTGCTGTTGACCGAAGCCACGTAACGGTAAATGCCGTTGGCGGCCGCAGTGCCACCGTCGGTCATGCCATCCCATGACAAGGTGTAATCGCCCACAGGCTGTGCGCCAATGATTTGCGTGCGAACCAAAATGCCTTTGTCGTTGAACACTTGCAACTGAATGCCATCCGCACCTGTTGGCAAATTGATGACACCTTGTGACACCGTGGTGTCTGTGACTTCAACAGGACCATCCGGTACGCCAACCGTTTTACCAATCAGAGAAGTTGCGCCCAACAAGCGGTCGTTGCTCATGCTCGACACCAAGCTTTCCATGCTGGTCTTCATTGCCGTGGTCGCCTCGAGTTGTGAGAACTGCGCAAGCTGCGCCACGAAGGCTTCGTTTTTCACAGGGTCTGTCGGGTCTTGGTTCTTCAACTGTGTGGTGAAGAGTGTCAAAAACTCGGACTGCCCCATGCTGGTGTTCTGTGGAGTAGCTGCCTTCTGCGCGTTGTATTGCGCAGTCGTCATGATGCCGCTGATGGACGTTGTATCGATGGCCATTGAAGACTCCTGTTTAGCTTGAATCAGCTCTTGGTAATTTCTAGGGTGCGCATCATCAGCTGACGTGCGGTGTTCACCACTTCGACGTTGTTTTGGTAAGACCGTGAGGCGGCCATCATGTCGACCATTTCCGACATTTCATTCACGTTGGAGTGAAAGACATAGCCTTCTTTATCGGCGAGCGGGTTGCCTGGCTCCCACGTTTTACGAATCGGCGCAGGGTCGTTGACGATGCGATCGACTTTCACGCCACCCACGAACTGAGCGCCTGCGTGCGTCATTTCTTCTTGCATCAATGCTTTGAACAAAGGGCGACGGCCACGGTAGGCCTCTTCTTCTGAACCCGCCACAGAGTTGGCGTTGGCCAAGTTGGATGCGGTGGTGTTCATGCGAACGGTTTGCGCGTTCATCGCTGTGCCGGCAATACCGAAAACGTTGTCTAAGGTCATGGTTGATTACTCCCCGCGCATGGCTTTACGCAATCCGCCAATGCGGTTTTGCAGAAATTGCAAAGTGGCTTGGTAGTCACCTGCCGCCTTACCGTATTGGGCTTGCTCCACGTTCATCTCGACGGTGTTGCCGTCGAATGAGCTGTTGAACGGTGTGCGGTAGCGCATGCCGTTGTCTGGCGCTTCTTGCAAACCGGCGAAATGTTTTTCGTTGGTCGCTGTCAAATATTCCGTCTTGACATCTTTCAACATGGCCTTGAAATCAACGTCTTGCGCTTTGTAGTTAGGCGTGTCGGCGTTGGCGATGTTGCGCGCCAGCACTTCCATGCGTTGGCTTCTCACGCCGAGCGCACGCTCATGTATTCCGAAAGCTGATGAAAAAACGTCCATAACAAGACTCCTGTTTATTGACACATGGTCTCAAGTTGTGAGACCTCGTGTCGATAAATGCAAAAGACGTGCCACGGTGGTTTTGACGGTTTAAGCGGCAAACCTTTGCCGCTTGAAGGCCGCAACGCGTGATGCAGGGGGCTCGCATCCTTTGCATCCGCTGCGAGTTCAGCGTACGTCTGTCACAGCAGCTTGAGCTGCGTAAGCGCTCAAGCGCGCGGCTTGCATGGAAGGGCGTTGCTGCGCAACGTCCACGCCCAAACGCTCGTTGGCGTTTTGATGCAAGCCCGCCAAGATGGAGTTGCGTGTGATGGGTGCACGCATGTCGCGATTGACGTGCAAGTAAGCCGCTTGTTGACCTGGAATATTCAACGCCGCATTCGGCCGTGTTTCATTACGCGCAGCTGGCGTGAGCACGGTCAAGTACAAATCATCCAAGCCCACGGGGCCAAAATTCTTCAGCCCTGTGTCATCAAAGTATTTGCCCACCATGTCGAGTTGCTGCAGCACGCTGTGACCCAAGATGGCTTTTGGATTAGCGCCAAACCCCGCACTGGCTGCACCACGATCAGGGCCATCACAAAACTGGATGATGCCGTGACAACGGTTGTTGGTGGCTTTGGGGTTCATGCCATCACTCTCCATCAAGGTGAGGCGTGCAAAGTCATCGGGTGCAAAGCGGTGTTGTTGCGAGAGCTGAACAATCTTGTTCATCACTGCTTGCTTGTCTTGTGCGGGAATAAAGCCTTTTTCAATGGCTCGGTCAATGGTTTTTTCAAGCACCACATTGCCACTGCGGTCTGATCGCGTGAGCAACTGCACTTGCGCTGTCCCCGCCAAAGCAGCATTGCCCATGGGCGTGTTGGTGTTCAAAGTGTTGACATTGGCAGCAACGGCTTGATTCACAGCTTGCGCTTGATTCAAAGAGAAATTCAAACTCTCCAAATTGAGCTGCTGGCCAGGATGAATCATGTTGGCATTGACGATGTTGTTCGAACGCGCCACGGTTTGCGCCAAGCGCATGGCCTCGCTGTTCGAAACAGTCACACCACGCGCCGCCATTTGATCGCGCACGATGCCTGTCAAGGTTTGACCAGAACGAACTGCGGTGCTCCAAGGTGCCGTGCTGCCCTCGGGTGCCAATGAACCAGACAAGCTGGCACTGGCCAGCGCGCGCGTGAAGGCGGGCGCAGTACGGGCGGACGCCAACTGACCGCGTGGCAGCTTGGACGTGCCAGACGCGTCGGTGGTGTTCACCTGAGGGTTGTAGGACGGGTCGAGTCGCATGGAAAGCTCCGTTTAGTCGGTCCGTTTTAAAAGTTGGTCTCGTTCTTGCATGAAGGTCTGAGTCTGAATCAATGTCAAAACTTCAACACTGACCCCAATGACTATGCAAATGCTGTGCCTAAAAAATGTCGACACCCAGCGCGTGAAACGCGCAGGATGGTGGCTGGTCGCAGCCGTGATAAGCCACGCCCAGATTGGGTTTGCAGCCGATTCAGTGGTGAGCACCAGCGCCTTTGACAGCTTGCAACAGCAGGTCCAACAATGGGCAGCGACGCACCCCTCTTTTCAGGGTAAACAGGTACAGGTCGCACCTGTGGACCCTCGCATCACGGTACAAAGCTGTCAACAAAACCTGCAGTTTGAGCACCCATTTCCCAACCAACCCGCGATTCGCGTACGTTGTGCGCAACCGGTGTGGCAACTTTTCGTCAACCTGAACACGGGGCAAACCACCGCGCCGATGAATCGCGCCAGCGCGTCAGCCCCTGCCCTGTACAAAGTTTTGGTGTCTAAAGAGCTGCTCAAACGCGGCACGATCATCAAACCTGACATGTTCAGCTATGCAGAAATGCCTGCAGCCGGCATGGAAAACCAAATCATCTCAGATGCGAATTTGCTCAAGAACATGGAACTGGTGCGTGACCTCACGCCCAACACACCGCTGCGCTCCTATGACGTGAAGACCGCTGTGCTGGTCAAGCGTGGGCAAGAAGTTCAGGTGAACGCCGGCGAAGGACAAGGCTTCTCCATCACCATGCGCGCAGAGGCGCTGCAAGATGGTGGATTAGGTGAACAAATTCGCTTAAAAAATGTCGAGTCGGGTCGATCACTATCTGGCGTGATTACCGGACCGAATACAGCCAAACTGAGGTGAAAAGTTGTATTTTTAAAAATATTTCAAAAGAACTCTCAAGTTTTAAAATTTGGGGTCGATTGAAGTGTTGTGAAAAAGTTTGACCTGCATGACAGGTTAAAGAAAGTGAAAACATCATGAATGACGCTATTTCAAACTACGGTCGTATGACGCAATCGAACGCTGCCATTCGCAGTGCCATCGACAAAGTCGAAAAACGAAGCCCTTCTGCCGCGCAAGCCAAAGAAGAGCTCGCACCATCGCTGGAGAAAACATCTTCAGCAGGAGCAGATAAAGTGAGCTTGAGCAACGTCGCCCAAAAAGTCATGGCACAGCCTGACTTTGACCGATCCAAAGTCGAAGCCATCAAGCAGGCGATCAAGGAAGGCAACTACCCTGTGAACCCACGCCGCATTGCCGAAAACTTTGTGGCCCTCGAAAAGATGATTGCCAACTGATCGGCCTTTGTCTGACATGACAACACCCGCAACTGCCACAGAAACTGCACCTTTGGAGCAGGCTTTGGCTTTGGCGCAAACACTTCAGAGCATGCTTGAACTTGAGTTTGAGCAACTGAAGGTGCAAAACTTAGACGCTTTTGAAGCGTCGCAAGCTGCGAAAAACGAGTTGCTCCAACAACTCGCGCAACTCGCGGGCATCCAAGGTCCTGACTCGGCAGATGCACTCGGCCCTGAGTGGGACGGCTTCAAAGAACACATGGCGCATTGCCGCGACATGCATCGCCGCAACGAAGTGCTGATTGGTCGAAAAATTGACGCAATCCGTGGTGCTCTGCAAAGCTTGCAAGCACAAGATCCGACCAGCTCGGTCGAAATTTACGACCGCCTAGGCAAACTCTCGCGCGTGCGACGCGGGGGCCGTGGTTACTCTGACGCTTAAACCGCACCTAGGGCCTATGCCTGCTTTTTCTTTTCATCTCCGGGCTGCATGCCCTTGAGCCAATACACCCACGCCAAAATCACGGCGACAGCGGTGAACATGTCTTGCGGAATCTCTTGCCCTACATCGAGCCGGCTCAACATGGCCAACAAGCGTGGGTCTTCTGCCACATACACCCCTTGTTTTTTAGCCTCAGCCACGATGCGACGCGCCAATTCATCGTCCCCTTTGGCCGTCACGGTCGGTGTTTTGTTACGGCCATATTCCAAGGCCACGGCTTGGGTGTAACGTTTGTCGGTCATGCTTGCGTGTCCACCAACGCCCCATGATCTGGTGCAGGCCTGTCTTCTTTCGCGTCGGGGCGTGGCGCGTTGTAGACCTGAAAACTGCCCATCACCAAACCAGCATTTTCTAATTCGTAGGTGAGTTCGCTGGCGTTGAACTTGGCCAAATCGGCCACGTCTTTTTTCAAAGCCCACATGGTGAGATCGACCTGTGAGCTATTGCTGATGCACGTTTTTAACCACACCTCGCCCAACACACGGCTTTGGGTGTGCATGTTGACCACCAATGGATTTTTGGGCTGCCCTGGCTTGTTGCCTTTTTGCTCGAAATGCAATTCCACAGGATCCGCATCTCGAAACGGAATCACCAACGCAAAGTTCACGTCTCCTTTGTGCAGGTTTTGAGCCGACTGCACTTGTGCTGCTTCAAGCTCATCCAGCGCATGGTGCAAGCTCTCTGGTGTGTCACCGCTGTCTTCTTCCACGCGTGCACGTTCGGCCATGAGCAAGCGCAGCAACACCTTGGTGTTGTCGACCACGGGCTGACCATCGGCCAAACTGGACTCACTGGTTTTGGTGTGCCCCAACACAAATCGCTTCAAGTCCTGTGCTTGCAAGGAGCCCATGCTCAAGCGTTGCGCAGTGATCCGTTTTTTGAGCTCACCCGCGTCTTGCACAGGAGGAACCAAACTCTCCAGCACACCAGGCCGCAAGAGTGTCAATAAATTCGCAAAGCCCCCTGGCTGAAACAACAAGGTGTTGAGACGGGTAGGAATGGCGGCATGCGGCGCTTCAGGCCCCGCAAAGTTGCCCGTGTGCAGCAACTGCAAGGCCCATTTGCCTGTCGGTAAAAGCTGCGCACGCAACTGGACCATGTCGCCCTCTTTGATGTAGGGGAACAAAGGCACATTGAAGCTGTGTTCATTCAGCACCAGCTTGAGCTGGTCGTTGCGCATGGCTGCAACGGCTTGCACCACCTGACCATCGTGCAAGCCCAAAGCCCGTGCAACAGGCGCTTCCACATAGGCGCTGCGCACCTCCAGATGAACAGGGGTCACACGCGCAATGGCATTGACACCTTCAGGACCCAAGATGGCCATGACTGTCCTTAGGGGAAGCGCACCCAGTTTTTGCGCTCATTCATGTTCATGTCAGCGGTGGAATAGCCACCACCACGTTGCCCCCCACTGCTGCCGGGTGAATGCCCTGGCACCATGTAGCTGCGCAACAAATCATCGTGGTTAGGCAGTGTCAATACTGCGCCAGCCAAGAGCGCACGAGGAGGAGATTTGGTAAATGCTTGCGGGTTTTGTTGCAAAAAAGCGTTTCGCAAAATCTCGACCTTCAAAGGACTATTGGGCATGGTTTTATGAATCACTTTATCCAGCGTGTCGCCCGGCACCACTTGGTAGGTGCGGTTAGAAGGGCTGGCAGCCAGCGTCAGCACAGGGGCAGCAGCCAAGACAACGCAGCATACACATGTACGAAGTAAATGAATCAGCGTGTTCATGGTCGGTTCTTTCCCGTCAATTTCTTAATATGTGTAAGGCCAAGCTACCCAGGCCCCTTTGAATTTTTGTTTGCGTCCAGCGACTTGCTTGATTTCAGCTTGGTAAGGCGTGACGGATTTGACTTCGGCCAACACCGCAGCGTCAAGCGCGTTGGGTTCTAAGGTGTGACGTGGCAAAACCGAAGGGTCCGCGATCATGAGCTTGTCGCCCACGCGCAAGCCTGCACTGGCACCGACGTTGAGCGCCAAGCGACCATCGGTTTGTTCGACAGAGAAAGTTTGCGGCTCACAAGCCAACTGTTGATCGAGCTGCTCGGTCATGGCCAACACAGCTCTGGCAATTGCGGCTTGGGCGTCAGCATCCATCTTGGGCGTGCCGTAGCTTTGCGTGGGCAGGCTAGGCATCACCACCTCTTGGGCACTGAACCACCCTTGGCGCTGACCAGGCCCGCTGACCTGCAAAACCAAACCAAAAGCCGAATAGTCATCAGAGACCCCCGCCAAGGGCACAGGGGTGACCGTGAGCTGCGCATGCCATTGCACATGCTCTTCACCATGACCATGAATCAATCGCTCATACGTACGCGCTTGTGCGTGTGTGTTGATCAAGCGCCAACGCTCGGCACGCTCGCCTGCTTGCATCAAACGCGTACGCGCCGCAAACCCAATTTGTTGCGCTTGGTAGCGCTGGGCTGGTGGTAGGCCTGGAGATAAATCCAGACTCACCGTCATCACTTGACGCAAAGGCGCTTTGGCCTGTGGCGCTTCACACCGATTGGGTTTGACCGCTTCCACATGAACGCTACTTATTTCTGCTTGCGCTTGCTCCCCTGCGTCGCGGACGTATTGCTGCACTTGCAAATCGCGCATCTTGATTTCAGAGGAAAAACGATTCAGCTCACGCAACTGCCCATCGCTCTCCATCCAACTGGTGGCGCTGACGCGGGTGTTGGACTTCATGGCCGCGTCCACCATGGCACTGCGAATGGCTTTGAGGCGGTCTTCCGCACTTAGATCTGCCGCAGCGACCGAAAAATTGACACCCACAAGGCCCCAAGCAACGGCAAGGCACAAGGGTTGGCGTACACAAGTCCACATCACGATGCGTTTCTTCAACCAACGATCAGCGACGTTTGTTGGTCAGATGTGCAATGTACAAAGCACGCAAATCATTCACCACATAGCGATCCAACGACAAGGTAGTTTCATACGTGTCGTCACCGACAGGCGTGATGCTGACCAGCACAGCGCCATAAATCACGCCCTCCACACGGGCTCGGAAGGTGTCACTCATCACGGTCATGTCGGCCACGGTGGTGCTGGCGTCAAGCTGTTGGCCATAGACCTGTTCAGTCAAAGCACGGTAAGCGTCAAGTTTCGATGCACGGATGGCCAGCAAACGCTGCTGGGCCGTGTTGCGGTGATTTTGAATACTAATGACTGCATACCCCGTGGCCACCAAAGTTTCTTTCTTTTCGGTCATGGGGGTGATCATGTTGACGTTCTCATCCGCATAGGCCTGAACGGGCGCAGGCGAAGGCTTGCTTGCACAAGCGGCCAACAATAAAACAGAGGCTGTCACAGCCCAGTAGGTGATGCGGTTCATATCTATGTCCTTGAGAGGTCTCCCCTTTGATTCGACACCGAACGCAGGATCTTTAAAAAATCTCAATACGAATACTTTTTCTGTCTTGTGAAATTTTTTAAGCCATCGACAATCATGTGTAGGAATTTTTGACATGAAACCAACAACAAACTTTATTGGCTCAAGCGAGTCGGCTGTCGCGCTGCGTCAATTGGTCGCCACCATGGCCAACTCAAACGCCACCGTCATGATCACTGGCGAGAGCGGTACAGGCAAAGAGCTGTTGGCGCGTCTGCTGCATGAACAGTCGGATCGCTGCGGGGCGAACTTTGTACCGATCAATTGCGCGGCCATTCCAAAGGATTTGTTAGAGAGCGAGCTCTTCGGCCACCGCAAAGGCGCGTTCACAGGGGCTGTGGCAGACCGAATTGGCCGCTTTGAATTGGCCCACGGTGGCACCATTTTTTTGGATGAAATTGGCGACATGTCCTTGGACATGCAGGTCAAGCTGCTGCGTGTGTTGCAAGAACGCACCGTAGACCCCATTGGCGGCAGTCGCCAAGTCCAAGTGGATGTCCGCGTTGTGGCTGCCACGCACCGTGATTTAGAAAATGAGATCGCAGCGGGGCGGTTTCGTGAAGACTTGTATTACCGACTCAATGTGTTGCCCATGGTGACGCCACCTCTGCGTGAACGTAACGATGATGTGGCGGAATTACTGACATTTTTTGCAAAAAAATGTGCCAATTTTGGTCAACAGCCGATTCGCTTCAAAGCCGACTTCATGTCCGCGTTGCAAAAATACCCTTGGCCAGGCAATGTGCGCGAGCTGTCTAACTTGGTCGACCGTTTCAGCACACTGTATGCCGGTCAAGAGCTGGATTTGCGTGCCATCCCCCCTACCCTGCTGCCAAGGGGCTTGGTCTCCGCTCAAGCCGAGCTGCAAGCCAAAGCGCCTCTGCTGGCCAAACTTGAGATGACGCCGCCTCCTGAAGTGCTGGCAGAAATGAAGGAACAGCCAGAGGAAGAGGAAAACGAAATCGAAGGCATCATCATGTTGGCGCAAGGCATGCCCCATCTGCCGCCTGAAGGTTTGTCGCTCAAAGAGCGCATGGCTCAGATTGAACGAAGCATCATTGAGCAAGCGCTGAGCCGTAACTCAGGCAACGTGTCACGGACCGCCAAGCTGTTGAATTTGCAGCGCACCACCTTGATTGAAAAAATCAACAAGTACGAACTTCGCGCAGCTTAAACACCCATCAAAAAGGCAGCTCACGGAGCTGCCTTTTTTGTCTAGCCCCTGATTTATTCGGGATCGTTGTAGAGCACCGTGATACTCATACGACGGTTGCGCGGGTCGCGTGGATCTTGGGGGTTGAAGGGGTCCGTATCCGCGACACCTTCAATGCGCGCGAATCGATTCTCTTTGATACCGCTCTTCTCTAACAAGGCACGCGTCACTTCAGCACGTTCCGCCGAGAGCGACCAGTTGTTGCGACCTTCTTTGTTCTGGAAGGGCACGCTGTCGGTGTGTCCACGAATCGCAATCTTGTTCGGCATGTCGGCCAAAGAAGCTGCAATTTCGCTGATCAAACTCGACGCTTTGCCCTGCATGCTCATGCCACCGCTCGCGAACATGGCAAAGTCAGCCTTGTCGATGATCTCAATGCGCAACCCTTGCTGATCACGCGTGACAGACACTTGGTCTTTCAAACCACCGAGCTTTTTGTTTTCCGAAAGTTTTTGCTCAATCTCTTTTTCGAGTTTGTCAAAGTCGGCTTTTTCTTGCGCGGCAGCAATTTCTTTCTTTTGCTCAGGCGTCAATTTGTCTGGGTCTGAGTAGGGATTGTTGTTTTCTTGGCCTGGGTCAGTGCTGGGGTTGGGGCCACCTTCGGAGCGAGGTGTCAATCGCTCCAACAACGCGGTTTGTTTGGCAGCAAACGGAAAGCCATCTGGATCAATGATGGAACGGCCACCAAATAACCCATTCGAACCCGCGAGTTGGCCAATGGCCACCAAACTTTGTGAGGTCGGCTTGAAGTAATCCGCAATGCTCTTGCGCTGATCTTCGTTAGAAGCGCCCAACAGCCACATCAACAAGAAGAAGGCCATCATCGCCGTCATCATGTCGGCCAAGGCAATCTTCCAAGCACCACCATGCGCGCCGCCGTGACCTTCATCAATGATTTTCTTGATGATGATGACGGGTGCAGGTGCGGCTTCTTTTTCTTCCGCTGCTTTGGCTGCTGCCGCAGCCGCCTCTGCAGCCGCCGCGGCGGCTTCTTGTGCGGCCTTTTCGGCGTCGGCTGCTGCGTCTTTTTCGTCAGCCATTATTTCCTCAGCGCGTCAAAGAGTTCGCCAAAGGTGGGCTGGCTGTGGTGATTGATACACACGCGCGCGGCCTCAATGATCAACGGAACGGGGTAGCCATGCATGTTGCCAATGATGACTTGTTGCGCCACTTTGAGCGCTTCACCGTCTTCGTCAATGATCTGCTTCAAGCGGCTGCCAAAGGGTTCAAAAATACCGTAGGCCAAGAACACGCCCAAGAAGGTACCCACCAAAGCGCCGCCAATCAGCGCGCCCAACACAGGTGGTGGTTGGTCAATCGCACCCATGGTTTTCACCACACCCAACACGCAAGCCACAATACCCAGCGCAGGCAAAGCGCCCGCAAGGGTGGCAATCGCGTCGGCATTTTGCATTTCGCTGTGGTGGTGGTGCTTGATAGAGGTGGTCATCACGTCTTCCACGGCATAAGGACTCAAGGTGCCAGAGGACACCACCATCAAACGGATGGTGTCGCAAATCAAACCGACCAAACCATGGTCGTGCAGCATCTTGGGGCATTCACCAAAGATGGCACTGGCCTCGGGGTTTTCAACGTGCGATTCCATCGCCACAGCGCCCTCAGCCTTGAGTGTTTTCATCAGCTTGGAGATGACGGCAATGATGCCGATGTAGTCTTCTTTGTGGTACTTGGGGCCTTTGATCACACGCCCCATGCCGGCCCACGCACCTTTGAAAATTGTGCCGGAGTTACCCGTGATCATGCCGCCAACGCCAGCACCACCAATGATGAACATCTCAAAGGGAGTGGCTTTGATAATGGGCGCCAAACTGCCGCCGGCGATCACAAAACCGCCGAACACGCAAATGAATAGAACGACCAAACCAATAATTGCTGACATCTAACACTCTCCCCAAGCAGGCCGACGCACCCAAGCTAAGAACTTGGATGCGCCTTGAAATAATCCCGAACAACCTGCAAGATTAACTGATAAATAAGCTGATTCTGTTAAAAAACAGAAAAGCTCTATCAGTTCATCATGCTGGCAGGTCGGTTCGTCGCGGGAACCAAAGAAGGTACGCCTTCCCAAGCATCGCGAATCTCGCGCATCAAACCATGAATCTCGTCCAACACGGCCACATCGTTGTGGGCGTTTGCGTGAAACAAGCGGCGGGTCACATAGCTGTACAACTCATTGAGGTTGTTCGCCAAATCACCACCTTTTTCGAAATCCAAGGCACCTTGCAAACCAATCACGATGCGGCTGGCACGTGCAATGGCTTTGGACTTCTCTGTGATATTTTTGTGCTGAATGTGACCACGTGCAGTGGCCAAGCTTTCCAACAAGCCATCAAACAACATCTGAATCAATTGCACATTGTTGGCCGTCGCAACGCCGCTGCTGACTTTGACATCACCGTAACTTTGAATGGCTCGTGAATTGGCTCGCATCTGATAACTCCTGTGTATTTCTTAGCGTACACAGACAGTATCGGCAGAGGCTGCGCAAACTTGAGCCATTTTCGTCGCTGTAATTGGTGAAGTCATATTAAGCAGGCATCACGTTTGGGCGTTGGATCGCTTCGACCGTTTCAGCGGCAATTTCTTGCCGCTGCTGATCCTCATAGGCTTGCACATGCGCCAAACCTTGCGCCAAATCTTCCGGCGTCAACTCACGTTCATCGCTGTTTTCCAGCAACCCATTACCCAGCACCTCAGCGGCACCTGACCCATCGGTCAGCGCCAGCCGAGTCTCTTCAGGCGCTTCAATCGGCTCGTCTTCAAACAAGAACTCCGAAAACGGCACATCGTTGTGAATGCCCACGCGCTGATAGAGCATCTCTACCACGCTGTCTACCGTTTGTTTCAAACGCAGCAACACATCAGACTCTGGGTTGTTCGCATAGCTGCTCGCGAACTCTAGGGCCGAACGATAGATGCTGCCCAAATGCTGAGGCGGCAGCCAAGACTGGATGAAGCCACGGTTCGTCGAAATCTGGCGCATCGAATTCGGCACTTTGCTTTCTTGGCTACTCGCATCGGCCAAGCCGTCTTTGAAGGTGGCAATGATGTGCTCGCGCAGAATCGGCTCGTAATGCGGACGCAGTGCCTCAACCAAGGTCGTGTCAAACCCCTCGACTTGTTTGCCGGTCATGGCATCCCAAAGTTTTTTACCTTCCAAACCTGAGAACAACAAATCGCCCGTAGGCTGCGCCCCAGACTCTGGCAATGCCGGCGGTTCTGCTTTGGGTGCCTCGTACATCTTGGCCAAGTGGTTCACTTTGTCAATGAGGTACAGCGTGAGAATCACCAAGAGCAGCAAGATCCACGAGATCATGTTCATCATGAAGTTGCTCATGCGCGTCTCCTAGTCTCAACTTTCTCAGTCTCAGCACTGGTGTCGACCTTCAAGGTACCACGTAATTTTTTCACCACCGACGACAGAATTTGGCTCACACGAGACTCGCTCACGCCCAAAACTTCGCCAATCTCTTTGAGGTTGAGTTCTTCAACGTAATACAACTGCATGACCAGTTGCTCACGCTCAGGCAACTGCGCGATGGCATCGGTCACGGCATCCATGAACTGCGCCTCTTCAACAATCACATCCGGTTGTTGCGACGCATCATCTGCAATCGTCATCACCTCTTCGGTGACCACTTCCATCGAATAGGTTTCAAACCGCTTGGCCTTGCCACGCTCTTTGTGAAACTCTTCGAGGTCTTTGCCCATGTAGTCGGCAATTTCAGCCTGCGTCGGCGCACGACCCAGCTCAGCCGCTAGTGCATGCACCGTGGTGTTGTGCTCTTTGTTGAAGGCCACGGCCGAGCGAGGCAAAAACGACAAACGACGTACCTCATCCAGCATGGCACCACGCACACGGCTGTGTGCGAAGTTCTCAAACTCAATGCCTTTGATTGGGTCAAACGCACGAGAGGCTTCAAGCAAGCCAATCATGCCCACTTGAATCAGCTCATCGAGCTCCATGAATGCAGGAATACGCGCCTTCAAGTGCAAGGCCACGCGCTTGACCAACCCCAAATGGGCCATGACCAAATCCTCGCCTTTGGGCTTGCAGGATTCGTACATTTGTACGGGTGAAAGTGTTCTCATGTATCAGACGAGCTGTTGTTCATCAGTCGCTCCATGAAGAATTGAAGCCCCCCGGAGGGGTGGTCGATCGGACGCAAGTGCGTGCATGCCTCTGCCAAGCGCATGTAGTCACGAGCCGCAGCCGTACCAGGCGCGAGTTCCATCACAGACTGGTATTTTTTAAGTGCACGCAACACCATTTCATCTTCCTCAATCGAGGTGAGGTAGTGCACCGATTCGCCCAAGAAACGCACACACACATCGTTGAGCTTTTTATAGAGCTTCCAACCTTCGGACTGGCTCTTGACCATGTTGGGTACCAAATAAATTTCGTCCAAGCCCATCTCTTTGCTCAAAATCTTGATGGTGCCGTAGGCATCTGCGATGGACGAGGGATCGTCTTTGACCACGATGAAACGACGCTGACAAGCGGCTAAGAAAGACAACACCGAAGGCGAAATGCCGGCAGCGACGTCAACAATCAAATAGTCCACATCGTCAGCCAACACACCAAACGACTGCACGATGCTGGCCGCTTGCATGTCACTCAGACCTGCGAGCTCTTGCATGCCAGAAGCACCTGGAATCAGCTTCACACCTTGGCGGGTGGTGATGAGAATTTCTTGCAGTGTTTTTTGCCCTGCCAAGAAGTGTCCCAAGTTGTATTCAGCACGTGCGCCAAGCGCAATTTGCGCGTTGGCCAAACCGAGGTCGGCATCAAACAACATGACGCTGTGCCCCAACTGTGTCAAAGCAACCGCCAAGTTGATGGAGGTTGTGGTTTTACCGACACCACCTTTGCCGCTGGCAATGCCGATGACTTCTGTTCTACGTTGTTCACTCATGGGTCAAGCCTGTGGTTTCGGTTTTAAATTTCGCCGCAATTTGCGACAACTTAGAGACAGCCAACTCATTGACCGCCGCATCGCGGGCTTTTTGTTGTAACTGCGCTTCGGTTTCTGGCAATGGCAGGTTGTCGAGGGCGCATTGCACCAAGCCCGCCAATGAAACGTTTTGCACCAAATCGACGGTACGGTCACCATGGCTGGCGACAGACACGCTCAAGGTTTTGTCTGTCAAGAACTGCAACAAAGCCCAAGGCTGTGTCGATTCATCGAGTTTGCTCAACATCAGCGAAGCCCAAACGTTGTCTGTGTTGTCAAACACACGACGAATGTTGGCCGCAGAGGCATCCGCGGGAATCACGGCATGGCATTGCACATTCAAATTCATGGCGCGAATGTCAACCAAGCGTTCGTTCATTTGTACGCCAGGGGTGTCAATCAAAATAAGTTGACGGTCAGCATGTTCGTCCAGCAAGAGTCGCAGAGTGGACGCATTGGTCGCTCGGAATGCATCGACGCCTGACTGCGCGCACAACAATTGGGTTTGGTTCCAAGCACCCGCGCGTTGATCTTGGAAGCTGATGACCATGATTTTTTCGCTGCCGTGTTGCAATGCCGCGTTTTGAGCCAAGCGTGCAATCATCATCGACTTGCCTGCCCCCGAAGGACCGGCCAAGGCATGAATGCCAGACACCGGTGTGAAGACAGGCTCTTGCTCAACCGAGTGGCTGAGTTGGCGGCTCAAAGCACCCATGGCATCGGCCATGTTGTCGTGGTCTTTGATGCTGTCAATCAACAGCGCACGCAAAGCCACCGGAATGGGGGCATCGTTCAAGGCATCACGCAAAGGTGTGATGGCCGCGGGCAAAGGCATGCCACCTTGTTGCCAGGCCGCCATTTGTTGACCCAATTTAAATTCGCGGCGCAATGAATTGAGCTCTTCACGCACCAGCGCCACGATTTCTTGGCCGCGCAAGGCGTCGTGGGCTTGGGCATCACGCTTGTCCACCTCGTTCATCACGGGTTTGGTTTTGACCGCAACAGGCTGCGCTGCCATTTCTACCAGCGGCTTGGCCACTTTGGTGGCTTGTCGCTCGCGTGCATCGCGCTTGTTTTGATCCAACGTTTGACCCAACAACACATCGAATTTGCCCGTGGGCTTGGCCGTGGCTGCGAAATTGGTTTTCACAAATGGATCTGCTTCCTCAGGTGTCAAAGGTGCCAAATCAACCGCCACGATCAACTCGGTCAACCCATTGGCTTGGCTGCTTGAGATGACAAGCACGTCAGGGCCGTATTGAGCCACGGCCTTTTCATTGGCAGCGCGGATGTCGCGGGCTAGGATGCGTTTGAGTTCCATAGGGTCAGCTCACTCTGTCTTTGTTATAGGTGTACGGTTTATCGGGCTTTGGCATCCACGGTGTGGATCACTTTGACGGCCTGATCGTCCGGAATTTCGCTGTAAGACAGCACAGTCAAATCATTCACGCGGAATCGTGCGGCTTTTGACAACCAACCACGAATCACGGGGGATACCACCAACACAGCGGGGTGACCCATGTCTTCGACGGTGCGCGCACCTTCGCGCAAACCGGCAAATAAGTTTTCAGAAAGTCCAGGTTCCATCACCACCGCTTGGCCCGGCTGGCTTTGTTGCAGCACGTTGTGCAGCAGCTGTTCCAACGAGGGCTCCAGCGTCATGACTTGCAAACCGTTGTCGCCGTCAATCAAGCTCTGCATGATCATGCGGCCGAGCTTGGGGCGAACCATGGCGGTGAGCTGTTCTGGATCTTGGGTGCGGGTGCTGGCTTCGGTCAAGGCTTCAGCAATGGTGCGCATGTCGCGAATCGAGACAGACTCTTGCAACAAGTTTTGCAAGGTACGGGTCAAAACACCCAACGACAACTTGCCTGGCACCAAGTCTTCCACGATCTTGGGTGACTTGGCGGCCAACTTGTCGAGCAACTGTTGGGTTTCATCGTGGCTCAACAAGTCAGAAGCGTTTTCACGCAAAACTTTGTTCAGGTGCGTCGAGATGGCGGTAGCGGCATCCACCACGGTGTAGCCAAGGGTACGTGCTTGGTCGCGTTGTGAGGGTTCAATCCACACAGCTTCCAAACCAAAAGCGGGTTCGCGGGTGGCAATGCCTTCGAGCTGACCATAGACATGGCCGGGGTTGATGGCCAATTCACGGCCAACTTTCACTTCGCCTTTGCCACGCACCACGCCTTTGAGCACGATGTTGTAGGCGTCTGGATCAATGTTCAAGTCATCACGGATACGCACAGGCTGAACCAAGAAGCCCAACTCGGCTGACAATTTTTTACGCACGCCTTTGACGCGGGTCATCAGCTCGCCGCCTGTTTCGGCGTTGACCAAAGGAATCAGGCCATAGCCAATTTCCAAACCGATGAGGTCCACTTGATCCACATCGTCCCAATCGAGTTCTTTCGGTGCGTCTGTCGGTGTGGCATCTTTGACGGCTTGCTCGGCTTGTTCTTCTTGCACTTCACGCGTGATGATCATCAAACCCAAACCCGCCGAGGCCATGGCCAAGGTGATGAACATCAAATGAGGCATACCGGGCACCATACCCAAGATCAACAAGATCACAGCCGAGATGAACAAGGCCGTAGGGTTAGCCAGCTGCACAGAGGCCTGCTCAGAAATAGATTCAGCTGTTGTCACGCGGGTCACGATGATGGCCGTGGCCAGCGACAACAACAATGATGGGATTTGCGCCACCAAGCCGTCACCAATGGTGAGCAAGGTGTAAATTTTTCCAGCCTCAGCCACTGGCAAATCATGTTGGGCTACGCCAATGATCAAACCACCGACCAAGTTGATCAACAGAATCAACAAACCGGCCATGGCGTCACCACTCACGAACTTAGAAGCACCGTCCATCGAGCCGAAGAAGTCAGACTCTTGGGCCAACTCAGCACGGCGTTGCTTGGCAGTTTCTTGGTCGATCACACCGGCGTTCAAGTCAGCGTCAATCGACATTTGCTTGCCAGGCATCGCGTCCAAGGTGAAACGAGCGTTCACTTCCGAAACACGACCCGCACCTTTGGTCACCACAACAAAGTTGATGATCATCAAAATCGCGAAGATGATGAAACCCACCACATAGTTACCGGCGATCACAAACTCACCAAACGCCTGCACCACCTTACCGGCAGCGTGAGCACCTTCGTGACCGTTGACCAACACCACACGGGTGGATGCCACGTTCAACGCCAAGCGCAACATGGTGGCAAACAACAAAACGGTAGGAAAGGATGAGAACTCAAGCGGCTTACGTGTGCCGATGGCGATCATGATCACCACCAAGCTGCAAAGAATGTTGAAAGTAAACAAAAAGTCCAACAACAGAGGCGGCAGTGGCAAGACCAGCATCGCCATGATGACGAGCACCACCACCGGAATACTTAGTCCGGACAGGTCAAATTTCGACAAGTTGTGTCGAATCGTTGACAGAGTGAGAGTGCTCATGAGAGGAATCCAGTTGGAAGTGGAACGTTTAGGTTTCTTTTTGCTTTGAAAAAACTTTCGAGGCATGTTCTCTAAGCAATCGATGTGCCAAGTCAATCTGACACTGATGAAACTCTCCGCCGCCAGCGGCAAGAACTGACCTGTCACAGTTCTTGCTTAACTCGTTGGCAAACTCGTTGTAAGACCACCATGAACCTGTCCAGCTATCTCCAAATGCCACCAGCACCGCTGGTGCCAAACAGTACCAGCCCCCTCGCCGCACAAGGCGCACGGGTCGGGGCTGGCCCGTCTGCGGGTGCCAATTTGGGATTTGATTTCGCAGAGGTCATGGCGCGCCAAATGCAACGCTTGGTGCCACAACAGCGGCAAACTCTTGCCGCTGAGACCCCGCCCAACCAAGAGACACAAGCCCGTTCTGAAGAAAATTCACAGTACTTAGACAACAAGCGCAGCGCAGAGCGATTCAACCAAGACACACGCGACACGCGCGCCGACAAAGATGCGGCACGGCCAGACACCCATGCAGAGGCACAGACCGATTCGGGCGAACAACCCACATCCCATGCGCGCCAACGGGCACGGGCAATCATTCAGAAGACAGTCAGCACTGACGCCACTTTGCCAGAAGGTCTGCCACAAGCCATGCCCGTGATGCCAGCGGCTAGTGTGGCACCCGATGTGGTCACGTCAACACCAGCGCAAAGCGCACAAGCCAATGGTGCGAATACATCCACGCCGTTGCAGATGATTGAACTGAGTTCGCATGTGCGCATCATCACGGATCCACAAAAAGCACCCAGCCCTGAGAGCTTGGCAGCTTTTGCCAAAACAATGGGGTTGGATGAATCCGCTATTCAAAACTTGTTGGGTCAAACACCCACCACACCTGTCACGGACCTCAGCGCCGCGTCTGCAGCCAGCGTAACGGGGCTACCCACCGCTAACTTATCGGCTGTCACACCGCACGCGTTGCAAGCCGCCATCGGAACTGCGCTGACTGGTTTGCAAAACACGATGACGTCTGCCACCGACGGCAATGTGTCCACCCAGCTCGCAGCCATGAGCGCATCGGCCATGCAAACCGCGATGCCAGCGTCAGGCGCAGGCATTGGGGCAACCGCACTGCCCTCTGCCTTAACAACGATCAATGCCTTGCCCGGCTTGACCTCCACAGACATGGCGGCGATCCAACAGCTGCAGATCACCGTTTTGCCTGCGGCTGTCCTGCCCGTCAACGTGGCCGTCACCAACACCGGCACACCCGCACCCAGCACGATCGATATGCTTTCGTTATTCGGCACGGGCGTGGATGAGCAAGATGTGAGCGCTCTTTTGTCGCGCTTCTCAGAAGAGGCTGGCAGTGAGGGCGACACGAATCAACAAGCTTCACAAGATGATGGCGGCAACTTCAGCAGCTTTGCTCAAGCGCTGACACGCAACAACGCAGCCAACGCTGCACCTGCGAACGCCGCACAAGCCACAACATCCAACATGAGCGAGGTCTATGACCAGCTCAGCGACAAGATGGCCACCGAACTTGCTGCACGCATGCACAAGCAGCTCAGTGATGGCGAATGGAAAATGAAGTTTGCATTACGCCCCTCCAACTTAGGCGGCGTAGAGATTCAACTCGAAATGAAAGACGGCAAACTCGATGCCGTGTTCCGTGCCGACAACCCTCTCACACGTGACTTGCTACAAAACAGCAGTCAGCGTCTGCGCGAAGCACTTGGTAACTTTGGCATTAATGCGGGCCAAGTTCAAATCGGACAAGGCGGCTCAAATGCCCAGCAAAACAACTCGGGACATGCCTCTCGGCAGCCTCAAGTTAGAGACAATTCATCTTCGCAAGTCAACGGCTCTGACAACGCATCCAGCGTGAGCTCGACCCGCAACAAGGCCAATGCGTCCTTGCTTGACCTCTATGCATAAATTACGCATGACAATCTGAACATTAGGAGAACAATATGGCAGAAGCAGCAGCAGAACCGACAGAAGCAGGTGTCGAAGGCGAACCCAAAAAGAAGAAGCCCATTCTTTTGATTTTGGTGATCGTGTTGTCCGTGATCATTTTGGTCATGTCCGTGATGTTTGGCACCTTGTATTTCTCAGGCTTCTTTGAGCACAAGAGCGAAGCCGCGGCCCACGAAAAAGTGGACGAACTAGAAAAAGAGGCAGAGAACGCACACAACGCCACGCCCGAAGGTCCATCCAAGGTGAAGAAAGAAAACGAAACCACGCGTTTTGAAAACACCTATTTGGAAATCGACAAAGAGTTCATGACCAACATCACGAGCTCGAAAAAGATCATGGTGGTGAAAGTCGCTGTGATGACGCACTACGACTCGCGCGTGTTTGACAACGTGAAAAAACATGAGTTCGCGATTCGCTCGGCGGTCTTGGACGTGATGCGTCAAAGCACCGAAGCAGACCTAGCCAAACCCGACTTCCGCGTTGAACTTGCCTCAAAAATCAAAGCGGTCATGAACGAAATGCTGATGAAGTACGAAGACTTTGGCGGCATCGAAGACGTGTTCTTCACCTCGTTTGTGATGCAGTAACTCTTGACCTTCCATGAAATCTAACCTGCTCTCGGACGAAGAACTGGCCGCGCTGTCGGAAGGCGTACGCGACGGTTCGATTGAGACCGACACCGGCTTTAACAACAGCGTTCGGGTGCGCAAGCACGACCTTGCCAGCGAAGACAGCAGCCTTGGTGTGAACGTTTCGTCGATCGACATGATCAACGAACGCTTCATCCGTTTGTTCCGTCTCGGCTTGCTCGAAGTGCTACGCACCAGCCCACGCGTGAACCCCACGCGCGTGCAAATTTTGAAGTTTGGCGACTACCTCAAAGGCCTTCGCGCCCCCTTGTCGGTGAACATCATTCGCATGAACCCACTGCGCGGCAACTCGGTGATCATCATCGACCCCAACGTGGTGTTCAGCTCACTCGACAGCTTTTTTGGTGGCTTCGGCAAAGGTGTGGGGGAACTGCCCCCAAGCCGTTTGTTCACGCCAACCGAATCACGCATCATCAAGATCATTCTTGAAGTGTTCTTCCGTTCGTTGACCGAAGCGTGGAGTCCATTGATGCCCATCGAATGTGAGCATGTGAGCTCTGAGATCAACCCTCAGTTCGCACAAATCGCGGACGAAAACGACTTGGTGATCTTGAGCCGCTTTGAAGCAGATGCGACAGCCAGTGGCGGCAAAGGCTTCATCGATTTGGTTTACCCCTACGCCACCTTGAAGCCTGTGCGTGAGTTGCTCAGCAGCCGTGTACAAAGCGGCGAAGGCAACGAAGAGTCAGACAAAAAATGGCGCCAAGAACTCGCTGCGGCGGTGGGTGACGCGAAGTTGGAACTGCAAGTCGTCATGGGCGAAATCAAAACCACGCTGCACCATTTGAACCATTTGCAAGAAGGCGATTTGTTGTTCTTCAAGAAAGACGACACCGCACTGATGAGCGCCAATGGCGTACCCACTTTCCACGTCAACGTGGGCACACGCGGCTCACAAGTGGCGGTGCAAATTGACCACGAACACGTCCACGGCAAACTCTGAGACAGGAACACACCATGACCGACACCACTGAAAACCCAATGATCGAAACCGACGCTGCTGAAACAGCCGCTGCGCATGAACACCACGAAGAAGCTGCGACTTACAAAGAAGAGGTCGAACCCAGCTTGGAAGATTTCAAACCGACCATGCCCGGCAACATCAACCCAGAAGTGTTGCAAAACATCGTCGTCAACCTGTCCATCGAAGTCGGGCGTGCCCAAATCAAGATCAAAGATTTGATGCGTCTCACCCAAGGCAGCGTAGTGGAGCTCGACCGCATTGCAGGCGAACCGCTTGACCTGTTGGTGAACAATTCTGTCGTCGCCCAAGGTGAAATTGTGTTGGTGAACGACCGTTACGGCGTTCGCTTGACACGTGTGGTGCCTTCTTCAGAGCGCCTCAAACTGATTTAAAGCGCAATCGCTCCACCGTCTTTTCACGCCCACACGGTGGGCGATTTTCATGAATGCTGATCCCGTCGACCCTCAAGCCATGCTCCGCTTGCGTAGCCTCTACAAGCTGGATCGTGCGCGTGTGGCACGTCTGTGCAATCTGACGGAAGCACAAGTACATGAACTCGAAGAGGGCGGGCACAGCCAGTTCACGTCACTGGAAATGAAAGTTCAAGCGGCTCTGAAGGTCGCGACCGCCTTGAGCGGCACACAAGTCAATGGCATGCCGGTGGTGAGTGTGTTTCGCTCACGTGCGGCAGCGGATGGTTTAGGGGTACAACTCCCTCCCATCACCTCCGAGCCCGAGCCCACACCCGCACAAACTCAGTTCACAGATACGCCAGAATTTTTCAATCTGCTGGTGGTCTTTCTTGTGATGGTGTTCTTGTTGGTTGCTGTGGCCATGCCGCTGCTCTATCCCTCGGCTTAACCACATTGAAATAAAAAAACGCCTGCTCTGGCAACAGAGCAGGCGTTTTCGTAAGGGACTGAGGTAATCAGTTGGCGTTGATCTTGCGACCATTCAAAGGCTGCACAGGACGTGCATTGCGCTTGAAGGGGAAGTCCACCACTTGTTTCTTGCTGATGTCCACAGGGGTCTTCAGAATGTAGAAGTTCACGCCTTCGGTGCAAGGAGGCGTCGTCAACGAACCTTCGTAGCTGTAGTGTGTCAAAGCAGCAGGAACCAAGCTGCTCGGGTCAAACTTCACACCGTCCACCACCACCTCTGGGCCTTCCGACTTGGGTGCGTTGTTCCACAAAGTTTGGATGGCCGCGTTGTCTTTGCCATCGTTGAGCAGCACGCCCAACACGGCCAACTTGCCTTCGGCGTTTTTGTGCACAAAGTGGGCCACCATTGCCATTGGCTTGCCATCGATTTGCTCTTCGCTAGGACGATGAAAGTGGAATTGGAGCAAGTTGTACACATCCTTGTTGATTTTCAAGGTGCTGCCTGGCTCAACGTTGACCTGAATGGTGTGGCCGTTGTTCAAAATTTTCAAAGGGCCTTGTTTGTAACTCACGGTCAACACATCTTTGGACTTCTCGAACGGACCGGTGATGTTCAAAGGCGATTGCTTCGTCCCTTTGCCGCAAGTCGGAAACTCATCGCCCCAATTTTCGGGGCCCATCTCACCCGCGTAATCCCAGTGCGCATGGCCGCCCTTTTTGTGACCCGTTTCTTTCTCAGCCGCGCAATCCGCCAACACTTTGACTTTTTGACCTGCAGCAGCCAAAGCATTTTGTGCAGCGCAAATAGACTTCAAACGCGAAGTCCACTCGGCCATTTCTAAAGCTTTTTGGAATGCGCTCACAGTTTCTGGGTCTTCAGCGCCTTTGGTCAACAAACGCAAAGCGCCCAAGCCCAATTGACGTTCGCTGGTGACAGGCCCTTTTTGGGCCTTGATGAAAGCTTCATAGTCTTGCAACACGATGCCATTGCTGAAAGACTCTTTGACCGCAGACATTTGCTGGGCTGCGGGTTCAGCAGCTTCCAGCTTTTCTTTGGCTTCTTCCAGCTCTTTGGTCAGCTTTTCAACTTCCCCTTGGGCTTCAGTCATGCCTTCGCTGGCATCGGTCAGCTCGTCCATCACATGCGTCTTACCGGTGTAGCTCCAGTAACCAAATGCCAAGGCGCCTGCAAGCAGCAGGCCCATGACGAGTTCAACAATCAGGCGCAAATATTTTTTCATAGCCATTCACTTGAGTGGGTGCATCAGATAAAGCCAAAGAACAACGCGAAGTGCACGCTCCTCTCTGGCGGGTCAGTGGGTATCGGCTCAAGGTGACATAAGCTTTAATTCCCACTTGGAGCGGCAAATTATTGCCGCAACCGATGCATGCAGAAAATAGATGTACAAGGAGCCGACATTACAATGGGCGGCTTCTTCAACAGCCTCTGGATCAACACCATGAACCGCTGCACTTACCCCCACGGGCAGGCTCTCGCATGAGCCGCAAAGTCTTTATCAAAACCTTCGGTTGCCAGATGAACGAGTACGACTCGGACAAGATGGTGGATGTCTTGGGCGAAGCTCAAGGCTACGAAAAAACCGACGACCCCGAACAAGCCGACCTCATCGTTTTTAACACCTGCTCGGTGCGCGAGAAAGCGCAAGAAAAAGTGTTCTCAGACCTCGGTCGCATCCAACACTTGAAAGCCAAGGGCGTGAAAATCGCAGTCGGCGGCTGCGTGGCCAGCCAAGAAGGCGACACCATCATTGCCCGCGCACCTTATGTGGACGTGGTGTTTGGCCCACAAACCCTGCACCGCTTGCCTGACTTGCTGAACCAACGCGAATCTCTGGCCAAGCCGCAAGTCGACATCAGCTTTCCTGAGATTGAAAAGTTTGACCACCTGCCCCCCGCGCGCGTGGAAGGCGGCAGCGCTTTTGTGAGCATCATGGAAGGCTGCAGCAAATATTGCAGCTACTGCGTGGTGCCTTACACGCGTGGCGAAGAGGTGAGTCGTCCGTTTGACGATGTCTTGGTCGAAGTCGCAGGCTTGGCCGCGCAAGGCGTGAAAGAAGTCACCCTGTTGGGCCAAAACGTCAATGCCTACCGTGGCGTGATGGGCGGCACCTCAGAAATTGCCGACTTCGCGCTGTTGATCGAATACGTGGCCGAGATTCCTGGCATCGAACGCATCCGCTACACCACCAGCCACCCCAACGAGTTCACCCAGCGCCTGATTGATGTGTACGCCAAAGTGCCGCAACTGGTGAGCCATTTGCACTTGCCTGTGCAGCACGGCAGCGACCGTATTTTGATGGCGATGAAACGCGGTTACACCGCGATGGAATACAAGAGCACGGTGAAGAAGCTGCGCGCCATTCGTCCCGACATGGCCATGAGCTCAGACTTCATTGTGGGTTTTCCTGGCGAGACCGAAGATGACCATCAAAAGCTCATCAAGCTCATGCACGATGTGTACTTTGACAACTCGTTCAGCTTTATCTTCAGCCCGCGCCCCGGCACCCCAGCAGCGAACTTGCACGACGACACACCGCATGAGGTGAAATTGCGCCGCTTGCAAGAGGTGCAAAAAATCATCGAAGACAACATGCGCGACATCAACGTGCAACGCGTAGGTACCGTGCAACGTGTGCTGGTGGATGGTTACTCCAAGAAAGATGCGACCGAACTGCGTGCGCGCACCGAGTGCAACCGCATCGTCAACTTCAAAGGTGGGCCCAACCCCGAGCGCTTGATGAATCAGCTGATTGACGTGAAGATCACCGAAGCCAACCCGCACTCGTTGCGCGGCGAGGTGTTCGTGAAAGAAACACGTTAAACGTCTACCGCCATCTTGCTGTGCCAAATACTTCGCATTACGGCCCACCAGTCATCTGCGAATTTTGGCGCATCAAATAACGGAGACTTGGCAGCACGGGCACTCGCATCACGGCGCAAGTGGCTCAATGTCTCGCACACGCCTACGCCTCCCTGCCCCCAAATCACCCCCTGGTTTATGTAGTCGGCTTCACTGCGGGTAACCCAGTCATGCAAGCCAAAATTTTCGAGCATGGACTGACCTTGCCGACCCAACATGCCAGGTAACGCCAATGTGAGGGTAGGCACACCCATCCATAAGGCTTCGGCGGTGGTGGTCCCTCCGGGATAAGGAAAGGTGTCGAGCAGGATGTCGACATCGTTGTAAGAGGCGAAATACAAGTCACGACTCATAGGCCCCAACAAATCCACCCGAGTCGAGTCAATTTTCGCAGCACATAAGCGATCGCTAAACCTAGCGATCTGACCTGCATCGCTGAATTGCTGCGCTTGTAAGCGCAAGCGAGCCTGCGGACATGCGGCCAAAATCTGCGCCCACGCAGACAAGACACCGTCATTGATTTTGGGAAGTGTTTGGAAACAACCAAATGTGATGAAACCATTCTTCAACACAGGAGGAGACATAGACGCTGATGCAACCATGGGTCGACTCATGCACAAACGCGTATGCGGCAAACGGACCACTTTTTCAACATACAGCGACTCTTCACTCTCAGGCACACAGACCGGATCGGCCAGCACAACATCCATTTGCGACAAACCCGTCGTGGCGAAATACCCCAGCCAGCTCACCTGAACTGGTGCAGGTTTGGCCGCAAATACCAGTAGACGATTGCCAGCGGTGCGCCCAGACAAATCGATCAAGATGTCGATCTCATCACTGCGAATCTGTGCTTCTAGCCGTGCATCGTTCCACAAATCTACGGCATGCCAACTTGCAAACACGGGCTGGATGTCCTGCGTAAGCTCATCAACCTGAGGGTGGTTTGCATAGGCGAACAACGTCAACTCGCCCGAGGCAACAGCGGAGGAAGCCAACGCAAGCAACACATCACGCAGGAAATAACCCACAGGGTGTTTACGTAGGTCGGCAGATACAAAACCCACACGCAGAGGACTTTTATCTACAGCCTGACGAGGCCACTCTGGCTGAGGCGGATTCAAGGTTGCACAACGGCGAATCAATTCTTGCTGCGCGGCTTCGTTGGACGGGTAGCGGTAATGTTGAACAAAGATCAGATTAGCCAGCGCATCGGCGTGACTGGGGTCTACATCAAGGACACGCTGATAGGCTTTGCTGGCCTCTTCAAAGTCAAAAGCATCTTGCAACATCTTGGCGATGTTGAACAAGGCCTGAACGTTCATCGGCTCAATCGAGAGCGTGCGCTGGTAGGCAGCTTGCGCCTCTTCATGTCGCCCTAATGATTGGTAGGCCAAGCCGAGGTTGAGCTGTGCATTCGCATGACTAGGGTGATGCTGTATCGCTTGCGTCAAAACAGCGAGCGCTTCTTGATGCCGATTCAGCTTTTGCAACACCAAGCCAAGGTTAGACAAAGCATCTATGTGCGTCGGCTGACGTTGAAGAATAGCCTGATAAAGCTGGGCAGCTTGCTCAAGTCGATGCGTTCGTGCAGCCAGTGTGGCCTTGAGATTAAGCGTAGCCACCTCATACGAGACCAACAAACCGGGTAACTGCAGTAAGGCATCGGCTTGTTGCTCAGCCCGTTCCCATTCAGCACTGTGATACAGAGCAACAGCCGCGTCATACAGCGCTTGCATATTCGCTTGAGTCGACGCATTTAAGGCGGTCGACTTCGGTGATGCTTGTCCCAGCAATTTGGCCAGCATGGCCGAGGGCTGCGCTGTTCGGCGTTTAGGTGGAAGTTTTGCCATTGAGGGAAGGAGAAGAGCTTTGACAAATCATCATGATCAGCAGCGCAACCGTTCAACGCATTCCAGGAAAACCACCGCCCCCCATACCGGGCATGCCTTTCATGCCACCCATGCGTTTCATCATCTTCATGAGGCCACCGCCACTCATCTTCTTCATCATGGTTTGCATTTGCTCAAACTCTTTGAGCAGGCGGTTCACATCTTGCACTTGCACGCCCGCACCAGCCGCAATGCGACGCTTGCGTGTGGCTTTGATGAGGTCTGGCTTGCGGCGCTCCAACGGCGTCATGCTGTGGATGATGCCTTGCTTGCGGCCAATGTCTTTTTCGGCCTTGCTCAAATCAACCTCACTGGCTTTGGCTGCCATTTGTGTCGGCAACTTGTCCATGATGTTGGACAGCCCCCCCATAGAGCGCATTTGCTGAATCTGAGCGAGAAAGTCGTTCAAGTCAAACGCGTCACCACGTTTGACTTTTTCAGCCAATTTTTGTGCGGCGGCCATGTCCACACCTGCCGTGACTTGTTCGACCAAGGCCACGATATCGCCCATGCCCAGCACTCGACCGGCGTGACGATTGGCATCAAACAACTCCAAACCATCCAGTTTTTCACTGGTACCCGCAAATTTGATGGGGGCGCCTGTGATTTGACGTACCGACAAGGCTGCACCACCGCGTGAATCACCATCGAGCTTGGTCAGCACAATGCCAGTTAAAGGCAACGCATCGCTGAACGCTTTGGCCGTGTTGATGGCGTCTTGACCTTGCATGGCATCCACCACAAACAAGGTTTCGACAGGATTCAACACGCTGTGCAACTGTTTGATTTCGGCCATCAAAGCCTCATCAATCGCTAAACGACCTGCTGTGTCCACCAGCAACACATCAAAGTAATGTTTGCGCGCGTAGTCCAACGCAGCGCGGGCAATGTCGGCGGGCTTTTGGTCGGGCGAGCTGGGGAACCATTCGGCACCGGCTTGGGCCGTGACGGTTTTGAGCTGTTCAATCGCAGCAGGGCGATACACGTCACCCGACACCGTCAAGACCTTCTTTTTACGTTGGTTGATCAACCAACGTGCGAGCTTGGCGGTGGTGGTGGTTTTACCCGCCCCCTGCAAACCGGCCATCAACACCACAGCAGGCGGTTGCGCTGCGAGGTTCAAGTCACTCACGCCTTCGCCCATGGTGGCGGCCAACTCTTTGTTGACGATGGCCACCAATGCTTGGCCGGGCTGCAAAGAGCCGATCACCTCTTGGCCCAATGCTTTTTCTTTGACGCGGGCAATGAAGTCACGCACCACAGGCAGAGCGACGTCTGCTTCGAGCAGCGCCATGCGTACCTCGCGCAACATATCTGCCACGTTGCTTTCGGTGATGCGAGCCTGTCCGCTGATGTGTTTGACGAGGCGCGAAAGTTTGTCGGTAAGGGCTGAGGCCATATAAACCCCTTTAAAGGGTTGGTTTTCTGTGTGTAGCAAAACGCTAAACTTGGTCCATGATTTTAGCCAGCGACATCCCGCTTAACCTTTGGCTCGCGTTGCCCACAGCAGCCGCCTATGCGTTGACGGCGCTCATCGGTCCACGCCTAACTTCCAACACAGGGCACCGATTGCTTAGCGTGCCTTGGGCCTTGCATGGTTTGGGGCTGGTCTTTGCCTTGTTTGCACCACAAGACGGTGGCATACGCTTTGGCTTTGCGCCTGCGTTGTCTGTCACGGCTTGGCTGATGCTGACTTTTTATGTGCTGGAGCAGCACTGGTTCCCACAATTACGCACCCGCTGGACGCTCTCCATCGTCGGGGCTGCCGTGGTTTTACTGGCTGCACTTTTCCCTGGATCTGCCTTGCACATGCAAGCGTCACCGTTACTGCCGCTGCACTTGGCCTTGGGCGTGGCCTCTTACGGTTTGTTTGCCGCAGCTGTGGTGCATGCATGGCTGATGACTCGCGTCGAAAAGAACATTCGACTGGGCGCAGACACGCATGTGGGCTTGCCCTTGCTAACACTAGAGCGTTTGACCTTTCGCTTCGTCACTGCCGGTTTTGTGTTGCTGACTGCGACCTTGATCGCAGGCTGGTGGTTCGGTGACAGCCTCTACGGCGCACAAGCTGCTTGGCGCTGGGACCATAAAACCGTGTTTTCCTTGCTGTCATGGTTGACGTTTGCGGTGCTGCTTGTAGGACGTCGTCGCTTTGGTTGGCGGGGACGCAAAGCGGTGCGTGTGCTGTATATCGGCACGGGCTTGCTGCTACTGGGCTACGCTGGCTCACGTTTTGTACTGGAAGTGATTTTGGGGCGTATGGCATGAAATACCTTGTATTGCTACTCATCGTGATCGGAGGTATTTGGTGGATACGCCAACAACGCCAGCCAAATCAAAGCAGCCCAAAGCCATCCGGCACACAAGTCATGGTGCCCTGCCGCCAATGTGGCACTCACATCCCAGAAGGTGACGCCATCCAAGGTACACGTGGCGTTTATTGCAGTGAAGCCCACCGCCAAAGCCATGAAGGCTGAGCCCACGCCCATTCTGTGGCGTGACGGTTGGTATCGTTTTGCGCATCACACCCCTTCACCAAACTTTGGTCCTCGCCCCGCAGACACACACATCGATTTGGTGGTGCTGCACTCCATCAGCCTACCTCCCGGCCAATACGGCGGTCCTGAAATCGAGGCCTTGTTCACCAACACGCTGGATTGGGATGCACACCCCTACTTTCAGCAAATTCGTGACATCCAAGTGTCAGCTCACTTTGTCATTCGACGTGACGGCAGTTTGATTCAATTCGTGAGTTGCGACGATCGCGCATGGCATGCAGGCCTCTCAAGCTATCAAGGTCGTGATAATTGCAACGATTTCTCAATCGGCATTGAACTCGAAGGCTTAGAAGGACAGCCCTTTGATTCACCTCAATACGAAACACTGAGCAGTTTGTGTGCGTCTATTGCTCAGCACTATCGCCTACACCGCATTGCAGGCCATGAGCATGTAGCCCCAGAACGCAAAAAAGATCCTGGTGAGGGTTTTGACTGGCTACTTTTGCAACAGTCTTTGGGCTGGTCTGACGGCAGCTTCCCTCCGAAAAATTAATTTTTTGTCATACGACTAAAAAAATAATTGGCACAGAACTTGTGCATCCATTCATGACGCGTAGGCATCATGCGCATCAGCGCATCAAATCCTGTGCAATCAAGCGTCAGCATTAGATTTCAAATACAAAATCCCGCCAATATTGGGCTATCCCAGAGGTCAAAAAATCGATGCTTGACACACATCATTTCACAAAATGGGGAATGTAAGCATTTCCTACCAAAACACTACCCGTAGTGTGTTGCCACACTCACAAACACCAGATATAGTGTCGACATGAATTTCACAAAAGTGGTCCTAGCACCGCTTTTGTTCGCACTATTGAACTGCTCACAAGGAAGAAAAAGACATGCAAACCGCAGAGACTGCTGTGCACACAACCCCGATGGCTCCTTCGTCTGTCGCGCATGATCGCGCAGCGACCGAGAACCCAACCATGCTGGCGCATTACCAAATCATTCGTCGCAATGGCTCTGTCGTTCCGTTCGAGCCCGCCAAAATTGCCGTAGCCATGATGAAGGCATTTTTGGCTGTACACGGCACGCAAGGCGCTGCATCTGCCAGCGTGCGCGAAACCGTCGAAGCATTGACACAAGGTGTGGTGCGTGCATTGATGCGTTCACGCCCAGGCGGTGGCACATTTCATATCGAAGACGTGCAAGACCAAGTAGAACTCGGGTTGATGCGTGGTGGCCACCATGAGATCGCTCGTGCTTACGTGCTGTATCGCGAACGCCGCAATCAAGAACGTGCACACATCAAAGAAGAACAAGCACCTGCTGCACCTACATTGCATGTCATTGAAAACGGTCAACGTGTGGCTTTGGATGTGAACAACCTCCAACGCTTAATCAACGACTCTTGCGCCGGATTGGGCGCAGATGTCAAGCCTGAGCCGATCATGGCTGAAACCATGCGCAACCTGTACGACGGTGTGCCAATGGACGAGGTCTACAAGGCCGCGATTTTGGCAACACGCACCTTGATCGAGAAAGATCCAGACTACACCTACGCCACCGCTCGCTTGTTGATGCACACCATCGCCAAAGAAGTGCTGGGCAAAGAAGTGCTTCACGCAGACATGGGTCAGCACTATGCGGAATACTTCCCCCAATTCATTAAGAAGGGCGTCGAGAACGACTTGCTCGACGATGCCATGTTGCAGTTCGATCTGCCACGCTTGGGCGCTGCGCTCAAAGCTGACCGCGACTTAAAGTTTGATTACCTCGGCCTGCAAACTTTGTACGACCGCTATTTCTTGCACGTTCGTAAAACACGCATCGAGTTGCCACAAGCCTTCTTCATGCGCGTGGCCATGGGCTTGTCACTGAACGAAGTTGACCGCGAAGCCCGCGCCATTGAGTTTTACGAAGTGCTGTCATCGTTCGATTTCATGTCGAGCACGCCTACCCTGTTCAACAGCGGTACCTTGCGTTCACAGCTCTCCAGCTGCTACCTGTCTACTGTGCCTGATCACTTAGACGGCATCTACGAGCTGATCAAAGAAAACGCCTTGCTGTCTAAATTTGCCGGTGGTTTGGGTAACGACTGGACACGCGTACGCGCTTTGGGCAGTCACATCAAAGGCACCAATGGCGAATCACAAGGCGTGGTGCCATTCTTGAAAGTCGTCAATGACACAGCCGTGGCTGTGAACCAAGGCGGCAAGCGCAAAGGTGCGGTGTGTACTTACCTTGAAACATGGCACTTGGACATCGAAGAGTTCTTGGAACTGCGTAAGAACACGGGTGACGACCGTCGTCGTACCCACGACATGAACACTGCCAACTGGATTCCAGACTTGTTCATGCGTCGCGTGATGGAAAAGGGTGAGTGGACCTTGTTCTCTCCGTCGGACGTGCCTGATTTGCACGATTTGTTCGGCGCGGCGTTTGAAAAAGCGTATGTGGCTTACGAAGAAAAGGCCAAACGCGGCGAAATCAAACCAAGCAAAACGGTGCAAGCGACCGATATGTGGCGCAAGATGCTCACCATGTTGTTTGAGACCGGTCATCCATGGATCACCTTCAAAGATCCATGTAACGTGCGTTCGCCCCAACAACATGTGGGTGTGGTTCACTCATCCAACCTGTGTACTGAGATCACGCTCAACACCAGCGACACCGAAACTGCAGTGTGTAACTTGGGTTCCGTCAATTTGTCGCAGCACTTGAAAGACGGTCCGAACGGCAAAGAACTCGACCACGACAAGCTCAAACGCACCATCAAGGTGGCAATGCGCATGCTCGACAACGTGATCGACATCAACTACTACGCCGTCAAGAAAGCACGTGACTCCAACCTGCGTCACCGTCCTGTCGGCATGGGCATCATGGCCTTCCAAGACAGCCTGTACGAAATGCGCGTGCCCTACGCCTCGCCAGAAGCCGTTGAGTTCGCCGACCGTTCGATGGAAGCCGTTTGCTATTACGCCTACTGGGCATCTTCCGAACTGGCCAAAGAGCGCGGCCAATACGCCAGCTACAAAGGTTCGCTGTGGGACCAAGGCATCTTGCCCATCGACTCGCTCGACATGCTGGCACAAGCCCGTGGTGGATATCTGGAAGTCGACCGCAGCAAGACCATGGACTGGGACGCGCTGCGCGCCAAGATTGCCAAAGACGGCATGCGCAACTCCAACTGCGTCGCGATTGCGCCAACGGCCACCATCTCCAACATCATTGGGGTGGATGCTTCTATCGAGCCATGCTTTGGCAACTTGTCGGTCAAGTCCAACTTGTCTGGCGAATTCACCATCATCAACCACTACTTGGTGCATGACTTGAAGCGCCTCGGCTTGTGGGATGACGTGATGGTCATGGACCTGAAACACTTCGACGGCTCTTTGCGCGCCATTGACCGTGTGCCACAAGAAATCAAGGCCTTGTATGCCACGGCATTTGAAGTGGAGCCCACATGGTTGGTCGAAGCCGCATCACGTCGCCAAAAATGGATTGACCAAGCGCAGTCGCTCAACATCTACATGGCTGGCGCATCTGGTAAAAAATTGGACGAGACCTATAAGCTTGCGTGGTTGCGCGGGTTGAAGACCACGTACTACCTCCGCACATCCAGCGCACAACAAGTTGAAAAATCAACGGTGCAAGCAGGTTCACACAACGCTGTGTCTTCGGGCCCAGCAGCAGGTGGCATGAGCGCACTTGAAGCAGCGGCCGCTGCTGCACAAGCGCAAATGAATGCCATCCCCGCCACCGACATCAAATTCTGCGGCGTGGATGATCCCACCTGCGAATCGTGCCAGTGATTTTTGTGCACCCTCATTTGTAATTGCACAACAAAAAAAGCCAACGAAGTTCACGAATGCTTTGCGTTTGTCTTCGTTGCATTCATAATTCGCACATTGGATAATTTTTTATGTTGACCTGGGACGAAGACGTCAAGCCCTCATCGCCATCACCTCTTGCAAGCGGCTTACCTAGCCGCTCGATGGAACTCCCGACTCTTTCTGCAATGCCCGCTGTACAGCCTGTTGCTGCAACTCGCACTCTGAACGATGGTGCAACATCTGCCCCCGCACAAGCTAGCTCGGCAGCTGCAACCAGCACACGTCGCGTGACAGCGGCTGACAAACGCATCATCAACGGACAAACCGACGTCAACCAGTTGGTGCCGTTCAAATACAAATGGGCTTGGGAAAAATACCTTGCCACTTGCGCTAACCACTGGATGCCGCAAGAGGTGAACATGACGCGTGATATCGCGTTGTGGAAAGACCCCAATGGTTTGACCGATGACGAGCGCCGTTTGATCATGCGCAACCTCGGTTTCTTCGTGACAGCCGACTCATTGGCTGCTAACAACATCGTGTTGGGCACTTACCGCCACATCACCGCACCTGAGTGCCGTCAATTCTTGTTGCGCCAAGCGTTTGAAGAAGCAATCCACACGCACGCCTACCAATACATCGTCGAGTCTTTGGGCTTGGACGAAGGCGAAATCTTCAACGCGTACCACGAAGTCAAATCTATCCGTGACAAAGACGAGTTCCTGATTCCATTCATCGATGCAATCATGGATCCCAATTTCCACACAGGCACGCCAGAAACTGATCAAACACTTTTGAAGTCTCTGATCGTGTTCGCTTGCTTGATGGAAGGTCTGTTCTTCTACGTGGGCTTCACTCAAATTTTGGCTTTGGGTCGTCAAAACAAAATGACAGGTGCTGCCGAGCAGTACCAATACATCTTGCGCGATGAGTCCATGCACTGCAACTTTGGCATCGACTTGATCAACCAGATCAAACTCGAAAACCCACACCTGTGGACAGCCGAGTTCAAGGAAGAAATCAAAGCTTTGTTCATGCATGCCGTCGAGCTCGAATACCGCTATGCCGAAGACACCATGCCACGTGGCGTGTTGGGCTTGAATGCATCGATGTTCAAAGGCTACTTGCGCTACATTGCCAACCGTCGTGCCACGCAGATTGGTTTGGAAGCCCTGTTCCCTAATGAAGAAAATCCGTTCCCCTGGATGAGCGAAATGATTGACCTCAAGAAAGAACGTAACTTCTTCGAAACCCGAGTGATCGAGTACCAATCTGGTGGTGCTTTGTCTTGGGATTGATGACTTAATAAACACACATGTCAACGAATTTGTCCGCCACAACTGCAAACATCCGCTCACGAGGTGTGTTGGTGGACTCACCCTGTTCATGGGGTTGGACCCGGGTCCAGCGCCATGAATCGCTTTGCACACATAAAAAACCGTGCGAAGTGTTTTTCACCCAATGATCTAAATCTGATCTAGGAGAATAGAAATGGCAACTGCAAAAAAAACGGCCGCTAAAAAGGCCCCTGCAAAGAAAGCTGTCGCGGCCAAAAAGCCAGCAGCTAAGAAAGTTGCGGCTAAAAAGCCAGCAGCTAAAAAAGTAGCCGCTAAGAAGCCAGCTGCTAAAAAAGTTGCGGCCAAAAAGCCAGCAGCCAAAAAAGTAGCCGCTAAAAAGCCAGCTGCTAAAAAAGTTGCGGTCAAAAAGCCAGCAGCCAAAAAAGTAGCCGCCAAGAAGCCAGCCGTTAAAAAAGCTGCGGTTCAAAAGCCAGCTGCTAAGAAAACAGCTGCTAAAAAAGTAGCGAAGAAAGTCGCCGCTAAAAAACCAGCAGCCAAGAAGCCTGCTGCTAAAAAAGCTGCTAAAAAACCTGCTGCGAAGAAAGCTGCGAAAGCACCCGCTGCCCAAGCACACACCACGTTAAATCCGCAAGCTGCTTGGCCTTTCCCAACAGCAAGCAAGCCTTAATCGTCACTGATCAAGGCGACGGTTTACCGTAAGCTCAAGCCCGATGCCGCAAGGTTTCGGGCTTTTTCTTCATCTCAACCTTATGACGCTGCCTGAAGTTTCCTATCTACGCCTTGAAAAGACGGGGACCGTGATCGTGGACATTCATGTCATTCCCAATGCATCGCGCACGCAAGCCGATGGCGCTCATGATGGCGCGCTGCGTGTGCGCTTGCATGCACCACCGGTGGATGGCAAGGCCAACCTAGCGCTCATCGCATGGCTGGCAGATGCGCTCGATTTGCCCAAACGAGATGTAGAGTTGATTCGCGGACAAACCTCCAAACGAAAGCAGCTGCGGGTAAGCGCAGCTGCATCGATGAAGGCCAATTGGTCAGCCTTGGCGAACTAAGCGTCGATCCAAAGCAACGCTGACATTACGCGAGGTTCAAACCATCGACAGAATAGTTTTGCGGGCCACGTTGTGCAATCTTCAAGGCACCCACTTGGTTGCCCAAGGTCGCACATTTTGTCAACGACCAGCCTTGTTCCAAACCAAACAACAGCGCGCCGCGCCATGCATCACCGCAACCTGTCGGATCAACCACCGCAGCCGCTTGGACTGGTGGCACGATGGTTTTCTCCCCATCAATCCACACCTCACAACCATGCGCACCCAGCGTGACGATGAGGCCTTGAACCCGATGTGAAATTTCGGCATAGGTCAAACCTGTACGATCACTCAACATCTTGCCTTCGTAGTCATTCACCGTGACCCAAGTGGCTTGGTCAATGAAACGTACCAAATCAGCACCATCAAACATGGGCAAACCTTGGCCTGGATCAAACACAAAAGGAATGTCTGCCGCTTTGAACTGCTCGGCATGCTGCAGCATCGCGTCACGACCATCAGGTGAAATGATGCCCAGTTTGATATCCGAACGTTTTTCGATCTGGGTGATATGCGCCTGCATCATTGCGCCAGGATGGAATGCCGTGATCTGGTTGTTGTCTCGGTCGGTCATGATCATGGCTTGTGCGGTGTAGGTGTCTTGCACTTGGCGTACAAACTCGGTAGAGATGCCAAGTGTTTTCAAACGCTGCAAATAATCAGCCGCATCTGTGCCCAAAGTGGCCATCGGCAGAGGATTTCCACCCAACGCTTTCAAGCTGTAAGCAATGTTGCCAGCACATCCACCAAAATCACGACGCAAAGCAGGCACCAAAAACGAGACGTTCAAGATGTGCAACTGGTCGGGCAAAATTTGCTCTGCAAATCGACCTTCAAAGCTCATGATGGAGTCGAACGCAAGCGAGCCGCAAATCAGCGAAGCCATAGAAATACTTTCTAGAAATTAAGGGTAAAAAATCAGCGCCCGAAAGCCTGTCACACGGGGGCTTACCTTGTCATCTAAATCAAAATGCAAGGTGGCACGTACATCGCGCAAGGCTTGCACATGGTCTTTGGCCGATAGATCATCGGCGCTAAAAACACGACGCACCAAAACTTGGTCTTGCAAGTCGGTGAGGCTCAACTCCAAAGCAGGCATCGCAACTGGGTGATGCTGCGTATTTTTCAAACGCAGCTGGACGATGTAGCCACCTTCTGGGTTTTCAGTGAAACTGCTGCTCTCAATCAACACAGCGTCTGGCTCCCGAGGCCATGTGACATCACAGCCGCACACAGCAGCGATGAATGGCCCGAAAGCTGGCTCTTGTGCGGCCAACCAATTGCGTTGGTACACCAAGCACTGCCAAACCAAAAGCAATGTCAACACCCCTGCGCCGATTGTCCAAGACCACCAAAGTGACGACGGGACAGTTGCATGGGGCATTGGGGTCTGCATCGCTTGATCGACTGAGGCCGCTTCCATGGCAGCTCTGAACAATGCGGGTGCATCTGCGGTCGGCACCAGTCGAGGCAAAACTTCAGGCTCTGGTGTCAGATGAAGATGAGCTTCAAACACATGTGCACATCGACCACACCGCACCCACCCTTTAGCCAGCTCTAGCTGTTGGGGCGAGACCTTAAAAGCGGTCTCGCATTGGGGGCAATGGGTGATGGGCATCAGCAGTGGGCCGTCATCAAAATCCAACCGTCTTCTGAGTCGCTCACTTGCAAGTTGCAATACGGCGCGTAAGCGTCTTTCAACTCTTGAGCTTGTCGTTCAAGAATACCTGCGAGGACCAAATTGCCGCCAGCAGCCACATGGCTACGCAAAAGAGGCGCCAACACTTTCAGAGGCGTCGCCAAGATATTGGCCAGTACCGTTTGGTAGTGGCCGGTCGCTTTGTCTGGCAAACCTGCATTCAAACGCACGTGGTTGGCATCTGCATTCAGCACCGTAGCCGTGACCGCCGCATCATCAATGTCGACAGCATCAATGGTGCTCGCGCCATGCAAAGCCGCGCCAATGGCCAAAATACCAGAACCACAACCGTAATCGAGTACACGCTGATTCGCCACATCGTGTGTGGCAATCCAACGCAAACACATGCGGGTGGTCGGGTGTGTGCCAGTACCAAACGCCAAGCCGGGATCAAGACGGATGATTTTTTCAGCTTGTGCAGGCGGTTCATGCCATGTGGGCACAATCCAAAATTCAGGCGTGATGTCGACAGGCGCAAATTGCGACTGCGTCAAACGCACCCAGTCTTGGTCCGCCACGGGTTGAATACCGAGGACTTGGCTACCTGCAAAGAAATCTTGCAATGCGAGTAAGCGCGATGCATCTTGCGCCGCAGTTTGTTCAGCAAACAAGGCCACGATGCGCGAACGCTTCCACCCCTCTTTGGGAGGGGGCATGCCAGGTTCACCAAACAAAGCTTGCTCGGCATCGGTTTGCGCATCCGCATCCTCAACCGACACACTCAAGGCATCCAGTGCATCCAGTGCCTCACAGACAGCTTCAACACTGTCTTCAGGGCACATCAGTCGCAACTCAAACATCAGCGCTTGTGAGCGGCAAGCCACTCTTCAAGGTAATGGATGTTGGTACCACCGGCCATGAACTTGGCATCCACCATCAACTCACGATGCAGCGGAATGTTGGTATTGATGCCCTCCACCAACGTTTCAGCCAAGGCGGTACGCATACGCGCCAAGGCTTCATCGCGGGTGTCACCATGCACAATGATCTTGCCGATCATCGAGTCATAGTTTGGTGGCACGTAGTAGTTGGTGTAAATGTGAGAATCCACGCGAACACCAGGCCCGCCCGGCGCATGCCACATCGTGATGCGGCCAGGAGATGGAATGAACTTGAACGGATCTTCCGCGTTGATGCGGCACTCAATGGAGTGACCGCGCACATGGATATCACGCTGAGCAAAAGGCAACTTCAAGCCCGCTGCCACCATGATTTGGGTCTTCACGATGTCGACACCGGTGATGTACTCGGTCACCGGATGCTCCACTTGTACCCGCGTGTTCATTTCAATGAAATAGAACTCACCGTTTTCGTACAAGAACTCAAACGTACCCGCACCGCGGTAGTTGATCTTCTTACAAGCCGCGGCACAACGCTCACCGATCTTGTCAATCAGCTTGCGTGGGATGCCAGGCGCTGGTGCCTCCTCAATCACCTTTTGGTGACGACGCTGCATAGAGCAATCACGCTCGCCTAAATAGACCGCGTTTTTGTGCTTGTCAGCCAAAATTTGAATTTCGATGTGACGGGGGTTCTGGAGGTACTTCTCCATGTACACCGCAGGGTTACCAAAAGCCGTGCCGGCTTCTGCTTTGGTCATCGCCACAGCATTGATCAAGGCCGCTTCGGTGTGCACCACGCGCATGCCACGACCGCCGCCGCCGCCAGCGGCTTTGATGATGACGGGGTAGCCCACATTCTTGGCAATACGTTTGATCGCGGCAGGATCATCTGGCAATTCGCCTTCAGAGCCGGGCACGCAAGGCACACCAGCTTTGATCATGGCTTGCTTGGCAGAAACCTTGTCACCCATGATGCGGATGGATTCAGCCGTAGGTCCAATGAACTGGAAACCACTTTTTTCAACGCGCTCAGCAAAATCAGCGTTTTCGCTCAAGAAACCGTAGCCAGGGTGAATGGCTTCAGAATCTGTCACTTCAGCCGCTGCAATGATGGCAGGCATGTTGAGGTAGCTCAGAGGCGATGCCGCTGGGCCAATACACACCGCTTCGTCGGCCAACTTGACGTATTTGGCATCACGATCGGCTTCGGAATACACCATCACCGCTTTGACACCCAACTCGCGACAAGCGCGTTGGATGCGCAAGGCGATTTCGCCACGGTTGGCGATCAGGATTTTTTTAAACATGGGAGACCCGCCTGTTATTCAATGATGAACAGGGGTGCGCCGTATTCCACAGCTTGGCCGTTCTCAGCCAAGATTTTGGTGATGGTGCCGGACTTGTCTGCTTCGATCTCGTTCAAGATCTTCATGGCTTCAATGATGCAGATCGTATCGCCTTCTTTGACTTGTTGACCCACTTCAGCAAAAGCCTTAGCACCCGGGCTAGAGGAACGGTAGAAGGTCCCCACCATCGGCGACTTGACAGTATGCCCAGCTGGTGCAGCTTCCACCACGGGGGCAGCAGCCACAGGGGCTGGGGCTGGGGCTGCCGCTACAGGAGCAGCCATGGCAACGGGTGCAGCCATTTGCGTCACCATCGCCACGGGGGCGGGTGCACTCTTGACGATACGGACCGTGCCTTCAGCCTCAGTGATTTCGAGTTCAGACACATTGGAGTCAGAGACCAGGTCAATCAACGTCTTGAGTTTTCGCAAATCCATAACTACATCCTATTTGTTGTAAATAAGGGGCTAATTTACACCAATTTACGGATCAATGCCGACTAAAACTACTTACTCAGCCCAGTTTTTAATTTCATTTGCTGTTAATTTCCCTACTTTTCGATGAATCAATCGACCTTCAGCATCGAAAACCACTGTAAATGGCAAGCCCCCCACCTCGTTTCCTAGCCGCTTGGCAAGCGCTGTTCCACTCAGGCCTGCCAACCCAATTGGATATTGCACAGGAAATTGACTCAAAAACTGCCGCACACGACTGGGTTGATCAATGGCCAAACCAATCACTTGCCAGTTTTTATGTTTATTTTCAGAAAAGAAGCTGTCAATTAAAGGCATTTCCTCAACACAAGGCGTACACCAAGTCGCCCAGAAATTGATGACCAAGGGATGCCCCTTGAAACTGGACATGAGCATGACTTCGCCAGAGGGGGTCTCGAACTCTGAAGACCAAAACGCATCCATGACGTCAACAGGCAAAACACCCGCTTGATGGCGCTGCCAAGCGACGCCTACGCCCGCGATGGTCGCTAAAGCTGCGATGCTCACATACGCTGCCATGCGCCGATTTGTCATCAAAGTCATTTAAGTTTCTCCATTAGACGCTTTAAAGCCTGTAAATCACCACGTTGCGTCCTGCCTTGGCCGTCTGGTTTTAAAGCGCCACGCAAGTCATCAAGGTCGTAAATCATCAGATGTACCAAGACTTTCTGATCCAAGCCAGGGCAAGTACACAAGATACTCAGCGCATCCACCGCTTCGCCCTGAAAGCCCTGAACAGTGCTGACCTCATAGCGCACATTGTGGTCAATGAGGCTGATTTCCGCCGATTTGGAGTCATCACAAAACAATTGCAGGTAAATATCAGACAACGCTGTGGCCGTGCCACGCCATACGGCCCCTCCCAAATGGGGGCGGAATGCGGCCATGCGTGTCATCCAAACAGCAGCCAACTCGCGCAAAGCCGCTAACTCGGCTGGCTGCGTATCCGCACAAAACACATCCAAGTATTCACGAACGGCATCTTCCACTTGGTCATTGTTCGGCAACTGAGCACGCACATTCAACCCCAATTGCTTCACGGCACGGCGTTTGGCAGGGCCGTACTCCAACCCCTCTTCCACCACCATGCGCGCTGCGGTGGCTGCAATTTCTTCTTGAACCGTATTCATATAAGCGCATTGTCAGCCCACGAAGACGACCTTGCTCAGAACAGCCCAATACACCCTCCTAAAATGGGCCAATGCACATACATATTTTGGGAATTTGCGGCACGTTCATGGGTGGACTGGCTGCGTTGGCACGTGAAGTGGGCCACAAAGTCACCGGTTGCGATGCGGGCGTTTACCCCCCCATGAGCGACCAACTTCGTAGTCTCGGTATTGAGTTGATTGAAGGGTTTGACGCCGACCAAATGCGACTCAACCCCGACGTCTATGTCATTGGCAACGTGGTTTCTCGCGCTCGCTTGGCCGACGGGTCGCCCAAATTTCCTTTGATGGAAGCTATTTTGGAAAGCGGGGCACCTTACACCAGCGGACCGCAATGGCTGGCCGAACATGTTTTGCACCATCCCAGCCAACCGCGCCACGTACTGGCTGTGGCCGGTACCCACGGCAAAACCACCACCACCTCAATGCTGGCCTGGATTCTTCAAGCGGCGGGCTTAGAGCCCGGGTTCTTGGTAGGCGGCGTGCCTATGAACTTTGGTGTATCCGCCCGCTTAGGCCGTTTGAGCAGCCCTGCCGATGTGGCGGCACATCAACGCACACCGTTTGTGATTGAAGCAGATGAGTACGACACCGCATTTTTCGACAAACGCAGCAAGTTTGTGCATTACCGACCACGCACGGCCATTTTGAACAACCTTGAGTTTGACCATGCCGACATCTTCGACAACTTAGCCGCCATCGAACGGCAGTTCCACCACTTGGTGCGCACCGTACCCAGCAGTGGCAGAGTGGTAGTGAACGCAGATGAAGAGAGCTTGCAACGCGTGTTGGACCAAGGCTGCTGGAGCGGCGTGGCCAAGTTTGGCGTGAGCGCCAATGCAACGGGCCAAGATGGTTGGTCTGTTCAAGGTGAGCCCGACAACTTTGCGGTGCTGCATCACGGCAAAGAAGTGGGCCGTGTGCAATGGGACATCACCGGCGTACACAACCAACTCAATGCCCTCGCCGCCATCGCTGCTGCCGAACACTTGGGTGTGTCACCTGCGCAAGCGGCAGCATCATTGAGCGAATTTCAAAACGTGCGTCGCCGCATGGAGGTGCGAGGCACGGTCGCTCGCGCGGGTGGCGACATCACCGTGTACGACGACTTTGCACACCACCCCACCGCCATTCGCACCACCGTCGATGGTCTGCGCCGTAAAGTGGGCCCCAACGCACGCATCTTGGCGGTGTTTGAACCACGCAGCAACACCATGAAACTTGGCACGATGAAGTCACAACTACCATGGAGCTTGGAAGACGCCAACTTAGCGTTCTGCCATTCGGGTGGATTGGACTGGGATGCGGTGGAGGCGTTGTCGCCCATGGGAGCGCGCGCCTGTGTGGCTGGCTCTGTCGACGAGGTGATTGCACAAGTGGTCGCGGCGGCCCAAGCTGGAGACCATGTGTTGTGCATGAGCAATGGTGGTTTTGGCGGAATTCACGCCAAGTTGCTGGCAGCTTTGGCTAACTAACTTCTTGCACACGCACAAAACACGGAAAGCGCTGTATCTCGCGAGGCCAAAAGAATGGCCCCGCGAGAAAAGACTTAAGAACGTTGACGACGCGCCGTCACGGCCTGCGACAACACCTCAAGCGACGCAACCGAATCATTCCAATCCAGGCACGCATCGGTGATGCTCTTGCCGTATTCCAGCTGAGACACATCGTCTTTGCCTGGGGTGAACTTTTGCGCGCCGCCATGAATGTGGCTCTCAATCATCACACCAAACACTTGCTTTGAACCACCGCTGATTTGCTCAGCGATGTCACGCGCCACCACCAGTTGACGCTCGTGTTGCTTGCTACTGTTTGCGTGGCTGCAATCCACCATCAACGTCGCTGGTAACTTGGCTTTGGTCAACTCTTCACAAGCCGCTGTCACACTGGCCGCATCGTAATTTGGCGTTTTGCCACCGCGCAAAATGACATGGCAATCTTTATTGCCCTTGGTTTGCACAATCGCCACTTGACCATTTTTGTGTACAGACAAGAAGTGGTGCCCCCCTGCCGCGGCTTGAATCGCGTCCGTCGCGATTTTGATGTTGCCATCGGTGCCGTTCTTGAAGCCGATCGGCGCAGAAATGCCGGAGGCCAACTCGCGATGGACTTGACTCTCGGTGGTGCGCGCACCAATCGCGCCCCACGAAATCAAGTCACCAATGTATTGCGGACTGATGGCATCCAAGAACTCGCTGCCTGCGGGCAAGCCGAGACGGTTGATTTCAATCAGCAACTGACGCGCAATGCGCAAGCCCTCATCAATGCGGTAGCTTTCATCCAAATAGGGGTCGTTGATCAAGCCCTTCCAGCCCACGGTCGTACGTGGTTTCTCGAAGTACACGCGCATCACAATTTCCAAAGTGTCCGCGTACTTTTCGCGCAAAGGCTGCAAGCGACGTGCGTAGTCAATCGCAGCAGCTGGGTCGTGAATCGAGCATGGGCCAATCACCACCAACAAGCGGTCATCTGTGCCATGCATGATGTTGTGAATGGTTTTGCGTGTGTGAGTGATCAACTTCTCCACAGGCGAGCCTTGAATGGGGAAGAAGCGAATCAAATGTTCGGGAGGAGGCAGCACGGTGATGTCCTTGATACGTTGATCGTCGGTTTGACTGGTGTTTTCAACGTGGCTTGGATAACTTGTGTTGGTTTTCATGATCTCGTCCTGAAGTTTGAAAAATGGGTTTGAAATTTGACAAAAAAAAACCGCCGGGGGTCCGGCGGTTGGTTTGGGAGTTCAGAGCGTTGGGAATACGTTCAGATCTCTCGACCGCCGTGGGGGCGTGAGATAAAAAAGTACGCAAAATAAAAACGGGCTGAACTCATGGATTGGAATGTAGCACAGGGAATCTGGCAGTTTGCTGACAATTCGCTAGGGTTTACACGCGAAATTATGCGGTTCCGCCCACCGTCAAGCCATCAATGCGCAAGGTGGGTTGCCCCACGCCGACAGGCACGCTTTGGCCTTCTTTGCCGCAAGTACCCACGCCCGGATCGAGCTTCATGTCGTTGCCAATCAAGCTCACACGCGTCAGTGCATCAGGGCCATTACCCACCAAGGTGGCACCTTTGACGGGGTATTGAATCTTGCCGTTTTCCACCCAGAAAGCTTGAGAGGCTGAAAACACAAACTTGCCAGACGTGATGTCCACTTGGCCACCGCCAAAGTTCACGGCGTACAAACCCTTTTTGAGGCTAGACACAATTTCTTCTGGCGACTTGTCGCCACCCAACATATAGGTGTTGGTCATGCGCGGCATGGGCACATGGGCATAACTCTCACGGCGACCATTGCCTGTGGGTTTGACCCCCATCAAGCGGGCATTCATACCGTCTTGGATGTAGCCCTTCAAGATGCCATCTTCAATCAACACATTGCGTTGGCTGGGGTTGCCTTCATCGTCGACATTGAGTGACCCACGACGGTCTGGAATGGTGCCGTCATCCAGCACCGTCACGCCTTTGGCAGCCACGCGTTGACCTATGCGACCGCTGAACGCGCTAGATCCTTTGCGGTTGAAGTCTCCTTCTAAGCCGTGGCCAATCGCTTCGTGCAACAAGATACCGGGCCAACCTGGGCCCAACACCACACTCATCTCGCCTGCGGGGGCGGGACGTGCATCTAGGTTGGTGAGCGCGCATTGCACGGCTTCGTCCACATAGCTTTGGGCCAAAGCATCGTCGAAATGATCTAAACCAAAGCGACCGCCACCGCCCGCAGAGCCAACTTCGCGGCGGCCGTTTTGTTCGGCAATCACGGTCACGCTCAAGCGAACCAAGGGGCGCACATCGGCAGCCAAGGTGCCATCGGCACGCACCACCATCACGACGTCGTACTCGCTGGCCAAACCGGCCATGACTTGAATCACACGGGGGTCTTTGGCACGGGCCATTTGTTCGACACGCCCCAGCAAGGCTACTTTTTCGGTGCTGTTGAGCGATGCAATCGGGTCTAAGCCACCGTACAAAGATCGGCTAGATGCCACCTTGCGCGCTGGCACTTTGACGCGTCCACCTTTGGCCGCTGCGCCAATCGAGCGCACGGTGCGCGCGGCATCCAGCAACGAGGCTTTAGAAATATCGTCCGAATATGCAAAAGCAGTTTTTTCGCCGCTCACGGCGCGCACACCCACACCTTGGTCGATGCTGAAAGAACCCGTTTTGACAATGCCTTCTTCCAAACTCCAGCCTTCAGCTCGGGTGTATTGAAAGTACAAATCGGCCTCATCGACCTTGTGTGCCTTGATTTCGGCCAGCGTTTTCGCCAAGTCCGACTCATCCAAACCGAAAGGCTCTAACAACAGTTGACGGGCAATGGCCAATCGCTCAAGGGTGGGTTCACGTGAAATCATGCGGGAATTATGACTGCACCAGCTGTTTGGCTTTGGCCACCGACATCAATATCCCCAGTCCCAACCCCAGTGTCACCATGGCCGTGCCGCCATAGCTGATGAACGGCAACGGCACCCCCACCACGGGCAACATGCCACTGACCATGCCCATGTTCACAAACGCGTAGATGAAGAAACTCAAGGTCACGCTACCCGCCAGCAAACGGGCAAACAGCGTCGGCCCTTCCACGGCAATGGCCAAGCCACGCAGGATCAAAAAGATAAACGACGCGATCAGCAACAAATTGCCCACCAACCCAAACTCTTCACCAAAGGCCGCAAACACAAAGTCGGTAGTGCGCTCAGGAATAAAGTCCAAATGGGTTTGCGTGCCTTGCATAAAGCCCTTACCCCAGAAGCCTCCAGAGCCAATCGCGATCATGCCTTGGATGATGTGAAACCCTTTGCCCAACGGGTCTCTCGACGGATCTAGCAAGGTGCAAATGCGTTGCTGTTGGTAGTCATGCAAGATGGGCCAACGGAAACCATCGGCGCACAAGGTGGGTTCAAAAAACACCACCAAGCCCACCCCAATCACCCCCAAGATGATGGGGGGCACGATCAGCCACCAACTCAGACCCGCAAAGAAAATCACAGCCATGCCAGCAGACAACACCAAAATGGCAGTACCCAAGTCAGGCTGACGCACGATGAGCGCCACAGGAACAAGCAGCAGCAAGCCAGCCACCAAAAAGTCGAGCGGTCGCAACTGGCCTTCACGCTTTTGAAACCACCATGCCAGCATGAGTGGCATGGCAATTTTCATGATCTCACTGGGTTGGATCACCACCCCCACGTTCAGCCACCGACGTGCGCCCTTTTTGGTCAAACCAAACAAGGCCACAGCCACCAGCAGCGCCACACCCACGGTGTAAAGCGGCACAGCAAAAGCCATCAACCGTTGTGGTGGAATTTGCGCCACCACAAACATGATGAACCCTGCAATCAACATGTTGCGACCATGGTCAAAGAAACGCACACCGTTGGCAAAGCCCGACGAATACATGGTCAGCAAGCCGGCGCACGCCAACAAAAAAATACCAAAAGCCAAAGGGCCGTCAAAGCCTTTGAGCAAAGGCATCAGACGCTGAAATGGGCTGGGTTTGTGAATCACGGTGGACATGGGCCAGATTATCCCCTGTGACCGAGCAGCTCTGGGCGCTGATAGCATGCCCCATGACCTTGCCCACATCGCCCTCCCCCATCACGCACGTGCTGTACTTGCATGGGTTTCGCTCCTCACCGCAATCGACCAAAGCACAGCAAGTGGCACGCTGCATGACAACCCATTTCCCCGCGATCACGTGGTGGTGTCCCCAGCTACCGCCCTCGCCCCAATCAGCGGCAGATCTGATAGCCCAAGGCACATCCAACTGGCCCGCCCACAGCATGGCAGTGATGGGCTCCTCGCTGGGCGGGTTTTACGCCACGTGGTTGGCGGCCCAACGGGGTTGTAAAGCCGTGCTGCTCAACCCAGCCATTTACCCTGCACGCGATTTGGCCAAATACATCGGTGAACAAGCGGCTTGGCACGACCCGTCCGAGCATTTTTACTTTGCCCCCGAGTGTGTGGATGAGTTACGCGCCCTAGAAGTAGGCCCACTGCCCCACCCTGACCGCATCTGGGCCTTGATCGCCAAAGGCGATGAAGTGTTGGATTGGCGTGAGATGACCGCACGCTATCCAGGCTCACACCAAGTGGTGATTGAGGGCAGCAACCACGCCATCAGTGACTTCGACACCTACCTGCCGCAAGCGCTTGAATTTATGGGCTTACCGCTTAGCGTCTGAGCCGAGCGTGGGACAATCGTGACCATGTACGCATTGTTTGAAGAAGCTGGAAAATTCCAGACGGGCCGCATCCTCTCTGAAGCGGAGAGTTCGGCTCAGATTGAGCTGGAATCCGGCAAACGGGTCAAGGTCAAGGCCGCCCATGTGCTGCTCAAGTTTGAGAAGCCCTCACCCGCTGACCTGATGCGGGAGGCACAAGCCCTGAGCACCAGCATTGAACTGGACTTGGCTTGGGAGTTCGCCCCCGAAGACGAGTTTGGTTTTGCAGACCTCGCTCGTGAATATTTCAGCACACAAGCCTCACTGATCGAACAAACTGCGGCGTTATTTCGCCTGTACGAAGCGCCCCACTATTTCCGCCGAGCCGGTAAAGGTCGCTTCAAAAAAGCCTCTGCCGAGGTCATCGCGCAAGCCTTGGCAGGTATCGAGAAGAAAAAGCAAATCCAAGCGCAAATTGAAACTTGGGCCGCGGAGTTGGCTCAAGGCACTTGCCCCGCACCCATTCAAACGCAGCTCTACAAAATCTTGTTCAAACCGGACAAGAACGCACCTGAATACAAAGCGGTGGTTGAAGCCGCACGCACCACACACACCGCGCCGCTGACCTTGCTACAAAACGCTGGGGCCATCAACTCCGCCTACCAATTTCATTGGCAGCGCTTTTTGTTTGACAACTTCCCCAAAGGCACTGGCTTTCCTGCTTTGCAAGCACCCGCCATCGCCGACGAACTGCCGTTGGCCAACGTGCAGGCCTACTCGATTGACGACTCGCAAACCACCGAGATTGACGATGCCTTGTCCGTGAAAGGCTTGGGCACAGGCACGGTCACGCTGGGCATCCATATCGCGGCCCCTGCACTGGCGCTAAAGCCGGGCGATGCGATTGACCAACTGGGCCGTCAACGTTTGTCCACCGTTTACATGCCTGGCTACAAAATCACCATGTTGCCCGACGAGGTGGTGCAAACCTACACGCTGCAAGAAGGTCGCGAGTGTCCTGCTGTGTCGCTGTACGCCGCATTTGACGAAGACACTCTCACGCTGCAAAAAACAGAAACACGCGTGGAGCGCGTTCCCATCACAGCCAACTTGCGCCATGACCAGTTGGATGCCATCGTCACCGAAGCTTGGCTCAAAGACGATGCGTTCACACATACAGCAGGCACCGTAGAGCCTGCCATGCCTCGCCCGCAATTGGCGTTCTTGTTCCGTTTGGCGCAACACCTCAAAGCGCAACGCGAAGTGGTGCGAGGCAAACCCGAAAACTTCAACCGTCCCGACTACAACTTTCGCTTGGTCGGCAACGAAGGCGCAGAACCCAAAGGCCACGAAGAAGTGCAAATCAGCATTCGCCAGCGAGGTGCACCGCTGGACTTGATGGTGGCTGAGGCCATGATCTTGGCCAACAGCACCTGGGGCAATTGGATGGCTGAACTCGGCGTACCCGGCATCTATCGCAGCCAAGCCAGCTTGCTGCCAGGCGTGAAAGTGCGCATGGGCACCAAGGCTTTGCCGCACGCTGGCATTGGCGTGCCCAGCTACGCGTGGAGCACCTCC
>Ga0228698_1000044_pt1 | contig 124764 bp, 107 predicted proteins | sample McNCre117_Aug_MG_FD_178015 | JGI IMG/M metagenome (GOLD analysis project Ga0228698, IMG submission 178015) | Freshwater microbial communities from McNutts Creek, Athens, Georgia, United States - 1-17_Aug_MG | ecosystem: Environmental > Aquatic > Freshwater > Creek | place: USA: Georgia... | reverse complement strand
ATGGGCCACCACCAACGTTCCTTCTTGCCGGAAATACACGGGTGCAGTTGGCATTTCACCGGCTGCGGTGTGCGCGCGCAAATCACTGGCCAACGCTGCGATCCATTCGGGCCACAGGGCGAGGGAACGCTGTCCAAGGGCAAAAATTTCGGTATCCGAGACGGCCAATTCGGCCATCGGAGACAACATGGCGGCAGCCACCATGGCGGCACTATTCTGGTCATCACGGTGGCGGGCATCCAACAAGATCACCCGGCAGCCCGCGCGCGCCAAGCGCCACGCAAGCGTACGCCCCAGCAGCCCGGCACCGGCAATTCCTATCGTCAAGTCGTTTAAAAGGCGCATGGTCTGCAGTTTCCACTCGGTTGAGAAGGGCCTGCCATGGCGCGCCGGAGCACATCCGGCATGCGTTGTTCCCTCCGCAGGCATTACCCCGTTCAGGTTCAGCGGGTCCCACACTGGGTGGTCTCAGCCACTGCACGACCCATAGGTGTTACACGGTCAGCGGCGCCCCGACAAGCCGGCGTATTTTAGTCCAAGCATGGGCCCGTGCGCTGCGCTAACCCAGTGACCCCAGTCCATTCGCGTTTCGTATCAAGGTTTACATTGGCGATGCATGGCGTACGGCCCCGATTGACACACCCATTTGACAATGCATTGGCACTCATTTTGAAAGGAAAGTGTTATGACGAAACGATTGATTGCAAACGGCGCATTCGCCGCTGTGGCCACCCTGACCGCATTGGCCAGCCTCACCGGTACGCCGGCGCAAGCCCAGACCAGTAACTTTGTGGGGTTCAGTGCCGCTGTCAACGGTGAACTGGCCAACAGCACATCGACCGCCACCGACGGCAGCACTTCGGGCAGCCAACGCGGCGGCGTCGGTCTGCAAGCCCGCTATGGCTGGGCTTTGGGCAGCGACTTCGTGCTGGGCGTCGGCGCCACGGCGGATATCGGGAAGCGCCCGGCCGGCAGTTTTGCCAATGGCGCAGACGTGTATTCAACGCAAAACTATTCGTTGAATGTGGAACCGGGCTATGCCATCAGCAAAGACTTGTTGGTATACGGAAAAGTATCGACACTGAGCGCCAGCGTGGGCTCGGATGACGGCTCCAGCACCACCCCGGTACAGGGCGTGGGCTACGGCGTGGGTGTGCGCGCCATGTTGAACCAAAACACCTATTGGCAAGCCGGCGTCGACAACTACCGACTGAACGACGCCAGCCTGAACACCGGCACCACCGCCTCATTGCGCGGCAATGTGGTCTCGGTGGGGCTGGGTTACAACTTCTAAAGTGCCTGCGGTTTAACGCTTGCCAGCGGCTGCGGTAGCCGCAATGGCGGCGTTGCGCCGCTTGTGGAAGGTGGCTTCGTCCACTGGCACGGCCTGTGGGTTGCCCAGGTCGTGCAATTCAATGCGCGAGTTTTCGCGGGCACTCCAGGCTGCCACGGCGGCAATCGCGGTGATTGCCAAGGTGATGGCACCCACGGTCATGGGGATATCAGCCGATCCGGGGGGCGCTACCGTTGCAAACAGGGCCGGCAACAAGGCCGTGATCATGGTACCGATGTTTTGCGAAATCGCCATCGCCGTCACACGGGTGCGGGCCGGGAACAATTCGGGGAAGAAGCTGGGGAAAATCGCGTTGTAGCCTTGGTAGACCACGCCCCACATCAAAATGGACATCACCACGGCCAAGGGCACGCTGTGAATACTGATGGCATACAAATAACCAAAAGACATCACGCCAGCGCCCAAAGCACCCACCACCACCGGCAGACGGCGACCAATGCGGTCAGACAAATTACCCACCTTGGGGATTACCAGCACCGCAACCACATTACCGATTACCGGAATCCACAAGTACACGCTCTTATCAAAACCGATGCCGTAACCGGGCTGCACCGCGTAGGCCGCACCGAAGATGGTGGCAACCACCGGAATCACGTTCATCAAGGCCATGCAAATCACGCGCAACATGTTGGGGCCGCTCTCGCTGAAGGCCTGCACAATCGGTGCGCGCGGCACGGCGCCTTGTTTTTTCTCTTCGGCAAACACCGGGGTTTCTTCCACTTCACGGCGAATGTAGAAACCTACAATAATCACCGCAAAGCTCAGCAGGAATGGCACACGCCAGCCCCAGCTCATGAAGTCGTCTTTTGGCAGGAAGTGCGCCAGCGGCAGAAAAATGGCAGCTGCCAGAATCTGCCCAGCTTGTACACCTTGCAGGGTGAAACTGGCGTAATAGCCACGGCGACCAAATGGCGCGTGCTCCAGAATCATGGAGCTGGCACCCGAGATTTCACCGGCAACCGCAAAGCCTTGGGCCAAGCGCAAGGCCACCAACAAGGCCGGGGCCAGGAAGCCGGCTTGGGCATAGGTTGGCAACAGGCCCACGGCCAAGGTCGAAAAGCCCATCAGGAACATGCACAAGATCAGCACTTGCTTGCGGCCGTGCGTGTCACCCCAGTGGCCCAGAAAGAAGGCGCCAACCGGGCGCGCCACGTAGCCGACGCCGTAGGTTGCCAGCGACAACACAATCGCCATCTTGGGATCGGTTGCGGGGAAGAAAATTTGCGGAAAAATCAGCGACGCTGCGGTCGCGTAAATGAAGAAATCGTAATACTCGAGAACCGAACCAATCCAGCCGCTGGCGGTGGCCTTGCGGGTTTGGCTGGTGCCGTGCGACACACTGCTTGAACTTGACATGACGTCCCTTTGAAATTGGATAGAGCGTTTTTGGGGTGGGGCAAATGTAGGTCGTGTTGACCCAAAATGCGATACCTCCCGCACGCGCAATGTGCGATTATTGAACGCAAGTGCGCGATAAACGATCAAATCAAGGGTTTCACCTAGGTCATCAGGGTCCTGGCCAAGGGGGGCCATCTACCCGCGTGGCGTCGCCCGGAATCGAATCAAATCCGCCATTGGCCCAGGCCTTGGCGGCGGCGGCAATGCGCGATGGGTCGGTCGACACATAGTTCCACCACATGCGCACCGGCGCTTCCAGTGGCGCACCGCCAATGAGCAGCAGGCGGGCACCATCGGCCGGCGCCCGCAGCCGGCAAGCGGTTTGTGCCGGCAAGACCAGCATATGCCGGGCTGGGACCTCGGTCTGGTCAACCCAGAGGGGGTCGGATGGGCTATACAGCGCCATTTCAGGCGCCAGGGGCGGCAATACCCACTCGGCATCGGGCGGCAAATGCAGGTCCAAATACAGCGTCGGACTGGCCGTGCGCACCGGACTCTGCACACCCCAGGCAGACCCCAGCAGCACGCGCACCCGAACCTCGCCGCGTTCGATAATCGCGCAATACACCGGAATATCGGTGCTTGCGACATGCTGAAAATCCGGCGCCATCGTTTCCAGCGCGGGCGGCAAGGCAACCCAGAGCTGCAGCCCCTGCAAATTGCGCGTGTGGCCACGCAGCGCTTCCGGCGTGCGTTCGCTGTGCACGATGCCGCGCCCGGCGGTCATCCAGTTAATCGCTCCCGGCACAATTTCCTGAACGCTGCCGAGGCTGTCGCGGTGCAGCATCGCGCCTTCCAGCAAATAGGTGATTGTGGCCAGTCCGATATGCGGGTGGGGCCCTACATCGGTGTCCAGATCGGGCGGCAGCGTGGCCGGCCCGAAATGATCAAAAAATACAAATGGCCCGACCGACCGCCGTGCCACTGCGGGCAATACGCGGCGCACGGTCAGGCCCGCCGCCAGTTGTGTCTCGCGCCCCGACCATATGGGTGTTGCTGCCATCGCATTTTTCATTGGGCATCCTTTTTCTCGCGCACATTGTGCCCGTCGGCATGCTGCAATGCAGCGATTTTTTTGACAAACATCAAGAAAAGCGCGACCAGCCTCCGCCAGGGGCTTTTGCTTGTCACGCAAGCGCATTAAGCTCATGTGCTTCGGTGGTTCCCACCTTCCGGCCCGCGCCCCTGACCCATGTCGAACGACACCACAGACCCATTCGCCCTCGGCGAACCCCTTAGCAACAGTGCGGATGTGGCACAAACCCACAGATTGCATATCGCCCAGTCGGTCGAAGCGCTCAACAGCCGCATCGCACGGCTTGGGATTGCATTGGGACTGGCCCTGAACGACCACCACACGGTAGAGGCCGTGCTCAAAGCCCCCGATCACAGCCCCAGTCCGGCGGCCTCGGCCAGCGACTGGTTTGGCCCCACCGAACGCCGTGCCGCACGCGAACTGGCCGAATTGCGCGGCCTGCTGGTTTTGCGCTTTGAAATTGAACAAAAACTGGCCTCCGAATTGGGCCATATCGAATTGCGTTACATGCTGCAACGCATTGAGCAACACATGGAGCGCGAGGGCTTTGCCCCCGGCGCTGACGGCCTGCAACTTGACATTGAAACACCATGAATGACACCACACTCGACGCGCCAAGCATGATAGAAAATCACACCTACGACGAGTTGCGTCTGGGCATGGGCGCCAGCCTGCTGCGCACCCTGACACTGGCCGACATCCAGGCCTTCGCAGCGGTATCGGGTGACACCAACCCGGCCCACCTCGATCCGGAATATGCCGCCGACACCCTGTTTCACGGCGTTATTGCCCACGGCATGTGGGGCGGCGCCCTGATTTCCGCTGTACTGGGGACGCAGTTTCCCGGCCCAGGTACGATTTATCTTGAGCAGAACCTGCACTTTGTAAAGCCGGTCCGTATTGGCGACACCCTGAAAGTCAGCGTCACCGTTGCCAGCCTGGACGACGCCAAAAAACGCGTTGAACTCGATTGCGAAGTGTTCAACCAAAAAGGCGATCGCGTGCTGTTTGGCAGTGCCAAAGTATTGGCGCCATCGGTGAAAGTCCGCCGCGCGGCCGTGCATGCGCCACAAATCAGTTTGTTCGACCCCGAGGCACGCTTCAAAGACTTGTTGGCCCTGGGCGCCGGTCTGCCGGTGCTGCGCTGCGGCGTGGTCCACCCCTGCGATGCAGAATCCTTGCAAGGCGCCATGGACGCGGCCCGCCATGGCCTGCTGATTCCGGTGCTCATCGGGCCCGAAGCACGCATTCGCGCATTGGCAGAAGCCAGCCAGATCGTGCTGGACGGCGCTGAATTTGTCGATGTGCCCCACAGCCATGCGGCAGCAGAAGCCGCTGCCGCCCAGGCCGCCAATGGCGACCTGCAATTGCTGATGAAAGGCAGTCTGCACACCGACGAACTGCTGCATGCCGTGCTGGCGCAAACCGGACTGCGCACCGGACGCCGCATGTCCCATGTATTCCGTTTCGATGTGCCGCTGTACAGCAAGCCGTTGCTGATCACCGATGCCGCGCTCAACATCCAACCGACACTCAAAGACAAGGTAGACATTGTCCAGAATGCCATCGACTTTGCCCACGTCATGGGCCTGGCGCAACCCAAGGTGGCGATTTTGTCGGCGGTGGAAACCGTGACGCCCGGAATCCCATCGACCATCGACGCCGCAGCCTTGTGCAAAATGGCCGACCGCGGTCAAATCCGCGGCGGTCTGCTGGACGGCCCGCTGGCCTTCGACAATGCCATTTCGCCCGATGCTGCGCGCATCAAAAACATTGCATCGGCGGTGGCCGGCGACGCCGACATTCTGATGGTGCCCGACCTCGAATCCGGCAATATGCTGGCCAAACAACTCGAATACCTGGCCGGTGCCACGGGCGCCGGACTGGTGTTGGGAGCGCGCGTACCGATTGCACTCACCAGCCGCGCCGACGGCCCGCGTGCGCGCGTCGCGTCGGCCTTGCTGGCGGTGCTCGCCGCGCAGCCTAAAAACACCCCGTAACGGACGCCCGAACATGGCTATTTTGTCGGTTAACGCAGGTTCATCCAGCCTCAAATTTGCGCTTCATCCGGTGCAGAACGGCGCCGTCCAGCCGCACATTCTGGACGGCAACGCTGCCGGCCTCGAACCCGGCGGTCAGGCCGAAGTTGGCTGGACGTGGGAAGGGAAAAGTCAGACGCGGGTATTGCCGGTGAGCGCGCAGGACCCGTTTGACGACGCCTTGGGTTTTCTGCGCTCGCTATTGGCAGACATACCCCAGTTGCCAGCGATTCAGGCGGTGTCCCACCGTGTCGTACACGGTGGTCGGCACTTCGACAAAGCGGTGCGCGCAACGCCTGCGGTGCTGGCCCAGCTGGCCCAGCTCAACGCTTTGGCACCGCTGCACCAGCCGCACAATCTGGCGGGTGTCAGCGCCTTCAGCAAGGCCTTTCCCGAGGCCTTGCAGGTGGTCTGCTTTGACACGGCATTTCACAGCAGCATGGCAGCGCTGGCGACGGCATTCGCGCTGCCGGCCGCGCTCACCGATGTCGGTGTGCGACGCTATGGCTTCCATGGCTTGTCCTACCAATTCATCCTGCAACGGCTGCAACAACACAGTGCGCGGGCGAACGGCCGATTGCTGCTGGCCCACTTGGGCAATGGCGCCAGCGTGTGCGCCGTGCGCGATGGCCGCAGCATTGCCACCAGCATGGGATTTTCAGCACTCGACGGCCTCATGATGGGCACCCGCAGCGGCAGCCTGGACGCCGGCGTGCTGCTCTACCTGATGGAACAAGGCTGGGACCACGACCGCATTCAGAAACTGCTCTACAAACAAAGCGGCTTGCTCGGCGTGTCAGGCATCAGCGCCGATATGCGGCGCTTGCGCGCCGATGGCTCGGCACAAGCCCGCTTTGCGCTGGATTTATTTGCTTACCGCCTGTTGCGTGAAACGGGCGCACTGATTGCCTGCCTGGAGGGCGTAGATGTGCTGGCATTCAGTGGCGGCATTGGCGAACACGACGCCCAGCTGCGAGGCCAGGTGCTGGGACAACTGGGCTGGCTGGGTGTGGCCATCGATCCGGCCAAAAACCAGGCCGCGAAGGGTGACCAGGTGGTCGCCATTCACAGCGCCGAGAGCCGTGTTGAAGTCTGGGTGGTGCCCACCGATGAAGGTTTTATCGCCGCCCAGGAAGCCTTTAAGCTGATGCCCTAGGCCACAATGTGGGCGCCCGCATCCACAAAAATGCTTTGACCCGTCATACCGGAGGCGCCCTCACCGCATAAGAATGCGGTCAGATTGCCGACTTCATCAATCGCCACGGTGCGGCGCATAGGGGCGATGCTGGCATCGTGTTGCAACAATTCATCAAAATGGCCTATGCCGGAAGCGGCGCGCGTCATGATGGGCCCGGGCGACACTGCAAAAACACGAATTCCTTGCGGTCCGAGCTCATAGGCCAGGTAACGCACTGCAGACTCCAGCGCCGCTTTGATGATGCCCATGACGCCATAGTTGCGCACCACGCGCTCCGCGCCCAGGTATGACATGGTGACAAGGGCGCCACCGTTCGGCATCAGCGGTTCCAAAGCCCGCGCCATGCGCAACAGGCTGTGGCACGAGACGCTCATGGCCGATGCAAAGCCGGCTTCACTGGCGTCCAGCACGCGGCCATGCAAATCGTCGGCATTGCAATATGCCATGGAGTGAATGGCAAAATCGAGCGTACCAAAACGCGCTCCACAGGCCGCCACAGCCTGCTCCAGGCTGCCCTCCTGGCTCACATCCAACGGCAAATACAAACTCGCGCCGAGTGCGTCGGCCAAGGGTTGGGTGTAGCGCGCGGTTTTCTCATTCTGGTACGTGATGGCAATTTCCGCACCCTGCGCCCGCACCGCTTTGGCGACGGCGTAGGCAATCGATTTATCGTTGGCAATGCCGGTGATCAAGCCCTTCTTGCCCGCCAGGGGCAAATAGGGTTGGGCAGCGGCATCGGGGGCAATTGTTTCAGTGGTCATGGTCAGGCAATACGTTGGAGAGAGTGGTCGGCCCCGGTGCGAAAGAAGCCAATGCTTTCCTGCAATTGTTCCGCTTGGCCGGTTAATTCTTCGCTGGTGGCGGCAAGCTCTTCGGAGGCCGCCGCATTTTGCTGGGTGGCACGCGAAAGCTGGTCCATGGCGCCGCCAATGCGGGTGACCGAGTCGCTTTGCTCCGCGCTGGATGCGGCAATTTCTTGCACCAGCTCACTGGTCTTGCGAATGCTGGGGACAATTTCCTCCAGCAGCTTGCCAGCGCGTTCCGCGGTGGACACCGACTGCCCAGCGAGTTCCCCAATTTCTTTGGCGGCCTCCTGGCTGCGTTCGGCCAGCTTGCGCACTTCGGCCGCCACCACCGCAAAGCCTTTGCCGTGCTCGCCCGCCCGGGCCGCTTCGATCGCGGCATTCAGGGCCAGCAAATTGGTCTGGTAAGCGATGTCGTCCACAATGCCAATTTTGGCGGCAATCTGTTTCATGGCTTCGACCGTCAGGCCCACCGCATTGCCGCCTTCGCTTGCCTCGCGGCTGGCCTTGGTGGCCATGCCGTCGGTGACTTTGGCGTTGTCACTGTTCTGGCCGATCGAAGCCGACATGGCGCCAATCGATTCGGTGGTGTCTTCTACACTGGCGGCCTGCTGGCTGGCCGCCTGCGACAGCGATTGGGCAGTGGCGTTAACCTGGTTTGCAGCCCCGGTCAGGGCGTCGGAAGCGGCACGCACTTCTTCAATCACGCGCGTCAGGTTTTCCGCAGTGGCGTTGGCATTGTCTTTGACTTTGCCAATCAGGCCCTGGTAATCGCGGGCAATCCGATAGGCCAAATCGCCACCGGCCAAAGCTTGCAGCATGGCCGCAATATCGTTCAGCCCCTGTTCGCTGGTCTGCACCACTTCGTTGATGCCCTTGGCCAGGCCGCCGAAGAAGCCGGTCTTGCCCTCCAGCACCAGGCGCTGGCTGTAGTCACCGGCGGCGGCGGCCTGCACCACGGCGGCCACTTCGCGCTCGATATTGACTTCGGCAGTGCGGTCAAACCATTCGACCACGGTGCCCAAGCGCTGGCCGCTGGCATCCACAATCGGATTGGCAATCAACCCAAAATGCAGGGTGCCGACCTGAATCTGGGTCCGGTGCGTGGTGGTCAGTGCCGCCAGCATATTGCGCTGGTGCGCCGGATTTTTGTGGAACACATCAATCGACTCACCAATCAGGCGGCTCGCATCGAAGTGCGGCAGCATCTTGCGCAACTCGCTCTCATTGCGCCGCATCATGCCTTGCACGGTGTCGTTCATGAACACAATGCGATTGCTGGGGTCGGCAATCATGACATTCACGGTGGCCTTGTTCAAGGCGTTCACCACTTGCACATTGCGCACCGCAGCGGCGGCCGCGCTTTGCATTTTTTCGCGGGTTTCGTTTGCAGCATCGCTGATGCGCCGTTTTTCACCCGGCAAAACTTCCATTTGCGCAGAGAAATCACCGCGCACATAGGCCGACACCAAATCGACAAAGCGCATTTTGACCGAAATATGCGCTTCGGCCAACGCATTGGTGTCTTCGGCCATGGCGCCATAACCGCCTGGGAAATCGGCGGCAGGAATGCGGTAGCTGATCGCGCCCAATTCGTGCTGGCGCTGCATTTCTGCCTGGGCCGCAGTAAAGCGGGCCAGCATCGCCTGCATGCGCACCAGGGCACGCAGCACCTGGGCCGGCTCGTCCTGGCCTACCGGCGTTTGCGGTGGGTGCTGCAACTCACCATCGGCCATTTCTTCCAGATGCAGGCGAATCGCACCCAGGTCTTCATTGGTAACCCGGAAGAAACAGTAGAAAAGATAGCCCGCAATCAGCAAGGACAGCAGTCCAAAACCGGCCATCAGGCCATCGTCCCGCAGCAACTGCTGTTGCCGCGCCTCCAGCAAGCCCCGCAGTACCGGCAGGAAAGCCACATTCTTTTGGCTCATTTCAGAGAAAACCGCCGTCCCTTCGTCCCATTGCGTTTTGGGAGAAACCGCAGCGTCGCCCATGACCTGCTGAAAAGCTTGGGCACGATAGGCTTCGGCGCGGTCCAGGAACGACGCGTCGAGGGTGCTTTTGAGATCGGGGTAATGCGAGGCGATATTGCCCAGTGATTCTTTGGCCTCTTTCAGAGTCGCCCGCACCGTCTGGTCCCAAGCGGCATAGCGCAGACGCGCCTTCATGCGCTCGGCCGGGCTCAAACTGTCGCCTTTGGCGGCCAAATACGTGCTCCACGCACGCAACTGACCGAAGTTCTCTTGCAACTGGGGCAAATCGGTCACCGTGACCACCACCAGGTACATGGTGTCGAGCTGGCTCTCCAGCATCAGGCTGGACTCAAAAGACACTTTGGAGACCAAGTCCACAACCGAACCGGTAAGGGGCACATAAATGGTGCTCTGACCGGACGCATCGATGCCATTCGACGAACTGGCAGTGGCCTTCCAGTTGTCCTGCACTTTGCCGAACTCGGCTTGCACGTGCAACACGTCCGGGCGCGATGCCAGGGATTTGGCCATGCTGCCGAGCATGTCGTCGGCCGCAGCGCGACTGGCCTTGAACTGGGCCGACGCATCAAAGCCGCCCATCACCGCGCGGGTCGCATTGCGCACCGTAATCAACTGCTCATTCAAAGGCGCAAAAGTTTCCAGAATGCGCACACCTTCGATTTCCTTGCTGGTGAAAGCCCGCTTTTCGCTGAAGTCCAGCCACATCACATAAGCGAACACCAGCACCGGCAACAAGAACAGCAGGGAAATCGTGGCCGCCTTGGTTTTGAACGACAGGTTGCGCATCCAACGCACGCCCGGGGTAGACAGTGCACGCAGCACGCTACTTTTCTCCAATTGAGTCTGACCGGCTTGCCGATACGAAGTGTCAAGTGCCGCCATGTGCGAACCCCTATAAATTAAGTGCGGCTTAACTTTACCTGACTTGCGTGTCAATTGGCGCGGTCCAGCGCACAACAATTAGCAAAACACCCCGCTGCGCTGCGCCCAGGAATCCGCACGGCCTAAACCGGCTGCAAACCATCGCACCATGCCGCGTGGTAGCGGCACCAAGCGGCAGCGTCGCTGGCGTCGGAACGCGGCGCCGGCGCCACATACGCTCCGGGTGCCGGCGCTGCAAGCGCTGGGCGCCCGGTCCAATGCGCCAGTTGCCAGGCGCCACGGGCGGTACCCTCTACCGCATCGGTGCTGTAAAAGCACGCGGTATCCCCCAACAAGGCCTGCAACACACCCAGATAATGCCGGTTATGCGCCAGCGGGCCCTCCACGATCAAGCGGCCGGGAGTGCAGACGCCAGCCCACAAATAGGCCGTCAGCCAGGCGGTCATTTGTGCGCAATATATTGCCGCTAACGCGGCACGTTGACCGTCGTGCAGGTGCTGTCTCCAGGGCCCGCCCACATCGCGGCCGCCACGCGTCAGGCGACCGGCGCGGCCCGCAAACGGTCCACCCTGACTGGCAAAAGACGGCCAGGCATGTGTGCCGCTGTCGCGCACCTGGCGCAGGTCTGCATCGGTGGCGGCATCGGGCGATGCCCCGTCCAGCAAAACGGCAAATTCGCGCCCCCCCATAAACCGCGCGGTCGGGGTCACGTGACCGGTCACGCTGACATTGCCCAGCATGTCCTTTTGTGCATCCAGCGAATCGGCATTGGCACCGGGCGCCATCAACACGGTCCAGGTGCCGGAGGAAACAATGGTCAACGGCGCAGTGGCTTGTGGCGGTGCATGCACCGCCAGATACCGGGCCAGACAGGCGTTGCTGTCGTGTACGCCCACATGCACCAGGCAGTTGGGCGGCAAACCCCAGGTCGCAGCGATCGCGGGCCGAACGGGGCCCAGAACATCCCAGGCGGGTCGCAGCGGCGCAAACAATGCGGCCCAACCGCGCCCAAGCGCCCAATCAGAAAACCGGCCCGCAACCGGCTGCCACAAATGCGTGTGGCAACCCAATGAAGACACCTCGCTGCTGGCGACACCACTGAGCAGCCACGCCCAGTACTGGGCGTAGGGCAATAAACACCGCGTCCGGCGCCACGCGTCCGGGTGGGTGTTTTGCATCCAGTCCAGTTGCCGGGCTGCATTCAGACCGGCGGGCAAGTGCGGCGACAACGTAGCGCGAAACGAATCGGCTGCCGCGCCCACGGCTGCCAATTGGGCGTCGCCCTGCGGCTGCACGCCCTCGAATTCATAGTCCAGCGGCGCCCAGGCAAGATCGCTAACACCCGACTCTTCCCCCAGCGCCACCATTGCGGCGCCGTGGGTGGACGCAATAACACGCCCGCAGCGTTGGCGCAATGGCGCCTGCCGCACGCTGCTTTGCATCCATTCGGCCAGACCGGCAACGTCCAGTGCCGGGTAAGCCAAGGGACTGGTTACGCTCGCGTTCGGTCGGCTGTATTGGGCCTGCACCTGGCCTGCAGCATCCATGAACAAGAGCTTTGCATTGCTTTTCCCGATGTCAATCACCAGTGTCAGATCGCGTTCCATACGGCCCCTCAGTCCAAATGGAACATGGCTGGCAAAGGCTCTACCACGGGCGAGCCATCGGCATTGCTGCGCATGATGTCGGCCATAGAGGCCCACCAACGTTGCATCACCGGATGGCCCGGCAATGCGTCCATGCGATGGGCTGCGGTGCGGCGCAACACCGCAAACAGCACATGGTGTTCAGCGTCCAGGTAGATGCTGTAATCGCTGATGCCAGCCGCCTTCAACAGATCCACCAGTTCGGGCCAGATGGCATCGTGCCGACGCCGGTACTCGGCCACCTGGCCGGGATGGAGGAACATGCGAAACGCAATTTTTTCGGTCACGATGCGCCCTCCCTTAGTGACGCGCTGCCAGGCGGCGACGGCGCAAGCGCGGCAACACCATGGAGACGATCAGCAGTGCGCCAATCACCATCGACATCACAATGCCGGTGACGTTGGCCATGCCCATGCCAAAGGTCAGCAGGCCGAGCAACAACACCGACAGCATGGTGCCGACCACGCTGCCGCGACCACCTTCGATGGCAACGCCGCCCAAAATTACCATGGTGATGGCGTCCAGCTCCCAGCCAATGGCAATATTCGGGCGCGTACTGCCAATGCGACCAGTCAGCAAAATAGCCGCCAAAGCGGCCATCAGGCCAGAGAAGACAAACAGCAGCAGACGGTAGCGGTCGGCCTCAATGCCGGAGAAACGCGCCGCCACCGGGTTGGCCCCAATCGCATAAATGCGGCGACCAATAATGGTTCGGTGCAATACCAGACCGACCAGCAGGGCCATGGCACACAGCACCACAAACTCAATGGGAATGACCAGCCATTTTGCGCCCAGCACTTCACCCAAATAGGCATTGCCCAAGGTCGAGAACACGTCCGGATAACCCGACACCGACTGATCTCCCAAGGCGACCAGTGCCAGCCCACGGTACAGCGACAGGGTGCCGATGGTGACCACAATCGAAGGCAATTGGTAGCGGGTCACCAAAATGCCATTGACGGCGCCAGCAACCACACCGGTCAACAGCGCTGCAGCGGCAATTGCCCAGGGGCCCAAGCCGGCCTTCAGGGTAAAGCCCATGGCCAGCGAACACAGGGCCAATGTGGCGGCAATCGACAGATCAATTTCGCCGCACACGATCAGCAGGGCAATGGCCAAGGCCAGCAGGCCTTTTTCGCTGAAATTGAAGGTGCTGTCGGCCAGCGTATCGACGCTGAAAAATCCGGTCTGGGTGAAACCAAAAACCAGCAACAACAGCACCAGCAAACCCAATAAAACCGTTTCCCACGAACCCCAGGCTTTCATGCCACCACTCCTTTGCCCGCTTCCGGGACCGATTTGTCTTGCGCCGTTGTGCGCTCCAAAATCTGGCGACCCGCACGGCGCTCAGAGCGCGCATTCACCGCCACCGATACCAAAATCACGGCGCCGGAAATCGCCTGCTGCCAAAAAGGTGACACTTGAATCACCGGTAGCGCACCATTCACCACGCCGATAAATAAAACCCCAAGGCCAGCCCCCAGCACGCTGCCAACACCACCGCCAATACTGACGCCACCAATCACACAGGCCGCCACCACGGTGAGCTCGTAGCCGGATGCCAGCTCGGTATAGGCGATCGAGTAACGCCCAACCCAGAGCAGGCCAGCCAGCCCGGCCAACATACCGGAGAACATATAAACGCGGCGCAAGTGGGCCTGCACCGGAATACCGACATAAGTGGCTGCGTGCGGATTGCCACCCAAGGCATAGATCTCGCGTCCGCTGCGGGTGTAGCGCAAAAAAACAGCACCCAAGGCCAGTACCAGGGCCGCAATCCAGATCAGCGCCGGCAGACCGAACCAACTTTCGCGCGGCAGGCCTTTGATAGCGACATGAATGTCCTGATCGGATATCCAGGCCCCGTGACTGGCTACAAAAATGGCACCGCGATAGGCCGACAAAGTGCCCAAAGTGACCACGATGGGTGGCAGGTCGAAACCCGTAATCAGCCAGCCATTGAGCGAGCCCAGGGCCGCGCCAATGGCCAGAGCGGCAAGAATCAGTACGCCAATTGGCAGCGCTGGGAATGCCTTGCCCAGCAACGCACAGGCCATGCCCGTCAGGGCCAGATTCGATGCCACCGACAAATCGATGCCGCGCGTTAACAGAACCAGCATCTGGCCAATCACCAAAATCGCCAAAATGGCCGAGTCATTGGCAATGTCCAGCGCGTTGCGCCAGGTCAGAAAAACCGGAGCCCGGCTGCCAACGGCCGCCGCAATGACCGCGATGATGGCCAGCAAGATCCATTCACGGCGAATGGTGAGGTTGTTTTTTTGCATGTTTTTCATACGCTTAACGAAGCCCCCGAGGCTGCCGCCACGATGCGTTCGGCCTGCGCGTCGGCGCGCGCAAATTCGGCCACTTGGCGGCCGTGCCGCATCACAATGACCCGGTGGGCCAGGTTCATCACTTCGGGCAGTTCGGAAGAGACCAGAATGACCGCCAAACCCTGTTCCACCATCTCGGCAATCAGGTGGTAGACGGCCTGCTTGGCGCCGACATCGATGCCCTTGGTGGGTTCGTCCAGAATCACGATGCGCGGGTCCAGGCCCAGCCATTTGCCAATTACTACTTTTTGCTGATTGCCACCCGAGAGTCCCGACAAGAGGGTATCTGGCGATGCCGTTTTAATGCGCAGACGCTCGGTCATGCGCTTGCACAAATCATGTTCTTTGGCGGGCGACAACCACCAGCCCCGGGCGAAACGCGAGAGCCCGGCCAGGCTCAGGTTGTGCAAGACCGAGAAGGCCAGAATACCGCCCTGGCGCTGACGCTCTTCCGGCACATAGGCAATGCCCGCCGCAATCGCATCGCCTGCACGGCGCGGCTCAAAACGCTGACCGGCCACTTCAAACGTTCCGCGGGCCAAGGGATTCAGGCCCATGATGGCCCGCATGGCTTCGCTGCGACCGGCACCGATCAGGCCATAAAAACCCAATATTTCGCCACGCTTCAGGCTGAAATTCACATCCGCAAATTCGGTTGGATGGGACAAATTGCGCACTGTCAACACGGTCTCCCCCGGCACCGATTCAATCGCCGGGTAGATCTGGCTAATTTCGCGGCCGGCCATCAGGGCCACCAGCGATTGTTCGGTGGCATCGGCAATCGCGCCACTGCCCACCGCAGCACCATCGCGCAGGACCAGATAGCGGTCGGCGACAGCAAAAATTTCATCAAACTTGTGCGTGATAAAAAGCACGCCAACGCCCTGGTCGCGCAGCGTGCGGACAATCCCGTAGAAGTCGCGGATCTCGGCCTGAGACAGGGCCGCGGTCGGCTCGTCCAGAATCACCACACGGGCTTTTTGCGACAGGGCACGGGCAATTTCCACCAAATGGCGCTCCGCCAGGCTCAGGTCTTTTACCAGCGTGGTGGCTTTGAAGTGCGCACCCATTTCGGCCAGCACCGCGCCGGCTTGGGCATGCATGGCAGCCCAATCGACCAGCGGACCGCGCATGCGATAGCGACCCACAAAAATATTTTCTGCCACGCTCAATTCGTCGAACATGACAGTTTCCTGGTGCACCGCCAGAATGCCGGCGTCCTGGGCTTGTTGGGCATTGCGGAATTGCTGGGGCTGGCCATTCAGCGCAATGGCGCCCTCTTCCATTGGTACGACACCGGTCAGCATTTTTACCAGTGTCGATTTACCCGCGCCGTTTTCGCCGACCAGGGCCAGCACTTCGCCAGCCTGCAAGTCGAGGTCAACGCCGCGCAGCGCACGCGTGGCGCCATAGCTTTTGTGTACGCCACGCAATCGGAGCAGCGGTTCGGACATAGTCAATTTCAACTTTTCAATAAAAAGGGCAACCCCACCCTGGCAGGGTTGCCCAACCCGGAGAGAAAACGATTCTGGTTCTAATTAGAAGAACTTGGCGAATTTTTCAACGTTGGTGGCATCGTACGTGAACGGCTCGGCCATGGCGGCCTCGCTGTTGGCGTCCAGCGTGACGGTGCCGACACGGCCCAACGACACTTTCTCACCCGGCTTGCCAGTCACTTTGCCCGAGATGAACTGGCTGGCCGCCATCACCGAGGAATAGCCCAGATCGATCGGGTTCCAGATGGCGAACGACTTCACGGCACCGCTCTTCACGTGGCCGGCCATTTCCGAGGGCAGGCCCAAACCGGTGACATACACCGAACCGACCTTCTTTTCATCCTGCACAGCCTTGGCGGCAGCGGCGACGCCGACCGTGGTTGGCGCAATAATGACTTTCAGATTGGGGTGGCTCTTGAACAAACCTTGGGCTTCGCGGTAGCTCTTGTCGGTTTGGTCGTCACCATAGACCACGCTGACCAGCTTCAGACCTTTGTAGGCTGGCTGTGCCAACACTTTCTTGGCTTCTTCAATCCAGATATTTTGGTTGGTGGCCTGGGCCGTGGCGGACAAAATAGCAATTTCGCCATTGTCGCCAATTGCCTGTTGGGCCATCTTCACCAGCTTCTCACCAATCAGCGGATTGCTGGAAGGGCTCAGGTGCATCTGGCGGCCGTCTTTGCGCACGCCAGAGTCAAACGAAATGACCTTGATGCCACGGTCCATGGCGCGCTTCAGCGAGGGTGCCAGCGCATCGGGGTCGTTGGCGGAAATCACAATCGCCTGCACTTTCTGGGCTATCAGGGAATTGACGATTTCGATCTGGCCTTCGGCTGTCGCTTTGGCCGGTCCGGTATAAATGACTTCGACGTTTTTCAGCTCTTTGGCCGCCTCTTGGGCCCCTTGGTTGGCGGCATCAAAGAAGCCATTGCCCAGGCTCTTCACGACCAATGCGATTTTGTCGGCCGCCATCACCGGGCTCATCAAGGCTGCGCTCAGTGCCACTGCCAGCAAACTTTTCAGTTGTTTCTTCATTGTGTTCTCCTCGTTCTCGTTACTTTGCTTACATTGAAATGGCCCACAGGCCGGACTCGAACCGGGCAGGCGCTGCGCCTGCACCGGTCACGATCATTGGGGCTTGCCAATCAGACAATCCCGCCACTGCCACCGACCACCGCCGGACGGTCTTTGGCAACTTGTTGTCGGTAGCCGCTGGCGCGGTAGGCGGCCACCGGATCAATGGCACCGCCGGCCTCGGCCCGCACGCGCTGCAAAATCGGCGTCACGTCGGTCTCGAAGCCTTGCTTGAGTGCCCGGGTCGCCATCAGTGCGTCATTCGCCAGCTGCGCCGCATCGAGTGCGGCACGGTCCACAATCAAAGCCTGGGCGTAGCTGCGCTGCACTTGGGCCGCACTGGTCATCAGGCTCTCAATCGGGTCGGTCACGTTGTGGCTTTGGTCCAGCATATAGGCGGGATCGAAACCGGCCACCTGCTCGTGGGCAGCCGATACCAATTCGTTGAACACCAGGAACAGGCGGTAGGGCGCCACGCTGCCCGCGTCGAGGTCATCGTCGCCATACTTGCTGTCATTGAAATGGAAGCCGGCCAGTTTGCCGGCCGCAATCAGGCGCGCCACAATCATTTCAATATTCACGTTGGGCGCGTGGTGGCCAAGATCGACCAGACACTGGGCTTTGGCGCCCAGGGCACTGGCGGCCAGGTAGCTCGAGCCCCAATCCTGGATGACCGTGCTGTAGAACGCGGGTTCACAGATTTTGTGCTCCAGGAACATCCGCCAGTCACCCGGCAAGGCGGCGTAAATCTGGCGCGCACTGTCCAGATAGCGATCAAAGGCGCGGCGAAAATGCTGCTGACCGGGAAAGTTGCTGCCATCGCCGACCCACACCGTAAGGGCCTTGCTGCCCAGCTTCTGGCCAATTTCAATGCATTCAATATTGTGCGCAACGGCCTGTGCCCGGGTGCTGGCATCGGCATGTGTCAGGCTGCCAAACTTGTAGCTGTGGGCCTGGTCCTTCTGGTCCGAGAAGGTATTGGAGTTCATGGCGTCAAAGCCCAGCCCGTAGCTTTGTGCGGTCTGGCGCAGTTCCGACCAGTCACTGCATTTGTCCCATGGAATGTGCAGCGAAACGGTGGGTGTGGCGCGTGCCAGTTGCTGAATAACGCCGCAATCCTGCAGCTTGTCAAACACATTGCGCGGCTCACCCAGGCCTGGAAAACGGGCAAAGCGGGTGCCGCCTGTTCCCACGCCCCAGCTCGGGATGGCGACACCAAAGGCGGCGACTTTGCGTTTGATGGTGTCGATATCGATATTGCGGCGGGCCAGTTGCTCGCCCAAGGTTTCGTAGTCGGTGTCCGCATGGCGCTGCAACGTGGCGTTGTGCGCGGCGATCTGGGTGGTAGAAATCAGTGACATAGGGAATGGTCTGTAATGCGTAAATTCGGGGTGACTTAGCGTCGGTAACGATGTTGAATCGGGCCCTGCTCAGCGTGTGAACGCAGCCAGATTACCGGCATCCACGTTCAGAATATTGCCCGTGCTTTTGGCACTCAGGTGCTCTGCTGCGAAGAAATAGGTGGCTTCTGCAATGTCTTGCGGGAACACGCTGCGCTTGAGCATGGAGCGGTCGCGGTAGAAGGCTTCCAGGTCCTGCTCGTCGACCTTGTTGGCGGCGGCACGTTCCTGGCTCCAGGTACCGGTCCATATTTTGCTCCCGCGAATCACGGCATCCGGGTTCACCACGTTGCAGCGAATACCGAGCGGTGCGCCTTCCAGGGCAAAGCTTCGCGACAACTGAATCTCAGCGGCTTTTGCGGCGCAATAGGCCACCGCCTGGTTGCTCGCAACCATGCCGTTTTTGCTGGCAATAAAGACCATGCTGCCGCCCACCGCCTGGGCCTTCATCAAACGGAAGGCTTCGCGGCCCACCAAGAAGTAGCCGGTGGCCAAAATACTTTGGTTGCGGTTCCACAATTCCAGGGAAGTGTCTTCCAGGGGCGAAGCCGAAGCAATGCCGGCATTGGAAACCAGAATATCGACACCGCCGAACGCAATCACGGCCTGCACGTAGGCCGCTTGCACCGAGGCTTCGCTGGTGACATCACAGACCACACCGCGCACCACGTCGCGGCCGAACTGGGCCTGCAATTCGGACACGGTTTGCGCCAGGGCCTTGGCATCAATGTCCAGCAACACAGCGCAAACGCCTTCTTGCAACTGGCGCTCCACAATGGCGCGGCCAATGCCACCGGCACCACCGGTCACCAGGGAGACCTTGCCGACCAGCGGCTTGGGCTTGGGCATGCGCTGTAGCTTGGCTTCTTCGAGCAACCAGTATTCAATATCAAAGGCTTCTTGCTCGGGCAGGCCCACATAGCGGTCCACCGCGTTGGCATCCCGCATGACGTTGATGGCATTCACATAAAACTCGCCGGCAATGCGGGCCGTGGCCTTGTCTTTGGCAATCGACACCATGCCAATCCCGGGCAGCAACACAATCACCGGATTGGCATCGCGTACGGCGGGGCTGTTGGCGCGCTTGCAGCGCTCGTAATACGCCACGTAGTCGGCCCGATAGGCTTGCAGTTGTTGGTCCAACGCCTGCGCCAAGGCAGCACCTTCCAGGCTAAACACCGCCTCTTCCACAATCATGGGGCGGATTTTGGTGCGCAGGAAGTGGTCAGGGCACGAAGTGCCCAAGGCCGCCAGCGGCGCCAGATCGCGGCTATTGACAAACTCCATCACGGTGGCCTGGCGGTCTACATGCACCACCTTGTGGCCCGACTTCGAAGCCAGACCGCGCAGCACCGGAAGCACGCGGGCCAGGGTTGCATCTTGCGCAGCGAGCGGCAATGCGCTGCGGGCAACGCCACCGAAACTCACGGCGTTTTTGGCAGCGCGTTCGCGGGCCAACCAATTTTGCGCATGTTCAATCACGCCCACCGTGTTTTCATAACAGGCCTTGGCATCATCGCCCCAGGTAAACAAGCCATGACCGGCCAATACCAAACCGCGCTGACCCGGATGGGCGGCTTGGTAGCGCTGCAACATCAGGCCCAGCTCAAAGCCGGGTTTGCGCCAGGGCAGCCAGCCTACCGTGCCATCAAAAATCTGGGCGGTCAGGGCTTCGCTCTGCGCCATGGCGGCAATCGCAATGACCGAGTCGGGGTGCATGTGGTCCACATGGGCGAACGGCAAATAGGCGTGCAACGGTGTGTCGATGCTGGCAGCGCGCGGGTTCAGATTGAAGGTGCAATGGGGCAGGTAGCCAACCATCTCATCTTCGCAATCGGGACCGCGATAAATTGTTTGCAGTGCGTTGAGCTTGTCCAGATACAAGGTGGAAAAACCGTCGAGCTTCATGGAGCCGACGTCACCGCCCGACCCTTTAACCCACAGCACGGTCACATCGTTGCCGGTCAGAGGGTCTTTCTGCACCAGTTTGGCCGAGGTGTTACCACCGCCGTAATTGGTAATACGCAGGTCGGAACCGAGCAAATTGGAGCGGTAAAGCAACAGGCCCGAAGCATCGAGGGTTGCGGCGTGTTCATCGTTCCAGCGGGGAAATGGTTGGGTCGTCATGGGTTTCAAATGGGTTTGCGTCAAAAACTGGGGTGACTGTAGGCCGCCAGTTACATAGAGACAACTCATATATTTTTATATTTTTCATAAGTTGCGCTTATGATCCCGCCTTGTGTGCCCGATCCCCCACTCCCACCCCCGAGAAGCCGATGCGACGCCAACCTCACGCTAGGGGAAACCACCGATGAAAAGCCATTCCGAACGCCCTTTTGCAGTGCAACAGAAATCAGGGAAACCCCGCCCTTCGAGCCCAGTCCACAATAGCGGCGTTCCGCTCAACAGCCCGGGCGAAGCGCTGCTGCGCAACGTCACCCTGCGCCAGCTGCGCCTGTTCCAGGCGGTCGCGCAGCATTTGAGCTATTCCCGTGCGGCCGAACACATGAATGTGACGCAACCCGCCGTGTCCATGCAAATTCAACAGCTGGAGACCGAACTCGGCTTGCCGCTGCTGGTCCGGCAAGGAAAAAAAATCAGCCTGAGTCCGGCCGGGGAAGAAATGCTGCGGCAATCGCAACGCATCCTCAACCAGGTGCAAATCGCTGGCGAAGCAGTGGCCGCATTTCACGCCAGCCACGGCACCGGTGGCGGCTACCTGCACTTGGGTGTGGTTCCTACCGCGCATTACTTTGCACCGCGTTTGCTGATGGCGTTTGCCAAGCAGTGGCCGGGTATCCAGTTCAAGCTCACGGTCGACCGGCGCGACGCGATTCTGAAAATGCTGCAAGAGCACCAACTCGATCTGGCAATCGGTGGCTATCCTCCATCGGAAGCCGACCTCGAAGCGGAAACGTTCGCGCAGCACCCACATTGCGTGGTGGCGTCCAGCGCGCACCCCTTGGCCGAGCGCCGCAAAGTGGTCTGGGACGACCTTCAGGCCGAGCCGTTTATCTTCCGCGAACCGCATTCGGCGACACGCCAGTTTTTTGAACATTTGCTGGAAGCGCAGTCACTGCAGGTCCGGGTTTCACTGGAACTGTCCGGCAATGAGACCATCAAACAAGCCGTGATGGCCGGCATGGGCATCAGCTTTTTATCGGCCCACACCTTTCAAATTGAACTGGAAGCCGGGCGTCTGGCGGTGCTCAATCTGGAAGGCATGCCCAAAATGCTGGACTGGTGTTTGCTGCACCGGCGCGACTCCCTGCTTGCGGGCATCCATGGCGCCTTCCGCGACTTCGTTTTACAACACGGCAGCGCCCTGGCACAGTGTCGCATTTGAGCGCAACAAGGCGCTGAACTCGGCAGCTGGCAACGGCCTCGCATAGTAATAGCCTTGGTACTCCTCGATCCCCTGCGACTGCACCCAGGCCAGCTGCGCCGCGGTTTCAACGCCTTCGGCAACAATGTGCAAGTGCATCAGGCGGCACATGGAAACAATCAGTTCGGCCACCGAGCGCCGGGTTTCGATGTCTTGTACAAAGGTTTTGTCTATTTTCAGGGAGCGAATCGGGAACTGGTTCAGATAGGCCAGGTTGGAATAGCCGGTGCCGAAGTCATCCACCGAAATCGAGAACCCCATGGACCGCAACCGCCCCAGAAATTCAATCGTGCTTTTGTCATGCCCCAACAACATCGACTCGGTCAGTTCAAGCTCGATGCGCCCAGGCTGGCAGCCCGTGATTGACATTACAGCGGCCATGCGACCCAGCAATTCCGGGTCGCGGAACTGGCGTGGCGACAAGTTGACCGACACCAACAAATCGAAGCCCGCCTGGGCCCACTGGCTTTGCTGCAGGGCCGCCTGGCGGAATACGAAATCGCCCAGTTCGGCAATCATTCCGGTGCTTTCGCAAACCGGAATGAATTCGGTCGGATTGACCATGCCACGCACCGGGTGCTTCCAGCGCACCAGGGCCTCAGCCCCCACCAGCGCGCCGGTCGCGGCCTGGACCCGGGGTTGGTAATACACCTCGAACTCACCCTGCTCTAAGGCGTGGCGCAAATCCGACTCCATTTCCAGGCGCCGGTGCAACTTGTCCGCCATGGGGGCCTGGAAAAATGTCAGGTTATTGCGCCCGCCGTCCTTGGCCGCGTACATCGCCAGGTCGGCGTTGCGCAGCAAAGAGTCCATATCGTGGCCATCGGCCGGATAAATACTGACGCCCACACTCGGCGTAACCGTCACCTCGGTACCCGATATCTGCACCGGCAATGCCACCGTGGCGCGCAAGCGATGGCCAATTTTGGACACTTCATCGCGCACGTTCGGGGCCACCATCAAAATCAGGAACTCGTCCCCGCCGAGCCGTGCCACCACATCACCGCCGCGCACCATGCCGCGCAAGCGTTCGGAAATTTGCACCAGCAAAGCATCGCCGGCGGCATGGCCGAGGGTGTCGTTAATGTCTTTGAAGTGGTCCAGGTCAATGTAAATCAGAGCGGCTTCGGTATCGGTGCCCTCCATCTCGACAATTGCAGACTGGAACCACTGCATGATCTGGGCCCGATTGGGCAGGCCCGTGAGGGTGTCGTGCCGGGCCAGATACAGGGACTGGGCCTGGGCCCGCTTGATATCGCTCACATCCACTTCGCTGACCAGCAAAGCGTCGCGCCCGGTCAGTGCGTCTTTGCACTGGCGCACCGACACGTCGTGCCAACGCTGTCCGGCACTGGTATGCACCGCCAAGGTCTGCTTGGCTTCGCCTGTGGCGCGCACACTGTGCTGCAAGCGGTCCAGGGCATCGGCATCCACCAGGCGCTGTCCCAAGCGCAGGGTGAGGTCGGGCACCGATTCGCGGGCCGCCGGGTTGCGGTACAAAACAGCACCCGCTTCGTCGTACAAGCTGATCATGACCGGGGTGTGCAGCAGGGCTTCCACGGAACGCACGGACTCCGGCTGATCGGGCTCGATATAGCGGCTCTCGCAGAGCATGGCCATGCGGCCGTCGCCCAGTCGCACGCCGCGCAGCTGCATTTGCATCGAACATGGCACGCCCCCCGGATAAATCGTCCATTGCTCGGAGAACACGCTGTCATGCCGGACAAAGTCAATCCGATATTGCTGCAGGCGCCGCGCCACCGACGTCGACATATCCTGCCCCATATCGCGCGCGCACAGTTCCCGCAGATCGGTCGCGCGCCACATGGCAATGGCTGCGTCATTGGCCCAATAGACGCGACTGTGGTCCACGTCAAAAATCCAGATCGGCAAAGAAATTCGCTTGAGCAGCGCGAATTCAACTTCACGCTGCGCCAACGCGGTTGGCGCTGGCACGGCTTCCTCGTGCATAGATAGTTCCACTTCAATGAATATCAGGAGGGCAAGATTCCATTATCAGGAGAATTTCCCCTCAAAATTTTCAAAAATGCCTTCAAAATTGATTGCGAAGCGCAAGAACTTACGCCATATATGTGAATATCTGACGGCCTGCGCACGGATCGGCATGCTTGAGGCCCACAGTGGAATTGAATAACCATAGAATCTGCCAAACTTGTAAACAAAGGTTACAAGTTGCATACCATTTGGAGACCACACCATGCGCAGCCCGCAAGCCACCCCTTCGAATCTGGGAATGAACGTCCTGGGTGATCGCTTACTGCTCGGAACCACCGTGCTCAGCACATTGGGGGCGTGGATATTGGGGGCACAGTTCGACGCCACCGCACTGGCCTTCGGCGCCAGCCTGCCATTTTTATTGCTGGCGGTGATCGCCTATGCCAGCGGTGCGGGGTCGGTGGCGAGCCGGTACATACTGACCTTTGTACAAGTCGGGCTGGTCGCGCTGCACATCCAATTGGCCCAGGGCATGATCGAATTCCACTTCGGTGTATTCGTCACCATTGCGCTGTTGCTGATTTACCAGGACTGGGCCCTGGTGGTGTTTGGTGCCGCCATGTTTGCCGTGCACCATATTGCATTCGACCGTCTGCAAGCCATGGGTGCGGGGGTGTATTGCACCACCCAAGCCAACTTCAGCCTGATGCTGTTGCATGCACTGTATGTCGTGATTCAAGCCGGTGTAGAGGTTTTTCTGGCCGTGACGATGCGGCGCAACGCCCTGGCCGGCCAGGAACTCGCACTGCTGGTGGCGGACGTCAATCGGGGCAGCCGGATGTCCCTGGATGTTCAAAAAATACCCGTAGAGACCGACGTCGGCCGGTCCCTCAAAGAAACCCTGGCGCGCGTGCAGTCGGCGGTCATGTCGGTGCGGGCCGGTGCCAGCAGCCTGGAATCGGCAGCGGCTGAAATTGCCAGCGGCAATCAGGACCTGAGCAATCGCACCGAGCAAACCGCCAGCAATTTGCAACGTGCTGCGAGCAATATGGGCAACCTGACGCAAACCGTCAAACTGTCAGCGGACAATGCGCGCCAGGCCAATCAACTGGCGCAGAATGCCAGTGCCGTAGCGGTTCAAGGGGGCGAAGTGGTTTCACAAGTGGTCTCCACCATGGAAGAAATCAACGCCGCCTCACGCAAGATCTCGGACATCATCGGTGTGATTGACGGCATTGCCTTCCAAACCAATATTCTGGCACTCAATGCAGCGGTAGAAGCCGCGCGTGCCGGCGAGCAGGGCCGGGGCTTTGCCGTGGTGGCGTCCGAAGTGCGCAGCTTGGCCGGGCGTTCGGCCGATGCAGCGAAAGAAATCAAGTCGCTGATTGGCGCCAGTGTCGAGCGCGTCGAACGCGGCAGCACGCTGGTGAGCCAGGCCGGGGCCACGATGAACGAGGTGGTCGACAGCATTTCCAAAGTAACCACCATCATGGCCGACATCAGCGCCGCCAGCGCCGAGCAGACACGGGGGGTCGAAGACGTCTCCAACGCGGTCCAGCAAATGGACCAGGCAACCCAGCAAAATGCGGCACTGGTGGAGCAAATGGCCGCCGCTGCCGGCGGACTGCGCTCGCAGGCACAAGACCTGGTGCAGGTGGTCGCGGTATTCCAGCACGACGGCCCTGCGGCGTTCAGTGCCGTCACCGCCACGCACATGCCGAACCGCCCGACCGCTGCCGCCCGTCCGACGCCCGTACCGGCACCGCGCCCCAAGGCGATTGCACCCCAGCCCAAAGCCAAAACCAGCCCGCCTGCGGCAGCGCTGGCACCGCCGCCGCAGGCCGCGCCACCGGTATTGCGCACGCCGGTGAGCAATGCCAGCGATGAAGAATGGGAAACCTTCTGAAAGCGATTCCATGGAGGTCCGCAGCAAACGCCCCTACCTGCTCTGGCTGGCGCTGCTGTCGGGCGTTACAGCGCTGCTGATTCTGGTGATGCTGTTGTTTGCATTGCAACAACGCAACGCCATTCAGAGCAACTTCGGATTCCGGCAAGATTCACTCGCCAACCTGGTATTCCAATACGATCGCGAATACCTGCGCCTGTCCCGTGCAATCCGGGACTATGTTTACGAAACCCCCGACAGTGATATCGACAGTGATATCGACAGCGATGGCGACAGCGACGGCGAAGAGCTGCGCTTGCGTGCCGATATTTTTCACAGCCGATTGGCGCTACTGCTAGAAAGTCCGAGCGCCGTTGGCATAGCGCAGAGCCCGGAATTTCGCGCGTTGGCGCCGCGCATAGAAGCCATGGACCGTGCCGTCACGGCGCTGGTGCAAAGCGATAAGCCCGATCGCAAAGCCTTGCGCGCGTTGCTGCCGCAGATGGCGGCACTGGAGCCTCAAGTTCAAAATATCAGCTTCGTCGCCTCCGACATGATCTCCGCAACCATGGAGTCCCGGGCCAAGCTGATTCTGGGGCAAAACCAACTCGTTATCGCCCTTACGCTGTGCCAGCTGCTGCTCCTGATTGCCAGCACCATTTTCTTGCTGAATCGCCACCGCAGCCAGTCGCGGGCGCATTTGCGCTTGCTCGCGACCAACCACAAACTGCAGCAAAACGAAGAACGACTGGCACTCGCTGCCAGCGTATTCAATCACTCACACGAAGGCATTGTGGTGCTGGACCGATTTGGCCTCATCGTCGAGGCCAATAACAAATTTTGCAGCACCATGGGCTTGGCGCTGGACGCGCTCAAAGGCTTCCCCATTTCGCGATTTATTGCTGGCGCAATCAATGAAGCGGTCTTGTTCGAATCGATTTTGGACGGTGTTCAGAACGACGGCCATTGGGGTGGCGAAATGGAATGCCGGCGCGCCGATGGCACGCGCTATCCGGTCCAGGTAAACGTCAGCCCGGTGCTGGGTGTGCAACAACAGCCGGACAATTATGTGATCTTCATGACCGATATCTCGGCCATAAAACAAAAACAACTGCAGCTGGAGTACGTGGCCCATTTTGACGTGCTGACCGGCTTGCCGAACCGGGTTTTGCTGTTGGACCGCTTGCAAAAAGCCATCTCCAATGCGGAACGCCAGCGGCGCTCACTGGCCGTTGGTTTTATCGATCTGGATGGATTCAAAGAGGTGAACGACAACCATGGCCACGCCATTGGCGACCAACTGCTGGTCTTGCTGTCGCGAAAAATGGAACAGGCATTGCGCACCACCGATTCCATTGCGCGCCTGGGCGGTGACGAGTTTGTGGTTTTAATTACCGACCTGGAAAACAAAGCCGACTGCATTCCCGTATTGGAGCGCCTGCTGGAAGCCTGCACCACGTTATTGCCGATAAACGATAGCCTGTTGCAGATTTCTGCAAGCATCGGCGTTACGGTCTATCCAGAAGACCACCTGAGCGCAGACCAGTTGGTGCGCCATGCCGATCAGGCGATGTACCAGGCCAAGCAAAGTGGCAAGAACCAATACTTTTTCTTTGATTCATCGCAAGAGGCACCGGCCACCGAGCTGGCCTTGGCGCTGGCCGATATCAAGCACGCATTGGAGCACCAGGAATTCGTTTTGTACTACCAGCCCAAGGTGAATATGCGTACCGGGGCGGTGGTCGGTGCCGAAGCGCTGATTCGCTGGCAGCACCCGCACCGGGGCCTGCTGGCACCGGCCGCCTTTTTGCCGCTGATTGAAGACAAACCCATCAGCATCGATGTCAGCAAATGGGTGATTGCCACGGCAACGCAGCAAATGCTGGCATGGGAGCAACAAGGCACCGTGCTGGACGTCAGCGTGAATGCCAGCGCCTTGCACTTGCAGCACCCGTCCTTTTTTGACCATTTGCTTGAGTTCGGCCCCACCGGACGTGGACTGCACGGCAAACTGTCCGTCGAAATACTCGAGACCACGGCGCTGTCCGACATTGACCGGGTGCGGGAAAAACTGCTGCAATGCCAGCGCATTGGCATCAATTTCTCATTGGACGATTTTGGTACCGGCTATTCATCGCTCTCCTATCTGAGCAATCTGCCGGTGCAAGAGCTCAAGATTGATCAGACTTTTGTGCGGACCATGAACACCGAACGGAGTCAACAATCGATCGTGGAAGGCGTGATTGGCTTGGCCCGGGCGTTTGGCAAACTGGTGATTGCCGAGGGCGTGGAGACCTTGGAACACGGCGAAATTTTACTCAAAATGGGCTGCGATTGTGCCCAGGGCTATGCCATCAGCCGCCCGCTTCCAGCCGACCAAATTCCCGAATGGATATTGCAGTGGCGCAGTCCTGCCTCCTGGCACGACCAGGTGTATATGCCGCGCGATCCGTCGTTCCTGTTGGACCAACTCATACAAGGGGCGCCTGTGGGGGTGGCCATCATCAACTACAACGGGCGCTTCGAAAACTTCAATCCGGTCTACAGTGAAATCTACGGCTACAGCCGCAGCGAAATGCAGGCCGAGTCGTTCACTATTCTGTTTCCGCCCGACTTTCGGGATGCGATATTGGCGCGCCACCAAACGTTTTTGCAACATGGTGGCGACTTGAGTGGCATCTGGACGATTACACGCAAAGACGGCCAGCTGATTGACATACGGTCTTATTCGGTACGGGTTCCGGGAGAAGATAATCAGGTGAATCGCCTGGTCTACATCACACCACTCGGAGACCCCTATGTCCGCTAGTCTTTCTCAGTCATTGGTCTGGGGTCACGGCCCCCTGAATCTGGAAATTTTTCTCGAACCCACCTGCCCGTTCTCTGGCAAGGCGTTTGCCAAACTGCTGCCACTGCTGGCGCAGGCCGGTGAAGACCGCCTGCGCTTGCAGATTCGACTGCTGTCACAGCCCTGGCATCTGCTGTCACCCACGATCACCCGCGCCATTTTGGCTGCGGCCACCCTGCCCGGCGGCAAAGCGGCGGCTTACCAAGTCATGGACGCCGTGTTCCGTGAACGCGAACAGTTCATTCTGATAGACCACTGCAGTGGCCCCAATCTGGCCTTGTCAGTGCAAGGCGTGCTGGAACGCATTGCGGCTTGCAGCGGCGTGAACGTCAGCGCCGCCTTCCCAACGCCCGCGTTGATGGGTGAAATGAAATGGCAGGCCCGCTACGCCCGCCAAAATGGCATCCATGTGACGCCCACATTCATGGTCGATGGTTTGGTGGCACCCGACATGGGCAGTGGCGACAGCGTTGCAACCTGGCTCGACAAGCTGGGTTTAGCGTGAGCCCCGCCAGACCCACGTGACAATTGCCACACCCAGGATGTCGAACCCAACGATTACGCAGACCGTGCCGTGCCAGCCATAGTGCTCAAAGGCCAGGCCGGTCAGCCAACTCCCTGCGGCCCCGCCTGCATAGTAGAAAAAATAATAAATTCCGGTCGCCAATGAACGCCCGACGCTGACGTTTTTGGCAATCGTGCTGATGGTTGCCGACTGGCACAGGAAGACGCCTGTAGAACACACCGCCAGGCCTGGGACGACCCACCAGAGGTCACTGCGCACGGTACACAACAAGCCCAAGGCAGAGACCAGCATGGCACTCTGCAGACACCGCTTGTAGCCCTGCCGCTCAATCCAACGGGCGGCAAGCGGCGTGACCAACACACCCACCAGATAGACCAGAAATACATTCGCCAAACCGGCTGAACTGAGCAAAAAGGGTGGCGCAGCCAAATACAGATTAACGTAGGTAAATGCCCCGACGAGCGAGAACAACACGCAAAATCCCACAGCACAAGCGGCCATCAGGCGGGCGTTTTTCAGGTGCGACGCCAGGGTGCGAAAGCCCGCAGAAAAATTGCTTTGGGGCTTGAAATGGCGCGACGCCGGCAACCAGAGAATGACCGCCAATGCACCCAAAAAATTGAGCAACGCCAGCGCCAGAAACGCGCCGCGCCAGCCCAGCAAATCACCGGCGTGGCCGGTGATAAAACGCCCACAAAAACCACCCATCACGGTGCCACCAACGTAGACCGTGGTCATGCGGGCAACGCCGCCAAGACGGAACTCTTCGGCGATATAAGCAATGATCACCACCACAATGCCCGGCACCGCCAGGCCCTGCAAGAAACGCAAAGCAATGAGTTGCGGCGAACTCTGAACCAATGGAATCAGCGCGGTGGGCAGGGTCAGAAACAGCAGCGAACCACAAACAATGTTCTTTCGCCCGAAGGCGTCTGAGACCATGCCCATGAAAGGCGAGATCAAGCCAATCGCAAGCACGGTAGCCCCCACTGCCAAACCGGCCTGCACCGGCGTCGCCTGAAAATCGTGCATCACCATGGGCAAGACCGACTGCAGGGAGTAGACGTTCAGGAAGGCAAAGAAACCAATGAACCAGATCAGGGGGCGCGTGGCAGGATTGACACCCGCGTCGGGTGTGCGGCTGGGAAGAGGAGCGTGCATTGGCCGATTCTAGGGTGTGCCCCCGGGAGGGGCGCGGCATCAGCCTTGCAGCAAGAAATTGCGGTGCGGCGATGGGCCAGACAGGGCCGCCTCGTCCGATTGCGTTTCATCCTTCAACTCGACGCCACTGAGTCCACGGCGCCGCGCTTCATTGAGCAAGTACAGCAATTTATGGGCTGCCTGCGGATAGTGGATGCCCGCCGGGCGCACATTGGAAATGCAATTGCGCGCCGCATCGGTCAGACCAACGCGGGGCATCCAGGTCAGGTACAGGCCCATGCTGTCGGGCGAACTCAGGCCCGGGCGCTCGCCGATCAAGACCACTACCGCGCGGGCGCCGAGCAGCGCCCCCACTTCGTCTCCAATCGCCACGCGTCCTTGGCTCACAACGCTGACTGGCGCCAGCTTCCATTGGCTTTCGACCAACAGGGGCAACAAGGTATTGACAAACGGCACGGCATTTTTTTCGATGGCCAGTGCCGACAAACCGTCTGCCACTACCAGCGCCAAGTCATACGGATGGCTTGCCGCGGCGCCATGCGGCGCCAGGCTTTCGAGTTGGGTGCGCGACCCGGCGCTGAGGCGGCGGCCCCAGTCGGGGCGCTGCAAATACTGGGCACGGGTCTCGGCGGCACTGTTCAGCTGCAGGCAAGGCACTGGCGCATCGGGCAGCGAGGCATCAAGCTGCGCCGCCAACTGGCCGGTATCAAGCGCCCAATGCACTGCATCGCGGGCATTGGCATGGGCCAGCTGGAATGCCAGATGGGCCTGGGTTGGCAGGCTTATGCCGGCCCGCCCCAGGGCAATCCGGGCATCGGTAAATTGACGCAAGGTCTGCCACGGATTGGACACCACCAGCGCGGGGTTTTCGCTCATATACTCCCTCCATCGTGCATCGATACGGGCCTAACCCAGCCGGCGCAAAGCGCCCTGAAAGGCCGGCGGCAATTCGGCATTCAGCCGGAAGTTGCCCATATTGCCCAGCGTCGGGTGCGTGGTTTCAGTCCCTATGTCCATGCGTTGCAACCAGGCCTCAAACTCCGGTGCCGGGCGCAAACCCAGTACCCGGCGCACATACAGGGCGTCGTGAAACGAGGTCGTCTGGTAGTTCAACATAATGTCATCGGAACCCGGAATGCCCATGACAAAATTGCAGCCGGCAACGCCCAACAGCGTCAGCAGCGTGTCCATATCGTTCTGATCGGCTTCGGCATGGTTGGTATAACAGACGTCGCAGCCCATCGGCAATCCCAGCAACTTGGCGCAAAAATGGTCTTCCAGGCCAGCCCGCATGATTTGCTTGCCGTCGTACAAATATTCTGGGCCAATAAATCCCACCACGGTGTTGACCAGCAACGGTTTGAAATGGCGCGCCACGGCGTAGGCCCGGGCCTCACAGGTTTGCTGGTCCAGGCCATGGTGGGCGTTGGCCGACAGGGCACTGCCCTGCCCGGTTTCAAAATACATCACGTTGTCACCCACTGTGCCGCGCTGTAACGACAGGGCCGCGCTGCGGGCTTCGGCCAGCAGCGCCAGGCTGACGCCAAAGCTGCGATTGGTGGCTTCGGTACCGCCAATCGACTGGAACACCAAATCCACCGGCGCACCGCGCGCAATGGCTTCCATGGTGTTGGTGACATGGGTCAGAACGCACGACTGGGTGGGAATACCAAACTGCTGAATTACCTCGTCCATCAGGGTCACCAGGCGCATCACCTGGGGCACGTTGTCGCTGGCCGGATTGATGCCCAGCACAGCGTCACCGCTGCCATACAACAAGCCGTCCAGCAAGCTGGCAGCGATGCCGGTGGTGTCGTCGGTCGGATGGTTCGGTTGCAGGCGCGTGGCCATGCGGCCTTCCAGCCCCAGTGTGTTGCGAAAACGCGTAACCACCCGGCATTTCTTGGCCACCAGAATCAGGTCCTGGTTGCGCATGATTTTGCTAACCGCTGCCGCCATCTCGGGCGTGATACCCGGTGCCAGGGCGCCCAGTACCGCGCTGTCCACGGTGTCGCCCAACAACCAGTTGCGAAAGTCGCCAACGGTCAAATGGGACACGGGCGCGAATGCGGCGGCATCATGTGTGTCCATAATCAGGCGCGTAATTTCATCGTCTTCGTATGGCACCAGGGCGTCTTGCAAAAACGCCTTCAATGGCACGTCGGCCAAGGCCATCTGTGCAGCTGCCCGCTCTTGTGCACTGTGAGCGGCAACGCCTGCCAGATAGTCGCCCGATCGCGCGGGCGAAGCCTTGGCCATCAAGTCCTGCAAATTGATGAAACGGTAGGTGGTGTGCCCGAGAGTGTGTGCGTACATTGCTTAATTGGGTGCGTCACCGTAGCCAATCAGGCCCTTGACTTCCAGAAAATCATGAATACCCCAGTCCGCATATTCGCGGCCATTGCCCGATTGTTTATAACCGCCAAACGGCGCAAGGGTGTCCCAGTCCGGGTAATTGATATTCACTTGACCGGCACGCAGTTGGCGCGCAACAGCACGCGCACGCTCCATGTCTTTCGATTGCACATAGGCCGCCAAACCATACACCGTATCGTTGGCAATGGCCACGGCTTGGGCCTCGGTATCGAAGGCCATGATGCACAACACCGGGCCAAATATCTCTTCCCGCGCAATCGCCATGTCGGGCGTTACGTCACCGAACACGGTGGGCCGCACGTAGTAGCCCTTGGTCAGACCTTCGGGGCGTCCGAGGCCGCCGGCCACCAACGTCGCCCCCTCTTCGATGCCACGCACAATGAGCGCCTGGATTTTGTTGAACTGCACTTCACTGACCACCGGACCCAGCTGCACCGCGGGGTCGTGCGGGTTGCCCACCCGCGTCGCCTGGGCCGCGGCGCGCGCCACGGCGCAGGCCTCGGCCATGGCTGCACGCGGCACCAACATGCGGGTGGGGGCATCACACGACTGACCTGAATTGGCAAAACAGGCATCCACGCCTTTGCGCACGGCGTCCGCCAGGTCGGCGTCTTCCAGCACGATATTGGGCGATTTTCCGCCCAACTCCTGGGCCACCCGTTTGACCGTATCGGCCGCCGTTTTGGCGACCAGGATGCCGGCCCGGGTCGATCCGGTAAACGAGACCATATCGACGTCTGGATGGCCAGCCATGACTTGGCCAACGTCCGGCCCGGTGCCGTTAAGCATGTTGTAAACACCCGCAGGTGTGCCTGCGGCGTGCATGATTTCAGAGAACACAATGCCACTGATGGGCGCAATTTCGCTGGGCTTGAGTACCACCGTGCAACCGGCAGCAATGGCCGGCGCCACCTTGCAGACAATTTGGTTCAGTGGCCAATTCCAGGGCGTGATGAGGGCCACCACGCCAATCGCTTCTTTGACAATCCGGGTGGCACCGCGCTGCGCCTCAAAGGTGTAGCGCTCCAGGGCTTCGATGGTCGCCTCCAGGTGCACCCGGCCAGCCCAGGTCTGGGCATCGCGCGCCCACGCCAGTGGCGCGCCCATTTCATCGGATACGGCGCGGGCAATGTCTTCAGCGCGTTCGTTGTACAAAGCCAGAATGCGCCGCAACAAGGCCAGCCGCTCGGCAACCGGGGTCGCGGCAAAGGCGGGGAACGCCGCCTTTGCCGCCGCCACGGCGTGCCCCACATCGACCGCCGAACCGACGGCAATTTCGGTGTACGCGGTCGCGTCCGCCGGATTGATGACCGGCAAGGTCGCGCGGACCACCGGGTCAACCCAGGCGCCATTGATATAAAACTGCAAATGGTGATTCAAGTGGTCTGTGTGGTTCACGCGGGGCACTCCAAAGGCACACGATTATTCTGCAACCGGGCTGCTGTATTCGCCTTCGATGTCTTTCATATGCGACTGGCGTTTCGCAATGCGTTGACCGATGGGGGGGCCCGCAAAGCGTTTGTTCACACCCAATCCAAACCAGATGACAGCCAAAACCACCAACAACGCGACGGTGACATAGGCCACTTTTTCATTCGGTGGCTGCATGCCGACATAGGCCAGCACCAATGCGCCCACGGTACCCAAAATAGCGAAGGGCTTGGACCAGGAACCCAAACTGAACGGTCCTTTTTTGGTCCAGGTTTTGCCCTCGGCAAAGAAACCGGCAGCAATTGGCATGGCGTAGGAAATGAACAGAAAAACGGCAGAACCCGCGCTCAATACGGTGAATGCATCGCCGTACAGGGTGATGGCAATGGCCACCACAGCCGTCACCCAAATTGCCACGCCAGGCGTCCGGTGCACGTGGTGCACTTGCTTCAGGGCATGCGATGCGGGCAAGCCACCGTCGCGGGCAAATGCATACATCATGCGCGACGAGGACGTCACTGCGGCCAAGCCACACACAAAGTTAATAAAGAACATCAGCACTTCAATCGCGATGCGCAACGGGGCTGGAATGGGCTCCAGAATAGCCTGGAAAAAACCCGTTCCGGACTTCATACCGGCCATCAGATCGGGCATGACCAGCACAAAGCTGCAAACCATGATGTAGCCAAACAGCACCGACCACAGCACCGAACTGATGATGCCTTTGGGCACGTTGGTCGCGGCATCGCGGGTTTCCTCGGCGGTGTGTGCCGAAGCGTCAAAACCGGTGATGGTGTAGGCCGTCAACAGCAAACCCGATAGGAATGCCATCACCAGTGTTTGTTGCGGCCAGGCGCCGCCGTCTACACCAGTAAAGTTCTGAAAGCTGACCAAGCGGCCGAAGTCCAGCTTGGTTGGTGAATAGGCCACCAGCGAAACCACCAGCACCACGGTCACCACAAATATAAGGTAGCCCGAGAGGTCGGTGATGCGGCTGGCAATGTGCACGAAGCGGTGGTTTAGCAGCGCTTGCAGACCGGTAATGACGGCCAGGAAAATAGTCTGGTGTATCCAGCCCATCGACTCCGGATTGACGCCAAACAAAGGCGCTATCAGCGTCTTGAAAAATGGGTCATAGGTGCCGAAATTGATCGCCGCCACGACGAACACCAAGCCCAGCAAGTTGAACCAGGCGGTCAGCCAGCCATAGCCTTTGCCACCCAGAATCGAGCCCCAGTGGTAGAGACCACCGGCGGTCGGATAGGCCGATGCGATTTGCGCCATCGAAGCCGCCACAATCAGGGCAAACAGGCCGCCCAATGGCCAACCCAGACCAATCGAGGCGCCACCGGCCGCCGACAGGCCCATCTGGAACGACGTGATGCCGCCCGACAAAATACAAATTAAAGAGAACGAAACGGCGAAGTTGGAGAAACGCCCCATGCGGCGTTGCAGCTCCTGCGCGTATCCCATTTCGTGGAGCAACTTAACGTCGGCATCCACATTCGGGGCAGCGTGTATTGTCATAGTGAACCTTTCTGCGGTTGGATAAAAAAATCAAGCTGCGGTAAAGCAGTTGTCTACAAACAAATGGGCGCCATTGACGAAACTGGCATCGTCACTGGCCAAAAACAGGGCCGCCTTCGCGACCTCCTCGGGCTGGCACAAACGGCCCTGCTGCACCGACAGCGCAGCCACCGATGCATCAAAACCGTGCGCGGTCAGGGCGGCGATTTCGCGCTGACCGTGCGGCGTGTCAATGAAGCCGGGGCAGACCGCATTGCAGCGAATTCCACGGTCGCGGTACTCCACCGCAATGGCCCGTGCAAACATGCCGCAGGCACCTTTGGTGGTGCAATACAAGACTTCCAGTGGCGTTGCTGCAACCGATGAAATAGAAGCTGTGCAAACGATGCTGCCCTTGCCCGCTGCCAGCATCTGCGGCAATACCGCACGCGTCACCATGAACATGCTTTTGACATTGATGTCCATGAGGCGCTCGTAGTCGGCATCCGTGGTTTCCAAAAACGGTTTCACCACAATGGTGCCGGCGTGATTGAACAAGACGCCAATCGCACCGAAATGCGCCTGCACCGCTGCAACCGCACGATCAACGTCGTCGCGTTGCGATACGTCGGCGCTAAAAAATGCCGCATCACCGCCTGCCGCAATGATTTCGGCCACCACGGCGGCCCCCGCCTCGGCATTGATGTCCAGCACCGCCACCCGGGCGCCTTCGGCTGCAAACAGGCGCGAGGCAGCGCCGCCTGCGCCGGTTGCACCGCCCGATACCAAGGCCACTTTACCGGCCAGTTTTCCGCTCATTTCTGAATTTCCTTCATGCAAATTGCTGCTCTGGAATTCAGTTTATGAACGGTGCGCCGATTCCACTATCCCGAATTGGCAAAGAAGTAAATTTGGCGCGATTCTTGCTTAATTTTCTTTAAATTAAGTACCTAACCCCCTTACCGGAGGCGCCTTTGTCGCAGACACCGCTTATGCCGCCCCGCAGCGGGCGCATTCAAAGTTTCAATTGCCACGACCTGCACCAGCAAGCCTCGATGCTGCGTGCCTGGAATCAGCAGTACTGCCAAATTTCCGCCGGAACGTTTGACGGCTGCGTCACCGAAATCGACACCGGCGCCTTGCACATCACGGTGGAGCGCATGAACCGCGCCATGTTGCAACGCGGCGAACTTCCCAAGGGCTGCATTGCCGTTGGCATTCCACTGGTCTTTGAGGGCCACGCGCGTTTGTGTGGACACACCAGCCATATCGATGGTCTGCACTTCTTCTCCGGACGCGACGGCTTTGAATTCGTCTCGCCCGAGAACCACCTGTTGGTGGATGTGGAGTTGTATCCGGAGCGTTTCGCGCACCCTTTGCTGCGCGAGACACTGGCGCGCATTGGTGCCCGACTGGGCGATCGCTCACGCGTACTGGACATGCCCTCCAACGCCATGGGCTCCATGCGAAGCACACTGCGCACCCTGCTGCAAACCATTAGTAGCGCACCCCAACTACTGGACAACATGGCGGTGCGCGAATCGTTTGAAAAGTCGCTGGTATTCGCTTTGAGCGAATTACTCGATACCGAATGGCGTGACGGCATGCAGCTGCAATCCAGGCCTCGCAACTGGCAATTGGTCAAAGCCGCCTGGCTAGAAATAGAGAACACGGCCTCCGACTGCCCGCTCTCGGTGGCAGAACTGGTGTCCCATTTGCAGGTAAGCCGCCGCAGCCTGCAATACGCCTTCAATGAAACGCTGGCTGTCAATCCGGCCGCCTATTTGCGTATTGAGCGACTGAACCGGGTGCGCCAGGTACTGGGCGACGTGCATTCTGTAACCGAAGCGGCAACGCGCTTTGGCTTTTGGCATTTCGGCCACTTTGCAGCGGAATACCGGGCACTTTTTGGCGAGCTGCCTTCGGAAACATTTCGCAGGGTGCGTGAAACCGGGCGGACCCAGGCCGAGGGCCCGCGTGCAGCGCCATTCCCGCCGAGCAGTTGGCTCAATTGATTCGGGTCAGCACCCGGTGCATTTTTGGCCGACGCCCGCTACACTCCCCGCCATGTTGGAATTACTCGACCAGATGGCCGACCTCAGCGCATTGCGCGAGCGCGAGGCCCTGAACCAGGCACTGCTGAACACGATTCGGCAGCGCTTGCCATTTGTCAGCGCCCATTTATGCCACTTGGTCGGTGATCTCGACAACGCCCGCTGGCGCATCGTGGCCCACCACCATCACAAAGACGAGGCACACACCAACGCCGTGCACCGCAGTGGGACCGACCCGGAATGGACCGCGCTGGACGCTCTGCCGGCCATGGCCGAGCACCCGCAACGCGTTGCAGCGATGCGCACACAGCAAGTTCAACGCTGGCATCCGCCCGGTGCCCGCCATACCCACGCGGCGTTCCCACTGACCTATGCGTCGGGCGACCACGCCGTGCTGGAAGTCGAAACGTCCAGCAATCTGGACGATGACACACTGCAAATCATGCACAGCGTGTTGCGGCTGTACCGCAATATTGGCAATTTGCTCGACTATGGTGAGCGCGACTCACTGACCGAGCTGCTCAACCGCAAGACCTTCGACAGCGCGTTTTTGCGGGCCACGATTGCGCAGCAACTGGCCACCACGCTGGCCGCGCCGGATGAACGCAGACAGACCCAGGAAGGCGGAAGTTACTGGCTGGCGGTGCTGGACATCGACCACTTCAAACGCGTCAACGACAAGCATGGTCACCTGATTGGCGACGAGGTCTTGTTGCTGGTGGCGCGCCTGATGCGCCGCCAATTTCGCCACCACGACCAGTTATACCGCTTTGGCGGCGAAGAATTCGTCGTGCTGATGCGTTGCCACGGTGAGGCGGAAGCAGCCGAGGTGCTGGAACGCATGCGGGCGGGAATGGCGGAATATCGCTTCCCGCAAGCCGGGCAAATCACGGTGAGCATCGGCTTTGCCGAGGTCCGCACCGGCGATTCACCCAGTGGCGCATTCGAACGCGCCGACAAGGCGGTCTACCATGCCAAGGGCAACGGGCGCAACCAGGTATGCAGCCACAACGCGCTGGTCAACCAGGGAATACTGACCGACAGCGCCGGTGCGGTCGGCGATATGGAGTTGTTTTAAACGCCTGGCGATACCTGCCAGAAACGGCCTACTTGCGCCATTTCTTTTTGGCTTTCTGGGCCAGCGGAATTTCACCGCGCAAGCGTGCCAGATCTTCGGCCGTGAAATCTTCGCTTTCATCGTCCGGCTGCGGCGCTGCATCGGCCTCGGCACGGGGACGGCCATGGGCCTCGCGCGGGTTTTTGGGTGGACGCGGTCCCCGCGCCTCACTTGCATTGTTTTTGCGGGTCGGGGCCGGTCGCGGCGGCTTCTCCACCCGCACCTGTACATAGGGCAGCAGACACGGGCTGACCGGATCAACCTCGATGTTATAGGTCTGACCCGACGCCAGCTTGACGCGCAGGTTCTTGCCATTGAGCGTTGCGTGCCCAGACGGAATAAAGCCGCCGGTATGGGTGGCATGGCCAAACAACATGACGGTGCGGCCCCATTGTTCGCGCTGCGTGCAGTCAAACATATTCGCGGCTTCGGCACCTTCCGGCTTTTCCACCAAAGTGAACTTCTGCGTTTGTTCGTCGAAAAATACCGCAGCATTGGACGTTTCTGCGGTCACTGCGCCCACCACAGCGCTGCGTTGCACGCGCTGGTCCAGCTCGCTTAAGTAAAAGCTCTGAAACGCCTGAATGGCGGGAGACACTTCAATATTGGTTTCCATTTTGACTACTTTGAATACCTTTTTGCCAAGGCCACTGGCAATCCGGAGCCGACCCGGACCCGCCCTCCGGTGGAGCGCGCAATGTGCGATTGTAGTTAAGCCGGCACGCTAGTAGCGCTCACGCAGAAATACATAGGGTGCGTTGGGTGTGCCAAAGCGCACACGCACCAGTGGATCATAAACCGGACTGCTGCCACACCAGGTTCCCAGCAAATGCCCGAGTCCGGCACTGCTGGATGCATCCGGGCCGTTGCTCCAACTACCCAAACATGCAGCCGCCGCGGTCGTGCTACCCGCCACATTGGCGACCAGATCAACGGCGCCGGCCGACGCCGGTTTGGCGAGCAACACATCCCAGGCGCCCGCAGAGCGCTGGACCACCGAGGTAACGGATGACCCCAGGGTGGACGGCAAGCGGTTGCCCAACGCAAAGTTGGCCGCCGCCGGGTTGGTGCAGGTGTCGCTGGTATTGGTATTCCAGACACCGCTCGCAGCGTAGTACTCGGCCCGCAGCGGCACCCGCAGGGGCAATAAATTGGAGCCGTATGCGCCCAACAAACGCAGGCGTCCACTGCGGATCGGCATGGCTGCACTGGCACCCGTGGCCGTCGCAACGTCGGTATCGGTGGCTTGCAGGGTCGCCGTCACCGGTGCCGTAGGGGTGCTGTTGAAGGTGTAGGTCGCTGCAGTGCCAGTGAGTGTCGCCACGCCGCTCGTGAAACTGGTTGCCGCAATCACCGGCATGGTTCCGCTGCCAGTGCCATCGGTAATGCCCACGCTGCGCGCGAAGCGCAATGCGGTGTTGGAGCTCGCGCCCGAGTAGTTCTGCAAGGTGGTGCCGCTGCTCGACTTGGCGGTTACGGTGAAACTGCCAAAAGCCTGCCGATCGTAGGTAAAGCTGCTGCACCCGGCAGTGGCACTGACGTCAAAATGGTCCGCATAAAAGCGCCCGATATTGGCGCTGATGGTGCCGCTCACGCTGACGGTGCCCATATAGCTGCCCGATTTCAGCTGGGGCGTCAGCTGCACCACGCCGGCCTCCGGCCAGCTGACCGTGGCGGTGCCGGCGCCGCTGCTAAAGGCAAAATCCGTCACCACCGACAGACTCGGGTTGTCCGCCAGGTTCAGCGTCGCGGGCACCGAGGGCACCAGCAGGATGCCTTCGCTGGTCGACTCCCGCCCAAAGTTGGGCGTGGCGGTGGGGGTGGTACACGCGTTAACCGCCTGGGCGGTTACTTTGAACGCAGTGCCTGCGGACACAAACTTGCTGCCATTCGCATCGGCTGCTGCGGGGTTGCTATTGCCTGCGGCATCCTTGATCGCGGTAATCTGAAATCCGGCTGGCGCCACAATCACGCTGCCACTGCCTGTCACGGTGGTGGCCGCCGAATCACGCACGTTCAAGGTAACCTTGCCAACGTCGGCATACTTCACCCGGACCGTGGTCTGACCCGAACTATTGAACGTCGCGCTGACGGTCGCGGGACTGGTGGCACTGCTGGGTGCGGCGTTCGACAACGTGGAATAGCTGCTCCAGGTGTTGGTGCTCAGCGTCATCGGCAGGGTGCCCGATGTCGGGTCGGTATAGCTATACCAATATTGCAGATTCTTGGTCGTGCTGTTGTAACTCGCGTTGCACGCCTTGATCGTGACGTTGCCGGAATCTGCACACGATTGCATGGACGTTGCCGGAAACGTTATGCCAAATCCTGCCGTCGACTGCGCCACTGCAATCGAACAGCTGATGGTGCTGGTGGTATTGGTGTTGCCCGGTGCCACGCAATCGGACGCCGTGCTGTTGCTCACCATTGATGGAAAGATGGTTTTGGTGCGGTCCACATCCGGGGTAATCGTGCCACTGCTGGTTTGGGCCAACTGCAGCGTGCCCTGGCCGTTGATCAAGGTTACCGAGTTGCCGCCCACCCAGCCACTGGGCTTGAGTGTTGCGTACACATCGGTACCGCTCAACGGTGAGCAACCGGGGCTGGCCACGGTGCATGCCGTGACCTTGATCGTGGCCGGCTGACAGGTGTCCATACTCGACGGGATTTCAAACCTGAAGTGGTTGATCACCGGAGACGACGAGACAATCCGGGTGGCACAGACCTGCAAATTTGCGATTTCATGGATATTGTTTAAGCCCCCGGTACCGGCGGAAAACGACAACCAGAAATTGCTCGGAATGCTGGGCAACTGGGTGCTGCTGCTAAACACGCTGGCACTTTGCAATGTTGCCATCAACTCAAAATAAGGCACGGTGGTGGAATAGGTGCTACCACCGTCGGTGCTGCGCTCCACCTGCACCCATTGCTCGCCCGGCACGCGGGAGTCAATGCTGATGCGAAAGTAGTCACCCGGCCCCCCTCCCGACGACGCCGCCGTACTGGAACGCAACGCCGGCGAAAGCCCGCTGGTATTGGTTAAATAAGGATAGCCTGCGGCATAGGTAGAAGCCGTTCCGGAACTGTAAAAAGAATTCGAAGGGCCGCGAATCGTGACCGAGTTGGGTTGTTGCCCCGGCCCCTGGTAGCGATTTTCACTGGCCGAAGAGAAGTTACCGTATTCATCCAGGCCAACACCCAACCAGCCGCCCGCAAAGCCCGCAATGTTGCCGCTGTATTGCGCATAACCCAATGAGCCACCGCTGCCGCCGGCAACGGGATTCACTTTGGCGTCAGAAAATATGGTCACGATGCCGTCCGCGCCGCCTGAGTTGGGATAAGCGTAATGCTGAAACACCACCTGCACCAAATTCCCCGCCGCCGGAAACAAGCGCTGCAACGTCGCCAGTGTCGCCTGGGTGTTGACATTTTGGGTCAGCTGCAAGCGGCTCAGCGTGGTGTTGATGGTTGGCGTGAAGCTACCCGACGAGGCGCTCGCAGACCAGTCAGAGCCCAGGGTGGAACGGCCGAAGGTATCGGAAAAACAACTGGCGGTGGCGGCCGGTGTCAGGGCCACCATCTGCCCAATATTGTTGGCATTGGCCCCGCTGGCGGTGCGCACACCGCTCAAACCGGTAGATGAGAAACCACTGGTGCCGAGTGCAGCGGCCAGGCCGCTGCCGGCGGTTGTGGCGCCGCCAGTCGGAATGGTCAGGCTGCTGCTAATCGCCGGTGATGCACCGGCACTGGCGAAAAAACCCACCAACAAGGTATTGGCCGTTTGGGCCCCCAATTCCGGGGCGGTAATGGTGGTGCCACTGCCGGTGCCCGCGCTGTAGGCATTAATCGGCACACTGGTATCGGTGCCGCGCGTGTCCAGCAAAATCAGGGTGGCGTGCACCGCACTCGAAAACGTCCAGCTGTAACTGGCGGGCTCGGTATTCGAGCGCACCTGGTAGTAGACCTTTTGCTGCAAATTGCCGTTGCTCTGCGCCACCGACGTGATTTCGGTCCAACCGGCGCCCGCCCCGGTGACGGTGGCACTGGCGCTGTCGTAGCTGAGCTGAATCAACATGACGTCGGCCCGCGCGGCCGCCGCCACCGGGCTAATCGACAGCGTGCTGGCGCTGCTGCTGCCGGTCGTGGACGACGTTGCCCCAACCACCGTAATAGCGGCCAGCGCCCACGCCGGCGCGCAAACCAAAGCCATCCAGAGCGTGGCGCGGAGCAATTTTGAAATCAACATATCACTTGGGGTTCCTGTGGCGCCGAAATGGCGAGGGCGGGTTGCAGCTTCGATCGGCCAAGACTGCATTTTTACCCCAAATTCGGCGCCGCTTTCAGGCCATTGACGGCACGCGGCAGAATCGCTCGCACACAAGGTCCAAGGCCGCAGCATAGGCAGCCAGGCGCTGCGTGCGCAGACGCCATCAATCGGCGTGCAGATGGTCGTTCAGCAAGACATGCAACCAGTCCATCACCACCCGCACCCGCGTCGATAGATTGCGGCGGTGGGCATACACCAGCGACAGCGGCATGGGCGCGGCAACGCAGGCGGGCAGAACCGCACACAAGCGGCCTTGCGCCAGTAAATCGCGCACGCCAACAAAGGGCACTTGAATCAGGCCGAGTCCGGCCAGGCAGGCTGCCTGATAGGCTTCGGCATTGTTGACGGTGACCGCGCCCGCCATCGTGATGCTGCGAACGGCATCTCCCTCGGCGACTTCAAAACCGGTTGGGCGGGTCCCCAGGGTTCCGGCAAAATGCACCAGGGTATGTGCCGCCAGGTCCTCCAGCGACTGCGGTTCACCCAAGCGCCGCAGATACGCCGGGCTGGCGCAATTGACCATGCGCAAGTCCCCCACCGGGCGTGCAATCAGTCCCGGCTCGGTGACTTTTCCGGCGCGCACCACGCAATCGAAACCCTCCCGGACCAAATCCACTTTGCGCTCGGTGCTGCTGACCTCAATATGCAGCTCCGGGTGTTGCTGCAAAAAATCAGGCAAACCCGGCAGCACCACTTGGCGTGCAATCACCGTCGACATGTCCAAGCGCACACGGCCCTTCAATGGGTTGCTGCGGTGCAACTGGAACATGGTTTGCAGCTCGTCCATATCGGCCAGTGCGTCGCGGCACCGGTCATAGAAAGCCTGGCCGTCGTCGCTGAGCACCACCTTGCGTGTAGTGCGGTGTAGCAGGCGCACGCCGAGCCGGTTTTCCAACTGCTGAACGGCACTGGAAACACTGGCTTTGGGCAGGCCCAGGCTGTCGGCCGCTTGGGTAAAGCTGGCCAATTCCGCCACCCGACTGAACACCAGCATTTGATCGAGGAAACTCATTGTTCAATTCTAGCGAACGATGTAATCACAAATACCTTATTTATTCGCCCATCGCGCGCCAATACACTGCATTCCGCCGTCCGATTCATTCAATCAAGCACACTTCTGGAGTATTTGCATGACCCACCCATCCCCCATCGCCCTGGTCACTGGCAGCAGCCGTGGACTGGGCAAAAACACCGCCCTGCATTTGGCGCGGCGCGGCCACGATGTGATCGTGACCTACCGCAACAACCAGGCCGAAGCCTTGGCCGTGGTGCAGGAAATTGAAACCCTGGGCCAACGTGCCGTGGCACTGGCCCTGAATGTGTCTGACAGCAGCAGCTTTGCGGCTTTCGCCGCACAAGTGCACGCCGTAGTGCACACGCAGTGGGGCCGCGACGGCTTTCAAGTGCTGGTGAACAATGCCGGTACGGGCGCCCGTGGCACCCTGCTGGAAACCACCGAAGCCCAGTTTGACGAACTGGTCAATGTGCACCTGAAAGGCGTTTTCTTTCTGACCCAAAAGCTCTTGCCCGAGATGACAGACGGCGGCCGGATTGTGAATATCTCATCCGGACTGACGCGCTTTGCCCTGCCCGGCTACAGCGCCTATGCAGCCATGAAAGGCGCGATCGAAGTGCTGTCGCGCTATATGGCGAAAGAACTCGGTGCGCGCGGCATTGCCGTCAACACGGTGGCCCCTGGCGCCATCGCCACCGATTTTGGCGGCGGTGCAGTGCGCGATAACGCGCAGCTGAACGCGTTTGTAGCGAGCCAGACCGCGCTGGGGCGGGTCGGCGAGGCCGAAGACATTGGCGCCATGGTGGCGTCTTTGGTGTCGCCTGAAAATCGCTGGGTAAATGCCCAGCGGATCGAAGTCTCGGGCGGCATGTTCGTCTGAGGTACACAGGCGCTGCGGGCCGCCTGTGGCTGCACTTAATCGTCCAGCAGCGACAGGTCGCGCACGGCGCCCTTGTCGGCCGACATCACCAGCTTGGCGTAGGCCTTGAGTGCGGCCGAGACCTTGCGCGGGCGTGGCAGCACCGGCTTCCAGCCCTTGGCATCTTGCGCTGCGCGGCGTGCCGCCAACTCGGCATCGCTCACCAGCACATTGATGCTGCGGTTGGGAATGTCAATGCGAATGCGGTCGCCGTTTTGCACCAGCCCAATCGCTCCACCGGCGGCCGCCTCCGGCGAGCAGTGGCCAATCGACAGCCCCGACGTGCCCCCCGAAAACCGGCCATCGGTGAGCAGCGCGCAGGCCTTGCCCAATCCCTTGGACTTGATGTAACTGGTGGGGTATAACATTTCCTGCATGCCGGGGCCGCCCTTGGGCCCCTCGTAGCGAACAATCACCACGTCACCGGCCACCACCTGGTCGCCCAGAATGTGCTCCACCGCCTCATCCTGGCTTTCCACCACGTGGGCCGGGCCCTCAAACACCAGCAGGCTGTCGTCAACCCCGGCGGTTTTCACAACGCAGCCGTTCAGCGCAATATTGCCCGTGAGCACCGCCAAACCACCCTCTTGCGAGAAAGCATGGTCGCCCGAACGGATGCAACCCTCGGCACGGTCCAGGTCCAGACTGGGCCAGCGCGTGGCCTGGCTGAACGCAACCTGGGTTGGAATACCCGCCGGTCCGGCCATATAAAAGGTTTTGACTTCGTCAGACGGGTTGCGCGCAATGTCCCACTGCTCCAGCGCATCTTTGAACGTCTTGCTGTGCACCGTGGGCACATCGGTGTGCAGCTTGCCGGCGCGGTCCAGCTCCCCCAGGATGCCGTAAATGCCTCCGGCACGGTGCACGTCTTCAATGTGGTATTTGTTGGTATTGGGCGCCACCTTGCACAGCTGCGGCACGCTGCGCGACAGGCGGTCGATGTCGGCCATGGTGAAGTCAATCTGGGCCTCTTGCGCAATTGCCAGAATGTGCAAAATAGTGTTGGTCGAACCGCCCATCGCGATGTCCAGCGTCATGGCGTTCTCAAACGCCTTAAAGCCCATGGAGCGCGGCAAAATGCTGTGGTCTTCTTGCGCGTAGTAGCGCTCGCACAGCGCCACAGCCAAACGGCCGGCGCGCTTGAACAACTGCTCGCGGTCGGCGTGCGTGGCCACCACCGTGCCATTGCCAGGCAAGGACAGGCCCAGCGCCTCGGTCAGGCAGTTCATGGAGTTGGCAGTAAACATGCCCGAGCACGAACCGCAGGTGGGGCAGGCCGAGCGCTCGACTTCGGCCACATCGGCATCGCTGACCTTGCTGTCTGCGGCCATCACCATGGCATCAATCAGATCGAGCTTCTTGAACTCCATCTTGTGCGTGGTCGGGTTGGCCAGCTTGACCTTGCCGGCCTCCATCGGACCACCGGATACAAACACCACGGGAATGTTCAGGCGCATCGCAGCCATTAGCATGCCAGGGGTGATTTTGTCGCAGTTGGAGATGCACACCATGGCATCGGCGCAGTGCGCATTGACCATGTATTCAACACTGTCGGCAATGATGTCGCGGCTCGGCAGCGAGTACAGCATGCCGTCGTGGCCCATGGCAATGCCGTCGTCCACGGCAATCGTATTGAACTCCTTGGCAACGCCGCCGGCCGCTTCGATTTCACGCGCCACCAGCTGACCCAGGTCTTTGAGGTGCACGTGGCCCGGCACAAACTGCGTAAATGAGTTCACCACCGCAATAATGGGCTTGCTAAAGTCATCGTCCTTCATGCCGGTGGCGCGCCACAGGGAGCGGGCACCCGCCATATTGCGGCCGGCAGTCGAGGTTTTGGAACGGTATTGGGGCATGGCTTGGGTCTCAGGCGTTGGTGTAATAGGTTGCGTTGGCCCGGGGGCCGCACAGCAGGGCGCAATTTTATGCCGCTTCGCAGACGCACCATGGCGCCGCTAGTGGAAAGCCCCGATGCCGCGCGCCCTATCGGGCGCCCATCGAAGACAAAGGCAAGCAAACGTAAAAAGGGTTGGGGAATATTTCGAAATTGGCACAGAAAGCCACAAAAGCCGGAAACTGCGCGCGGGACCCCGGCATACTCCGCGCCACTTGGGAGTTAATGTTCAATGAAAAACCTGTGCAAGGTTTCAGCAATTTTCGGTTCAACGCGGCGCAGTGCATGCATTCGCCTGGGTCTGGTGCTCGTCAGTTTGGTATCTACCGCCTGCGGTGGCGGCGGTGGCGCATCGGGCAGCAGCACCGGCACCGCGATGGACTACAGCGTCAGCACAACCGCCGCCAACGCCTTGCTGAGCACGCCATTTATGGGGCACAACACGCTGATGGTGGGCTACTCGGGCACCTCGGCATCGGGCAATGCCGCGCCTTTTGACATGCAATATGCTTACCTGAATTCGGGTGCATTCAGCGGCTACAACCACGCCGGTTGCATGGCGGGCACCACGTCTACGTCGGCCTGCACGTCCTGGTGGGGCGCTTGGCAGGAGGATGTCACAACACGCGGTCTGTATGCCACGCGCTTTATCAGCACGGCCAAGGCACGCAGCTGGAATTCGGTCACCCGGGCGCAAATCCCGGTTTTCACTTACTACATGGTGCTGCCGGCGTCCGGGCTGAACGAAGGTGCCGCGACAACCGGTGAAACGGCAGCACTGAATGACGCAACATTCCTTACGACCTATTTCAACGACTGGCGGTTTTTGCTGCAAAAGATTGGTACCGACAATGCCATGCTGCATATCGAGCCGGATTTGTTTGGCTACCTGAAAGCCCGCGCCGACACCAGCACCGGGCTGCCCAGCGCAATATCGGCCGCGGTGGCGAGCAGCAATCCCACCGATTGCGCAAGCGGCTATACCAACGACGCCGCCGGCTATGCCAAATGCATGATTCACATGGTGCGTGTCTACGCCCCCAACGCCAAGGTGGGCCTGCATTTTTCGCCATGGACCTACACCAATGCCGGCGATGCAACATCGTGGGCAAACTTCATGACGGCGATGGGCGCAGGCCTGGGTGACTTCCTGGTGGCCGATGTCACCGACCGTGACGCGGATTGGTACGCGCTGGTGCAAGGCCAGACCGGCCACGATTGGGACGTCACCAAAATGACGGCCTATTTGCAATGGATCAAGGCGGTATCTACCGCGGTCGGAAAACCCTTTCTGCTGTGGCAATTGCCCTTGGGCAACTCCTATCAAAACGACACCTACCAGCATTACAAAGACCAGCGCGTGGAATTGCTGTTCAGCCACATTGCCGACGTCCGCGACGCCAACGTCATTGGCTTGCTGTTTGGCGCCGGCGAAACCGCCCAAACCAATGTGGAAACCGACGGTGGGCTGTTGATTGGCAAAATGAAACAACACTATGCCAATCGGGGTGTGGATTAGGCAAGGTTCGCGTTATTTAACGACTGCGCGCAGTCAAATACGGCTGGGTGTGCAGGTTTTCCGCAAAATACAAACGAAACTCGCCTTCCTGGGCCTGTGTGCGATCGGGCGGCGCCATACCGAGCGCCGTGAGCACATGTTGCAAAGACCGAAAGGCCTGCGTTGCCGGGTCCTGGTCAATCGCCACATCCAGAATACCTTCCTGCAAATACTGCCGATGGTCGTCCGATATTTCATGCGTGACCCAGCACACCTTGGACTGGGCAAAGCGCTCCAGCGCCGCACGAATGCCTGGTGAGCCAGCGCCCGTGTTGTAAATACCCACCAGCGGCGGCCCCTCACGCAGCGCCTGGCTCACGGCCCAGTAGCATTTGTCGGCATCGTCCAGGGTTTCGTGCATGTCGAGCTGCCCCCGCAAATGCGGGAAACGTTCGGTCAGCACCTGCTGACACCCCAAACTGCGCTCCAGATGCCCCCGGTAGTCGCGCCGGCTGGACAGCACCAACACCCGCCCGGGCTGCGGACACCAGCGCCCCAGCAAATAACCGGCGGTGCGGCCTGCCGCATGGTTGTCAATGCCAACGTAGTGGGCGCCCGCCACACCGTCTACCCGCGTCACCACCATGGTGACCTGCTCGTCGCGCTCGCGGGCCGCTTGCAAGGCGCTGCGCACGGCATCGGTATCCGGGGCCGAAACAATCAGACCGTGGCGTCGGTAACGGCGCGGCCCAAGCGCTTTGAGCAAGGCCGCCGCATCGGTTTCGGGCGTCCATAAACGGTGCACCACCAGGCGCTTGTCCAGCATCGCCACAGCGCGTTCAAAGGCCAGATTCAATCCCTTGAAAAACGGCGTCTGGTTGTCTGGCAACACGATGTCAATATGCAGCAAACCGTGGCGGGTGTCCGGCAACACGCGCGGAATGGCCAGCTCCCGGGCCGCTGCGACGACTTTTTCCCGGGTCTTCGGCGCACAGCTGTCGCGCTCGTTGAGAACGCGGTCAACCGTTGCAATGCTGACGCCAGCGAGCGCCGCAATTTCGGCAAAACGGGCGGTTTTCTTGCGCCGTGGAGGGGACTTGGGGTTTTCCATTATTTGACGATTTTTCGTCAATTCTAGTGGCCTTGTTTTTGCGCCCTGAACCTACAGTGCGCAGGCCCCGTTGACACAGCGGGTGGTTTTTACAAGGAGACAATAATGCGCATTGCACTCGACCCCTTTATGCACCGGCACCTCAGTCTCGAGGAATTGCCGGCCAAGGTTGCCGAACTCGGCTACGAATGGATTGAACTGTCACCCCGCGGTGACTTCCTGGAATGGTTCAAGGCCCCGCGGGTGTTCCCGGAACGCATTCGCAGCTTCAAGCGCGCGCTGAAAGACAGCGGCGTCAAAATTGCCTCCATCCTGCCCATGTACCGTTGGGCATCGAACAATGAAATCGAGCGCTTGGCGGCCGTCAAACACTGGCAACGCGCCCTGGAAATTTGCCAGGAAATGGAAGTGGACTGCATGAACTCCGAGTTCGGTCGCGGCCCACACCCCGACAAAGGCTCGATTTATTGCTGCCATACCGGCAGCATGATGGAGGCCTGCGAAGACGCCTGGTGGCGTTCCATGGAGACGCTGGTGCCTTTGTTTGAAAAAGCCAACGTCAACCTGCACATTGAGCCGCATCCGGAAGACTGGTGCGAAACGCTGCAACCGGCGGTGGACATTATTCGCACCGTCAACAGCCCGCGCGTCAAATTTTTGTATTGCGCACCGCATACCTTCTACTTCGGTGACGACACCCGCGCCATGTTGCGCGAATGCAAAGACGTGCTGGCCCACGTGCACGTCGGTGACACCTTCAACCACAAAGCATCCAGCGGCTTGCGCTACATCCTGAACCCGCCCGGCACCAGCGCCCGGGTGCACCAGCACTTGAACATCGGCCAGGGCGAAGTGCCATGGGACGACTTCTTCGGCACCTTGGCCGAAATCGGTTTCGACGGCATTGTCACCGCTTGCGTGTTCGCCTGGGAAGACAAGGCCGACCACTCGGGCCACTTTATGCGCGCCGAAATTCAACGTTATCTCGACAAATACCCCACTCTCAAAGGAAACTAAAAATGACACTCACCATTGGCGTTATCGGCTGCGGCATGATCGGCCGCGACCACACCCGTCGCATTCAAAAAGTACTGGCAGGCGCCCAGGTTGTGGCACTCAGCGATGTGAACCGTGCCAACGCCGAAAGCGTGCGCAATGACTTCGCTCCGAATGCCGAAATTTTTGAAACCGGCGAAGCCTTGATTGCCTCGCCCAAGGTCAATGCGATTCTGGTGACCTCTTGGGGCGCCACCCACGAACCCTATGTGCTGGCGGCCATCGCGGCCGGCAAACCGGTGTTCTGCGAAAAGCCATTGGCCACCACCGCAGAAGGCGCACGCCGCATTGTGGATGCCGAAGTGGCCCACGGCAAACGCCTGGTGCAAGTCGGCTTTATGCGCCGCTACGACGCGGGTTATGTGGCCCTCAAAGAAGCCGTGCAACAGCACACCGGCGCACCGATTCTGGTGCATGCCGCCCACCGCAACCCGGCTGTGCCCGAAGCCTACATCACGCCGATGGCCATCCATGACACGCTGATTCATGAAATCGATGTGTTCCGCTGGTTGCTCGACGACGACTACGTTTCGGCCCGCGTGCTCTACCCACGCAACGCCGCCCGCAGCCACAGCAAACTGCGCGACCCGCAAGTGGTGGTACTGGAAACCCAAAAGGGCGTGCTAATCAATGTAGAAATCTTTGTGAACTGCAGCTACGGCTACGACATTCAGTGCGAAGTGGTGGGTGAAAACGGCACAGCCCGCCTGCCCGAGCCGATGGCAATCGCGATGCGCCTGGACGCCAAATTGCAAAATCGCATCCTGACCGACTGGAAAGACCGCTTTGTGGCCAGCTACGACGTCGAACTGAACGACTTTATTGGCGCCGCCAGCCACGGCAGCGCCACCGGTCCGAGCGCCTGGGACGGCTATGCCGCCGCGGTCACTTCAGACGCCTGCGTCCAGGCGCAGGAGAGTGCGGGCCAGGCCGTGGAGATCACGCTGCCAAACCGCCCGGCGCTCTACAACTGAGTTGCAATGCAGCACCCAAAGCTCTATTCAATCGTATTCCACCCCATTGAAAGCCTCCTATGCGTTTTTCCTTAAGCCACATTCTGGCCCCCAGCCAAACCCCGGAACAATTCTTCGCCATGGCACGCGCACTCGGCGTCACCGACGTTGAAATCCGCAACGACACCCCCAACGTGGTCGGCACCATCGCACCGGCAGCCGTCAAGGCAGCGGCCGAAGCCGCTGGCGTGAACCTGTTGTCCATCAACGCCCTCTACCCATTCAACGTCTGGAATGCCGAACGCCTGGGTCAAACCGAAAAGCTCGCCGACTACGCTGCCGCCTGCGGCGCCAAAGCACTGGTCATGTGCCCGCTGAACGAAGGCAAAGCCGTGCCCCAGGAAGCCGTCGTGGAAGCCCTGGCCGCCATCAAACCGGTGCTGAACGCACGTGGCCTGGACGGCCTGGTTGAGCCACTCGGTTTCCCGGTGTCGTCGCTGCGCCGCAAAGCCGACGCCATTGCCGCGATTCAGGCTGCGGGCGGAACCGGCACCTTCAAGTTGGTGCATGACACCTTCCACCACCACTTGGCCGGTGAGACCGCGTTTTACCCGGAGTGGACCGGACTGGTACATATTTCTGGCGTGGCCGATCCCAAAGTAGCAGTGGATGACATGCTGGACGCCCACCGCATTTTGGTGGACGCGCGTGACCGCTTGGGCAATGTGGCCCAGATCAAGGCCCTGATTGCTGCGGGCTACCAAGGTGCTTTTAGCTTCGAGCCCTTCGCCACCGAAGTGCAAGTGCTGAGCGACCCACAAACTGCCTTGGCCCACAGCATGGCCTGGATTCGCGCCCAGGTCGGTTAAGCCCGGGAAATAATCAGCTGCCATCAATCTGACACCGTCGGATTGTTCGTAGCATTACAATCTCAACGCGCACCGGGCCTTGCCCGGCTGCGCGTTTTCGCTGGGGGTGCTGGCGGCACCGGGTTAACCGGAGCCACTGGCTGAGAAAGTCCCTTTGAACCTGATTGAGGTAATCCTCGCGCAGGGAAGCACATGAGAGGTCGGCTGCCGTTTTACACGCAGGCCAGGCCGCCACTGCTTGCCCGTGCGAACTTTGTATGGAGTCGCTTGGAATCGCATATGGAACACACTACAAAAAATAAGGCGCACAACAGCAGCCCGGGCACGGCCAACAGCGCGCTGCAGCCCATCGCCGACAGCGAACGCGTGTTCGGCTGGAAAGAACAAGCCTCGCTGTGGTTCAGCATGGGTGTGGGCCTGCTGGTGATTCAGGTGGGTGCCTATCTGGTGCCTGGCATCAGCACCACCGGCGCCATGGTCGCCATTGTGCTCGGCTCCATCATTGGCTCGGCCCTGCTGGCCTGGACCGCGCATGTCGGCTGTGCCAGCGGCCTGACCAGCGCCGGCCTCATGCACCGCACCTTCGGCAGCGGCTTTGCCCGCGTGCCGGTGTTGTTGAACATTGTCCAATTGATTGGCTGGACCACCTTCGAGCTGGTCATCATGCGCGACGGCACCCTTGCCATCGGCCGCAACTCGCTCGGCCTGGCGCTGGACGGCAGTGTTTTCACGCTGCTCAGCACCGCCCTCTGGACCGGCGTGCTGTTGTTGCTGGTATCGGGCTCCATGACACGCCTGGTGCGCAAAATTATTGGCCGCTTTGGCCTGCCCCTGGTGATCGCATCCCTGCTCTGGCTGACCTGGCAATTTGCCGGAAAGATTCAGGCCCAGGGCCTGGATGCATTCTGGGCGCAAAAGGGTGACGGCAGCATGGGCCTGCTTGCGGCCATGGACCTGGTGATTGGCATGCCAGTGTCTTGGCTGCCCCTGGTGGCCGACTACGCACGCCATGGAAAAGACCGTCGCAGCGCCGCCAGCGGCACCTTTACCGGCTATGCGATCTCCAATATCTGGTGCTACGTGCTGGGCGTCATGGTTGCCACCGTGGCCCCTAAAGATGGCGACCTGGTGAGCTGGTTGCTGCTGGCCCAAGGCGGCCTGATTGCCCTGAGCCTGGTGTTGGTGGATGAAATTGACAATGCCTACGGCGACGTTTATTCCGGCTCGGTATCGGCCCACAGCATTGTTTCGCGCCTGTCGATTCGCCAATGGGGCCTGGCCCTGACCCTGCTCTGCATGGTACTGGCGATGGTGTTGCCAATGCAAAGCATTGAGCCCTTCTTGCTGATGTTGAGCTCCATCTTCGTGCCCTTGTATGGCGTCATTTTGGGCCGCACCCGCGGTGCCGCCGCCAATGGCCGCGCCATTGAGCCCGTGGCTGCAGCCATCTGGATTGGTGGCATTGTGCTGTTCCAGGGCATCAGCAACTTCGCGCCAGAATGGGGTGCCACCCTGCCCTCGCTGGCAATCACATTTGCGCTGGCCTGGGTAACACGGGCGCGCAACGGCAGTTAAGGGCGCTGGTCTCAATTTAACCACCATGCCGGCCTTGGATGCGTTCGCTCGCGTGGACGCGTCCAGGCCAGATCGCCGTTGTCCGCCGTCCGCAACAGGTCATGGTGGGCTGCACTGCGTTGTCGAAGCGCACGGGTGCGGTCCGACACATCGGCGCAAAAAAATCAGAGGCCGGTCATCTTCAACACTGCCTCGGGCAAGCGTGCGCCCTCCAGCGTCATGCGCGAAAGGGCCGCATCGATTTCACTCAGGTCTGCTGCGGTCAGCTCCACTGTGAGCGCTCCCAGATTTTCATGCAGGCGCTGCAACTGGGTGGTCCCTGGAATGGGAACAATCCAGGGCTTTTGTGGCAGCAACCAGGCCAGCGCGATTTGTGCCGGTGTCGCTCCCTTGCGTTTTGCCACTGCGCGCACCATCTCAACCAACGCCATATTTGCCTGCAAAGCCGCCGGTGCAAAACGCGGCACAAGGGTTCGGAAATCGCTGCTGCCAAATGACGTTGTCCCGTCAATTTTGCCCGTGAGAAAACCCGCTCCGAGTGGACTGAAGGGGACAAAACCGATGCCAAGCGCTTCCAACGCCGGCAGAAGTTGCGCCTCCGGTCCACGCCACCAAAGCGAATATTCGCTCTGAACTGCCGCCAGCGGCTGAACCGCATGGGCACGGCGAATGGTTTCTACCGCTGCCTCCGAGAGGCCAAAGTGTTTGACTTTGCCAGCCTGGATCAGATCTTTGACGGCACCGGCAACGTCTTCAATGGGAACGTTCGGATCGACACGGTGCTGGTAGAAGAGGTCAATTGCCTCAATGCCCAGGCGTTTCAGTGCCGCTTCGGCCACTGCCTTGATGTGTGCGGGACGGCTGTTGACGCCGGCACCGCGCGCGCCAGTCGTTGGGTCTATGTTGAAGCCGAACTTGGTGGCAATCACTGCCTGCTTGCGAACGGGCGCGAGGGCTTCACCCAGCAACTGCTCGTTGGCAAAAGGCCCATAGGCTTCTGCGGTGTCAAAGAAATTCACGCCTGCGTCAAAGGCGGCGCGAATCAAGCCGATGGCTGCCGCCTTATCGGTTGCCGGACCATAAACGCCCCCCAGCCCCATGCAGCCCAGTCCCAGGGCGGAGACTTCGAGTCCGGAATTGCCTAATTTTCTTTTCAACATGGTGTAGCTCCTGAATTTTCTGTGGCGTTCACAGGCTCAATCTGCCTGCGCGAGGTGATGAGCCATGGTGCGGCCTGCTGTGCACTGTGTTCGTTGCCGGGTGGCAGTTACAGTGCGCGCTTCAAAATGTCGGTGAGCACTTCGGGCGTGTAGGTACCGGCCAGGCCGAACCACTGCGCATTGCCGCGCAGGTTGTCCAGAATGGCTGGCAACTCTGCTTCGGTGATACCCAGTTGCGACAGCCGGGTTGGCGTGCCCACTTTGTCAAACCACTTCTCCAGCGCAGCAATGCCCTCGTCTGCCGTTGACAGACCGAAAATTTGCTGCGCAAAGCGCTCGAACTGCGGCTTGTTGCGGCCGTGGTACCACTTCATCCAGGCCGGCATCACAACCGAGAGACCGGCGCCGTGCGGCACATTGAACAAGGCCGAAAGCGAATGCTCAATCATGTGATTGGGGTAGCTAAAGCCTGCGGTGCCGGCGAAGGTAATGCCATTCAGGGCCAGGGTAGCAGCCCAGGCGAACTCGGCGCGGGCGTCGTAATCGCCCGGGTTGCGCAGCAGCGCGTCGGTGGTCTCCATCACGGTCGTTATGACGGACTCGACCAAGCGCGACTGGATTTTCGGCTGCACCGAAGCAGTGAAGTAGCCCTCGATCGAGTGGGCGATGATGTCTGCGGCGGAATACACCAGGTAGTCCCGCGATACGGTCTGCATCAGTGCCGGATTGACAATGGAAACCTTGGGAAAGGTGTGCACCGATTTGATCGCAAACTTTTCCTTGGTGGTTTCGTTGGTAACGACGGCACCTGCATTCATCTCGCTGCCGGTTGCCGCCAGTGTGAGAACCGCAAAAACGGGCAAGGCGGTTTCAATTTCGCCCTTGCCGATAAACAAATCCCACACATCCCCCTGGTACGGAGTGCCAGCGGCAATCGCTTTGGCGCTGTCGAGAACCGAGCCTCCGCCCACGCTCAACACCGCCTGAACCTGCTGTTCGCGGGCCATAACGATGGCCTCGCGTACCTTGGAGAGCACCGGATTGCTCACGATTCCGCCACATTCGACGAAGGCAATGCCTGATTCGCGAAGGCTCTGGGCGATGGTGGCGAACAGACCGTCATTCTTGATCCGTTCGCTGCCATAGGTCAGCAGCACTTTTTTGATGCCGTGCGCGGCGAGGATTTCGCCGATCAGCTGCTCTTTGTCCTTGCCGAATTCGACCTTCGTCGGATTGTAAAAGCTGAAGTTTTCCATTGGGGTGTCCTGGGTTGAATGCAAACCACTCGTTTGCCGATAGGCCAAACTGTAGGCCGTGGATACGCATCTGAACAGATGGCAAAATGCCGATTAACTTACAACCAAATGATGAAAATCAAGGGGAAACGGGCATGATTAACGCGTTGCGCTCCATCACCACGTTCGTCCGTACCGCCGAACTGGGAAGCCTCAGCAAGGCCGCAGAAGCGCAGCAGATTTCGCCGCAAGCGGCGAGCAAGGCGCTGCGGCAACTGGAGGCCCACTTGGGTGTGCGCTTGTTCCACCGAACCACGCGCAGTATCGCGTTGACCGAAGAAGGGCAACGCTTTCTGGAGGCAGCCCAGCCCTCCTTGATCGGGCTGCAGCAAGCGCTGCTGGGCGCACGCCAGACACGCGAAGACATAGCTGGCCCGCTGCGCATCGTCGGACCGCGCACGGTATTGCAGCCCATACTGGGGCCCGTATTGGAAGAATTCAGCCGTCTGTATCCGCAAGTTCAGCCCGATGTTCAGCTAGACGATCGCGTCGGCAATTGGGTGGAGGACCGTGTCGATATCGGATTTCGCCTCGGCCATGCGCCACAGGAAGGCTTGATTGCCCGCCGCTTATTCACACTGCAATTGATTATTTGCGCCAGCCCAGACTACCTCCGCAAACACGGCGTGCCACGGCAGCTGCATGATCTAGGAATGCATCGCTGCAGTGCATTTCGCAGCAGCAACAATGGCCGAATCGCACCGTGGCGGGTGCACGTAGGCGACGCCGTTCAAGACCAGCACGTGACCCCGGCCTTTTCCACCAACGACGAAGATTTCGAACTGCGCACCGCTTTGACCGGCAGCGTCATCGCGCAATTCGCGACACCCACGGTGGCGTCGCATATTCGGTCCGGTCGACTGGTGCCCCTGCTGCTCGACCATGTCAGCGATGCCTACAACTTCTATTTGTACTACGGCAGTCGGACCGCACAACCGGCACGCGTGCGCTGTTTCATTGACCTTGCAGTGGAACGCCTGACCAGCAGCCACGACCTCACCCTTGGAAAGGACGAGTTAATGCGCGCACACACCCGCGGCATTGATTCGCTCTAGTGCGCCAGCGAACACACCCAAACTGGCACCGCCGGTATTTTGTTGGTTATTCTCATTTTTGGCATCGCCAGCGCGATCAGCTTTTCGGCCATGCGTTACCTGGTTAGCACGGTCAGGGAAATCAACGGGGTATCGGTTCCCATGGCGATTGCCCTGGAAAACATGGATATTGCCCGGGTGCAAGTGCAGCAGTTTTTAACCGACGTTTCGGCCACCCACGAAAAAGACGGTTTTGAAGACGCCAAGAAATTTTCGGACGATTTTCAAAAAAACGCCGCCGAAGTGAAACGCTTGCTGAACCAGAAGGGGGACGCCCAGAATGTGGCGGCGGTCGATGCCCTCTCGCAACAGTTCCAGGCCTATTACGAACTCGGTGTGGCGATGGCCAACACCTACCTCGAAAAAGGCATGGAAGCGGGCAATCTGGTCATGAAGGGCACGCCGGGCCACGATGGCTTTGATGCCATATCCGACAAGCTGGCAACCTCTTTTGCGGCGCTCAAGGACGCCCAACTCCAAGGTGCCGACGCCATCACGGTAGATGCCGTCAAACAAGCGTCGCACATGGAAGAGGCTTTGCTCGTTTCGGTTGCAGTGGCCTTGGTTGCCGGGCTGCTGGTGGCGCGCGCAACAGCCCGCAGCATCGTGAAGCAGCTTGGCGGCGAACCTGCTTCGGCCAGCCAACTCGCGATTCAGGTGGGCGCCGGCGATCTGAGCGGGCGCCAAGAGACCGGCATCAACGAACACACCCTGATGGGCCAGTTGTACGGCATGCGCACCCACCTGGCCCTGACGGTCCATGAAGTGCGGCTTGCCTCTGACCGCGTTTTGGAGAACGCCAGCACGGTTTCGCAGCACAGCCATGAGCTGTCCAGCAAGGCGTCTACCCAGGCTGCCGCGCTCGAACAAGCGGCGGCGTCGATGGAGGTCTTGGGGGCCTCGGTAGAGACCAATACGCACGGTGGCGTCGAGGCTGCGCAACTGGCGCGCACAGCCTCCGATGTGGCCGAACGCGGGGGCGCTTTGATGACCCAGGTGGTGGCCAGCATGTCCCGCATGGCCGACGCGTCGAACCGCGTCCTGGACATTATTGGCGTAATTGACGGTATTGCTTTCCAGACCAATATTCTGGCCTTGAACGCGGCCGTGGAAGCCGCCCGCGCGGGTGAGCAAGGGCGCGGCTTTGCGGTGGTGGCGTCCGAAGTGCGGGCCTTGGCAGGCCGCAGTGCAGCGGCAGCCAAGGAGGTCAAAACCCTGATCGGGGCCAGCGTGCAGCAAGTTGAAGATGGCAACAAACTGGTTCATGCGGCCGGCGAAACCATCAATGAAGTGGTGGCCACCATTCGCAAAGTGGCCGATCTGGCAAGCGCCACCAGCCAGGCCAATCATGCACAGGCGATGGAAGTGGGACAAATGGGCCAGACCATTGCCGTGCTGGACCAGGATTTACAACGCACCGTGGCACTGGTCGAAGAACTGGACCGCGTGGCCTCGGCCATGAATCAACAGGCGCATCAACTCGGCGCGCTGATGGGCAAGTTCAAAATAGATGCACCGGCCCAAGGCCCAGTGCGACCCTTGTTGCAGGCTTAAAAAAGCCGCTGTGGCAGCGGGGCAAAGCCGTGGTTCAACGGACCACTGCCGTGACCACAGCGCACGCTTGCAGCGTGCGCCAACGCCCCGCGCACATAGTTGCGGGCCGCCTCTACTGCCGCTTGCAGCCCCAGCCCCAGGGCCAAATGGGCGGCAATTGCGGACGACAGGGTGCAACCGGTGCCGTGCGTATTGGCGGTGGCAATGCGCGGTGCGCGCATCCAATGCAATTGGTCGCCCTGGGCCAGCAAATCGCACACGGCATCGCCGGCCAGATGGCCACCTTTGAGTAGCACCGCACGGGCACCGCGTGCCAGCAATTGCCGGGCAGCGGCTTCCATGTCGGCTTCGGTGTGCAATGCACGCCCCACCAGCAGCGCCGCTTCGTCCAGATTGGGTGTGATTAGCACGGCACGCGGAAACAACGCAGCAACCAGGGTGTCGAGCGCCGCATGGTCTATTAGCACGGCACCGCTGGTGGCCACCATGACCGGATCGAGCACCACCGGTTGCAAGGCATGGCGGTCGATCGCCTGGGCCACGGTGTGAATGATTTCCACCGAGTGCAGCATGCCTATTTTGACGGCATCGACGCCAATGTCTTCCACCACGGCGTCAATCTGGTCGGCCAGCATCTGGGCCGGCACCGCGTGAATGCTGCGCACGCCGGTGGTGTTCTGGGCGGTTAAAGCGGTAATCGCGGTCATGCCAAAGCAGCCCAGTGCCGCAAAGGTTTTGAGGTCGGCCTGGATGCCGGCACCGCCGCCGCTGTCCGATCCGGCAATCGAGAGGGTGCGTGCGTAGCGTTGGGTACGGAGGATTTCGTTCATGTTTGTGTTCGTCAAGCGGCCACTGCGTGGGCCAATTCCAGAGCGGCTGCGCGGGCATCGGGAGCGCCCAAAATGGCACGCACCACGGCAATCCCATCGGCACCGGCAGTCCGCACCGCAGCGGCATTGCCGGCGTGCAAGCCACCGATGGCAACCAAGGGCAACGACGTGGCTGCGCGGGCAGCGCGCAGCCCGGCCAGTCCCCAGGGCGTGGCGGTATCGGTTTTGGTGGGCGTGGCAAACACCGGGCTGACGCCCAGATAGTCCAGCGGCAAGGTGTCGGCACGGGCGATGTCGTCCAGCGTTTCAACCGACCAGCCGATCAGTGCACCGGGCGGCAACAAAGCGCGGGCATCGGCCACCGGCATGTCACTTTGGCCCAGGTGCACACCTTGGGCACCGCAGGCCAGCGCAATGTCAACCCGGTCGTTAATCAGCAAGGGCACGCCGAGCGGCGTTAAAACAGCGACCAAGGCCCGCGCCTGGGCCAGGAAGTCGCGCGTGGAGGCCTGTTTTTCGCGCAATTGCACGCAACGCACACCGCCCTGGACGGCCGCCAGCACACGGTCGCACAACGCGTGCGCGGGACACAGACTGGCATCGGTGACCAGGTACAGCTGCAGTTGCAAGGGCAAAGGCAATCGTGAGGGCAGCATCCGGGTGGGTATCCGGGTGGGCATCAGGCCAGGCACTGCAGTTGCAAGCGCGACTGCAGCGTGGCTTCATCGAGCAGTTGCAACGCGTCCAGCAGCAATACGGCCATGCTGCCCACGCCTTGCTGGCGCGCCTGGGCTTGCTCGGCGGCCACTTCACCGGCCAGGCCCATCAGGGCCATGGCCGACACGGTGGCCCGCCAGGCGTCGGGCTGGACGGCACAGAAAGCGCCAATCAGCGCCGTGGCAGAGCAACCTACGCCGGTAATTTGCGTCATCCAGGCGTGGCCATTGTGCAACTGGGCCCAGCGTCCCTGGTGGTCCAGCACATGGTCAGTGGCACCGCTGACACACACCACACCGGCGGTGCGGGCGGCCAAGGCCCGGGCGCTGTCAACGGCGTCGTTGGCGGCGGCCGTGCTGTCGACACCCCGGGTTGCCACGGCGGCACCGGCAGTGCGCATAAGCTCCGAGGCATTGCCCCGCACCACTGTGGCCCCGCCGCCCTGCGGGGCGTCGGTCAGGGTTTGCAGAATCCGCACCAGGCTGGCATCGCGGTAGCGGGTAGCGCCGGCGCCCACGGGGTCGAGCACGACCGGAATGCCGCGGTGCCGGGCCACCTGCAAGGCCAGGCACATGCTGTCAATCCAGTAGGGCTCCAGCGTGCCAATGTTCAACACCAAAGATTGGGCAATACCGGCCATTTCGGCCACTTCTTCGTGGGCATGTGCCATCACCGGCGAGGCACCGGCTGCCAGCAACACGTTGGCATTGAAATTCATCACCACAAAGTTGGTAATGCTGTGCACCAGCGGGGCCTGCTGGCGCACCCGGGTGATGTCCGACCAGACGTCGGCGGCGGTGAGTGAATCGGCCATGGAAATTCTGCGGTCTCGGAGGTGTTGTGTGGCGGCCGATTATCCGCGATGGACAACGCCGGGGGCCGTACCGCCGCTGGCCGGACGCAGGGCTTCTTGCAGCATGTCCATGAAGGCACGGGTTTTGGGCTGCAACAAGCGCCGCCCCGGAAACACCGCCCATACCTCATGTCCGGGCAGCTGCCAGTCTTGCATGACGCGGCACAGTTGGCCGGAGGCCACGCGATCGTCCACAAACCGGTCGGACACCGCTGCAATGCCATTGCCGGCACTCGCCAAGCGCACCAACAAGCCCGGAGAATTGGCCGCAAAAGCCGCCTTTGGCGTGCCCTCCCATTGCTGCTCACCGCGCTGCAGGTTCCAGTTCTGGTATTCGTTGTTGCTGCGCAAAATCAGCAATCCGCAGTGGTTCGCCAGGTCTTCCGGCGTGTGGGGCGTGCCGTGCGCCGCAAGATAGGCGGGCGATGCATAAAGACCATTCGACAAGGTGGCAATTTTGCGCGCCGCCAGTGTTGCTTCGTTGTGCAACTTACCCACGCGAACGGCAAGGTCAAAACCTTCGGCCAGCAGGTCAACGCGGCGTGGCGAAAGGTCGACTTCCATCTGCACCGCCGGATACCGCCGGTTGTATTCGGCCAGTGTCTGGTCCAACAGCAATACGCCCAGCTCACCCGGCATGGAGACCCGCAAACGCCCCGATGGCTGCGCATGGCGGCTCTCGGTCAGATCGGCGACAGCGTCCACTTCCGTGGCAACCAACCGTGCGTGTTCCAGCAATTGCAAGCCGAATTCGGTGAACGTAGACTGGCGTGTGGACCGCACCATCAGGCGCTCTCCCAGTTGGGATTCGAGCACGGCCACACGGCGCGATACGGTGGATTTGGGAAGGCCGAGTCGCTCGGCCGCTTTGCTGAAGCTTCCGGCGTCGGCAACGCGGGCATAGATCAGCAGATCGTTGGGGTTCAATTGTTCCATGAATGGGAAATTGTCACCCAATCCGCGCAACTTTGCTGGCGCCCCCGACGCCGCGTGGGTCAGACCCCCAGGTAGCCGGCCAGCGCCGGGTCCTGCGCAATGGCATGGGCGTCGCCCCGCAACACCACCTGGCCCTTTTGCAAGACCACGGCGTGGTCGGCATGGGCCAGCACTTTGCGGTAATCGCGGTCAACAATCAGGGTCGCCATGCCGGTTTGCTTGATGCTGGCAATCACACGCCAGATTTCTTCCACAATCAGCGGCGCCAGCCCTTCCGTGGCTTCGTCCAGAATCAACAAAGACGGGTGGGTCATCAGGGCCCGCCCAATCGACAGCATTTGTTGCTCGCCGCCCGACAACTGGCCACCGCCGTGGTGCAGGCGTTCTGCGAGGCGCGGGAACGTCTGCAAAACACGCTCCAGCGTCCACGCTGCAGCGCCGGGCGGCGCCGGGCGCGCGGCCATGATCAGGTTCTCGCGCACACTCAAATTGGGAAAAACGCCACGCCCCTCTGGTACATAGGCGACGCCGAGTCGCGCAACCTGGTGCGGGCGCGCTGCCGATATGTCTCGGCCGCCCAGCCGAATCCGACCGGAGCGGTGTGCCACATGGCCCAGCACGCTGCGAATCAGCGTGCTTTTGCCCATGCCATTGCGGCCCAGCAGGCCGGTGGTTTGTCCGGGGGCAATATGCAAATCGACGCCATGCAGCACATGGCTGGAACCATACCAGGCGTGCAGGCCTTCGGCCGCCAGAAGCGCGGCGCTGGCCAGCGCCGCTGGTGTATTTTTGGATGAAAGGTCCATTCAGTGTTCTCCCAGGTAGGCCATGCGAACCTGCGGGTCGTGTCGAATATCGTTCGGCAAGCCACTGGCAATCACCGCGCCATTGACCATCACGGTAACGCGGTCGGCAATGCGGAATACGGCATCCATATCGTGTTCGACCAACAACACGGCGTGGTCTTGTTTGAGGCCGTGCAGACATTCCAGCATGCGTTCGGTTTCCTCTGCGCCCATGCCAGCCAAGGGCTCGTCCAACAACAACACCTGCGGCTGGGTGGCCAGGCACATGGCGATTTCCAGCTGGCGCTTTTGTCCGTGCGAGAGCATGCCCGCGCTGCGCTGCGCCATGGCTTGCAGGCCAATGCGTTGGATCACGGCGTCGGCAATCGCTGTGCTGTGCGGGCACGTCTGGGCATTGCGCCACCATTGCCAGGGGCGCTGAAAACGCGACTGTGCGGCCAAGCGGCAGTTTTCAAAGACGCTGAAGCTGGGGAAAATCGTGTTGCGCTGGTAGCTGCGCCCCAGGCCGGCCTGCGCACGGCGCGGCTGGTCCCAGCCGGTGATGTCTTTCCCGGCCAATGCAACACGGCCTGACGAAGGGGGGAACTCACCCGCGAGAATATTGATAAGGGTGGATTTGCCCGCGCCATTGGTGCCAATCACGGCATGCAGTTCGCCGCGAACCAAGGCAATGTCGACCGCATTCAGGGCCACCAATCCCCCCCAGCGTCGCGTCAACTGATGGGCTTGCAATAGTGCGGTCATGGCGTTTCTCCGGAAGCGCTGGTGTAGCCTGCGAGGCGTTTGCGCAACTGGCGCGGCATGCCCATCAGCCCATGTGGCAAACACACCACGCTGGCAATGATGGCCAGGCCCAGTCCCAGGTGCCAGTGCTTGGCAAACCCGCCAAATAGCGCCTCTGACTTGAATAACTCCTGCAACAAAGCGAGCGCGAACGCACCCAGCAAAGCGCCGCGCAACTGCCCTAACCCACCCAAAATAATCATGATCAGTACGGCCCCAGACAAGTGCCAGCTCATCAGCTCCGGATTGACGTAGCCGTCTTTCACCGCGAACAGAAAACCGGCCCAGCCCGCCAGCGCGCCCGACAGTGTGAACGCGGCCAGCTTGTAATAAAACGTGGCGTAGCCCGAGGCCCGCATGCGCTGTTCATTGACCCGAATACCGGCCAGCGCCCGGCCAAAACGCGAACGATTGATGAGCGCCAACAAGGCCATCACAAGCACCAGGCTGGCCCAGGTAAAGCGGTACAAAGTGAGCGCCTGGTCCAGGTCCAGCCAATCACCAAGAACCGGTTTGAATAGGAGGTAGATGCCGTCAGTGCCCCCGCCCAAAGGGGTGTCATGCACGACGTAGTACGCCATCTGGGCAAAGGCCAGCGTGACCATAATGAAATACACCCCACGGGTGCGCAACGACAAAGCACCGACAAGCAGCGCATAGCCGGCTGCCGCCAGCATGCACAAAGGCAACACGCGGGCAAGCGAGGCGGCCCCGGTATCCGATGACAGCAGCACCGTGGCATACGCGCCAATCCCAAAAAAAGCCGATTGACCAAAACACACCAGTCCGGCACTGCCCACCAGCAGCTCCAGGCTCAGCGCAAAAATCGCGTAGACCATGGTTTTGGTCACAAAGTCCAGCGCATAACTGCCCGCCCCATACGGCAAGAGCGCCAAGGCCAGCAAGGCCAACAACAAGGTCCAAGGCACTGCGGCGGACCGGGTGGATGCGTGACCGGACGCCCTGAATAGATCGGATACAGACGCCATGATCAACCTGCCTTAAAGAGTCCGCTGGGCTTCCAGATCAGGATCAACGCCATCAGCACATACACCAACACACCGGCAGCCTGTGGCAACAGCACCTTGCCAAAGGTGTCCACCAGGCCCATCAGCAAGGCCGCCAACAAGGCCCCGCGAATCGAGCCAATGCCACCAATCACGACCACCACAAAACAAACAATCAACACACTGTCGCCCATGCCCGGATAGACCGACGACACGGGCGAGGCGACCATGCCGGCCAGCACCGCCATGGCCAGCCCGGCAGCGAACACAATGCGGTAGAGGAACTGAATATCAATGCCCAGCGACTGCACCATTTCGCGGTTGACGCTGCCGGCACGCACCATCATGCCGAGCCGGGTGCGGGTTAAAACCCAATACATCAGCAGCGCCAACACCAGGCACACACCCGACACGAACAGGCGGTATACCGGGTAGTGCATGAGGTCGCCCAAAGGGAGCGATCCCGACAACCATTCGGGCACGGCAACGCTGTGCACTTCATCGCCCAACCACAGGCTGCGCACTTCTTCCAGCACCAAAATGAGGCCGTAGGTCATGAGCACTTGCTGCAGATGTTCCCGCCCATACAGAAAACTGAAAAAAGCCCACTCCAGCAGGTAACCCAGTGCCACCGCCAACAACACGCCGACCACCAGGGTGGCAAAAAAACCACCGCCCAAGGTGGCGGCAACCGGCCCTGCCAGGGCGTAGGCAAGGTAGGCTCCAATCATGTAAAAGCTGCCGTGGGCCAGATTAATCACGCCCATGATGCCGAAAATAAGCGTCAGTCCCGAGGCCACCAAAAACAGCAACAAGCCGTACTGGATGGCGTTCAGGCACTGAACCAGAAAAGTGGCCAGCGTCATGGCGTGATCACTCGGTGGCTTACAGCTTGCAACCGCGCGCCGGGTCGCTCAGACCCTTGCTGGCGATGCCGACCAATTTGTTTTCCTTGCCACTGACCTGGCGCAGATAAATATCCTGCACCGGGTTGTGCGCCCTGGACAAGGTAAATGGACCCCGCGGACTGTCGATGCGGGCGGCCTCTACGGCAGCTGCAAACTCGGCCTTTTTGCCGGTGTCACCTTGCGTCGCCTTCAGGCCGACGGCCAGAATTTGTGCTGCGTCATAGCCCTGCACGGCATAGACATCGGGCTGCAACTTATAGGCCTTGGCGTAGGCCAGTCGGAAACTTTTGTCTTTGGCGTTGTCCAGGCTGTCGGCGTAATGCAAGGCGGTCAGCAAACCATCGGCGTCCGCGCCCTGGGCCTCCAGCGTGCCGTCGGTGAGAAAGCCCGAGCCATACAGCGGGATGGCTTTCTTCAGGCCGGCAGCGGCGTAATCTTTGACAAACTTCACCGCACCTCCGCCGGCGAAGAAGCTGAACACGGCGTCCGGCTTGGCCGCCGCAATGTCGGTCAACAAGGCCTGGAACTCGACCGTGGGGAAAGGCAAGTTAAGCTCTTTCACCACCGTACCACCGCCCTTCTCAAAACCTTCTTTAAAACCGCGCACCGCTTCATCACCTGCCGCATATTTCCAGGTGATGGTGGCAACTTTCTTAATGCCTTTCTTGGCCATCACCTCGCCCATGGCATAGCCCGGTTGCCAATTGGAGAACGAACTGCGGTAAATATTGGTGGCACACATCGGGCCGGTAACGGCATCGGCCCCGGCATTCGGAACGATCAGCAGGGTTCCGGTTTCTTTGGCAACCTTGGCCATCGCCATGGCGACACCGGAGTGCACACTGCCGACCAACACATCGACGTTGTCGCGCTTGACCAGCTTGTTCACGTTGTCGGTGGCTTTGGAGGGGTCGGACTCGTCGTCGACTTTAAAGAACTCCACTTCACGCCCGGCCATTTTCCCACCCTGCTCGCTCAGGTAGAGGCGAAAGCCATTTTCAATCGCGTTGCCCAGCGCCGCATAAGTTCCGGTGTACGGCAACATCAAACCGACTTTGAGTTTGCTGCCGGTTTGGGCGATTGCCAGCGATGAGAAAACGAGGGCAGCGGCGGCCAGCGCGCTGCGGTGGATTAGGGTGTGTTGCATGCTGGGGTCTCCTGGCATTGTTGTTGGTGTTGATGAAAGAAATCATGAATAGCGGCTTGCAAGGTGGCCGCCTGGTCGGTGTGTGGTGTGTGGCCACACGACGGCAGTTCGCACAATTGGGTGTGTGGCACCTGCCGCGCAATGGCGCGAATTTGCGCCAGCGTTCCGTATGCGTCGTCCAGCCCCTGGACCGCCAGCAGCGGGCAGGCAATGGCGGGCAGTTCGGGCCGAATATCCCAGGTGGCAAACGCGGGATGCAGCCACACCGTGTTCCAGCCCCAGAACGCCGAGTCGGGGTCGCGGTGGTAGCGTGCCAGACGTTGGCGCAAATCGGTTTCCAGGTAGCGGGTGCGAGCCTCGGCAATACTCTGCAGCGTGATGGGCTCCACCATGGTGTGCGGTGCCAGCACCACCAGACCGGCCACCTGCTGCGGGTGATGGGCGGCATACAGCAAGGCGATAGAGCCGCCATCGCTGTGCCCGAGCAGCCACAACGGCGTTTGCGCCGGGTTGATGCGCAGCGCGCCGAGCAGCGCGGGCAATACCTGGTCGGCTTGTTGGTGCATGAAGTCGGGCGCCCAATGGTCGTCCGCTGCGCGCGGGGTGGACTGCCCATAACCCGGACGCGAATACACCAGACCGCGACAGCCCAAGCGGGCGCAGAGCACCGATGGAAAGTCACGCCAGAGCGCCAGCGACCCCAAGCCTTCGTGCAAAAAAACCATCAGCGGCGCACCGTCCGCAGCACCTTCCACCGCCGGTGTGTTCAGCCATTGGTATTCGATGTCTACGGTGCGGGTGCCCCAGGCCACGCACACGCGGGAGACGGGCCGGTCGGCCCGGGCACCCATGTCAGACACAGCGTTCATGCCACGCACGCCGACGCGGCTTCCTGGGCGCGCAACTTGAAACGCTGAATTTTTCCCGTGGCAGTCTTTGGCAGGTCGCTCACGAAGGCAATTTGGCGCGGGTACTTGTACGGTGCCAATTTGTCTTTGACAAAGGCCTTGAGTTCGTCCGCCGTCACACTGGCACCGGCTTTGAGCACCACAAAGGCTTTGGTCTTGGTCAGGCCGTCGGTGTCGTTAATGCCGATCACGGCGGCCTCCAGCACGGCGCTGTGCTGTACCAGCGTGGCCTCGACTTCAAATGGCGAGACGTAAATGCCGCTGACCTTGAGCATGTCATCGCTGCGCCCGCCGTAGGTGTAAGAACCATCGGCATTGCGCACATATTTGTCGCCGCTCTTGGTCCAACCGCCCTGGAAGGTTTCCCGGGTTTTCTCCCGGTTGCCCCAGTACAACATGGCCGCCGAGGGGCCCTGGATATACAAATCACCGGGCTCACCATCCGGCACAGGCAAGCCATCGTCGCCACGCAATTCCACGCGGTACCCCGGCACCGGCCACCCGGTGGTGCCGTAGCGAACCCGCTGCGGCAAGTTGGACAAGAAGATGTGCAGCATTTCCGTGGAGCCGATGCCATCCACAATGTCCACGCCGAAATGCGCTTTGAATCGATGGCCGAGCTCGGCCGGCAGGGCCTCACCGGCCGACGACACCAGGCGAATCGAGAGCGCCTCGCGCGCTGGCAAATTGGGGTGCGCCAACATGCCGGCAAAGCCGGTCGGGGCACCATAAAAAACACTGGGTTGGGTACCGCCAACGCCACCCAGCAGCCGATGAAAAGTGGCATCAGGGGTGGGCCGTTCGGCCATCAGAATGGTGGTCGCACCGACCCGCATCGGAAACGTCAGCGCATTCCCCAGGCCATATGCAAAAAATAATTTGGCGGCCGAAAAACACACATCGCTTTCCTGCAAGTCAAGCACACCTTTGCCATACAGCTCGGCAGTCCAGTACGGGTTGCCATGCGAATGCACGGTACCCTTGGGACGGCCCGTGGAGCCCGAGGAATAAAGCCAGAAACCGGCTTCGTCGGCGCGCGTAACGGCGGCTTTTTCCAAGGGCGTGTGCGCTGCCAGGAACGCATCGAATTCGACCTCGGACGGATGCAGTGGTGCCACCGGGTGCGACACAATGACCTTTTTAACTTCGTGATCGGACTTGATCAGCGCCGCCGTCAGGGCCGGCAGCAAGGCGCCCGAGACCAGCACCGCCTGGGCCCGTGCGTGCTCCAGCATATAGGCGTAGTCATCGGCCGTCAGCAGGGTGTTGACGGCCACTGGCACGAGGCCGGCATACAGGGCACCCAAGAACGATACCGGCCAATCGGCGCAGTCGTGCATCAGCAGCAACACGCGTTCTTCGCGGCGAATGCCAAGGTCGCGCAAGCCCGCTGCGACACGGCGCACCCGGGTTGCCAACGCGCCATAGCTGAGACGGCCATGGTCATCGATGAAGGCTGTTTTATCTGGCCTACCGGCATTGCACTGCAATAGGTAGTCGGCGCAGTTGAAGAACTCAGGCAAGCCCATGGCCGGACTTTCGGGCGTGCTTGGGGTGGCTATTTCGGTGGCGATGGATTCAGACATGGGACTTCCTCGGTTCAGGCCACCAGGGCCGCCAGCACGGCGGGGCTGGCCTGTATGGCACTGCGGCGGTGGTAGAAATTCAGGGCGCGCAGGCCGCCCAGCTCTTCGCCACCACCGGCCCGGCCCGGGCCGCCGTGCAGCGATTGCGGCATCACATTGCCGTGGCCAGTGTGCAGCGCCGCCACCTCGGGCGTGACGCAATGCACCCGCCCATGCAAGCGCGACAAGGCGTTCGCAGCGGCGGCCACGGCCTGCGCATCGCTGCCAAACACCGAGCACACCAGAGAACCCTCGCCGCGCGCAATCAGCGCCAGCGCGTGGGCGGTGTCGCGGTAGGCAATGAGGGTGGCTACCGGGCCAAATACTTCGGTGGCGTGAACGCGGTCACTGGCATCGCTGCCGGCTGCGTTGCGCGTACCGAGCAAGGTCGGGGCGACGCAGCAGGCCGCGGCGCTGGCATCGATCAGGGGCACCTGGGCACCATCGAACAGCACTTCGGTTTGCACCTTTAAATAGGCCAGACCCTCTTGCACGGCTTGCCATTGCGCCCGGTTCACCAGCGCGCCCATGCGCACCGCCGGGTTGCGTGGATTGCCTACCGTGGTTTTTGCCAGGCGCGCGGCGATGGCCTGGGCGACGGCGGCGTATTCCGATTCAGGCACGAAAATGCGCCGAATGGCGGTGCATTTCTGTCCTGACTTGACCGTCATTTCGCGCACCACCTCTTTCACCAGCAGGTTCTGTGCTTCACTGCGCTCACCGCTTGCAAGGGCCTCCCCGGTGGCGGGTAGCAGCAGCGCGGCATTGACACTGTCGGCCTCAATATTGACACGCACCGAACGCGCGGTAACGGCCGGGTGCGAGCGAATCACGGCTGCGGTCTCGGCCGACCCGGTAAACGACACCACATCAAAGGGCTGCAAAGCGTCCATCAGGCCGGCGGCACTGCCACACACAATCGACACCGCACCGGCAGGAAAAATGCCCGCCTGCACCACATCGTGGACCATGCGCTGGGTCAGCCACGCGGTGGTGGTGGCCGGCTTGACGACCACCGGCACCCCCGACAACAAGGCTGGAGCGGCTTTTTCCCAGAAGCCCCAGGCCGGAAAATTAAAGGCATTGATGAACAGCGCCAGGCCCGGAATCGGCGTCTGCACATGCTGCGACTGAAAGGCGCCGTCCTTGGCCAGGCGCACTGCGTCGCCATCGACCAGCCAACGGCGATCGCCCAGGCTGTCGGCCAACTTGGCATAAACACCCAAGGTGTAAATGGCGCCATCGACATCCACCGCAGTGTCATTGGCGACGGTGCCGCTGTTGGCGATCGAGATGGCGTAGTAGTCATCCCGGTTCTTTTGCAGCACCTCCACGGCCGCCTGCAATAACGCACCGCGCTGGCGGTAGGTCAGTGCCTGCAATGCGCCACCACCCTGCGCGCGGGCGAAGTCAAATCCGCTGGCCAAGTCCAAGCCCGTGGCGTCTACCCGTACCAGGGCCTCGCCTGTCACCGGGTCCTGCAGAGTCTGGCCCGGGCCGCTGCCCTGGACCCATGCACCACCCAGCAAATTGGGCAATAAAGGTGGGCCAAACTGAATGCTGCCTTGCGGCAGCAAATACAAGACCAAGGCACGACCACCTTCCACCGTAGGCCGGTGCGCACTGCCGGCAGGCGCTACCATCCAGCCGGCTGGACGGCCATCAAACAAGACCCCCGCGCTGTCACTGTGCGCGCCCAGCGGCATGATCAGATCGATCTCACCCAGCGGATGGCTATGGTGCGGGCCGGCCAGGTTTTCCATGTCCACCACGTCAACCGAAAATCCATGTAAATCATCCGCCGGTTTAAATATGCGGCCATAACGCACGCCGCCGCCACTTCGGTTACACAGCCAACCGTCGCGCACGCCGGCCTCGCACGCCGCTTTCAGCTGCTGATAGCGGATGCTGGATGCACCGTGGTGCTGGTTGAGCCAGGCGTCCAGGTCGGCATCCAGCGGCTTGCCGGCAATCTGCGCGGTCAGTTGGACAATCAGGGCGCGAAAATCGGCAATCGCGGTAGCATGCGGGTCGGTCACAGACACAAATCAACTCCAGTTTGATAGACGGGCTTGTCAATCCGCACAACATGAATTATTGTGCACAAACGAAAGATAGATCGCCACCCACCTGCCGTCAAGCAATATATTGCATGTTCGCGGGTTTATACTGAGTTCCCGTATGACCACCGCCCCCGAATCGCCCCTGCATGCCCCCGGAACCGACCGCCCCAGCCCGCTGGAGGCCGCCATGGCGCCCGAAAAGCATCCATTCCTGGTGCAGCTCGGCGACCGGGTGCGCGCATTGCGCTCCCGGCGCGGCATGACCCGCAAGGCGGTTGCCATGGCCGCCGGGGTGTCGGAGCGGCACCTGGCGAATCTGGAGTATGGCGAAGGCAATGCCTCTATCCTGGTCTTGCTGCAAGTGGCCAGTGCCCTGCAGTGCGCGCTCTTCGAATTGCTCGGTGACATTACCACCAGCAGCCCGGAATGGCTGCTGATCCGCGAGTTGCTCGAACGCGCTGACGACGCCCAACTGCGCACCGCCCGGATTGCCATTGGCGAAGCCCTGGGCACCGGGCGCGCCAGTCCGATGGCCAGTGCGCGCGTCGCCCTGATTGGCCTGCGCGGCGCCGGCAAGTCGACGCTGGGCAAACGCCTGGCCGATGACTTGGGCTTTCCGTTTATCGAGCTGAGCCGCCAGATTGAGGCCTTTGCCGGCTGCGGCGTGAATGAAATCCAGAACCTGTATGGCATGAACGCCTACCGCCGCTACGAACGCCGCGCCTTGGAAGAAGCGATTCAAATTTACCCCGAAGTGGTCATTGCCACGCCGGGCGGCGTGGTGTCCGACCCGGCAACCTTCAACCAATTGCTGTCGCATTGCACCACCGTTTGGTTGCAAGCCGCCCCGGAAGACCATATGCGCCGGGTGCTGGAACAAGGCGACACCCGCCCAATGGCGCAAAGCAAAGAGGCGATGGAAGACCTGAAGAGCATTCTGGCCGGGCGTGCCGCCTTCTATTCCAAGGCGCAACTGCAACTTGACACAAGCGCCCGCCCCCTGGACCCCACTTTCGACGCCCTGCGCGGCATGGTGCGCCAGCACCTGCAACTGCCGCTTTAATTTCAGACAAGCCCGCGCCAGCAGGCGCGGTGCTGCGATTCATTTTTGTAGATTCTCGAAAACATGCACAAAAGTGCTTGACCGCGTTTCGATACATGCAATATTATTCATGCAGTTGATTTCAAAACATGCACTGAATTGCATTTCATCGGAGACCGTCTATGAGCACAGCCACCCCACCGCGCGTCGAATACCAAACCCATCCCAGCCAATACCGGCACATCAAGCTGCGTTTTGAGGGCCCAATTGCCACTCTGGCAATTGATATTGACGAAACTGCGGGCCTGCGCCCTGGCTACAAACTCAAGCTGAACAGCTACGACCTGGGGGTTGACATTGAACTCAATGACGCCCTGGGCCGGATTCGTTTCGAACATCCCGAGGTGCGCACCGTGGTGCTGACCAGCGCAAAAGAGAAAGTGTTTTGCTCTGGCGCCAATATCTTCATGTTGGGTGTTTCCAGCCATGCCTGGAAAGTGAATTTTTGCAAGTTCACCAACGAAACCCGCAACGGTCTGGAAGACTCTTCCCAACACAGCGGTCTGAAATTCCTGGCAGCGGTGAACGGTGCCTGTGCTGGCGGCGGTTATGAAGTGGCCCTGGCCTGTGACGAAATTCTGCTGGTGGACGACCGCTCCAGCGCCGTCAGCCTGCCTGAAGTGCCGTTGCTGGGCGTGCTGCCCGGCACCGGCGGCCTGACCCGCGTGACCGACAAGCGCCATGTTCGCCATGACCTGGCCGATATCTTCTGCACCAGCGTGGAAGGTGTGCGCGGCCAAAAAGCCAAAGATTGGCGCCTGGTCGATGACATTGCCAAGCCGGCCGAATTTGCCGCCAAAGTGCAGCAACGGGCACTCGCCCTGGCGGCACAGAGTGACCGTCCGGCCGATGGCCGTGGCGTTACCTTGAATCCACTGCAACGCCGCATGGAAGCCGACGCCCTGCATTACCAGCACGTGCGGGTGGAGATAGACCGCGCCAAGCGCACTGCCACCCTGACCGTGAAAAGCGCCAGCGGGCCCCAACCCACCCGCATCGCCGAAATTGAGGCCGCCGGTGACCAGTGGTACCCCCTGGCGATGGCACGTGAGCTGGAAGACGCGATTTTGCAGCTGCGCACCAACGAGCTGGAAATTGGCATTTGGCTGCTCAAGACCGAAGGCGATGCCGCTGCCGCATTGGCCACCGACGCCACGCTGACAGCCCACCAGGGCCACTGGCTGGTGCGCGAGACCATTGGCCTGTTGCGCCGCACGCTGGCACGCCTGGATGTGTCATCGCGCAGCCTGTTTGCCCTGATCGAGCCCGGCTCCTGTTTTGCCGGCACGCTGCTGGAACTGGCGCTGGCCTGCGACCGCAGCTACATGCTGATCTTGCCCGATGAAGAAGAGCGCAGTCCGACCATTGTGGTGGGCGAAACCAACTTTGGCCTGTATCCGATGGTGACCGGCCAAAGCCGTCTGCAACGCCGCTTCTACGGCGAGCAGGCCGCACTCAACCCGGTGCGCGAAGCTGCTGGCCGGGCATTGAATGCCGATGCCGCCTTTGCGCTCGGCCTGGTAACAGCCAACCCGGACGACATTGACTGGACCGACGAGGTGCGCATAGCGATTGAAGAGCGCGTGGCCATGTCGCCCGACGCACTTACCGGACTGGAAGCCAATTTGCGCTTCAACGGCCCGGAAAACATGTTTACCCGCATCTTCGGTCGCCTCACGGCCTGGCAAAACTGGATTTTTCAACGCCCGAACGCGGTTGGAGAAAAGGGTGCGCTCAAGGTCTATGGCAAAGGCGAAAAGGCGGCATTTGACTGGGGACGGGTGTGAGCGGAGCCCCTGACCGCACGGCACAGGCAGTTTATTTTCGGGTTGGTTTTATTAGGAGATATCCATGAGCAGCATGAATTACAGCGACAAGATTCCGAACAATGTCAATTTGAGCGAGGACCGCACTTTGCAGCGTGCGCTGGAACAGTGGCAACCGAATTTCTTGAGCTGGTGGGACGATATGGGGCCGGAAGGCAGCACCGGTTCAGAGGTGTACCTGCGCACAGCGGTGAGCGTGGATCCGCAAGGCTGGGCCCAGTTTGGGCATGTGAAGATGCGCGACTACCGCTGGGGCATTTTTCTGAACCCGGGTGAAAGCGACCGCAAGATTCACTTTGGAGACCACAAAGGCGAAGCCGCCTGGCAAGACGTGCCCGGCGAATACCGCGCCAACTTGCGTCGCATCATCGTCACACAAGGCGACACCGAGCCGGCTTCTGTAGAGCAACAGCGCCACCTCGGCCTGACCGCACCGAGCATGTATGACCTGCGCAACCTCTACCAAATCAATGTGGAAGAGGGCCGCCATTTGTGGGCCATGGTGTATTTGCTGCACAAGCACTTTGGCCGCGATGGACGCGAAGAAGGCGAGGCCCTGCTGGAACGCCGCTCCGGCCAGGAAAACAACCCGCGCATTCTGCAGGCTTTCAATGAACAGACACCCGACTGGCTGTCGTTCTTCATGTTCACCTACTTCACCGACCGCGATGGCAAGTTCCAGCTGTGCGCGTTGGCCGAGTCGTCGTTCGATCCATTGGCCCGCACCACCAAGTTCATGCTGACGGAAGAGGCCCACCACATGTTTGTCGGTGAGTCCGGCATCAGCCGTGTGATCAGCCGCACCTGCGCCGCCATGAATGAGCTCAAGACCGACGACGTCGCCAAGCTGCGCGCCGCCGGCGTGATTGACCTGCCGACACTGCAGCGCTATTTGAACTTCCACTTCAGCGTCACCATCGACCTGTTTGGCGCCGATGAATCGAGCAACGCCGCCACCTTCTACAACACCGGCCTCAAAGGCCGTTATGAGGAAGGCAAACGCACCGACGACCACCTGCTCAAGGGCCAGACTTACCGCATTCTGCAAGTGCAGAACGGCCAGTTGGTGGAGCGCGAAGTACCGATGCTGAACGCCCTCAATGAAGTGCTGCGTGACGATTACATCAAAGACTCGGTTGGCGGTGTGGAGCGCTGGAACAAGGTCATTGAAAAGGCCGGAATACCGTTCCGTCTGAAGACACCGCACAAAGCCTTTCACCGCAATATTGGTGCGCTGTCGGGTGCCAAGGTCTCGCCCGAAGGCCGGGTCGTGAGCGAAGCGGAATGGAAAGCCCAGGTCGACCAATGGTTGCCCAGCGGTGCCGACCGCGCCTTTGTGGCCAGCCTGATGGGCCGGGTGGTGGAACCGGGCAAATTTGCCAACTGGATTGCGCCCCCCGTCATGGGCATCAACCGCCAGCCGGTGGACTTCGACTACGTGCGCTTTAACTAAAAAAACAACGGAGACGGCACCATGGACGCCAGCGATGTGAGCTTGATTCGACAGCATCTGATTGACCCTGAAATTTGCATACGCTGCAACACCTGCGAAGCGATCTGCCCGGTGAATGCCATCACCCACGACGCCAACAACTACGTGGTGAAGGCCGACGTCTGCAATCTGTGCATGGCCTGCATTTCGCCCTGCCCAACCGGATCGATCGACAACTGGCGCTCCATGCCGAAAGCGCGACCTTACACGCTGGAGGATCAGTTTGGCTGGGAGGCATTGCCGGCCGAATCGGATACCCTGCCAGCGGCCGAGGTCGGCACGCCGGCACCCGCGGCGGTCGGCGCCACCGTGCCGCCGTGGTCGGCGGCACACCCTTACACCCAACTCTACGGCCCCAAAGCCGCAAAGCCAACGGTAACGGCCAAAGTGGTCGGCAATGTGCGCGTAACCGAAGTCGGCGCCACCCACGGTGCCGACTACGACACCCACCACATCGTGCTGGACTTTGGCAGCATGCCGTTTCCGGTGCTTGAGGGCCAGAGCATTGCCATCTGTCCGCCGGGCGTCGATGCCCAGGGCCGCCCCCACCACCCGCGCCAATATTCGATTGCCAGCCCCCGCAACGGCGAGCGCCCAGGCTATAACAACCTTTCTCTGACCGTGAAGCGGGTGCTGGAAGACCACAGCGGCAAGCCGGTGCGCGGGGTCGCATCGAACTATCTGTGCGACCGCCAGATTGGCGACAACGTGGATGTCATCGGTCCTTTTGGCAGCAGTTTCCTGATGCCCAACCATCCGCGCTCGCACATTGTGATGATTTGCACCGGCACCGGCAGTGCGCCGATGCGCGCCATGACCGAGTGGCGCCGCCGCCTGCGCGCCTCGGGCACCTTCGACGGTGGCAAATTATTGCTGTTTTTTGGGGCACGCACGCCCGAAGAACTGCCCTACTTTGGCCCGCTGCAAAAACTGCCGAAGGACTTTATTGACATTGAATTCGCTTTTTCACGCGTGGCCGGCCAGTCCAAGCGCTATGTGCAAGATGCCATGCGCGAACGCCAGGCCGACCTGGCGCAATTGCTGGCCGACAGCAACGCCCACTTTTATGTCTGTGGCTTGAAGAGCATGGAAGAAGGTGTGCTGCTGGCGCTGCGCGATATCGCTGAGAACGCCGGCCTGCGCTGGGACCATGTCGGCCCCACACTGCAACGCGAAGGCCGTCTGCATCTGGAAACCTACTGAAACGGAGCGCTGCCAGCCAATGACTGAATTGAATTTTGAGACCCTGCGACTGCACCGACGCAGCCCGGGCGTGGCGCAAATTACGATGGCCCGCGCGGACGTCTTCAACGCATTCGACGAGCGCATGATTGCCGAACTGGACTGCGCCTTCGAAGCTTTATGCGCCGACCCCGGCGTGCGCGTGCTGGTGCTGGCCGGCGAAGGCAAGCACTTCAGCGCGGGCGCCGACCTGCAATGGATGCAACGCGCAGCCGGTGCCAGCGAAGACTGGAATGTGCAAGACGCCGGGCGCTTTGCCGCCATGCTGCAACGCATCTACGCGTGCCCGAAACCGGTGGTGGCACGGATTCAGGGCGCCGCACTGGGCGGTGGTGTCGGCCTGGCCTGCGCTTGCGACATCGCGCTGGCATGCCGCAACGCCAGCTTCGCCGTCAGCGAAGCCAAATTCGGCATCCTGCCAGCGGTGATCGGCCCCTATTTGGTCAACGCCCTTGGCAAGCGACAGGCCCAGCGCCTGGCACTGACCACCGAACGCCTGGACGCGGCCCAAGCCCTGGCGCTGGGCCTGGTACACGCGGTCTGCGATGACGAAGCCGCACTCGATGCCGCGCTGGACCGGACGGTCCAGCAATTGCTGCTGGGCGGGCCCGAAGCACAGCGCGAAATCAAGGCGCTGTATGCCCAATTACCGGTAGGCGACATCCCACCCGAAGTGCGTGCCTTAACCGCCCAAACCATTGCGCGCGTGCGCGGCACACCCGAAGCCCGCGCCGGCTTCAGCGCCTTTTTGGAAAAGCGTCCGGCGCCTTGGATTCCTGACGGAGGCACACCATGATGGCAGTCTGTGTGGTGGGTGCCGGCATCATGGGTGCCGGCATTGCCCAGGTGGCGGCACAGGCCGGACACACCGTGTACCTGGTTGACACCCGTGCTGGCGCAGCCCAGAGCGCCATTGCCCAGATCAGACCGCAACTCCACGCACTGGCACAGAAAGGAAAAATCAGTGCCGAAGCGGCCAACGCAGCCCATGACCGCTTGCGCGTGGCGGACACGCTGGAGGCGGCGGTAACCGCCGCAGCCGAAACCGACCGGGAACAGGGCATAGGGTTGGTGGTGGAAGCCATCGCAGAGCAGCTGGAAGCGAAACGCGCCCTGTTCCAGCAACTGGAATGCGTTGTCCCCCCCGACTGTATTCTTGCCAGCAACACCTCGTCGATTTCCATCACGGCGATTGCCAATGGCTTGCGCAACCCTGAGCGCTTGGTTGGCATGCATTTTTTCAATCCGGTGCCGCTGATGCAATTGGTGGAAGTGGTGTCAGGCCTGCAAACCGACGTCAGCGTGGCACAAGCCACCTTTGACTTGGCCACGGCCTGGGGCAAAGTGGCGGTGCATGCACGCTCCACTCCGGGCTTTATCGTCAACCGGATTGCCCGCCCGTACTATGCCGAAGCCCTGGCCCTGCTGCAAGAACAAGCGGCCACGCCGGAGGCTATTGACGCCTGCTTGCGCGGTGCAGGTTTCCGCATGGGACCGTGCGAACTCATGGACCTGATTGGCCACGACACCAACTTCGCCGTCACACAATCGGTCTATGCCGCCAACTTCTATGACAAACGCTTTCAGCCCTCGCTGGTGCAGCACGCATTGGTAGACGGCGGCCTGCTGGGACGCAAGAGCGGACGCGGCTTCTATCGCTATCCGAGCCCGGCCACCCCCGCCCTACCGAGCGTCCCCAAAACACCCGACACGCCAACCCCGCCAGCAAGCGGCACAGCCCCTGGGCCAGGCTGGCAGCAGGCACTCACGGTACACGGTCATGGCGCGGTTGCGGAGGCACTTTTTAAGCGCTTGCAAGCCGCCAATACGGGAGCGCAGCCGCTGCCTGTACTGCGCCAAGCCGAGAGCGACTGGACCGGCCTCAGTAGCATCGGCAACCACGGCCATGCGGGGCACGACGCGCAATCACGGCAAACCTTTCAATTGCGCCTGACCGACGGCCGCTGTGCCACCGCACTGGGCCGCAACGTCGCAGTGTTTGATCTGCCCTTGGCCACGCTGCCAACGCACGGCGCCGGCAGCCCCACCGCGCCGACGTCCCCGCCCCCTCTGGCCTGGGCACCATCCGCTGTGATCAGTGCCGACTGGCTGGACGCCGTGCCCCGGCTATTGCAGGTCCTGGGCTTTAACCCCATTGCCATGGCCGATACGCCGGGCCTGGTGGTGGCCCGCAGCGTGGCCATGCTGATCAACGAAGCCGCTGACGCGGTACACCAAGGCGTCTGCAGCCGCGACGCCGCCGATGCCGCCATGCGGCGCGGCGTCAACTATCCCGCCGGCCCACTGGAGTGGCTGGACGGCTGGGGCGCGGCACCGGTGTGTGCCCTGCTGGACGCACTCGACCGCCACTACCGGGGCGAACGTTATCGCACCAGCCCTTGGTTGCTAATGCAAGTCTGGAAGGCGTCCGCATGACACACCACCTGAAATTGGCCGCGCACCTGTCCGTCGAAATCGGCGCCAACGGCGTTGCCGAACTGGTTTTTGGCCCGGAGGGCGGCATGCCGGTCACCGATGCCCAGGGCCACGCGGCACTCGGCAGCATCTGGCGCGAGCTGGCGGCCATGCCTGAGGTGCGCTGCATCCTGGTGCGCAGCGCCGGGCGCGGGTTTTGTGCCGGCGGCACCCCTGAACTGGTGCAAGCCATGCTGGACGACCACGGTACCCGCCAGCGCGTCATGCGCGAAGCACGCGACCTGGTGCAAGGCATGCTGGATTGCGACCTGCCGATTGTCTCGGCCATCAACGGCGCCGCCGTCGGCGCCGGGGCGGCGGTGGCCTTGCTGGCCGATATCTCGGTGGCGGGCGAACGCGCAAAGATAATCGATGGCCATACAAAAATAGGGATCGCTGCGGGCGACCACGCAGCCATCATCTGGCCCTTGCTGTGCGGCATGGCCAAAGCCAAATACCATCTGCTGTTGTGCAATGCCTTGGATGGTACCGAGGCCGAACGCATCGGACTGGTCAGCCTGTGTGTGCCCGATTCCGACCTGCTGGACCGTGCCCGCACCATTGCCAACACCCTGGCACACGGCAGCCCGACTGCCCTGGCCTTCACCAAGCGCAGCCTGAACCACTGGCTGCGCGCCGCGTGGCCGGCCTTTGAGCATTCGCTGGCACTCGAAATTCTGGGCTTTGCCGGCCCCGAAGCCCGCGAAGGGTTTCAGGCAGCACAAGAAAAACGCCCCCCCCGATTCACCCCAACACCATGACCACACACGCTGCTTTTATCTGCGATGCCATCCGCACCCCTTTTGGTCGCTACGGCGGCGCCCTGTCCAGTGTGCGCGCCGATGACCTTGGGGCAGTGCCGCTGCGATCCCTGGCCCAGCGCAACCCCAGTGTCGACTGGGAAGCACTGGACGACATTGTCTATGGCTGTGCCAACCAGGCCGGCGAAGACAACCGCAATGTGGCCCGCATGAGCGCCTTGCTGGCCGGCCTGCCACCGAGCGTCTCGGGTGCCACCGTCAACCGTTTGTGCGGCTCGGGCCTGGACGCCCTGGGCACGGCGGCCCGCGCCATCAAATCCGGTGAGGCCAGTTTGATGCTGGCCGGGGGCGTAGAAAGCATGAGCCGGGCACCCTTTGTCATGCCCAAAGCCGACAGCGCATTCAGCCGCAACACCGCCATTTACGACACCACCATTGGCTGGCGCTTTGTCAACCCGGCAATGCACGCGCGCTATGGCGTCGACAGCATGCCCGAGACCGCCGAGAACGTTGCACGCGAATTCGGCATTGCACGCGATGCCCAAGACCGCATGGCCCTGGCCAGCCAGCAAAAAGCCTTGGCAGCGCAAGCCGCCGGGCATTTGGCGCGGGAAATATGTGGTGTCGAAATTGCCCAGAAAAAAGGCCCGTCGCTGTGGGTCAACACCGATGAACACCCACGCGCCACCAGCTTTGACGCACTGGCCCAACTCAAACCCGTGGTCCATCCCGAGGGCAGCGTCACCGCCGGCAATGCGAGCGGAGTCAATGACGGAGCGTGCGCCCTGCTGCTGGCCAATGAGCGCGCCGCCCTGCAACACGGGCTGGTGCCGCGTGCCCGCGTGGTCGCCATGGCCACAGCAGGCGTGGCCCCGCGCATCATGGGCATTGGACCGGCACCGGCAACGCAAAAAGTATTGGCCTTGGCCGGACTGACGCTGGCACAAATTGACGTGATTGAGCTGAACGAGGCCTTTGCCGCCCAGGGACTGGCGGTGCTGCGCCAATTGGGCCTGGCCGATGACGACCCGCGCGTGAATGCCTGGGGCGGTGCGATTGCACTGGGCCACCCATTGGGCGCATCGGGGGCGCGACTGGCCACCACCGCCGTCAACCAGTTGCATACCCTCGGCGGGCGCTTCGCTCTGTGCACCATGTGCATCGGGGTCGGCCAGGGGATTGCGCTGGTGCTGGAACGGGTTTGATTTCAGTGGATCTTTTGGGCGGCATATACGCGATCCTGATGAGGGCAAGCCAAGCCAAAACGCAGCATACGCCAGCCCCGTACAAAACAAACTCCGCTAATTTCCAACGCTTGTGCAACTCAGAAACCGGCTTGCCTGAGCGCCGCACATGCGGCCCTCGCGGCGGCAAAATCGAGCGCCTGAAGCGCCAACTCCAGGGTCTGTAACTGCGCCTCTGGCACATGGTGCAGCAGCGCCCGGGATGCGGAAAAATAATTCAGGGCCTCGTAGTCCTCGGCCTGGAGCATGGCCTCCAGCTGCTGCAGCATGGCAGCAACCGGGGTTGCCTCGGTGGGGTCGGGGTTGCCATGGGTGTCGTTTTCAAACAGGTAGGCAACGATTTTTTGAATCAGTGCCTGACCCTGCACCTCCAGCGTCGCCAAATGTGGCAATTCGCCGCGCAGGCACTCCAGATCGGCCGGTCCGTTCAAGCGCGCCTCCAAGGCGGCAAGATGGGTCGAAAGCGCAGTCAAACCCACCGTCGCCGTGGTTCCTTTGAAAGTGTGCAGCAGAACTTTGGCGTCGTGCACATTGCCGGCGTCGATGGCCCGCTGCAAATCCGGGCAAAGTTCGGGCAGTTGCTTGCCAAGGCCGGTCAGGGCGCGCACATAAACCCCCACCAATCCGCCCATGCGGGCGAGTGCCGTTTGCGCGTCAACGTGCACATCGGAGGCCATGTCGCCACGCGGTGTGCCCGTCGCCCAATGCTGAACCACACGAATCAGATTGCGCAACTCAAAGGGTTTGCTGAGGTGGTCGTTCATGCCGGCTTCCAAACACAAAGCGCGGTCGGATGCCATGGCATTGGCGGTGAGTCCGATGACGGGAAGCCGCGCCAAGCGCAGTTGTTTGCGAATGGTCCGGACTGCCTCATAGCCGTCCATGACCGGCATCTGCACGTCCATGAGAACCACGTCATATTGCGTCTTGGCAGATGCAATGGCGTTGACACCTTGTCGACCGTCGGAGGCGATGGAGACGACGGCGCCTTGTTGGGTGAGCAGCTCCTCGGCCACCTGCTGGTTGATCGCGTTGTCGTCTACCACCAAGATGCGAATACCTTCGAGCGCGCGGGCCGTCACCAGGCCTGGGTTGGCGAGCGCACTGGAAGCCGGAGCGGGGGCAAGCGCAGGCTGGTGCGCCAACGCCGCCTGCAAGCCACGCGCCGTGAATGGCCGGGCGATCAGTTGTCCAATGCGTTCTTGCTCTTGCGCGGTGCGCAGGTCGAGTCGGTCACGGCCATTGACGCCAACCATGACATACTTTGCGTTGGCAACCGCACGCAGACCGAATGCGGCCATGCGCTTGGCGGTTTCCCAGCCGTCTACCGGCCGCAACTGGCTGTCAATCAGGATCGCGTCGAAGTGCCCGTTGGCATCTTCTCGACGCTGAATTTGCACCAGCGCTTCATCACAGGAATGGGCCGTTGTAATCTGCCAGCCGAGTGCCGCCATCATGTGCACCGTGGCCTCGCATGCCAAAGGGTTGTCGTCTACCAACAGCAGTTGTTGGTCGGGTCGTGCCGGGGCCTGTGCAGCCGTGCCCTGCGCGGGCGCAGCAATCGCCAAGGTGATGTGAAAAACAAAGCAGCTGCCAACGCCAGGCTCGCTGCTGACCGCAATAGTGCCCCCCATCAAATCGACCAGCTTCTTGCAAATGGCCAGGCCCAGGCCGGTGCCACCGAAGCGCCGTGTGGTTGTGCTTTCCGCTTGTGTGAAGCTATTGAATAGCAAGTGCAGGTTCTCTGGCGCGATACCGATACCGGAATCTTCGATAGAGAACGCCAGCTGCACCGTTGCGGCGACGGGCTGCGTACATTGCACCCGAACCACAACCTGACCCTGGCTGGTGAACTTGACGGCATTGCCCGCCAAATTGACCAGTATCTGGCGCAAACGCAAAGCATCGCCGACCAAATAGGGCGGGATATCGGGATCGATATCAAACACCAGATCGAGCGGTTTGGTGCCGACGTAGGCCGCCAGCACGACCCCGACGTCCCGGAACAGGTGGTCCACATCAAAAGGTTCGGCCACCAAGTCCAGCTTGTCGGCCTCGATCTTGGAAAAGTCCAGAATGTCGTTGAGCAAGCCCAGCAGTGATTTGGCGGAACCACTGATTTTTTCTACATAGTCGGCCTGACCGGGGGTCAACGGCGTACCCGAGAGCAGCTGCAGCAAGCCCAGTATCGCGTTCATCGGCGTGCGTATTTCATGGCTCATATTCGCCAGGAAAAAACTCTTGCTGACACTGGCCTGCTCGGCCTTGTCGCGCGCCTCGATCAGTGAGTTGGCGGTCAGCACGGTGTCGGTAATGTCGCGGTTGGTACCGACAATGCGGGTCGGCTTGCGCTCGGCGTCAAAGCTGAAGCGGCCCAAGGCCCGGATATGGCGAATACTGGAATCCGGCCAGACAATCCGGAACTCCGCGATAAAGTCCGTTTGATTTTCCAAGGCGCTATCAAAAATAGCCTGGACCCCGGCCAAGTCCTGCGGATGCACGCGTTGCACCCACATTGAAAAATCGTTGCTGCCGCTGCCCGGTTCCATGCCATGCAAGCGGTATTGCTGGGCATCCCACAGCAGGGTGTTGTTGCGCAAATTGAGCTCCCAGATGCCAATACCCGCGCTCTCTGTCGCCAGCTGGGCACGGGCCTGGGTTTCATTCAAGCGCTCTTGCTGCAGGTGGCTTTCCGTATTGTCCAGGTAGGTAATGGCGGTCCAGCCGTTGGAAATCGGAATGGCGCGAAACTCAATGTAGGCGCCATCCGCCTGCCGCCGTTCGCCACGCAACAAGCGCCGTTCATCCATGGCCCTGACCAAGCGCGCATAACGTTGCCCGACCGGTTCGCCATCGGTGTAGTCACCGCGATCGTGGCAGAAATGCACAAAGTCGAGAAATGTAAAACTGACCTTCTCATGCAAAGTCTGTGGCACTTTCAGAATCGCACCAAACTGGGTGTTCGCAAACTTCTTCACACGCTGCTCGTCATAGACCACCAGCCCATAGGGCAATGACTCCACCAGCTCTGCCAACAAATTGGATTGGTTCTTGAGGCTTTCCAGCGCCTGGTCGCGCGCGCGCAAGGCATCGTCGCTGTCCGCCCGGGCGCGCTCCGACGCATCGAATGCACGCCACAAACCCCACACAAAGAAGACCACAATGGCAAGCGCCCCAAGCGCCAGCGCAGTGGCGTTGCGAACGTGTATACGCCAGTCCGCCAGGTAGTCGTCTGGCCCCATGCCCACTACCAAGTGGTACGGAACCAATTGCAGGCGGCGGTAACTGACCACCCGTTCGGCGTTATCGCCGGTATTTTGGGTGTGGTAGAGCCCGCTGTCCTTGCCCGATGTCATGAGGGCCGCCAGCTCCTTCGAGTAAATTTTTGCACCAATTTGCGCGGCCGGTCCGTCGGCTGGCGGATAGCGCGTGAGCAGGCTGCCGTCCTGATCGCGGAGCAATGCAACGCCACTGGGGCCCAAGTCGAGGTCGCGCAACAATGCGGTCAAAGTGGAAACCGGCACTGCCGCAGCGATAACCCCTGCAAAACTGCCGTCGGGATAGTTATAGCGGCGGGCATACACCACCACCCAGACCTTGGAAACCTTGCCCAACACCGGCTTGCTTACCAGCATTTGCGCTTCATCGTCGGCACGCAGCTGCGAAAAAAACGGGCGATCGGCATAGCTGGCCAGGTTGTTGACCTGAACACCGGGCCCATACCGCACCAGGCCGTCGGCGTCGGTCACACGAAACTCTACGGCGCCAGCGAGCCATTCTTTGCGGCGCGCGAGCAGGGCATTGACGGCATCGCCATTCAAGTGTTTTTGGCTATGCAAAATTTGTTGGAGCTGATCGGCTATACCGTGCAGTGACAAATCGATTTTGGCGGCGGACCCGGAAATACTTTGGTCCAGCAAGCGGGCGTAGTTCGCAACATTGGCATACACCTCGGCTTCTTTTTGGGCTTTCTCCTGATAGAGGGTATAGGCCAGCATCAAAACGCCCGCCAATGCCATCAGCGCCACACCAATGACGAACTTGAGTTTGAGCAAAAGGGCTGGCTTCATTCGCTGATTTACCTTGAATCGATATCCGACATCGTTCAGCTCCCTGATACAACCGGGCGAAACGCCCACCGCTGCGACAAAGCACGGCTCTTTAATTTTGTAGAGATTATCGAACACCTTGCCCGTAAGTGGGCTGTAAGTGGTCGCGACCGCGGTAACTCTCGGAAAGACAATGCGTTAGTGGCCGGTGCCGGGGGCGCGCATTTTTCAAATACACATAGAAGGAATTCTTCGTTGGTATAAGCGCCTGGGGTTTCTACGATTTGGGCATTGTCAAGGCCATGCTTTGCCCTTTTATTCAGAGAAATTCCGCACCATGACCGCCTCGCCGCTGACCGAAACCCTGCGCATTCGCGCCGCCGCCGTGCTCGGCGACCTGGCCCTCCAATCTGCAGCGCGCGAACAAGCCCGCGAATTGCCCCATGAATGGATACGCGCTATCGGGCACCAAAATTTGCTCACCTGGCGTATTCCACAACGCTATGGCGGCGCCGGCACATCGGTGCGAGAAGTCATCCAATGGGTCATTGACGTCGCCGCAGTCGACTCCAATGTGGCCCAGGCTTTGCGCCCCAGCTATTTGCTGGTTGAAGCCCTGCTACTGGCAGAAGACGAAGGATTGCGCGAACGCTGGTTTCCGCACTTTCTGTCCGGGGGGGTGTTTGGCAATGCCGGCTGGGAGGTGGGCGGCGCCAATGGCAGCATCAGCAGCCGCATCGTGCCCGACGGCGAGGGTTTCCGGGTGCACGGCAGCAAGTACTACAGCACCGGTGCGTTGTATGCCGACTGGATCAGTGCCGCCGCCCTGGACGACCAGGGGCAGATACAGCGCTTCATTGTGCCAACCGACCGCCAGGGTGTCGTGCGCAAAGATGATTTTGATGCCATGGGCCAGCGCCTCACGGCCAGCGGAACGACCGATTTTGCGCACGTGTGGGTCGCCCGCGACGAGTTGATTCCAGATGCCCTGTTTGCGCTGGCGCCAACCGAACGCAGCATCGTGACGCCCTTTGCCCAGCTGTATCTGGCCGCCGTCGAGGCCGGCATTGCGCGCAATGCCCTGACCGATGCCGTGCACTTTGCGCAACACCATGCCCGCCCGATTAAACACAGCACGGCACAGCAATCGGTGGACGACCCGTATGTCGCCTACACCGTGGGCGACATCGCCGCCCACGCGTTTTCGGCCCAGGCGGTGGTGCTGGCAGCGGCCGACCGGATTGATGCAGCCTGGGACCTTGGCTTGCCCCAAGACGCCATCAACCACGCCGCGGTGGACGTCGCGCAAGCCCAATACATTGCCGCCCAAGCGGCGTTGCGCGCAGGCGAATGGCTGTTTGATGTGGCCAGCGCATCGGCTACCGCACGCGGCCACAATCTGGACCGCCACTGGCGCAATGCGCGCACCGTGGCCAACCACAATCCGCGCCATTGGAAGGCCGCCGCAGTGGGCAGCTTCTATCTGAAGGGAACGCCACCACCATTCTCGGGGCTGTTCTGATATGGGCGCTGCACTGCCCCCACCCCTGCGCGACGCGGACGTGCGTGACACCACGCTGCGCAACGCCGAAGATGCCGATGTGGCAGCCTACGCTGAGCGCATTGCGGCGGTATTGGCAGGCGATGCCGCTGCACATGATCGCGACGCCACATTTGCCCACGCGCATTTTGACCACCTGCGCCAGGCCGGCGCCTTGGCGCTGACCATCCCCAAGGCATATGGCGGCCAAGGCCGCTCGCTCTACCAGCTGCTGCTGTTTCAGGAACGCCTGGGGCGCGCCTCGGGTCCGACCGCACTCACCCTTGGCTGGCACCTGATGCTGTTCGCCTACCTGAGCCATCAACTGACCTGGACTCCCGAACGCTTCGCCCGCGTTTGCCAGGAGGTGGTGCAGCGCGGCGACTTGCTGAACATTCTGATTACCGAGCGCGACGCCGGCAACCTATTGCGGGGCGCACGGCCCACCACGACCGCTACCCGCACTGCATCGGGCTACACCCTGAACGGGCGCAAAGCATTTTGCTCCGGCGCTCCGGCCTTGGCGCAAATGGTGGTGTTCGCGTGGCTGGAGGACGAACAGCGCAGTGCCGAATTTTTGGTGCCACGCGGTGATGGCGTCCAAGTACAAGACAACTGGCACACCATGGGCATGCGGGCCACTGGCAGCCACGACATTGTTTTTGATAAGGTTTGGGTCCCCCACGATGCCCTGGTTAATTACATCGGCCCCGACCAGTCCAGCAGCTTTACCAGCAACAGCCGGGTATTTGGTCTGCAACTGGCTGCGGTCTATCTGGGCATTGCCGGCGCCGCCAACACCTTTGCCCTGGAATTTGCGCGCAAGCACGTCGCCAGCCATCCGGCGCGCCCGCTTGCGGAGCTGCCCCTGGTGCAACACAAGCTGGGCGAAATAGCCTTGCAACTGGGCACGGCAAAAGGCCTTTTGTATGGACTTGCCGAGCGCTGGGAACGCAACCCGGGCTTGCGCCAGCAACTTGGACTGGAGGTTGGCATTGTCAAAACCACGGTCACCCGGCTGGCAGTTGACGTGGTCGACCGCGCCATGCAGCTGGTGGGCGGCCACAGCCTGTCGCACGACCTGCCGCTGGAGCGCTACTTCCGCGATGTGCGCTGTGGCCTGTTCAACCCACCGCAAGAGGACATGGTTATCGCCAAGCTGGCCCAAGCGGCACTGGCCTGCGCATAGCCGCACCACCTTGAGGCCACCTCCACCACCCAAGCCACACACATCACCAATCCATGGCAAACAAGCAAATTATTCTCAACGCCTTCAACGAAAACTGTGTTGGCCATATCAACCACGGGCTCTGGACGCATCCGCGCGACCGCTCGCGCGACTACAACACCCTGGCCTATTGGACCGACCTGGCCCAGACACTGGAACGCGGGCTGTTCGACGGCCTGTTTATTGCCGACATTCTGGGGGTCTACGACATTTATCAAGGCAATATCGATGTCACCTTGCGCGAAGCCGTGCAACTGCCCATCAATGATCCGATCTTGCTGGTGTCGGCCATGGCAGCGCAAACCCGGCACCTGGGCTTTGGTGTCACAGTGAATGCGCTGTCCGAACACCCCTACCTGCTGGCGCGGCGCTTTGCAACACTCGACCAACTCACCAACGGCCGCTTTGGCTGGAATATCGTCACCGGCTATCTGGACAGCGCAGCACGGGCCATCGGTCTGGACAATCAACTACTGCACGATGCCCGCTACGACCGCGCCGAAGAAGCGCTGGACGTTTTATACCAATTGCTCGAAAGCAGCTGGGACGACGATGCCGTGCTTTACGACAAACAACGCCGCATCTTTGCCGACCCCGCCAAAGTGCATCCCATCGACCACCGGGGCACGTACTACCAAGTGCAGGGGTACCACCTGAGTGAACCGTCACCACAGCGCACGCCGGTGCTCTACCAGGCAGGCACCTCAGGGCGTGGTCAACAGTTTGCTGCGCGCCACGCCGAAGCGGTTTTCATTGGCGGCACCGACCGCGCAGCGATCCGAAAAACAGTGCAGGAATTGCGCGCCCAGGTGGCCGCCACCGGCCGCAATCCGGGCGACGTAAAAATTATTCTGGGCATCAGTGTGGTGCCCGGCGCCACCGAATCGGAAGCGCGTGACAAACACGCAGACTACCTGCGCTACGCCAGTGCAGAGGCCGGACTGGCCCACTTTTCTTCCAGCGTGGGCGTTGACCTGGGCCGCTATGCACTGGACGAGCCGATTGTGCTGGAGTCGACCAACGCCATCCAATCGTCGCTGCGGGTGATTCAGCAACTCGGCGGTACCCGGCGCAAATTACTCGAACACTTTGCATTGGGCGGGCGCTACCCAGCGGTTGTCGGGTCCGGCGCGCAGATTGCAGCGGCACTCCAACAGTGGGTGGAAGACACCGATATTGACGGCTTCAATCTGACCCGCACAGTGGTACCAGAGAGCTTTACCGACTTCGTGGATCTGGTGGTTCCCGCATTACAAGACCGGGGAATTTACAAGACCGCGTACGCCGACGGCACCTTGCGTCACAAATTGTTTGGCGAAGGTGCACGTCTGCCGCCGCGGCATGCCGCAGCGCGCTGGCGCAAGCGCGGCTGAGATGGCGCTTGCTGCTTTGACTTTGACTTTTGATTTCGTTTTTGCTTTGTTCTTTTTGTTACTTATTTGGAGCCCTCACCCATGAAAATCGCACAACGCGCGCTGACCCTGCTCAGCGGACTCGCTCTGACCACGCTCACTGACCTCACTGCGCTCGCGCTGCCAGCCCAGGCCCAGACCTTGCGCATCGGCGCTTCGGCCGGTGTCCATGCCGACACGGTGGCGGCAGCAGTAGCTGAGGCCAAAAAACAGGGCCTGGATGTGAAGGTCATTGAGTTCACCGACTGGACCACGCCCAACGAAGCCCTGGCGGCCGGTGACCTCGACCTCAACTACTTCCAGCACCAGGCATTTTTAGACAATGCAATTCAGCAACGCGGTTACAAATTTGCCGTGGCGGGTATCGGTGTGCTGCCCAATATTGGCTTGTTCTCATACAAGATCAAGCACTTCGAGGAACTGAAAGAAGGTGCCAAAGTGGCGGTTGCCAGTGACCCGGTCAATCAAGGTCGCGGCCTGCTGCTGCTGGAGAAAGCCGGACTGATCAAACTGCGCGAAGGCAGTGGTGCCAAGGCCTCGGTGAACGACATTGTGGCGAACCCGAAGAAGCTGAAATTTGTGGAAGTGGAAGGCCCACAATTGGTTCGTGCGATTGACGACGTGGACCTGGCCCAAGGCATTCCGGCCCATTTTGTCAGCGCCGGCAAGCCCCAAGTGGCAAGCTCGGGACTGCTCTATTCGGGTGCATCTGACAGCTACTACGCCATCCGCTTTGTGGCCCGCCAGGACAATGTGAACGACCCCCGCGTGAAACAGTTCATCAAGATCTTCAACGCCTCGCAAGCCGTCCGCGAACAAGTACAAAAATCGTTCGCGGGTGACACCAAACTCTACACCTTGGCGTGGGTGAACAAATGACCGGATTGGGCCTTGCCCTGCGCAATGGCGTGCCAGGCAATTTGGCAACGACCGTGCCCGCCAGCAGCGCCAGGACGACGTTGACACCAACGCCTCCGGCGCACCATGCCCCCGCCCACAACGAAGCGGCGGGATCGGTACGCTTTGAACACGTAGGCAAACGCTACCGCAGTGCGGCCGGCGACGTGGTGGCGCTAAAGGCGATTGCGCTCACCATTACACCGGGCAGCGTCTTTGGCATCATCGGTCGCAGCGGCGCGGGCAAGTCCAGCCTGCTGCGCACCGTGAACCGACTGGAGAAGCCCAGCGAGGGGCGTGTCTGGGTGGACGATCAAGACATTTCTGCTCTGGACAAGAATGCCCTGGTGGCCCTGCGGCGCCAGGTAGGCATGATTTTCCAGCACTTCAACTTGCTATCGGCCAAAACCGTTTTTGAGAATGTGGCCCTGCCACTGCAGGTGGCCGGCGTGCGACCCGCCCTGATTTACCAACGGGTAACGGAACTGCTGCATCTGGTGGGCCTGGAGGGCAAGGAAAAAAGCTACCCGGCACATCTCTCGGGTGGCCAAAAACAACGCGTTGGCATTGCCCGCGCATTGGTCCACCACCCGCGCATTTTGTTGTGCGACGAAGCCACTTCTGCGCTCGACCCGGAAACGACGGGATCGATACTGAAGTTGCTGCGCGATATCAACCAAAAGCTCGGCTTAACCATCATTTTGATTACCCATGAAATGGGTGTCATTCGCGAAATTTGCGATACCGTCGCGGTTCTGGAACGCGGCGAGCTGGTCGAGACCGGACCGGTTTGGCAGGTCTTCGGCCAACCGCGTCACGCAGCGACCCAGGCGCTCTTGCAACCGCTGGCACATGGCCTGCCTGACGACCTCACACAGTCCATCATGCGGCACCGAGAAACGATTGCCGGCGCGGCCCAACGGGTGCTGGCACTGCGCTACACCGGCGCCCACGGGCGTACACCTGACTTTGCCCGGATTGGCCAGGTGCTCGGACACCCGGTGCGCCTGTTGCATGGCGGCCTCGACCGCATTCAGGGCCATAGCCATGGCCAACTGATCGTTTCCGCACCCGCCGACGGCCCATCGCTGAGCGCCCTGGCGGCCTCCGAATTGGCAGACGAATACCAGGAGTTAGGCTATGTCGCCCATCATGATTGAGCGCCTCTGGGAGGCATTTTTTGACACCCTTTGGATGGTCGGCAGCTCGGCTGCCGTCGCCGTACTGCTGGGAATTCCACTGGCGGTTTTTTTGCTGCTCTCGGCACCCGGTGGCATTGTTGATGCACCGCGCCTGCACCGTGTTGTAGGGGGCATCGTCAATGGCTTTCGCGCGACGCCCTTCATTGTTTTGCTGGTTGCACTGATTCCATTCACGCGCTGGGTCACCGGCACGACCATTGGCGTCTGGGCCGCCGTGGTCCCCCTGTCGGTGAGCGCCACGCCTTTCTTTGCCCGCATTGTCGAAGTCAGCTTGCGCGAAATCGACCCCGGCCTGATTGAAGCAGCCCAGGCCATGGGGTGCCGCCGCTGGCACATTATTCGACACGTATTGCTGCCCGAGGCCCTGCCTGGCATTGTGGGCGGCTTCACCATCACCGTGGTGTCCATGATCGGCGCCTCCGCTATGGCCGGTGCCGTGGGCGCCGGAGGCCTGGGCGATCTCGCCATCCGCTATGGCTATCAGCGCTTTGACACGGCCGTCATGGTGGCGGTGCTGGTGGTTCTGATTGCCTTGGTGAGCAGCGTACAGTGGGCCGGCGACATTGCCGTACGGCGGCTCCGCAATCGATGAACCATCGCAGTGCATTTGCCAATCAATGCCTTATGCGTTTTCCGATGAAGCAGCTGCGCTTCCAATCGTTGGATTTGGGTTGGGCGAAAAGTACGCTTGTGGTCATGGCTCGGCAATATGTGCTGGGCTCCGAAGGAAAAACACCATGACCGAGACATTGGACATCGACGCGACAACGACCATTCCCGCTGAATTGGTCGCCATTCAAACCGACGCAGCGCAGGCTGGCTTGGGCTACGCTGGCGCCGTGACCCCACAAACCGCATGGAAGTTATTTTCTGCGGGCAAGGCGCTGCTGGTGGATGTGCGGACCGCCGAAGAACGCAAATTTGTCGGCCACGTTCCCGGCACCTTGCACGTGGCCTGGGCGGTGGGCACGGCATTGACACGCAACCCGCGTTTTGTGCGTGAACTGGAAGCAAAAACCGGCAAAAACGCCGTGGTTCTGCTGCTGTGCCGCAGCGGCAAACGTTCGGTGTTGGCGGCGGAAGCCGCTACCGCTGCGGGCTTCCAGCATGTGTTCAATATTCTGGAAGGCTTCGAGGGCGAACTCGATGCCCAGCAGCAGCGCGGCAAAGACGACGGTTGGCGCCACCGCGATCTGCCTTGGGTACAGGATTAATGATGGGCAAACCTGAAGTGTTTTTCGGCGTCGAACACAGCCCGCTGTTCGACATCCACACCGTCGTTGCCGAGCTGGCTGCGGAGCGTCAGCGCTGGCGCGCTGCGCAACAACGCTCAACCGACCCCGGTGGTCGCGAACTGCCCTCGCGCGACGCCCTGAGCGACGTATTGCAGCGCCTGCGGGGCGTCTTGTTTCCGATGCGACTGGGCCCGGAAGACCTGCGCCAGGAAAGTGAAGACTTCTATGTCGGTCATACGCTTGACTCGGTACTGCACGCCCTGCTGGCCCAGGTTCGACTCGAGTTGCGTTATGCCGCTCGCAGCCAGAATGGCTTTGACGAGCAGGCCATCGACGCCCACGCATTGCACATTGCGCGCACTTTTTCGCGCGCCTTGCCGGGCATCCGGGCCTTGCTCGACAGTGACGTACTGGCGGCTTTTGAAGGCGACCCGGCGGCCCGCAATGTAGACGAGGTGCTGCTGTGCTACCCGGGTATTCTGGCCATGATCCACCACCGTGTGGCACACCAGTTTTATACGCTCGGAGTGCCCCTGTTGGCACGCATCGTGGCCGAGCTGGCGCATGCGCAAACCGGCATTGACATCCATCCCGGTGCGCAAATCGGCGCCGGCTTCTTTATTGACCACGGCACCGGCGTCGTGATTGGTGAAACCGCCGTTATCGGGAAGCGGGTTCGCATCTACCAAGCGGTAACCTTGGGCGCAAAAAGCTTCCCCACGGATGCCGATGGCAACCCAATTAAAGGACTCCCGCGCCACCCCGTGCTGCAAGACGACGTGACCATTTACGCCGGTGCCACGGTTCTGGGGCGGGTAACCATCGGTACCGCTGCCGTCATTGGCGGCAACGTTTGGGTCACCCACGACGTGCCAGCAGGTGCCCACATCAATCAGGCGCGTTACGCCAACGCAGTACAACCATGAGCCAATGTCTTGTCAAAAGCTTTGGGCTGGCGGTGCGGCAGCAACGCGAGTTACACCAATGGTCACAGGAACAACTGGCGGAAAACGCCGATCTCAACCGCTCCTATGTGGGAGAAATTGAACGCGGACGGGTCGTGGTCTCCTTGCTAACGGTTGAAAAACTCGGACACGCGTTTGGCATATCGGGTGCCAGGTTACTGGAAATCGGCGAACGCCTTGAATGCACCGTGGCGCCTAAGACCATCCAATTGGCGTCTATAGCATGTTGAACTGCCCCCGACCTGCATCGATACTGCCGCCGCCGCGTACCCAACGCCACCCTGTCTATTTCAATTTCTTTAAGCCAATCTACCCACTATGACCCAACACAGAACCGCACCGACCACCCTCGGCGACAATGCAGCACGGCAGCTTGCCAATGCCACCAAGACGACCGCCCAGCTGTCGATCATTTCGCCGCGCTGGTTGACGCACCTGCTGCAATGGGTGCCGGTTGAAGCCGGTATCTTTCGCCTGAACCAGGTGAAAGATCCGGAATCGATCAAAGTGACCTGCACCGCCCGCCAAAGCGAAAACCAGTTGCCACGCACCTTCGTCAACTACGAAGAAAAACCGCGTGAGTTTTACCTGAATGCGGTCAGCACCATTCTGGACGTACACACCCGCATCTCGGATCTGTATAGCAGCCCACACGACCAGATCAAGGAACAACTGCGCCTGACGATTGAAACCATCAAGGAAAACCAGGAAAGCGAGCTGATCAACAACCCCGACTATGGCCTGCTATCGCAAGTCACCGACGAACAGCGCATCTTCCCGCTGACCGGCGCTCCCACGCCCGATGACCTGGACGAACTGCTGACCAAGGTGTGGAAAGAGCCGGCCTTCTTCCTGGCCCATCCGGTCGCGATCGCCGCCTTCGGTCGCGAAGCGACCCGTCGCGGCACCCCGCCGCCGACCGTGAGCCTGTTTGGTTCGCAATTCATTACCTGGCGCGGTGTGCCCCTGATTCCCTCGGACAAGGTGCCGGTGGCCGACGGCAAGAGCAAGATTTTGCTGCTGCGCGTAGGGGATAAGCGCCAGGGCGTGGTCGGTTTGTTCCAACCTGGCCTGCCGGGCGAACAAAGCCCCGGTCTGTCGGTGCGTTTCATGGGCATCAACGACCAGGCCATTTCCAGCTATCTGATCTCGCTCTACTGCTCTCTGGCCGTGCTGACGCCGGACGCGCTGGCGGTGCTGGACGATGTAGAAGTGGGCAAATACCACGACTACACCGACACCTACAAATAAGCGTTGACGGATTGTGAGTAACTCCGTTTCTCCCCCGATCGACCCGGGCCTGATTGCACAAATGGCGAACGCCCTTTTTTCTGCGGGCCCCAGCGGCCTGCCGTCCGGGTTCCCGTGGGGCGTACAGGCCCCGGTGAATATTGCCCCGGCCGGATCGCCCTTGGTCAGCCCGGCCGGCTTCGGACCGGGCGTGCCCGGCACACCGATACCCCAGGGCCAGATCCCGGGTAGCAACTTGATTCCGGCCTCGCCGACGCCGGTTTTGTCGCTGGCGAACCGGGCGCCCGCGCTGCTACCGCACGCGCAGGCCCCGAATGGCGTACCCGACACCTTGCTGACGCAAGCGCCGGCCTATGAACCGCGTTTTGGCAGCAATGTGCAAAGCGGCGTCAGCGCACCGAGCGCTGTCGCGACACGGTCTCCCGTTTCGGCGGCGACCGGCAACCCCGCGTATTACTTTCTCGGCGCCGACAACGCGCTACCCTCGAGCACGGGCGGGACGCCATCCACCGTACCATCAACAGAACACGCGTTCTACTATGCAGACGCCAACCGGCATGTGCCGTTCGATGTGCATGCGATACGACGCGACTTCCCGATCCTGCAAGAGCGGGTTAACGGTCGCCAATTGGTGTGGTTTGACAATGCCGCCACGACCCACAAGCCACAGTCGGTGATTGACCGCCTGGCTTACTTTTACGCCCACGAAAATTCCAACATTCACCGCGCTGCGCATGCCTTGGCGGCGCGCGCCACCGATGCCTATGAAGGCGCCCGTGAACGCGTGCGATCCTTCATCAATGCGCCCGATGTGAATGAAGTCATATTCGTGCGCGGGACCACCGAGGCCATCAATCTGGTGGCCAAGAGCTGGGGCGCCAAGCACGTGGGCGAAGGCGACGAAATCATTGTCAGCAACCTGGAACACCACGCCAACATCGTGCCGTGGCAGCAATTGGCTGCCGCCAAAGGCGCGCGACTGCGCGTGATTCCAGTGGATGACAGCGGCCAGGTGCGCTTGGACGAATACCAGAAGCTGTTGAATGACCGCACCAAAATTGTTGCCGTTACCCAAGTGTCCAACGCCTTGGGCTCGGTGGTGCCGGTCAAGGAAATCGTTGCCATGGCACACCGTGCTGGCGCCCGTGCACTGGTCGATGGCGCGCAGTCGGTCTCGCACATGCGGGTTGACGTACAAGACATCGGCGCCGACTTCTTTGTGTTCTCAGGGCATAAGATTTTTGGTCCGACCGGTATTGGTGTGGTCTGGGGCAAACGCGAGGTGCTCGAGGACATGCCACCATGGCAGGGCGGCGGCAATATGATTGCCGACGTCACTTTCGAGAAAACGGTGTTCCAGCCTTTGCCCAATACCTTTGAAGCCGGCACAGGCAATATTGCCGATGCCGTGGGACTGGGCGCAGCGCTGGACTACGTGAATCGGATCGGTATCGAAAACATCGGTCGCTACGAGCACGAATTGCTGGTCTACGGCATGCAGCAACTGGGTGACATCTCCGGGGTGCGCCTGATTGGCACAGCAGCCGACAAGGCCAGCGTCATGTCGTTCGTGCTGGATGGCTACCGCACCGAGGACGTTGGCAAGGCGCTGAACGAAGAAGGCATTGCCGTGCGCACCGGTCACCATTGCGCGCAGCCCATTCTGCGCCGCTTTGGCGTAGAAACCACGGTGCGGCCGTCTTTGGCGTTCTACAACACCTTTGACGAAATCGACCGGATGATCCGGGTCGTGCAGCAACTGTCGGTGCGCAGTCGCTAAATACAGGCCGGGCCCTAAAAATGCCCGGCCTTATTTGTTTTTGTAATGAACTAGTGAAAAATCTATCGTTCTACTTTGGTTGTTGACACGGCATGATGCGGCTTAGAAACCCCTGTGTCAGTGAAAGCCGCATGGCACAACAATACAAGTAAAACGATGAATTTTCAGCAACTGCGATCTGTCCGAGAAGCCGTCCGGTGCCGCTTCAACCTCACCGAGGTGGCGACCATTCTTTTTACGTCACAACCCGGTGTCAGCCGGCAAATTCGGGAGCTCGAAGAAGAGCTGGGCATTGAAATTTTCGTGCGTTCGGGCAAGCGCCTGACCGGCCTCACGCCGCCCGGCGAGGCGGTGCTGCCGATTGTGGAACGCCTGCTGCTAGACCAGGAAAATCTGCGGCGCGCCGGCCAGGAGTTCAACCAGCAACTGGAGGGCAAAATTACCATTGCCGCAACCCACTCGCAGGCGCGCTATGCCCTGCCGCAGGTGGTGAAAGACTTCCGCGACCGCTTTCCCGGCGTGACCTTGCATTTGCACCAGGGATCGCCCAAGCACATTGCCGAAATGCTGATCTCCGGCGAAGCCGATATCGGCATTGCAACGGAAGCCCTGAGCGACTACCCGCAACTCCTCACCCTGCCCTGCTACCACTGGACGCACAGCGTTATTTTGCCGCCCGGTCACGCGTTGGCCGCCCTGGAACGCCCACTGACACTGGAAGACCTGTCGCACTACCCGATCATTACCTATGAAGTCGGCTACACCGGCCGTTCCCATATTGACGACGCCTTCCTGAAGGCCGGTTTGCAGCCCAATGTGGTGCTGACCGCGATGGACGCCGACGTTATCAAGACCTATGTGGAACTCGGCATGGGCGTCGGCATTGTGGCGTCGATTGCGCTCGAAAACGAACGCGACGGACGCCTCGAAACACGCGAGGCAGGCCACTTGTTCCAGGTCAATGTGACCCGTTTGGGCTTGCACAAAGGCGGTTGGCTGCGTGGCTTTGCGTACAATTTTATTGAGCTGTTTGCGCCGCCACTGACGCGCCAGGTGGTGGAGGCAGCGCTGGCCGATTCCAACGCCGCACGCTGATCTATGCCAGCAGCGCTGCCAGATCGTGGCCATGCTGGTTTTTCTTGGCCTGCAGGTAGGCCCGGTTATGCGGCGTCAGGTGCAGGCCGGTCGGCTGCACCGAAACCACCGCAACGCCGTACTTGGCCAGCCCTCGGGCCTTATCGGGATTGTTGCTGATAAGACGCACATGCCGAACCCCTAAAGCCTGCAACATGGCCGCTGCCACACCATAATCGCGCCCGTCTTCAACCAACCCGAGTGCCCGGTTGGCGGCAAAAGTATCGAGTCCCGTTTGCTGTAGCTGATAGGCATCGAGTTTGGCGTACAAACCAATGCCGCGCCCTTCCTGGCGCAGATACAGCAATATGCCGCCTTCGGCATCAAGCTGCCGAATGGCTTCCTGCAATTGGGGTCCGCAGTCGCAGCGCTGGGACCCGAACACATCGCCCGTAAGGCACTCCGAATGCACCCGCACAGTGGTTGGCTGCTGCAGCGCCAATGGACCAAAAACCAGGGCAACCGGCTGATCGTCTGAGGCCAGTCCGCTGAAGCTAATGCACTCCGGCACCCGCTGGCACCCGGCCAGCGGCAACTGTACGCGCTGCCGAATGGCGACGACCATCAGACCGCCGCCAGCGTACTGGTATCAAAAGGTCCGCCAGTGAAAGCACGGGCCTGCGTCGTGACGGGTTTTTTACCCGGCAATAAAGGAAACACCAATTCGGCAAATCGAATCGACTCCTCCAAATGCGGATAGCCTGAGAGCACGAAACGGTCAACGCCCAAATCGACGTATTCTTTCAACCGTGCCGCCACTTCTTCGGGATTGCCGACCAGTGCAGTACCGGCACCGCCACGCACCAAGCCCACGCCAGCCCACAAATTGGGTGCCACGACCAGTTTGTCACGTTGCCCGCCATGCAACGCCGCCATGCGCGCCTGACCGACCGAATCCATGGCGCTGTAACGCTGCTGAATTTTTTCAATAGTGGCATCGTCCAGGTGACTGATGAGTTTGTCGGCAGCGGCCCAGGCCTCGGCCGAGGTCTCGCGCACAATCACATGCAGCCGCACGCCGTAACTGAGTGTGCGGCCATGGGCGGCGGCACGCTGGCGCACATCGGCAATTTTTTCACCCACTGCTGCAGGGGGTTCCCCCCAACTCAGATAGGTGTCCACGTGCGCCGCCGCCAGCGCGTGCGCTGCCGGCGACGACCCGCCAAAATACAGCGGCGGATGCGGTTGCTGAACGGCAGGAAAATAATTGCGGGCCTCTACCACCCGATGGTGTTTGCCTTCAAAGTTGACGGTTTTTCCAGCCAACACATCGCGCCAAATTTGCAGGTATTCTGCCGCCGCTTCATAGCGCGCATCATGGTCCAAAAACACGCCGTCGGCGGCCAGCTCGGCGGCATCGCCGCCGGGCACCACATTCAGCAAAATGCGGCCGCTGCTGGCCTGGTCCAGCGTCGCAGTGGCACGGGCTGTGGACACCGGATTACCCAACGATGTGCGCAGGGCAACCAACAATTTAATGCGCTGCGTTGCGGCCGCCACACTGGCGGCGACAACCCATGGATCATGGCAGCCGCTGCCGGTGGGAATCAGCAAACCGTCGTAGCCCAGATTCTCCGAGGTCACAGCAATTTGCTTCAAATAATCAATCGTTGGCGGACGACCAAAGTCCGACTTCCCAAGGTAGCGCGTATCACCCGAGGTGGGCAAAAACCAAAATATGCCGAGACTCATAACGTTGGAATGATTGGAAATATCAAAAGTTCAGGAATACGAGGAGGGGGTGGGATACACCCCCTCCAACAAGTGGCGACCGATATCACGCAACTTGTAATCAATCGGATCGTGCAAGGTGTGCACGCGGGCATTGCGCCAGAACCGGTCCAGCCCCAAATCGTTTCCGGTTGCCCCGGCACCGGTCAGCTCAAACACCTGGGTGCTGATTTCCAGCGCAGCGCGGTGTGCCAGTGCTTTGGCTTCGGCCACCGCCAGGGCCAGCTGGCCACGGGTTTCGGTGGTCACCGCCTCGCCTTGTTCCAACGCGGCATCGAGCTGCTGCGCAGCGTGGTCCGCCAGCACCTGGGCCGGGCGCAAAATCACCTGCAGCTCGCCATAACGGTGCTGTACATACGGGTCCTGTACCGCCGCCGCCGCGCCGGAGGCAAACCAGGGACGGCTCTTCTCGCGGGTGTAGCGCAAACCCTGCGCCAAAGCGCCTGCGGCGATACCCAGATACAGATTAACCAAGACCAATTGTGCGACTTGCGACCGCAGGGTCGCGCGGGGTGCTGCCGGGGTACCTGGCCAGACCAGAACCTCATGCGGCGCGATCTGCACCTGGTTAAAGTTCACGGTTCCGCTGTCGGTTTGTTTTTGTCCAAACGCGTTCCAGTCAGCCTGCACCGCAACCCCCGCGCGCTGGCTCGGAATAGCGGCAATCAAAAGGCTTTGGCTGCTTTCGTGCCACGCGCTAAAGGTCAGATAATCGGCCCCCACAGAACCCGAGCAATAGCTTTTGGGACCGTGCACCACAAAGCCATCGCCTGCGTTGTGTGCCAGCGTGCGCTTGTCATTCGGATTCAGTGCATTGCCCCAGAACAGGTTCTCCCGCACCGCCGGTTCCAGCCATTGCACGTGCTGTGCCGGGGTACCGTAAAGCAACACGGTGGCAACCTGCAAATGATGGAAGGCAAACACATGGGCCAAGGCACTGTCGACCGCGGCCACCCGCCGCACGACACCGAAAAGCGCCGACCAAGACAGACCATGGCCACCGTAAACGACGGGTGTCGACAGGTGCAACAAGCCGCTGCGGCGAATCGCTTCGCGCTCGGCTGCGGCATGCCCACCGGTGCGATCGCGCGCTATTGCCGTGGCATCAAGCGTTGCCAGGAGCGTGACAAGTTGCACCTCCCAAGCGGGAGCGGATGCATTGGCGTCAGGAATGGTAGTCATTGGGCTGCACACGGTAATGTCAATAGACCGCCATCCTACAAGGGTCGCAAACCCACTGCGGGGTGCCAGACAATGTCCGCTACGCGCACGGCCTTGGGCAATAAACCGAGCTGAAAGAATGCATCGGCAACGGCCTGTTGATCGGCCACTGTAGCCGCCGTGAGCGGCGCTACCGGCGAACGGGGGCGGCGTTGCAAAAACAAACTCACCACACCGGCATCCAGCGTACTGAAATCGGAGATCAGCTTGATTGCCTGCGGGCGGTTGTTTTGCACGAACTGGTCGGCCTGGGTCAGCGCACTGAACAATCCCAACACCACTTCAGGGTAGTGGTCTACAAACGCTTGCGACGCCAGGTAGAACGAATTGTTGTTGGACAAGCCTTCCCCGGTCGCGATGGCCCGGGCATGAACGGTCAATTCAGTGGCCGTGTAATAAGGGTCCCAAATCGCCCAGGCGTCCACATTCTTGCTCTCGAAGGCTGCGCGGGCATCGGACGGCGCCAGGTAGACGGGCGTGAAGTCACTCCACCGCAGTCCCGCCTTGGCCAAAGCCCGAACGGTCAGGAAATGGGCGCTGGAACCTTTTTGCAACGCGACCTTCTTGCCACGCAGGTCCTGCACGCTGTGCAAAGGCGAATCATGGGTGACCAACACCGCCGAGCTGCGCGGCTTGGGTGGCTCCGCCCCGACGTACACCACATCTTTGCCAGCGGCCTGTGCAAACACCGGCGGCGCGTCCCCCGTCAGACCGAAGTCGATGCTGCCAACCGACAAGGCTTCCAGCATCTGCGGACCTGCGGGAAACTCCAGCCACTTGATTTTGGTGTTCGGATAGCGCTGCTCCAGCGCGCCTTGCTGCTTCAAAATAACCAAGTTAACCGCAGACTTCTGATACCCAATGCGGAGTTGATCGGGCGCTTTGCCGACGCTTTGCGCCCAAGCCAGCCCACCGTCCCTGCCCGGGCTTGCCAATACGGCCACAACACCGGCCACGCGCTGCACCCAGGCGCGCCGCGATTGCAGATTGCCCGCGCTCATTGAAACAGGCACTCCACCACCATGAAGTCAGCGACGATCAAGCAAACGGCAATGCCCAAAGCGGCAATGAGGTCAACCCGGCGCATGGCAGTTTCCGCTTCGACGGTGGTGCTGATAGTGTGTGGCATAGGATTTATTTCGCTTTATTCAATGCGGTTCTGCGGTTTCTTTTGCAGAATTCTGACCGTCGTGTACGCCATCGCATAGGAAGAAATTCGCAGTTCCAAATACGCAAAACATGCTGACGCACCACGCCATGCGCCGGCAGACTCCCGATTGCCGCCTTACAATCTGGCCCGTTGGATATTCCAATGCGTTCTCAGGGCGAGGTGCAATTCCTCACCGGCGGTATCTGCAGAAGACGGCCTTGCGGCGGTTGGCAGGAGCCCGCGAGCGCCCGCGGTATTGCGCCGTGGGGTCAGCAGACATGGTGCGATGCCATGGCCGACGGTCACAGTCCGGATGAAAGAGTAACGCAGCAGCATGGTGCACGCGGCCCATTAAGGCCGGGCCGCGCCGTGCTGTCGCGCGCACTGAGGGTAATTGTTTTGCGTCTTTGCTGGCGCGTCCCTGCCGATGGGACGCGCCAGCAAAGCAGAATTTTTATTTTCAAAGAAGGTGTGCCATGTCTGCTTCAGCCGTCGATTCCCACAACAAATCATCGCCATCGTCACCCACGCCATACGCGTTTGCCAGCGTACCCGAATTGGTGGCAGAAATTGCCGCCGGCCGCATGGTGGTGCTGGTCGATGATGAAAACCGCGAAAACGAAGGCGATGTGGTGTTGGCCGCCGAAATGGTGACGCCCGAAGCCATTAACTTCATGGCCCGTTATTGCCGTGGCCTGATTTGCCTGACACTCAGCGCCGAACGCTGCGACGCCCTGCAATTGCCCCCCATGGTGCAGCGCAACGGGACCAAACACGGCACCGCATTCACGGTCTCGATTGAAGCCGCTGAGGGTGTGGACACCGGCATTTCCGCAGCCGACCGCGCGCGCACCATTCGGGTTGCGGTGGACCCCCAGTCCACCCCCGACTCGCTGGTACAACCCGGTCACGTTTTCCCACTGCGGGCGGCGGAAGGCGGCGTATTGATGCGGGCCGGTCATACCGAGGCCGGCTGCGACCTGACCAAGTTGGCAGGCCTGCAATCGGCATCGGTGATTTGCGAAATCATGAACGACGACGGCACCATGGCGCGACTGCCGGATCTGATTGAATTTGCCAAGCGCCACAACATCAAACTCGGCACCATTGCCGACCTGATTCGCTACCGTGGTCAGAGTGAAAAACTGGTTACGCTGCAAGGCGAACGGCCACTGGAAACGGCACACGGTTCATTCCAGCTGCGCACCTACCAAGACCAGTTTGGCGGGGCCCACCTGGCCCTCACCTTGGGCGCCTGGAAAGCCGACGAAGAAGTGCTGGTGCGGGTCCACGAGCCGGTATCGATTCTCGACTGGCTGGACACTGCTTCCCACGCCCATTCCTGGCCATTGCCCGCCGCCATGCAGGAAATTCAGGCCCAGGGCCGTGGCGTGATTTTGTTGTTGAATGCAGCCGAATCGGCCGACGCACTGATTCAGACCGCCACCCTCAAACCCCGCGAACCGCAGCACAAAGAACAGGCCGCCGAAGCCAGCTGGCGCACCTTTGGCGTGGGCGCGCAAATCTTGCTCGACCTGCATGTCACCCAGCTCAAGGTGCTGGGCAACCCCCGGCGCTTCCCCAGCATGGGGGGCTTCGGCCTGCATGCCACTTCATTTGTGGCCTACCAAGCCAAGGCTTGATGGACCTTGAACGGACCAGCGTCAGGCGCTGGCTTTGCGCAAAACCTGGTAAAGCTGGTCTTTCAAGACCAGCTTTTCTTTTTTGAGCTGCTCGATTGCATCGGGCGTAGCCGGCTGAATGTGCGCTTCCATATTTTTGATCTGCTGATCAATTTCATTGTGCTTGTCAAAAAGCCGGGTGAAGTGCTGGTCGGTATTCTTCAGCTTGGTGATCAATTCGCGGTATTCGGGAAACATAAAAACTCCAATGCTTTGACGCTATGCAATGGCGCGGCGCAGCGGCCGGAGTGGCCCTGCGTCCGATCTCGCCGCAGCCATAGTAGCCACAGCCCGCGAAACACACTTTGATTCGGGTCAAGCGAATGTGACAAGCGGCGCCAACCCATCCAACGCAGCACGCAATGCGGCTTGCGCGGCTGGCGTGTGCACCCGCAGGCGGGCCCAACCGGGCAAGCCAAATGAGGTGGCATCGCGCAGCTTGATGCCGTGCGTGCGCACATACGCAAGCAGATCCGGCAGATCGGTCCCGGCCGGCGGCCGTGCACAGAAGAAGTTGGCATGGCTCGGATGGCATTGCCAGCCCCGCCCTTCCAACATGGCAATTTGCAATTGCTTCCATCCCCACAGCGTGGACCGCGATGCCGCACACCACGCTAGCACCTCCGGCGTGGCCCAGGCCTGCAACAAGGCGACACCATGGGCACCCAGCGGCCACGACGGGGTCATGGACTCGAGCTGCTGGACCATCTCCGGCACACCTTCCGGGGCCAACGCGTAGGCCGCACGCACCCCCGTCAATCCCAGCACTTTGTTGGGAGAAAACAATTGCCAGGCACGGGCCGGAAGGGGTGCAGCCAGACCATCCTGCGCATCCGGAGCCACCAGACGCAACGGCGCATAGGCACAGTCACACACCAGCGGCGCGCCTTGTGTATCGGCCGGCCACGGATCGGGGGGGGCGCCCAAGGGGCTGGAAGGATCGCACAACCAGTACAGGCAGGCATTGTCTGGCGTCGGAATGGACTGCAATCCGGCCGCCCGCGCGGCGTCGGCGTAGTCGCCATAGGCATGGCGGGGAACACTGACCCGTGGGTGGCGTGCGGCCAGGCCGTGCTGCACACACCAGGCCGTCATGCGAAAAATAAAAGCACTGGCGCTCTCGGCCAGCACAATCCGTGCGGGCGCCACGCCATGCCATTGCGCCAGCTGCGCGCGCAAAGCGCCATAAGCCGGATCGGGGTAATGCGCTGCGTCCGCCGACTGCACCGCCGCCAGCGCCTGCGGGCACGGGCCACAGGCATTGGCATTGGTAGAAAAGTCAAAAGGCGCCGGGCCTGCGGCATCGCTGCCGCCGTGTACGCGGGACGGTATCACCATAAGGTCACCAGCGTATCGTCACAGCGGCACAGCCAGCACACAAAAGCACTGCGCGGCCGGCCAGTTGCAGTGCGCGTGCCGTGTCATCGGCTTGGGCCAGGCGCCCCTCGGCATGCAAAACATAAACATCCGGTTTGCGCAAGGCGATGTCCAACAACAAGGCCATGGCGGCCATTGGCCAACCGCTGTTAGGCGACACCGTGCGCCGCGCCTCGCGCCGCAGTGCGCGCCACTGCCAGGCCTGCGTGGCACCACGCCGCCCGCCCACCAGCAACAAGGCCAGTGCCGTCAGGCGTGCTGGAATCCAGTTGAGCACGTCATCGGCGCGCGCCGCCCATTTGCCAGCCCAGGCCCAGTTGCGTCCCAGGTAAACGCCGGGGTAACCCCACATGGCATCGGCGGTATTGGCAAAGCGATAGCAGGCAGCCCCTGGCAAGCCGAACACGGCAAACCAGAACAGCGGCGCCAGCACCGAATCGCTGAGGTTTTCGGCCAGGGTTTCGATGGCACTTTCGCGCACGCCACTGGCCGGCAGATTGCGCACATCGCGACTGACCAAAAAGCGCAGGCGCGCACGACCAGCGTCCAGTGAACCGCCATGGCGCGGATCGAGCGCCCGCTCCACCGCCTGAACTTCCCGGCGCAGCATGCGCCAGGCCAGCATCGGCTTTAAAAGCACCCCCAGCAACAGGGCCTGCAGCGGCCACAGCGCAGGCCAGCCCAATACCACCCAAGCACCGAAAGCCGTCAACAGCCGCTCCAAGCCCATTGCCAGCAGGGCCACCGCAACGCAGCCCAGGCACCAGGCCAAAGCGCCGCGCAACGCCGCCGACAGGTCGCGCGCCCCATCCGGCTGCACATTGCGCTGCACCCACTGTCCGGCCCAGCCCAAGTAACGCCCCATCCAGACCACCGGATGCCAGCGCACGGGCGGCTCACCGAAGCTACGGTCCCAGAGCAATGCACACAGCACCGCCAAAGCGCCGATGGTGCCGGCCGCCGCCCCATGTGACATCAGTCTTCGATACCGCGCTGCGCCGGAATGCCGGCCTGAAAAGCATGTTTCACCATGGTCATTTCGGTCACGGTATCGGCCAAGGCAATGATTTCCGGTGGGCAACGGCGCCCCGTCAAGACCACGTGCACATGGGGTGGGCGCTGTTGCAACGTTTCCAGCACCGCCGCCAAGGGCAACCAGCCATAAATCAGCGGATAGGTAATTTCGTCCAGCGTGACCATAAAGTAATCGCCACTCAGAATCGCGGTACGGGCTTTTTCCCAGCCATCCCGGGCGAGCTGCGCCGAGCGCTCAAGGTCCTGGCTTTTCCAGCTGAAGCCATCGCCCAGACCTTCAATCGGCAGGCCGATTTTTTCAAACATGCGGTGCTCACCAAAGCGCGCCGACGGCACTTTCATGAATTGGTAAATCTTTACCGCCTTGTCACGGCCGTGGGCGCGCAAGGCCAGACCGAAGGCGGCCGTGCTTTTGCCCTTGCCGTCGCCGGTATGCACAATCACCAGTCCACGGCGTTCGCCAGTGGCTTTGTCATACGGTTTTTCCGTGGGGGGCGTTTCAATCTGCATGGTGTGTTGGATTGGTTAATGATTGGAAGCTGCGCAGACAGGGGCAAACAATTCGGCGACCGCCGCTGGCGAGGAGGGAAACCAGGCATGAAAGTAGCTGGCATGCACACTGCCGTGGCGCCACACCGCTTCGCCCTGCTCGGCATCGCCACCCGCGGGCCATGGGCCCGGGGGCGCGGTATAGCAGGCCGGGGGCAGTGGCGTTTCAGTGAGCGAGTAATGGAAGGTATGACCGCGCAGTACCCCGCCCGACAAGGCCAGCTGTTGCGGCCCCAGTCGGGCCAGGCGCGATTGCATGCGGACCTGCCCCGGCAAAATGCCCCACTGGGCATGGCACTGGCCGTCGCGGGTTTGCAGGGTGTCAAACAGCACCATCATGCCGCCGCATTCGGCCCACACCGGCTTCTGCGCCGCCACATGCGCGCGCAAGCTGTCCCGGGTGCGGCTGCTGGTCGCCAGCTGGGCGGCATGCAACTCGGGGTAGCCGCCGGGCAGCCATACCGCATCGCAGGGCGGCAGAGCGGCGTCTTGCAAGGGTGAAAAATACACCAGCTTGGCGCCGAGGGCTTGCAGGCAATCGCGATTGGCGGCGTAAATAAAACAAAATGCGGCATCTTCTGCAATCGCGATCGTGGTGCCTTTCAGGGGCTGGCCAGTGGCGTTCGGGGCTGCCGGGGGTGTGGGGGCCAATGCAGGCAGATTCCATCGGGCCCAGTCGGCGGGACACAGCTGGCCCAGCGGGGTCGCTGCCAGCGCATCGGCGGCAGCGTCCAGGCGGGCCATGGCATCGGGCAACTCGTATGCGACGGTCAGGCCCAGGTGGCGCTCAGGCAGACCATAGGCGGGATTCGGCGGCAAGGCACCCAGCCAATGCGCCGGGTCGCGCACACTCGCTTGCAGCATCGCGGCGTGGCGTGCACTCGCAACCCGATTGGCCAGCACCCCGGCCCAGGGCATGTCCGGCTGGTAATGTTGCATGCCAAACGCCAGCGCCCCAAAGGTGCCCGCCATGGCAGAGGCATCGACCACGGCCAATACCGGCAACTGAAAGCGCCGGGCCAAATCGGCTGCGCTGGGTTCGCCATCGAACAGGCCCATGACACCTTCCACCAAAATCAGATCGGCAACCTCGGCAGCGGCGGCCAAACGTGCGCGGCAATCGGGCTCGCCATTCATCCACAGATCGAGGTTGTAAACCGGTGCGCCGCTGGCCAACGCATGCCAGTAGGGGTCCAAAAAGTCAGGCCCGGATTTGAATACGCGCACACGCCGCCCCTGGCGCGCGTGCAAACGTGCCAAGGCGGCAGTGACCGTGGTTTTACCCTGACCCGATGCGGGCGCAGCGATGAGAAGTGCAGGGCATGGCATTACAGGCCGCTCCTGCCGCAAGAATGGGTGTGGTGCATAAATCGTACTGCAGTGACCGCATGGCGGGGACCCGCTCCAACGTGGCGCGCATGTTAGCAGAGCGTGCCGTCCAAGTTGCGTCATGATCGGGGCTTCCGCCTTTTTATGCCTGTAACACCATGACATCGGTACTGATTCGCACCATCGCCACGGCCAGCACACACTATTTCGGCCACGCCACCCTGAACCAACCCGGCAGTTTGAATGCACTCACACTGGACATGGTGCAGCAGCTCGACCCCGCATTGGCGCACTGGGCGGCCGATCCCCAATGCGCCGGCGTGCTTCTGGACGGCGCTGGCGAGAAGGCCTTTTGTGCCGGGGGCGATGTGGTGTCCATGGCACGCGCAATCAAGGCACAACCGAGTGGCACCGTGCCCACCATGTGCAGCGACTTCTTCGAAGCCGAATACCGCATGGACTACCGCATTCACCGATTTCCCAAACCTCTCATGGTCTGGGGCCATGGCATCACCATGGGTGGCGGCATTGGTCTGCTGGCGGGAGCCTCGCACCGGGTGGCCACCGAGCGCACGCGCCTGGCCATGCCGGAAATTGCCATTGGCCTCTATCCCGATGTGGGCGGCAGCTGGTTTTTGTCGCGCATGCCAGGCGGCATTGGTGCCTTTCTGGCCCTCACCGCTGCCGCACTGAATGCCCATGACGCGCGCTTTATCGGACTGGCCGACTTTATCGTTCCCCACGCCCACTACGCCAGCGTGCAGAACGCCATTCACGCCAGCGCGTGGTCTGGCAATTGCCGCAACGATGCCGCCCAGCTCAGCCATTTACTGGCCCTGCATGCCCCCAATCCAACCGCGCATACAGCCCTCGCCCCGTCCCCGCTGCGCGCGCATTTCGACACCATTCAACAGACCATCGGGCATGACCGCCTGTCTGACATTGCCGGGCGCCTGGAGGCACTCGCCCAGCACCCGGACCCCTGGCTGGCAGCCGCCGGAACGGCCTTCCTGAAAGGCGCACCGACCTCGGCCGCGCTGGGTTTGAAGTTGCAGCGCCGGGCCCGCCATATGGCACTTGCCGATGTGTTCCGCATGGAGTACATCGTCTCCGGGCACTGCTGCATGGGAACCGAGTTTGCCGAAGGCGTGCGGGCCTTGCTGATTGACAAAGACCGCACCCCACATTGGCAGCCTGACCGCCTGGAGGCGCTGGACCCGGCGCACATCAATCGGCACTTCGCGCCCTGGTTCGTCGGACCACACCCACTGGCCGATTTAGCCTAAGGCGCGGGAAACCCTCGCCGCCATCTCTACGTCCTGATCATCGCCACGTTCCCGCAGCCCATCGACCGTGCCCAGCCGATCCTCCCGGGCCTCATCCTGGCTGGCTTTGCACTTGGCTTCGATGCGTTCTACGGCAATCTCGATGCCGACCACGCCGCGCACCAAGGCATCGATGTAAGCGGGTGGAGCATCGTCGACCCGCCATGGCGCAGTGCTGGCGGCCTCCTGGGCATCGGTCAGCGCGTGCAGCACGCCCAGAATCCATGCCGGATCCTCGATTGCCCGTGCAACCCCATGCACATGGGCCACCGCATAGTTCCATGTGGGAACCACTTTTCCGTGGGCCTTTTTACCGGGATACCAACGCGGCGTGATATAGGCCTGCGGCCCTTGAAACATCACGACCGAAGGCGTGCCCGGCAACAGTCCGCGCCAGACGCTGTTGGCTCGCGAAACGTGACCCACCAAGACACCCCTGCCCACCGGCCCACGCAGTACGTCCTGATCGCCCTCCTCCGGACGCCATACAAAAGGCACATGGTTCGCACACAGTCCGGCCGATGTCTGCACCACCCAGGCGCCGAGCGGATGGGCGTTTATCAGCGCCAGGGCGTCCGCCGGGTCGGGCATCTGGTGGTGTTTGGAAACATACATAACAGACCTCAATAACAGCGCTTAGATATTCACAAAAAATCGGTATGCCAAAGTGGCGGCGATGCCTACCATGGTCACCGCAATCAAGCCGTCGAGCAGCTTCCATGCCTGCGGCCTGGAAAACCACGGTGCAAGCCAGCGCGCACCATAGCCCAAGCCACCGAACCAGCACGCGCTGGCACTGGCCGCACCCGCCACAAACCACGGGCGCACAGCGGGCGCATGCTGGGCACCAATGCCGCCAACCAGCAATACCGTGTCGAGGTAGACATGCGGATTCAGCAACGTGAATGCGGCAACCTGGGCCAGGGCATCGATGCGCCGCAAACCCGCGCGTGCCGGTGCGGCCTCCAAGGCCTGCGGGTCCGTATCTGAGCAGTGGACACGCAGCCAGGCGCGCCACCCATAAACCAATAAAAAGACGGCCCCCGCCAGCGTCAACGCCTGGGTCAGTGCAGGCCGGCTGCCAATAAGTTGGCCCAGCCCCAGCACACCACTGCCCATCAGCAGGGCGTCCGCCAGTGCACAAAACGCCACCACGCTGCCGACCCATTCACGCCGCAAACCTTGGCGCAACACAAAGGCGTTTTGCGCACCGATGGCAACAATCAAACCCAGGCCCAAACCAAAGCCCTGCGTTAAACCGCGCATTTCGGGCGGCCGCGCAGTGATTGGAAAATCAATTGAAAAGAAATCGGCAAATGCATTCATGGCACCGAGGTTGCCAGCAAATTTGGCATAAGACAAACTATGATTTCTGAACTCTGTTTAGAAAAATTAATTCCATGTTTGACTATGCCTCCCTGGCCGCATTGGCCGCAGTCGTGCAAGAAGGCAGTTTCGAGCGCGCCGCATTGCGCCTGCACGTCACGCCGTCGGCGGTGTCGCAAAGGGTACGCGCTTTGGAAGAACGCATGGGCTGCGCCCTTATCGTGCGGGGCCAACCCTGCTCCCCCACGGCCACCGGACAGCGCCTGTGCCACCACCTGGACCACGTGCGCCTGCTGGAACACGACCTGCAGGACACACTGCCCGGCAATGCACGCGACACAGACCAACGGCTGCGCCTGCCATTGGCAGTCAACGCCGACAGCCTGGCCACCTGGCTGGCACCGGCCCTGGCAACGTTCGCGGCACAAGCCCCGGTGTTGCTGGACATTGCGGTGGACGACCAAGACCATACCCAGGAATGGCTGCGCAGCGGCGCCGTATTGGCCGCAGTCAGTGGCAACCCGGTTGCAGCAGCGGGCTGCAATAGCCAGCGCTTGGGCAGCATGCGCTACCTGGCCGTCGCCAGCCCGGAGTTCGTGGCGCGCTACTTTGGGTCGGGGGTGCGTGCTGCCCAATTGGCCCGTGCGCCCAGCCTGGTGTTCAATAGCAAAGACGCCTTGCAAGCGCGCTGGGTACGGCGCCTGGTCCGCCGCCCGGTTGACATGCCTCAGCACCGCGTTCCTTCACCCGAAGCCTTTGTAATTGCCGCCTGTCTGGGCATGGGCTGGGGCCTCCAGCCGGTGGCGCTGATCGCTGCGCATTTGCGCGATGGGCGGCTGGTGGAACTGGTGCCAGGCACTGCATTGGACGTGCCGCTGTACTGGCAGCAAGCGCGCGTCGCCTCCAAAATATTGCAGGAGCTGACGGCCCACATCCTGGCGACAGCGGACCGCACGCTACTGCATGCGGGGTCAGCAGCGTCCCCTGTAACCCTTTAGGCCACCGGCGATAAATTTGGCATTCCTGTAGCCCATCGATCGCAAGGTATCCGCAGAAAGTGCTCCACGGTTGTTGGCGTTGCAGTAGCAAAGGATAGTGGTGCCCAGATCTGGAATAAGACCTTCGATGTTCATTTCCAGCTTTCCACGACTTAAATGCAGCGAGCCGGCAATGTGATCGACGTCGTGCTCGTCTTTGTCGCGGATATCGAGCGCAATAGCGCCTTGCTTCATCAATTCATCTACGGATTCAGACGCAACCCCTTCAACACGCGCACGCGCAGCATCCGCTAGATTTTGGAATTTTTCGGTGTATGCCATTTGTAGTCTAAAGAAAAAATGTATGCGAACTTAAAACGCGGGGTCAGTACTGAAGCGCTGTGCTCTTACCCCAAAAAACCCGGTAGGCAAATACGGTGTATCCCGTTATCACTGGCAAAACGACTACAACGCCGTAGAAAATAGTAGCTAAAGCCTCCGTGGAGCTCGCGGCATTCCATATGTTTAATTTGTCAACTACCAACCACGGAAACAAGCTGTAAGCTAGCCCGTAAAATGCAAGCAGAAAAATACCAACCGTGCTAGCGAACGGGACTGCAATGCCATATTGATTGTTGAGTGCCAACCTAATTGGTATTCGCTTGAGGCTGCGTGCAGTAACGACAAACAGCGCAATGGTCATTGCGGGGATAGGCAGCAGCATCACCACATTCGGAAAGCTAAACCATTTGTCGAAAATTCTTTGACTGACCATCGGTGTCGTAATCGATATCGCGATGACTCCGGCCGCCGTTAGCCACAAACTTCTTTGTGCCCACCGCACTGCTTTTAGTTGCAGAGCACCTTCACTTTTCATAATCAGCCACCCTGCGCCGAGCAAACAGTAGGCGGCAACTTGGCAAAGGCCAATTAGCGCGCTAAAAAGGTTGCTATAGAAGCTATTGGCGAACCCTGTAATGAGACTGCCAAGCATGAATCCTTGCGACCAAGACGCCAACAGTGAACCAAAGTAAAAAGCCCGATCCCATAGTGGTTTATGTTGCGCCTTGGCTTTCACGCGAAAATCGAAAGCAACGCCCCGAAGCGTTAATGAAATTAACATCAATGCCACTGGCAGGTACAGTGCGCCAAGTATGACGCCATGGGCAGCTGGGAATGCAACCAGCAAAACGCCGACGCCCAGAACCAGCCATGTTTCATTTGCATCCCAAAACGGTCCGATGCTTGAAATCATGGCATCTTTTTCCGCATCACCCTGTGCTCCGCGCAACAAGATCCCAACGCCGAGGTCGTATCCGTCGAGAATGACGTACGCGAGCATTGCAATCCCCATGATCAATGCAAACGCTGCGGGTAACCACCCCGATGGTTGGCTGAGACTTGGCATGACCATGGATGTAGTTGTTTCAAACATTTGCGTTCCGCAGGCTTAAATTGTCAGGTTGATTTGTATGGACACCCCTGGCAACTGGAATCTCCATTTCCGTTTTCGTCGCCTTGCGCGCGAGGTAGAAGACCACGCTCACATACGAGGACAACAACATGACGTACATGCTGAGATACATTGCGAGTGTGAGTGCAATGTTGGCCGGTGCGACTTTCGAAGCGGCTTGGGCAGCCGTTAAAATGCCTTGCACCAACCAAGGCTGACGCCCTACTTCCGTTGTGTACCAACCGGCCACCAATGCCACCCACCCTGCGAAGGTCATGTAAACCAGAATCCTGGCCATCCAAGGTGCAAGTATGTTTTTGCGAATTTGATAGACGCCCACCCAACTTACGGCAAGCATCAATAAACCGACACCCACCATCACCCGAAACGCCCAGAATACTGGCGCTACAGGTGGATGAATCTCGCCGAATTCCTTGATACCTTTGACTTCGCCATCCAACGAATGCGTGAGGTACAAGGAGGCCAAGTTAGGGATAGCAACCTCGAGTCGGTTGGTTTGCGTTTCTTTGTCAGGTAATGCGAACAACACAGCCGGTACACCTGACTGTGTATCCCATATTGCTTCCATGGCCGCGATCTTTGCCGGTTGAAAGTGAAGTGTGTTGAGGCCATGCTGATCACCCACGGCAATTTGGATAGGAATCAGTGCGGCAGCAAGGTAGAGCCCGGTGTGCAAAGTCGCTTGTACAGATTTGCTCTTATCCCCCTTGAGCCAACGATATGCCGAGAGTCCTGCCAGTAAAAACGAGACCGTCAGCCCCGAAGCAATAAGCATGTGGGTAAAACGATAGGGAAATGATGGATTGAAAATAACTGCAACCCAATCAGTTACATGGGCTTTTCCGTCAATCATTTGAAAGCCTGCAGGGGTGTGCATCCATGAGTTAAGCGCCAGAATCCAAAACGCTGACATTGTTGTACCGATCGCTACAAGGAAGGTGGCAACCGTGTGCACTCGCTCGCTCACACGGCCTCGACCAAACAGCATGATTCCCAGCATCGTCGCTTCCAGGAAAAATGCGGTTAGAACCTCATATGCTAGAAGCGGGCCAGCAACGTCACCGACGGTATTCATAAACCCTGGCCAATTCGTTCCGAATTGGAAGCTCATGGTGATGCCACTCACTACACCCAGTGCAAAAGTGAGTGCAAAGACCTTGACCCAAAATTGGTAAGCATCCAGCCAATGTGTTGCAGACGTGGCATTAAATCGCGTTTTAAAAAACAGCAACACCCAACCCATGCCGATACTTATCGAGGGAAAGAGTATGTGAAAAGTCATATTGGCAGCAAACTGCACGCGGGCCAATACGACTGGGTCTAGGGCTTGCATGGATTTCTCCTAAGCGGGTTGAATGAATGCCTGTCGTATTGAACACGATAGCTTCGTTTCACTTTGTGCATTCACGCGCTACGTTTTCAATGTATCGTTTTGCACTCAATGCGGTGGTTGTAGGGGAATTGGAGCGCTTTCGCCATTTCCCCGCTTAGCTGCCTGTTTTACAAGTGCCAATGCGAAGCATTGCGTAGAGGGGGCACCGGCTGACGAGACCCGTTGCCAACGGTATAACGCCAAGCCATGTCCACGGGACCATGATTTGGGCAATCGCCAGGGCAACTAACGCTGCGCCGATAACAATGCGGATTACGCGGTCCAGAGATCCGATATTTATTTTCATGGGTTTCCTGTTAAAGATTTTTATGTCGCGTTGATCAACGTTCGAACGCATCCCAGGCGGCAATCGCTTCCGATGCATACATCAATGCCGGGCCACCGCCCATATAGACACATACGCTCAACATTTCTTCAAACTCTGCACGCGTGCACTCCAGTCGGCGAAGTGCTTTGACATGAAAGCCAATGCAACCCGAACAATGCTGCGTAATACCAATGGCCAGCGCCATGAGCTCTTTTGTTTTTTCGCTAAGCGCACCACCGGCCATCGCAGCCTTGGCCAACTGCCCAAAACCTTGCATTGCTTCGGTCTGTGCTTTGCGCAGGCTGGCCATGGATTGGCCAATGTCTTGAATCAACGTGGGGTGATTAAATGAAGTCATTTTTACAACCTTTCTCACAACGCATTGAGCGGAATTTTGATGAAGGAGACGCCGTTGGCTTCTTTGGGAGGAAGATCACCCGCGCGAATGTTGATTTGAACTGCCGGCAAAATTAAAACTGGCATTTCTAAAGTGGCATCGCGCTGCGTTCGCATGGCCACAAAAGCATCTTCTGTGATCCCGTCATGCACATGAATATTCTTCTCACGCTGTTCCGCTACCGTTGTCTCAAACTTGACAGGTCGTCCTGCGGGTGGATAGTCGTGGCACATGAAAAGCCGCGTTTCTGCCGGCAGGCTCAACAATTTCCGAATAGACGCATACAGCACGCGCGCGTCCCCACCGGGAAAATCGCACCGGGCGGTGCCGACATCGGGCATGAATAAAGTGTCTCCAACAAATACGGCGTCGCCAAACTGGTATGCCATGCAAGCCGGCGTGTGGCCTGGCACATAGATGGCGTGACCCACCAGACTACCCACCTGAATCGATTCGCCGTCCTGCAACAAGTGATCGAACTGAGAACCGTCTCGCTTGAACTCCGGCTCTAAATTAAAGATGCCTTTGAAGACGCTTTGGACCCGCGTGATGTGGTTGCCGATCGCTGTTTTACCGCCCAATTGTGATTTCAGGTAGGGCGCGGCGGTCAAATGATCGGCGTGGGCATGGGTTTCAAGAATCCACTCGACCCGCAGGTCGTTGCTGCGAACGTAGTCAATGACCTTGTCAGCCGAGCTATGTTTTGTTCGCCCGGATTTCGGGTCGTAGTCCAAAACCGAGTCAATCACCGCGCAGGCGCTGCCGGGCCCCTGATGCACCACATACGTCACCGTCCAGGTGGCGGGGTCAAAAATTCCGTGAACAACTGCTTGGCTCATGCTTTCTCCTTTGTTTGCTGGGAAATAATTTATCTACTTATAGTTTATTGACAGATATTTTATTCGTCAATATAATTTTTCCATTGCAATTGAAAGAAAGCACATGAACACCACCGAACTCCAACTAAGTGCAATGCAAAGTGGCGCGGCTGCGGCGTGTCGCCTCATGAAAGTGCTGGCCAATCCGGATCGACTCTTAATCCTGTGCCAACTGAGCCAGGGCGAGAAGCGCGTTGGCGAGCTAGAGGAGATTTTGAAAATCGTTCAGCCGACGCTTTCCCAACAACTGACGGTTTTGCGTGAGGAGGAACTGGTTGAAACGCGGCGCGAGGGCAAGTCAATCTATTACAGGCTAAGCAGCCCTCAAGCACTTGCGGTGATGCAGGTGCTTTACCAAAACTTTTGCGGTGCCGCCAATAACGATTGAGAGGAAACAACATGACGATAGATTGGACCCATTTCACCCCTGGGTTGTCCCTCGCCGGCGGACTGTTGCTGGGCGTTGCAGCGGCACTGTTCATCCTGCTGAATGGCCGGATCTTGGGTATCAGCGGCATTGTGGGTGGCTTGCTGGCCCCCCAACGTGGCGACATCGCGTGGCGTGCTGCGTTCCTACTCGGACTGGCAATCGCGCCGCTGGTGTTCATCGCTGTCATGCCCGCCAATCTGGTCCACCCTCCAAAAATTGACGCGACGACGCTCGAGGTGGTTGTTGCAGGGTTGCTCGTGGGCATCGGAACACGCTATGGCGCCGGTTGCACCAGTGGGCACGGTGTCTGCGGCTTGTCCAGGCTCTCGCCCCGTTCAATGGTTGCGACGGCTGCGTTTATGGCAGCCGGATTCGTCACCGTTTATCTCGTTCGCCATTTCTTCTAAAGGGACGTTATGCATCGTATCAACCGCATTTTTGAATTTCTCGTCGGCTTGATTTTTGGGCTCGGCTTGATTCTTTCGGGTATGACAGATCCGTCCAAAGTGATTGGTTTTTTGGATTTGTCAGGTGCATGGGACCCTTCCCTGGCATTTGTTATGGGCGGCGCTGTTTTGGTTGGTGTATTTGCATTTGCAATTGCCAAAAAACGCACCAGTACATTTTTGGGTGGGGCTTTGCGTTTGCCCACAACAAGCCAGATTGACCGTCGCCTGCTGGTGGGTGCTTTGCTATTCGGCGCTGGCTGGGGTCTCGCCGGATTTTGCCCCGGCCCCGCACTCGTCTCAATGTCAGCCGGCCAACCCAAAGCCCTGCTGTTTGTCGCGGCCATGGTAACCGGCATGGCTATTTTTGAAACGGCGGAGCGAATCGCCCGGCGAACCAAAGCAACTACCCATCCAGCCTAATAACAACCTGAAGGAGACGAAGCATGGAAATCAAAAAACTCACCGAGGCACTGTCCGTTTCACCACAAATTGCGGCATCGGATGTAGCGCAGTTGCTTGCCAACGGATTCAAATCCATTATTTGCAACAGGCCTGATGGCGAAGGTGCAGACCAGCCAAGCTTTAGCGAAATAGCCGTAGCAGCGCAGCAGGCGGGGCTTAATGTGCATTACTTGCCAGCTGAATCGGGGAAGGTGACCGATGCGCAAGGTGTTGCGTTTGGGCATTTGATGGAAACATTGCCCAAACCCGTCTTGGCCTACTGCCGTACCGGCATGCGATCAACGTCGATGTGGGCCTTGTCGGTCGCGAGCAGTCGCTCTTCTGCGGACATTTTAGAGGCAGCAGGAAAGGCGGGGTATGACCTCAAGGGGCTGGTGCGACGCATCCTCAATGGCGGCAAAACGCCGGTAGAAATTGCTGACGCAAGCCACGACGTGGTGATTATCGGTGGTGGTGCCGCTGGAATCGCGGTGGCGTCTAGCTTGCTGGCCCGCCAGGCCAACTTGGATATAGCCATTATCGACCCGGCGGACATTCATTACTACCAACCTGGTTGGACATTGGTAGGCGGCGGCGTATTCAATGCAGCATCTACTGCAAGAACCATGGCTTCCGTGCTGCCCAAGGGCGTTCACTGGATCAAGTCAGCGGTAGCTGCATTCGAGCCAGACCGTAACGCTGTAATTTTGGACGGTTGTCGTGTTGTGCGCTACCAGCAATTGGTAGTGTGCCCAGGGTTGAAGTTGGATTGGAACGGCATCGAAGGCCTCGCAGAAACATTGGGACGCAACGGAGTGACCTCCAATTACCGATACGACCTTGCACCGTACACATGGGATTTGGTCAGAAATATGCGCGGCGGTAAAGCGATCTTTACGCAACCCCCCATGCCTATTAAATGCGCGGGAGCACCTCAAAAAGCAATGTATCTCTCCGCAGATCATTGGAAACGCCAGGGTGTTTTATCTAACGTAGACATCCAATTTTGTAATGCAGGTGCAGTGCTTTTCGGCGTCGCTGACTATGTGCCCGCGCTAATGGAATACGTCAAGGCATACGGTATCAACCTGAATTTCGGTCAGACACTTATCGCAGTCGATGGTGCGGCCAAACAAGCTCGCTTTAGTGTGAACAGGCCAGACGGGGCCAAAGAAATCATCAGTCGAGCGTTCGACATGATGCATGTTGTACCACCCCAAAAAGCACCCGACTTCATTCGCGTCAGCCCCTTGGCCGACACTGCGGGTTGGGTTGACGTAGATCCTGCGACGTTACAGCACAAATTACATAAGAACATCTTCGCGCTTGGCGATGTGAGCAACACCACAAATGCAAAAACGGCAGCCGCTGCGCGCAAACAGGCGCCGGTCGTTGCCCACAATATTCTCGCTGAGCGCGGTGCATCCCAAAGCCAGGCTAAATACGACGGATACGGCTCATGCCCACTGACGGTTGAACGTGGGAAAATCGTTCTCGCTGAATTTACGTACGGTGGCAAAGTAGCGCCAAGCTTCCCTTCGTGGTTTATCGACGGCACGAAACCCTCTGCCTTGGCTTGGTACTTGAAGGAGAGAATTTTGCCCCCGCTCTATTGGGACGGCATGCTGAAGGGCCGCGAATGGATGGCGCAACCGGAAATGGTGGGCTAAATGATTCTGAGCGCATTTCTGGGTGCTTTGGTCGGCGCCATTCTTGGACTTACTGGAGCAGGCGGCGGCATTCTTGCGGTACCTGCACTGACCGTTGGAATGCATCTAACGATGCAACAGGCCGCGCCAGTTGCGTTGATTGCCGTGGCACTCGGGGCTGCAGTGGGTGCCTTTGAAGGCTTGCGAAATGGACTGGTACGCTACAAAGCAGCCGCACTGATTGCCATCAGCGGCTTCCCGCTGGTTTATTTAGGCCAGTTACTGGCGCATCAACTCTCTCAGGGCATATTGCAAGCCTGCTTTGCAGCGCTTATGTGGCTGATCGCATACCGTCTGTACAAACAGGTGGGAAAGCAGGTGACGGGGAAGTCTGTGGCGCCAGAATCGGTCGCAAAAATAAATCCAGACTCGGGTAAATTCATTTGGACTTTGCCGACCGCAGCAATACTCGCTTCAATTGGCGGACTTACCGGTTTTATGACAGGCCTTTTAGGCGTTGGCGGTGGTTTCGTAATTGTTCCGATGTTGCGCAAATTCACGCCTGTATCTATGCAAGGGATCGTAGCTACATCGTTGATGGTTATCGCACTGGTGGGCACCAGTGGTGTAGCCAGTGCCCTACTGCAAAACACGTCCATTCCCTGGAATGCGGCGCTCGTGTTCAGTTCGACCACCGTTGTCGGGATGATTATTGGTCGACACCTGATTAAGAAAATATCCGCCAGCAACGTTCAGATTGGCTTTTCATTCGTGCTCACCGTTGTTGCCACGGGACTCATGTGGGCAGCGGTTAGAACACTCGCGGCATAGATAGCAGTGGAACGGACCAATCCATGCTGATTGGCTATTGTCTGAACTATGGCCAATTCAAGCCCACTTCCGATGCGCTCTGCATTGGCTATTTGATAATACCTGTCCAATACGCGAACTCTCTCCGCTACGGGCAAGCATGACCCGTCGTCTAGTTGGTAAGCGCCCATTTCTACCGCCTCCCGACGCCACCGCTGGATCCGATGTTCCGGACGTGAATTGGCTCTGACCAGCTCGGTTTAAGCCCAATTTCAACAGATGGGCCGCACCTAAAAGCAGACATTCAATCTCAGCTATGGGCTGGAAGCGGGTGTAGAGATTTGCGGTCTGCCTGCTCCATAGCTGACATAGCGATCAGCATACGAGTGTCGGCAATGCTGCGCAAATTTCGGTGACTGCGGCGCCCGGAGTCGACCAGAGGGAGTCATTCCGTGGTAGTCGAGAGTGGCCCTAAGCCCAAAATCATTGGCACCAAAAACCACGCGTCGCTTGATATGATCTCGTATAAATATGAATGCGCTTAGTTTCCGCCTGCTGTTTGTATGGCTCATCGCCATTGCATTGCCATTGCAGGGTGTGGCTGCCGCATTCACATCGGGTTGCCACTCAAGCCTAAGCTCGACAGCGGCGATAACGGCAGTTCATCACGATCACGGCGATTCAAGCATGGGCGACATGGAACCCCACCACGCAAGCCACCATGAAACCCATAGTTCGGGCGGAAACAGTGTTCTGGACCAAAGCCACTCGCATGGAAGTTCTTGCGGTGCGTGCTGTGCAGGCGCGCTGCCCATGGCCGATACGCTTCTCCTCCTGGAAAAATCGATATCCATAGCGTTGTTTGATCATCGCTCAACTCTCCATTCCTCGCCCACCATCGCCGGGCTCGAACGCCCCCCTCGCCCCCTCCGCGCCTGACAAGGTCTGGATGCCATACGCGCTGAACAAGCGCCGCAAACATCCGCCTTGATCATCAGTAAATCAAACAAGCGCGGACGCGCACGTCAGCGCATGACTTCGATGGACGCGAGGAAATCATGTTTTTCAATATTTCGGATCACAGGACGGGATGCATTGCAGCGGGCGCACTGGTTACCACACTGCTTGGGACGGGCGCCGTTGGAGCCCAGACCGCATCGGCCGCCGGAACGGGCGTTCTACCGTCCGACCCAAAAGACCCGCCCAAAGTCGCCTATCAGTCGGCGTTAGGCGGCTATCAACGCTATGCGAATCAGCCAGTTGCCCCCTGGGTAGCGACCAACGCACGCGTTGCGCAGGCCGGTGGTTGGCGCGCTTACGCAAAGCAGGCTCAGGAACCCGATGTGCCCACAGACGCGCAGCCAAAGGAGAAGCCATGAGGCGTACACACTGGAAACGCTACCGTTTGAAGTGCACTGCGCTGGCCTGTGTAATGGCGCTTAGTGCATGTTCGAGCGTTAATTTTGAGGATTCAGTGGCTCGGACCAATAAGGATCTCGCCACCTTCACGCAAGGTCATTTGGAACTAGCCGCGTCCGACGAGCAACGCGCCGCGCGCCTTGGCGCAGCGAACGATCTGTTATCCAAACCACTCGGCCAGGCCGGCGCCACGCAGCTTGCCCTGGTCAACAGTCCTTCTCTTCAAGTGCTTCTGTCTCAGAACTGGGCTGAAGCTGCCGGCGCAGCTCAATATGGTCGCATCTCCAACCCCACTTTATCGTTTGAGCGTTCCACGTTGCTCGACGAAGTGGAACTCAACCGGCGTTTGTCTTTCGGGTTGCTTGATTTGCTGACCCTGCCGCTGAGATACCAAAGTTCTCAGCGCGCGATCGCCAAGGCTCAATCTCAATTGGCCAGCGATGTGGTGGACCACATCACGCTTGTCCGCCAAGCTTGGGTGCAAGCGGTCGCGGCCCAGCAAGCGCTGGAGTTGGCGCGCCAGCAGAGCGACTTGGCGCAAGCCAGCGCCGAGATGGCCAAGCGCATGCAAGCGGCAGGCAATTTCAGCAAGCTCGACCGTTTGCGCCATCAGGCCTTGTATGCTGACGCGGCGTCCCAATTGGCGATGGCCAGCAACGAGGCCAATGCAAGCCGCGAAGCGTTGGTCCGTGCCTTGGGATTGACCCAAGAGCAAGCCGCGCGCCTTGTTTTGCCGAAGCGCTTGCCAGATCTCCCCAAGTCGCCACGAGAGGCAAATGATGTATCGGCCAATGCAGTCACGAATCGGCTGGATGTGGGGCTCGCTCAAGCCAACTGGGAAGCGGTGGGTAAATCACGCTCCGCAGAATGGATGTCGACATTCACGGATGCTGAAGTTGCAGTGCGACGCGATACCGTCAGCAACAGCGCAGACGGCAGCAACAACTCGCGCCAGGGTTATGAGATTGCCATCAAGCTGCCGCTATTTGACTGGGGTGGCATGCGTCGCGAGGCCCTGGACGCGCAAACCCTGGCGGCTGGCAATCGCCTTGAGGCGACTTTGAGAAACGCGTCTTCCAACCTTCGAGAAAGCTACGTTGCGTATCGCACTGCTTACGACCTGGCGATGCACTTTCGAACCGAAGTGCTGCCGCTTCGCAAAGCGATCTCCGAAGAAACTGTGCTTCGCTACAACGGCATGTTCGTTGGCGTATTCGACCTCCTGGCGGATGCGCGCGAACAGGTCGCCACGGTCGCAGCAGCCATCAATGCCGAGAAGCAATTTTGGCTTGCCGACGCAGCACTTCAATCGACGGTGATTGGCCGTCCCATCAACACAGGATCGCAGCCATGACATCGAGACGCGAGTTTTTCAAATCAGCAAGCATCGTCGGCGGCGCGGTAGCGGCCGCGTCGGTGGGTCGCGCCGCGCTGGCGGGTTTGCCCGAGCCGGTAATTCAGACCAAGGCCGATACGATGGCGCCCCTGGTGCCGCCCAATGGGCGCCCCTACAACCCTGTGGTGACGCTCAACGGTTGGACGCTGCCTTGGCGCATGAACGGCGGCGTCAAAGAGTTCCATCTGGTTGCCGAACCGGTAGTGCGCGAGATGGCACCGGGCATGAAAGCCCATTTATGGGGCTACAACGGGCAGTCTCCGGGTCCGACGATTGAGGTCGTCGAAGGAGACCGGGTGCGCATTTTCGTCACTAACAAACTGCCCGAACACACCAGCGTGCATTGGCATGGACAGCGCCTGCCCAACGGAATGGACGGCGTGTCTGGCCTCACGCAGAAGTCCATTCTGCCTGGCAAGACCTTTGTCTATGAGTTCGAAGCGCGCAGGCCCGGGACCTTCATGTACCACCCCCACGCCGATGAAATGACGCAAATGGCCATGGGCATGATGGGCATGTGGGTGACCCACCCCAAAGACAAACACCCGCTCATCGAAACGGTTGATCGCGACTTTTGCTTTCTGCTCAACACCTACGACATCGACCCTGGGACCTACACGCCCAAGATCATGACCATGCTTGAGTTCAACTTGTGGAGCTGGAACAGCCGGATTTTTCCCGGCATCGACTCGCTGAATGTGCGCAAGGGCGACAAGGTGCGCATTCGGGTGGGCAACCTGACGATGACCAACCACCCGATCCATCTGCATGGCCACGAGTTCACCGTGACCGGAACCGATGGCGGCCCGACGCCCAGAACCGCGCGCTGGCCGGAGGTCACCACCGACGTGGCGGTGGGGCAAATGAGGCAGGTGGAGTTTGTTGCCGACGAGGAAGGCGACTGGGCCTTCCACTGCCACAAGAGCCACCACACCATGAATGCGATGGGCCATACGGTGCCCACCATGATCGGCGTGGACCATACCGACATCGTCAAGAAAATCACGAAACTGGTGCCCGACTACATGGTAATGGGAGAGCGCGGCATGGCCGACATGGCGGAGATGGAGATGCCGCTGCCAGATAACACGGTGGCCATGATGACCGGCGAAGGTCCGTTTGGCGGCGTCGAGATGGGTGGCATGTTCAGCGTGCTCAAGGTGCGCAAAGATCAAAAGCCTGGCGACTACTCCAACCCGGGCTGGTATGCCCACCCCAAGGGCAGCGTGGCCTATGAATACCAGGGCGCGCTGGCCGAGCCGACACGGACTCTCTCCGAGGGGGGAACCTCCATGCCGCGCTCTGAAAAGAATGCTCCCTCAATGGAAGTCCAAGTTCGCAAGCCCATGGGAAAGATGGACCACTCCAATCATTAGTTTTCTAAAC
>Ga0228698_1000043_pt1 | contig 124862 bp, 107 predicted proteins | sample McNCre117_Aug_MG_FD_178015 | JGI IMG/M metagenome (GOLD analysis project Ga0228698, IMG submission 178015) | Freshwater microbial communities from McNutts Creek, Athens, Georgia, United States - 1-17_Aug_MG | ecosystem: Environmental > Aquatic > Freshwater > Creek | place: USA: Georgia... | reverse complement strand
AGGGCCGTATTTCCCGGCACATTCGATCCCGTTACACACGGGCACCAAGACTTGATACGGCGCACTGCCAGTATGTTTCCCACAGTGATTGTGGCGGTGGCGGTGGCGCACCATAAAAAAACGCTGTTTACATTGGACGAGCGATTGGATCTGGCGCGCTCGGTATTGGCCCCGCTGGACAATGTCGAGGTGTTGCCGTTTGATGGCTTGGTACGTGACTTTGCACTGGCCCATCACGCGAACGTGCTGGTGCGTGGCGTTCGCTCTGTGACAGACTTCGATTTTGAGGCCCAATTGGCTGGCATGAACCGTGCCCTGGCCGCGCAACTCGACACCGTCTTTTTAACTCCCGACGCCCGTTTCCAATTCATCAGCAGCACCTTGGTGCGTGAAATTTCGACCTTGCAAGGCGACGTTGCGCCGTTTGTTGCACCTGAAGTGCTGGCCGCGCTGCGCGCCAAACACCCGGCCCGGAATGTCTAAAGTTTGAGAAAATACCATGTCGCTTACCATCACCGATGAATGCATTAACTGCGACGTCTGCGAGCCCGAATGCCCGAATCAGGCCATTTTTCTAGGGCCGGAGATTTATCAAATCGATCCCGCCCGATGCACCGAATGCGTAGGCCATTTTGATGAACCCCAGTGCGTCCAGGTATGTCCGGTTGCCTGCATCCCTGTCGATCCACGCAATGTCGAAGACCAACCCAGTCTTTGGGCCAAATTCCATCGCTTGCAGGCCAAGCCCGGTCAATCGGCCGCGTGAGAGGGGTCTGGTCCGGTAACGGGCGCGGCTTGGTGCGCCGTTGTGGTGGGGCGTGGTGGCTTCGGGCGCGGCGGCTTGCTGGTGTGAATCAAGGCCGTGGCTTTGTCCATTTCTCCAGTCAGCAGCAAAGGCAGTGCTTTAACGCTGCGATCTATGGCCTGGTCAATCGCGATGCGATGGTCCAACATGGGCTTTTTGAGTACCCAGCTCACCACCTCAGACTTCACTCCCGGGTGACCGACGCCAAGGCGCAGACGCCAATAACGATCGGTTCCCAATTGTGCATGGATGTCACGCAGACCGTTGTGTCCGGCATGGCTACCGCCCAGGCGCACTTTGGCCTCCCCCGGTGGAATGTCCATCTCGTCGTGTACAACCAGAATTTCTTCGCTGGCAATTTTGAAAAATCGCGCCAGTGCCGCTACCGATTTACCCGATAAATTCATAAAGGTTTGTGGCTCGAGCAGCCATACCGTCTGGCCATTGACACTGCCACGTGCAAGCAAACCGTGATAGGAACGGTCTGCTTGCAGATTCAGTTTGAGGTGCTTAGCGAAGGCATCGACACACCAGAACCCGGCGTTATGGCGGGTTTCTTGGTACTCGGGACCTGGATTGCCCAGGCCAACAAACAGTTTGATCATTGCACCATTTTAGGCGCGGCAGGGTAGGTGCAAGAATCAGGGAATGGCCCGTTACTTGGCTGCAGCCTCACACTTTTTCATGAACGAGTTTTTGGCAGCGCCGGCCAATGGCTTGCCGTTTTTGTCGATGGCTTTGTCGGCGCAGCTGGGTGCCGGCGCAGCATCTTTTTCACATTTTTTGATCGATGCTGCTTTTGCAGCGCCAGCCAATGGTTTTCCATCTTTGCTGAGGGCTTTGGCTTCGCAATCGCTTGCCGCATTGGCGGCTTGAGAAAATACCAAACCTGCGGTCAACAGTGTGCCCAGAGCGATAGAGATCAATTTAGACATGAAAAACTCCTGGTGGATGTGGAAATTCCGCGACAGCATATCACTGAAAAATTTAAGGTAGCTGTGTGCCAGGACAAAAAAAAGCCACCTCGGTATACCGAAGTGGCCGTTTTCAAAGAAATCCGGGTGGATTACTTCTTGCCCTTGCCCTTAGCGGGTGCAGCAGCCGCGGCAGCGGGTGCCACTTCAGCGACAGGAGCGATAACCACTACGGAAACCACTACCGGGTTTTTGTTGCCACCATGGGCCACAGCGCTCACGCCCTTAGGCAGAACGATGTCGTTCAGGTGCAGGGACACGCCCTTCTTCAGGTTGCTCAGGTCGACCGCCACGAATTCGGGCAGGTCGGTAGGCAGGCACAGCACTTCGATTTCATTCAAAATGTGATTCACCAAGCAACCGTCGGCCTTCACTGCGGGAGAGTTTTCTTCTCCGCTGAAGTGCAATGGCACCTTCATGTGCAATTTGGTGGTGGCGTCAACACGTTGGAAGTCAATGTGTTGAATCAGTTGCTTGAACGGGTGCATTTGCACGTCGCGCAACAAAACCTTGTGTTCGGTGCCGTTCAGTTCCATGTCCAGCACGGAGGCGTGGAAGGCTTCTTTTTTGATGGCATGCCACAGTGCGTTGTGGTCAATTTCGATCAATGCGGGTTCGGCAGAACCACCGTAGACGATACCGGGCGTGCGACCGGTGTTACGCAGACGGCGGCTCGCACCCGTACCTTGCTTTGCGCGCTCAAAAGCGACGAATTTCATAACAAACTCCTGATGGAATCCACCGCGACCAGTGTGATTCCGATTGATAAAGGCGCCTTGGAAGGCGCCGGTGTATTGCTTCCGTCCAGGATGACCTTAAAACAGGTTTTCCTGATCAGAGAACAAACTCATGACCGATTCACCATTGGCGATGCGTTGGATCGTTTCAGCGATCAACGGCGCCACAGTGACTTGGCGAATGGTTTTGCAGTTGGCAGCAGCCGCACTGAGCGGGATGGTGTTGGTAACCACCACTTCATCGAGAGCGCCACCATTTGCAATGCGCTCAATTGCAGGGCCCGAGAAGATCGGATGCGTGCAATAAGCGTAAACTTTTTTGGCACCGCGTGCCTTTAATACTTCGGCGGCTTTAACCAGCGTGCCAGCCGTGTCAATCATGTCGTCCATGATGACGCAGTTGCGACCTTCGATTTCACCAATCACGTGCATAACTTCACTGACGTTGGCTTTGGGCCGGCGTTTGTCAATGATGGCCAAGTCACAACCCAGTTGTTTGGCCAAAGCACGTGCGCGAACGACGCCGCCGACATCGGGCGAAACAACAATCAGGTCTTCGTATTTCTTCTGGCGCAGGTCACCCAGCAAGACCGGAGACGCATAAATGTTGTCAACCGGAATGTCGAAGAAACCTTGAATTTGATCGGCGTGCAAGTCCATTGTCAGCACGCGGGCAACGCCCACGGCTTGCAGCATGTTGGCAACAACTTTGGCGGTAATCGGTACACGGGTAGAACGCGGACGGCGATCCTGGCGCGCGTAGCCAAAGTAGGGGATAACGGCACTGATACGCTCGGCCGACGCACGTTTCAGTGCATCCACCATGATCAGCAGTTCCATCAGGTTTTCATTGGTTGGTGCGCAGGTACTTTGCACCACAAAAACATCACGGGCACGCACGTTTTGGTTAATTTCGACGGTGACTTCACCATCAGAAAAGCGACCAACGGTTGCCGCACCGAGAGAAATGCCAAGATGACGGGCAATGTCCGCAGCCATACCAGGATTGGCATTGCCGGTGAAGACCATGAAATCGGGGGGAGTAGCAGCGTGCATTCGGATTCCAGCGAAAGATGGGTTTATGTTGTCACTGTATGCTTACCGTTGCCAAGACCACGCTGACAACCGATTTGGCAGGGGAGGAAGGATTCGAACCTTCGCATGCTGGAATCAAAATCCAGTGCCTTAACCAACTTGGCGACTCCCCTACACTGGTCAACAGCCTAAGCTGCCAACCGCAAAACCATCACTGTTTGCCCATCCTGCCAAAGGATGCGCATGCAAACTGTTGCACAATCTTGCAACACAACCGATCGGCAAAGATTGCACGTTCCAGGTCGCTGCTTGCAGCACTTGCGCAAATACCGCGCTGCCAGAGCCCGTCATTCTTCCATTAAGCCCTTGTGATGCCAACCAATCCAACGCATCACCGATACCCGAGCATAACTTCTGAGCAACTGGCTGCAAGTCATTTGCGCCAAACTGTAAACCGTTTGATTCAAAAGCATTCGCAGCGAAGCCACTGATTATAGCAGTGTTTGTGTTGCGTTTTAAGCCCGGGTCAGAAAAAATTAATTTTGTTTCTAATCCTTGCGCGGGCTTTACCACCAGCCATTGGCTTTTAGGTAACGCAACGGGCAATATTCTCTCACCAATTCCTTCCACCCAAGCGTTCCCCCCTGATAAAAAAAACGGAACGTCGGCGCCCAGTTTCAGTCCGATTTCCATCAGTGTGCGCAACGGCAGGTGCAAATTCCACAGGCGGTTCAGCGCCAGTAACGTGCTGGCGGCATCCGATGACCCGCCGCCCATGCCGGCCTGTGCGGGAATGTTTTTTTCGATGCCAATGTGCGCTCCCAAGGCGCAATGGCTGGCGGCTTGCAGCGCTTTCGCAGCCCGTACGCACAGATCTTCTGCCGGCAGTACCCCGCATAGATCTTCGCGACTGATATGACCATCGCTGCGCCTTGAAAAATGCAGTGTGTCGCACCAATCAACCAACATAAAAACCGATTGAAGCAAATGGTAACCGTCGTCGCGCCGACCGGTGATGTGCAAAAACAGGTTGAGTTTGGCGGGTGCGGAAATATCGTAAAGAGACTGCATGGCGTGGATTATCGCCATGCCACCGGTTGCTTTAGCGCTCCAATATGAGTCTCAATTCGGCTGCTGGAGATTCATTCGCCGTATGGGCTGTCAGACGCCCGTTGGCAAGGGCGCTCAAATCGGCATCCCATTCGCCGGTATGCGGGTTTTCTCCATGCAGCCAATCAAATAAGTACGTAACCGGGATATTGGCGCCGGTTACGTCGTAGGCGAGCGTGTCGAGCGATGCATACACCTTGTCTTCTTTTCCGGTGGTGAGTCGGGCAAGCCCCGGGCTCCAGCTGAGTTCGGCAACGGTTGTGCCCAATGGCGTACTGAGTAGCAATTGGCCTTGCCCGGCGTTGCCCTGCAATTCAAAATTTGCGTTAAACGCTTGGATCGGTGTACTGAACACTTTGACCGACATGCGGCCTTCCCAGTGGTCTGCCCCCGTGGAGCCTCGATTGGGCAGTTGCCGCTGTGCTGCACATCCTCCCAGCGCAAGCAGGACTGTGCAACACAGTCCTGCGATCCTAAACCGGAGCCCTGGCGGATTGGGGTATGTTGTAAGTCGTGTTGATTGCTGCTTTGAATGCGTGCTCACCATGCTTTGAATCGCCGTACCGTTTCCTGGAGCGTTTCATTGCTGGCATTGATATCCATGCCTTCTTTCCAGATCGCACGCGCTTGTGCCGTATCGTTCATATGCCACAAAACTTCGCCGAGATGCGCGGCTATTTCCGGGTCGCGTTTGGTTTTAAAGGCAGTTTGCAAAATATCCGCAGCCGTCTGGAAGTTTCCCATGCGATATTCAACCCACCCCAAACTGTCTTCAATATAGGGGTCATTCGGGGCGAACTCCAGCGCTTTGCTAATCAGCGTCTTGGCCTCTGGCAGGCGAATATTCCGATCTGCCAACGCATATCCCAGGGCGTTATAAGCATGCGGATAGTCTGGGCGGTTGGAAATCACCATGCGCAACAGCGTTTCCATTTCATCGGTCTTCCCCAGCTTGTCGGCAACCATTGCGAGGTCGTACATCAGGTCCGCGTCGTTCGGGAAGCGTTTAAGTGCATCCGATAGCACGGTGTATTCGGCCGCAAACTGCTGGTTGTCACGCAGCAACTGGCTTTCGGCGTTGATTTTGGCACGGCCTTCCTCTGTGGAGGTCTCGGGTGTGGTGCGAATAAGGGCAAGGCCGGCATCGAGCTGGCCTTGGCGTGCCAGAACCGTGGCACGTTGCGTATTCAGCCGCAACCAGTCTACCGGGGGGTGAATGCGATCAAGGTAGGCTGTTGCGCGGGCCAGGTCACCACGTTGCATGGCCAGTTGAGACAAAAGAAAATAGGCCTGAACAATGCCGCGGTGGGCGGCAGATGCCGTGGGGTTGGTTTCAACTTCGCCGTCGTCATCGGTATTTGCATCAGGATTTGCAGCGTTTGGCACCTCGGTTTCGCCTTGCAGCAGCAGGTATTTTTCCAACGAAATTTGGGCGGCAGCTGGATTGGCAGGTACCTCAAGCGAACCACGTACCAGCCAGCCATCGGCAAATGCTGGGCTGCGCTGGGTCAGTTGCATGACCTGGTTGCTGGCGTCCGAAACACGCTGCGTTTCCAGCAATTTGCGGATATATCCCATGCGCAGGTCCGGTGCAGCATTTCGCTCCAGGTGGCGCAATAGCAGGGTCTCGGCGTCGGGTAGCGGACTGTCCATCAGGCCCAGCGCCAGTTCGGCTGGTGCCGGTGAAGCCGGATCCAGTGCCGCTCCTTTGCGTGCGGCATCCAGTGCGCCATTGGTGTCGCCTGCCATGACGCGCAGGGCTCCGATGGTGGCATAGGCGGTAGCGCCGGTTTTGGCGGCAGTCAATTCGCCGGACAATCCGGCCTCGACCGCTTTTTGCGCCAATTTTTTGTCGGTTGCACGCACATACAGGGATGGAAGTTGCTCGACCAAGGCCTGCCGATCGGTCGCACGCAGCGAATTGAGTGCGCGTTTCAGTGCGTCGCTGGTGTCGGCAATCCGATTCATGCCGATCAGTATCTGCAAGACAAAACGGTGCGCATCCAGACTGTCGGGAACCGCCCGGCTCCAAGCCTGGGCGGCCTCCAGGGCAGAATCTCCCGCACGGGCGCGCAGCGCGATTTCCATACTGCGTTCATACAGCGCACCTGACTGGGTTTTGCGTGCAGCGTCCAACAGAAGTTGGTACGCATCACCGCTCTCACCGACCTGGGCACTCAGTTCGCCAACCAATATTTCATACATCAATGGCGCCGTCAGTCCACCCGCTGCAATAGGGGAGTCGGTGGAAGCTGCCTGCGCAGGGGCCAACGCAGCGCTGCCAAGCCACACAATGGCGGACAGCAGGGAGGTCAGCGGGAGCGTGATTGGATTCATCAGGCCATAATAATCCAAGCCGCTTTGTTTTTGTTTGGTCCCTACTATTCATGCCTGAGTTACCCGAAGTTGAAGTCACCCGCCGCAGTTTCGCGCACGCCATCGCGGGGGCGGACATTCGCCATGTGCGCCTGGGAAAGCCCCTGCGTTGGCCTTTGGGTTTGGCACCGGAGGCCTTGATTGGCCGCACAGTACTGCAAGTGCGTCGACGCGGTAAATATTTGTTAATCGACTTGAGCGAAGGCTTATTGTTGCTGCACTTGGGCATGTCAGGCAGTCTGGCGTTTGTTCCGGAGTTGCCTGAAGCCGGAAAACACGACCACTTTGATCTGTTTACCAGTCAAGGCAGTTTGCGCCTGCATGACCCGCGCCGTTTTGGCGCCGTAGTCTATGCCAGTGCAGAAGATGCGCCGGTTGCCCATAAATTGCTCGGTGGACTGGGCGTAGAACCACTCGGTGAAGGCTTTGATCCGGTGTCTTTTCGGCGCGGTTTGGTGGGGCGTACGGCGCCGATTAAACAGGTTTTATTGGCGGGTGACGTGGTGGTGGGCGTGGGTAACATTTATGCCAGTGAAGCTTTATTTCTGGCTGGTATTCGCCCGACGGTGCCAGCGGCCCGGCTTGGGCCCGTGCGAATTGCCCGTTTGCATGCAGCAATTGTCCATGTGATGCAAACTGCCATTACCAAAGGCGGTAGCACGCTACGCAACTTCTCTAACGCGCATGGACAAAGCGGTCATTTTCAGACCCAAGTGATGGTTTACGGTCGCGACGGAGAACCGTGCCATCAATGTGGAAGTTTGATTAAAGCGATTCGTCAAGGACAGAGATCCACTTTTTATTGTGCGCATTGTCAGAAACTGTAAGCGGATGTCGCGCCGTGTTTCGGCGATGCTATATTGAACGCCATACGGGGGACATGTGGACCAATCCTTTAACGATCAACTCGACCAGCATGGCGCGTGGCGGCGTGAGTTCGCACTGCGCATGAAGCTGTTGTCTGAGTGGATGAAGGAGCATGCGCTGCTTGACGTTGCGGTAGAAGAGCGTTTGCAACGTCTGGACAAGCAATTGCGCTCCGACAAAATTATGGTTGCATTTGTTGCCGAGTTTTCGCGCGGCAAATCGGAGATGATCAATGCGATCTTCTTTGCCGCGTATGGTCGGCGCATCATGCCAGCCAGTGCCGGTCGTACCACCATGTGCCCTACCGAAATGGCATACGACGCAGACACTCCGCCATGCCTGCGTTTACTGCCGATTCAGACGCGTTTGCAGCCACAGTCCCTGATGGAATGGCGGTTGGTCCCGGACCAATGGACCCACGTTCAGCTGGATGTTCAAAATCCTGTCCAATTGGCCACGGCTTTTGAAAAAGTGGCCCAAACGTGCAAGGTAACGCAAGAAGAAGCGCGTGCGCTGGGCTTTTGGAATCCCCAGGTCCCCGAGGACAATTTGACGCCGGATGTACATGGAATGGTGGAAGTTCCGCGCTGGCGCCATGCCCTGATCAACATTCCCCATCCATTGCTGAAGCAGGGATTGGTCATTCTCGATACCCCGGGCCTCAATGCGATCGGTGCAGAACCTGAGCTCACGGTAGGTCTCATTCCACAGGCCCAAGCGACGGTGTTTATTTTGGCCGCGGACACCGGTGTTACCCGCTCCGATCTTGCGATTTGGCGCGAGCACCTGCCCTCGCCCGTGTCGGGAAAAGACCATCGCTTGGTAGTTTTGAACAAGATTGACACTTTGTGGGACGAGCTCAGCACGCCCTTACAAATTCAGTCTCAGGTGGCACGGCAAAGGGCCGTAACGGCCGCTACGTTGGGCATTCCTGAAGAGCGGGTGCTTGCGGTTTCTGCCCAAAAAGGCTTGGTTGCGAAAGTCAACAACGACCTGGATTTGCTCGAGCGCAGTTGCCTGCCGCAGTTGGAACATGCGCTGGGAAATGGCGTATTGCGTGAACGCCAACGCATTCTGGGCCAGGCCATGGTGGTCAGCATTGCCGAACTGCAGCAAGAAGTTGCACGCATCATTCATGTGCGCAACCGCGACTTGACCGAGCAAATTTTGGAGCTTCAGGGTTTGCGCGGAAAGAATGTCACGGTCATCCGCAATATGCGCGCGCGCATCTCGCAAGAGCAAGCCGAGTTTGACCACGCGGGGGCCAAAATACATGCGGTGCGTTCGGTGCATCTGAAGTTGCTGAAAGAAATTTTTTCGCTTTTGGGCTCGCGTGCCCTGAAGTCTGAAATACTTTTGCTGTCGCAAGCGCTGACGCAAAAAGGCTTGAAACTGGGTGTGAAGAGGGCATATGCCGAAACCTTTGGTCGTTTGCGCGAAAAACAGGTGCAAGCACAAGCGCTGACCGCCGATATTCACGCCATGCTGGCCGCCATGTTTCGCCAATTGAATACCGAATATGGGTTTTCATTGCAGGCTTTGGCAGTCCCTGATTTTGCTGATTACGTGCGTGATCTCGACCAGATTGAGCGCAGCCATTTGCAGTATTTGGGCATTGCCAACATTTTCAAATTGAACCAGCCGGAATTTGCTGACCGCGTGGTGCGCGCGCTGATGACCCGTTTGCGCAGCAACAACGAACTGGTATTAACGGAGTTGGAGTTGTGGAGCAAATCGACGGCTGCGCAGCTCGACGCCCAGGTGCGCGAACGCCGTTTGAACTTTGTTCGCCGCATAGAAGCCATAGATCGCATGCACAACGCCGCTGGTGGGCTCGATGCGCATATTGCAGAGATTGCTGCCCAAGCCCATAACGCGGCCGACGTTGAGCGCAAGTTATCGGACCATATTGTGTCTTTGCGTGATTTGGCGCAGCGCCGGGAAGCGCTTGCCGTGGACCTGGACCTTGGTTTGGAGATGGTCTGATTTTGCCGCATCCCGTAGAAGCGCCGATGGCCCCATTTTTCACGCGATTGGTCACGTGGCAACGCCAGCACGGTCGCCACAATTTGCCATGGCAGGGAACCCGCGATCCTTATCGCGTCTGGTTATCGGAAATCATGTTGCAGCAGACCCAAGTGGCGACCGTTAAGGGATATTTCTCGCGATTTGTAGCGCAGTTTCCCGACGTCGCGTCGCTCGCAGCGGCCAACGAAGACGCGGTTCTTGGATTGTGGAGTGGTTTGGGTTATTACTCGCGCGCGCGCAACCTGCACGCCTGTGCGCAGGCCATCGTGGCCCGGCATGGCGGCGCTTTTCCGTCCGATGCTGCGGCGTTGGCAGAGCTGCCAGGCATTGGCCGTTCGACTGCTGCGGCAATTGCGTCGGTCTGCTTTTCGCAACGGGTGTCGATTCTGGACGCCAATGTGCGCCGCGTATTGAGCCGCTATGGCGCCGTACAAGACGATTTGTCGTTGGCCTCTGGCATGCAGAATTTGTGGCAGTTTGCCGATCGCATGCTGCCAACATCTGCTGCAGATATGCCGGCCTACACGCAAGGCTTGATGGATTTGGGCGCCATGGTATGCACGCCACGCAAACCCCGTTGCGAAGCCTGTCCCGTGGTCGCCGATTGCCAGGCCCGTGCCGGTGGCAACCCGGAGCAATTCCCCGTTCGAACGCGCAAACTGCGCCGCAGCAGCGTCTCTTTGTGGGTGCTTCAGTGCATGGATGCCGATGGTGCCGTGTTGCTCTGCAAACGTCCCGCCAAGGGTATTTGGGCCGGACTCTATTGTTTGCCGGTATTCGATGCCGAACAGGCGGTATTGGACGCCGTAGACGCTATTTTTCCGAACGATCCGTCTTGTATTGCGAACCTGGACGCGTTACCCGTTTTTACGCACACTTTGACGCACAAAGACTTGTTCATTCACACCATGCGGCTGACTTTGGCACGTGCTGCACCTGCACCAGGTACCGTGGCAGATCCGGTCAACACCCCGCTGCAGTGGGTCGGCGCGGAAGCGTGGCCGGTTTTGGGCTTACCCGCTCCCATTCGCCGCCTTTTGGAGCGCAGCACCGCGCCATAGTGCCGTCCGCACTACCGGGAGTCTAGTTCGCGGTGGCGCACAATGGTAGACCAGCGTTTCCCAAACTGCAGGGCCAGTTGTTCTACCAAGTAGACAGACCGGTGCTGGCCCCCCGTGCAACCGATGGCCACGGTAACGTAGCTGCGGTGGTCCCTTACCAGTGCGTCTAGCCAGCCTTCAATAAAAGTTCCGATTTGATTTTGCATGTTTTGCACCTCTTCCTGCTCCCGCAGAAATTCGGCTACGGCCGCGTCCTTGCCAGTTTGGGGCTTGAGCGCCGGTACGTAGTGTGGATTGGGCAGCATGCGCACGTCGAACATAAAGTCGGCGTCGGTTGGGACCCCGCGTTTGAACGCAAAAGACTCAAAAACCAATGTCAGTTGTTGTGATCGGGGGCCTGCAATCAGTGCTTTTACATAGCCTTGCAACTGGCTCGGGCGGATCATGCTGGTGTCTATAACGTGGGATTGCTCATGCAAAATTGCCAGCAGTTCGCGCTCCAGTTCAATTGACTCAACCAGTGCCCGGTGTGATGCAATGTCATCGTTGGGCGCTGGTTGAGGGGATTGATTGTTTTGGGATAGTGGGTGTTTGCGCCGCGTTTCCGAGTATCGACGCACCAAGGTATCGGTGGTGGCGTCCAGGAATATCGGGCGCACCACAATGCCGTGGGCTCGCAAAGCCTGCAAATACCCGGGGACCTGGGGCAGTTGCTTCGCGTTGCGCACATCCATGGCCAAAGCCAGGCGTGTTGCACCGTTTTGGGTTTCCAGGTCGACAAAGGCTTGCAGCAGCTTGGGTGGCAGGTTGTCGACGCAATAGTAGCCGGCATCCTCCAGCGCATGCAAGGCGACCGATTTTCCAGAGCCGGACATGCCGGTGATAAGCACAATTTCGGTGCCGTCGCCGTTATTCTTGTCGGCGACCGGTGTGGCAGGGCTTGTCATAGAGTTTCAGTTGGCGGATTGCAGCATTTCACGGGCATGTGCGAGTGTCGTTGGGCTGCGCATATCCCCTCCCAACATGCGGGCAATTTCTGGTGGGCGCTGGTCGGGTGCCAGTGGCACCACATCGCTTACCGTGGCCTTGCCCAGCAATTGTTTGGCCACCTTGAGGTGGTGATCGGCAAAGGCAGCAACCTGGGGCAGGTGGGTAACCGCCAAAACCTGGCGGTCGACACCGAGTTTTTTCATCAGACGCCCCACTGTCGAGGCCACCGCGCCTCCGACACCGGAGTCGACTTCATCGAAAATCAATGTATGCGCGGTGCCGAGTTGGCTGGTGGTCACCGCGATGGCCAGCGCCAGACGTGACAATTCACCGCCCGAGGCGACTTTGCTGACAGGCCGAGGGGTGCTGCCAGCGTGCCCTGCAACCAAAAAATGCACGTCTTCCAGGCCGCTTTGCTGTGGCGCCGAGAGCGGCTCAAGTTGCACCTGAAATTGCCCTCCCGCCATACCCAGACCTTGCATGGCGGCCGAGATGGCCGCCGCCAACTTGGGGGCTGCTGCGGCGCGGCCTTTGGAAACCTTGCGTGCTTCGGCTTCGAAGGAGCGTTTCAGGCTGCGTTCCGCTTCTTCCAGCGCAGCAACGTCAGACGCTGCGTCGAGTGCCTGTAGCGTCGCTTTCCAGCCGCTGAGCAAGGCATGCAACTCCTCGGGCAGTTGGCGGTATTTGCGCGCCAGGGAAATCCACTCGCCCATGCGTGCATCCAGCTCAGCGAACCTGTCGGGATCCGGCTCAATGCCACGGGCATAGCTGCGCAGGGTGTGCACGGCATCCTCAATCTGGGCAATGGCGTTGTGCAGTGCGGTGATGGGATTGTCGAATTCCGGCTCTACGCTGACCAGATTTGACAAGGGCTGCAAAGCCGCGTGCAAGCCTTGCAAGGTGCTGCTCTCACTGTCTTGCAACAGGTCTACGGCTGCCAGTGCAGCTTCCAATAGAGCCTGTCCGTTGGCGAGGCGGCCGTGGGCTGCATTCAACTCCGGCCATTCATCGGCCTGCGGATTGAGCTTCTCAAGTGTTTCTATTTGCCACAACAGTTGTTCGCGTTCGCGTTGCCGGTTGGCCTGTTGCGCAAGGGCTTCTTCCAACGCCACGCGAGCAGTGCGCCAATGGCTCCAATGCACTGCGAGGGCTTGCGTGTCCAGTTGGGCATAGGCGTCCAGCAATTGGCGCACTGCGTCACTGCGGGTCAAGCTTTGCCACGCATGTTGACCATGGATGTCCAGCAGGTGCTCGCCGGCCATGCGCAGCTGCTGGGCGGTGGCAGGGCTGCCATTGATCCACGCACGACTTTTGCCTTGCGTGTCGACCGTGCGTCGCAACAGCAGCGGGTCGGCGGCTTCAAAACCTGCCTCATTGAGCAGCGCATCCAAGGCAGGCGTGGTGTCGAATTCGGCACACACCTCGGTGCGCTGTGCGCCTTCGCGAATCACGCTGGCATCGGCGCGTGCGCCGGTCACCAATTGCAGTGCATCAATCAAAATGGATTTGCCAGCCCCGGTTTCGCCCGTGAGCACGCTGAACCCGTTACCCAATTCCAGGTCCAGTTCGCTGACGATGACGAAATCCCTCAGGAAAATTCGCTTCAGAGCCATGGTTCAGGCCACCCCTTCATTCCAATGCATTTTTTGGCGTAATGTGTCGAAATATGTCCATCCCTTGGGGTGGAGGAATCGTACTTTATGCTCCGATCGGCTCACAATAATGCGGTCGCCATGCAGCAAAGCGGCCAGACTTTGCATGTCGAAATTGGCGCTCGCGTCGCGGCCAGCCACGATTTCAATCGCCACCTCCGATACGTTGGCTAACACCAGCGGTCGGTTTGACAAGGTGTGCGGCGCAATTGGCACAATGACCCAGCCGTCGATGGAAGGGTGTAACAGCGGTCCCCCTGCAGACAGGCAGTAGGCGGTCGAACCCGTTGGTGTTGAGACAATGAGGCCGTCAGCGCGCTGGTTTGCAACGAAATGGCCGTCGACTTCGACCCGCAACTCCACCATGCCTGCGCTGGCGCCCCGGTTGACGACCACTTCATTCATGGCCAAAGCGGAAAATACGGTAACGCCGTCGCGCACCACGCGGGCCTGCATCAGGCTGCGCGGGTCTTCCTGGTATGCGCCGTTGAGCATCGGCAGCAGCGTGCTTTTGTATTGGTCCAGCGGAATGTCGGTAATAAATCCCAAACGGCCTTGGTTAATCCCAATCAAGGGTACGTTGTAGGGGGCCAATTGTCGTCCGATGCCAAGCATGGTGCCGTCGCCGCCGACGACCAAACCCAAGTCGCAGCGGGCGCCAATTTCGGCGATTTTCTGAATTTGATGGTGCGACATCCCCATGCTGGCCGCCGTGTCGGCCTCAACAATGACGTCCATTCCCAGGTCCATCAGGAAATGGGCGATTTCTTCCAATGCGCGGCGCGCGGTGGCGTCGGCCCCTCCGGAGCCCGTAGTTTGGTATTTTCCGAATAAAGCAATTTGTTGAAATTGGCGCGGCGCAGTCATCGGCAAATTAAATCACTAAAATGATGACATGCTTGATGATCGCGCCAAGATGTTGATGAAAGCGCTGGTAGAGCGCTACATTGCCGACGGCCAGCCGGTGGGAAGTCGCACGCTCTCCAAGGCATCGGGTCTGGAGTTGTCGCCGGCGACGATCCGCAATGTGATGTCCGACCTGGAAGAGTTGGGCCTTATTGTGAGTCCCCATACTTCGGCAGGCCGCATTCCTACGGCGCGCGGCTACCGTTTGTTTGTCGACACCATGCTGACGGTCGAGTCTGCGCAGTTGTCGCCTCAGCACTTGCACGCCGATCAGCCGCAGCGGGTAATCTCGAATGCTGCCCAGATGCTTTCCAATTTGTCGCAGTTTGTGGGCGTTGTGGTTGCGCCACGGCGTTCTACGGCGTTTCAGCACATTGAATTTTTGCGTCTTTCGGAAAAACGGGTGCTGGTCATCATTGTTTCGCCCGACGGCGATGTGCAAAACCGGGTCATTTACACCGAGGTTGATATCCAGCAGGCGCAGCTGGTGGAGGCCGCCAACTTCTTAAACAGCCAATACATTGGTCTGGACATCGATCAAGTCCGCGAGCGTTTGTTGGCGGAGGTAGAGAGCTTGCGTTCTGAAATTGCCCAATTGATGCATGTGGCAGTCAATGTCAGCAAAGATGCGTTGGTTGAGAACCAGGACGAAGTCATTATTTCCGGAGAACGGAATTTATTGTCAGTTTCGGATTTTTCCAGCGATATGGGGCATTTACGCCGGGCTTTCGATCTGTTTGAGCAAAAAGCCCAACTCATGCGCCTGCTCGACGTTGCCGGCCAGGCCGAAGGTGTGCGCATTTACATTGGCGGCGAGAGCCAGATTGTGCCCTTTGAAGACTTGTCGATTGTGAGCAGCCCTTATGAGGTTAATGGCAAGATTGTGGGCACATTGGGCGTTATTGGGCCTACCCGTATGGCCTACGACCGCATGATTCAAATTGTTGATATCACTTCGAAACTGGTCAGTAACGCCCTCAGTCACCCGAAATAAGCAAGCCACAGGGAGCTATTCGGGCTTGGGGTTGGACTTTTAGTCGTCGTGATGGGCGAATATTTCACCCTCACTTTTTTTATAGACGACTTCTCCTGAAATCGTGTTGACCACGCGGATTTCATGTCCGGCGGGAAGCGTTTGGCTTTTGGCTGCAACCACAATTGCCATTGAGCGATCGGCAAAAAGCAGCTCATGCAGATTGCCTGATGCTAAAAATGGGCAAATGATGGGATGGCCGCTTTCGACCCGATACTGTATTTTTTGCATGCACACCTCGTTGTGGCCCAACTATCGCGCTTTGGAGTCGTTATGGGATCGGGGTTTGTTCGTACTCGAACAGTTTAGATCCCTTGTTATGGGCCTAATCTTGTGTTGGATCAAGCAGTTTGGAATCCTTGTTACAATACCAGCCGACCGCACAGCCGGTCGCCGCCGATGTAGCTCAGTTGGTAGAGCAACTCACTCGTAACGAGTAGGTCACCAGTTCGATTCCGGTCATCGGCACCAACCAATAACAAAACCCCGCTAGCAATCAAGCGCTAGCGGGGGTTTTTTAGTGTCGTATCCAGGGCGCTTGTACGTCGGGTTCAGTCCAATGCATGGCCATTGGCTGTTTGCTGGTCGTTCTCGAATTGACCCTCCCAGCGTTGTCCGGTGTGCCAGCTGAAAGTGCCTTGGCCATGTTTCTTTCCATCTTTCCATTCACCGGCGTAGCTGTCACCGCTCTGCCATTGGTACGTTCCTTTGCCTTGGGGTTGACCGTTGGCAAATTGCCCGTCGTAGGTGTCGCCTGATGCATAGGTGAGTTTGCCTTGTCCATCGGGCGTTCCATCGCGCACGCTGCCTTGGTATACATTGCCGTTGGCGAATTTCAGTTTGCCGCTGCCGCTGGGGTGGCCGTCTTGCCAGTCGCCATCGAATTGCTGGCCATTTTTCCAGGTGTAAATTCCTTTGCCATTGGGCGTTCCGCTGGCAAATTGACCTTTATAGGTGTCGCCGGACGCATATTGCATTAGGCCTTCGCCTTGGGGTGTTCCGCTGCGCACAAAACCCACGTAATGATTGCCGTTGGCGAAATGCATTTCAGCTTTGCCGGTGGCTTCATCGGCCAGCCAGTCGCCCTGGTAGGTTTGTCCATTGGCCCATTTGTAGCTCCCTTGGCCGTGCTTCTTGCCTTGCACTAAAGTGCCTTCAAAGGAAGAGCCGTTGTCCCATACCAACTGACCGGTGCCGGAAAATGTGTTGCCACTGGTGTCGCGTGTAAATTTGCCGATGTAGCGTACATCCCCAGCGCGTACGTCAACTGGTGCAGCTTCTGCGGCCGGAGCGGGGACCGTGGGTTTGGGCTGTGGCGGTGCGTTTTCTGCTTTCAGCAACGACGAAAACACTGACTTGCCGGCTTTTGCAGGTTCTGCCGTGGCAGCGGTGGCAACGCCAACAGTCGCTGCAACCGTTGGCGCCGCCGGCGTCACCGCTTTGGGACTGGCCGGTGGTGCACTGACGGTTGCCTTGGCTACGGTCGTTGTCGTTGTCGTTGTTGGTGCCGGTGCGGGTGCTAATGTGGCGGATGTTGCAACCGCCGGTGTTGTAGCGGGTGGCGTTGGGGTGGCCTCAATCGGCAACGGTACGGCCACAAAGGGCGTTCCGCGATCGCGCGCCACCATATTCGCGTTGTTCTTGACTACCTCTTGCACATTTCCTTTGCACAAAGGAAGGGCAGCACGCCACCATGATTCGGCCAGCATGGAGGCAGTCTGTTTTTCTTCCTTCGAGGCATTGGCGGGCAGGGCGCGCATTTTTTGCGTCTGATTGCGCGCCTTCTCGAAAATAGGGCCGCAAAATTCGGCGTTATAGCCGTCCACCTCGGCCTGGTCGCGGTGTTGGGCCGCGGTGTCTTGCATTGATCCCACGCAGCGTTCGGCAGCCAAATCCCAGCTGTCTTCCGAGCGTTTGAAAAGCGCCGTAGCATCAAGCCAGCGCCGCTCGCTTACCGCTTTTTTGGCCAAATCCTGTAATTCAGCGCCGTTTTTCTGATAGGTGAGACATTGGGTGCCGGCGCCGACCTGGGCTTGCAACGCACTGGCTACTTTTTGGTCTTCGGAGAGATTGCGCTGTGCCCGTGCTTTGGCGCGGCCTTCGCACAATTCAACGGCGGTTGTCCAAAGCGAAACGGCTGCCGTGTTGTTTTGAACCTGGGATTCCAAGTCGCTCTTTGCCGCTTGCGCATTGGTGACCAACATGTCGCGGTCACTGGCTTTGTCGGTTGCACTTTGGCAGGTTTCAACGATCGGGGCTGGCACTGCGGGCGTTTTCGCTGTTTCTGGCGTTTCTCCCGTTTCTGCTCCGGATGCCTCTTTTGCCGGCATGTCCGAGGGGGCGCTGGCAGGTTCTGCTGGCGCCGACGCGCTTGCCGGTGCTTGCAATGCCGTGGCAACACTGGGGTCGGTCAGGGGCTCCACTGTGGCAGCGGTATTTTGCGCGGATACCGGGCACAAGGCCAGCGGCAATACCGTGAAGGCCAGGGCGCGTACCCAATCTTGCTTGTTCATCTAACGTCCTATTTGTCTTGGGTGTCAATTTGCGTATTGAGCATGGTGTCCACGAAACCCATGACCTTGGGGTGTCCTGCGGTGGCCGATTCACTCAGATCTTCATAGGAGAAAGCGTCATCCGACGCCATCGGCATTTCTGCCAGTTCGGTTTCAAATGCATCCAGCTTAATGCCTTGCAAAATGGCCTCCATTTCACGGCGCCGGCCTTTGCTGTCGACGTATGCCGTCAAGGCCTTCATTCGCTTTGGGTCGAGTACCATGGAGTTGGAGTCGCGTTCCAGTCCGATCAGTTTTTCGTGCAGTGTCATGACGCCCAAAGGATTGGCATTGAGCTTTTCCATGCGGTCATAGGCCCATTTATCGGCGTCTTCAAAGATGGTCGAAGCGATCCAGGCAACGCCGGTCAGTGCCCCCCGGTTGGCGGCGGCCTTTTGCATGCCGTTGATCATCTGCTGTTGTGCCATGTTGCGGGCCATATCACTGACGGTGTCTATGATTTTGCTGCGGGCAGCAGATGTTGCCTGGTCGATCAACTGCTGCTTGATCACGCTGGTTGCCGCCGTTTGGGCCGCTGCCTGGGCAGCAACGACCGTGGCCTGTGCCGCCATGGCGGCGCCTTGCAGACCGGTGGCAATGGTAAAAATGCTGTAAAAGGTTTTGGCTGCCTCGGTCGTGTAATGGTAGGTTTTCATGCGAAAACCACCTTCTTCTGATACGCCTTGGGTCCAGAGGACCACCCACAGCGCTTCGTCTTCGGTCAGATCACCCGTGGCAATTTCGAGCGGGTGAACGCTCATTAGCCAATGGTAGTCTTGCATTTGTGGTGTGTTGGGTGCTGCAATCTTGGTGTAGCCACGGCACACCTCAAAGGGGCTGACCTTGACACTTTGACCCGAGGACAGTTTTATCTTGAATGGCTTGCCGTTGTCCCGTTTGTCCGCCAAGCGGAGCAGCATTTTTTCCGCGTTGTCCCGGTGGTAACCGTCAATTTCTTGAATCTTGTCATGTATTTTCAAGGGACTTGCGGGCGCGCTGCCAATGACCGACAGGCGCTCGTCTACGCCCAGTCCGCGTACCCAGGCCACCCGATCGTCGGCGCTCCACTCATCGCTTGTCGCAACCGAAAATGGCAATTCCCATTGTTTATCGCAGTCTTTGTCTTTGAGTTCTGCGGATCGGGTAATCGCCGTCCGCAGCGCGTTTTCTGCGGACCCGAAGGTGCGGATATTGCCCAACAGTTCTTCATTGACCTTGCGGCCATCGTCAACCGTGTATTTGGGTCCCGCGCAGGCCGTTAGTAGGCCGAGGACGAATGCGGCAATCAAAAGGCGCATGGCGCGACAACTCCCCTGGGTAACTTTTAGTTACCATATTTTTACCTAAATTTAAGTAAAAACCGGGACGTCGCGCATATTTGCATGCGCCTGGGGCAATTTAGTTGCCGGATTGTGTGTGGTACGCGGTCACACGCTCTACTTCGTTGCGCGAACCCAGCACCACACTGACCCGCTCATGGAGTTTGCTGGGTTGAATGTCGAGAATGCGCTTGTGGCAGTTGGTGGCGGCTCCGCCGGCCTGCTCCACCAGCCAGCTCATTGGGTTGGCCTCGTACATCAGGCGCAGCTTGCCCGGCTTTTCAGGTTCGCGCTGGTCCCAGGGGTACATGAAGACGCCACCACGGGTCAGAATGCGATGGACATCGGCCACCATGCTGGCAATCCAGCGCATATTGAAGTCTTTGCCACGCGGTCCATCCTGGCCCTGCAGGCATTCGTCGATATAGCGTTTAACCGGTGCGTCCCAGTGCCGCATATTGCTCATGTTGATGGCAAACTCGCGCGTGTCTTCCGGGATTTGTACGTTTTCCTGGGTCAACACAAACGAACCTTGCTCGCGGTCCAGGGTGAACATGACGACGCCCTTGCCAACGGTTAGAACCAAGGTGGTTTGGGGCCCATAAACACAATAACCTGCGGCAACCTGGCGGGCGCCCGCCTGCAAGAAATCGTTTTCGGTGACTTCACTGCCCTCCGGTTTGCGCAGCACGCTGAAGATGGTCCCGATACTGACGTTGACGTCAATGTTGCTGGAGCCGTCCAGGGGATCAAACAACAGCAAAAATTCGCCCTGCGGGTAGCGATTCGGGACGGTATGGATGCCTTCCATTTCCTCACTTGCCATGGCGGCCAGGTGACCGCCCCATTCATTGGCTTCAATCAGTACATCGTTGGCGATGATGTCGAGCTTTTTCTGAATCTCGCCTTGTACATTTTCGCTTTCAGCAGCGCCTAACACGCCACCCAGCGCGCCTTTGTTCACGGCCTGGCTGATGCTCTTGCATGCGCGTGCCACCACTTCGAGTAGCAAGCGCAGCTGTGCTGGAATGGCGCCATTGGCACGTTGTTGTTCGACCAAATAGCGGGTCAGGGAAATTCGGGAAGTCATGCGGTGTCCTTGCGGGTTAATCGGCCAGTGCGCGCTCTACCACTTCGCGCACATCGTTACTTAAATCGGTCTTGGCAACGACCCGTACCAACGCTTCGCGGGCTGCGCTGCGGTAGGGTTCGGCGAGTCGTTTCCAGCGGTCCATGGCACGCGCCAGGCGGGCGGCCACTTGTGGGTTGGTGCTGTCAAGTTCCATCACGCGTTCACTCCAGAACACGTAGCCGGCGGCGTCCGCGCGGTGGAAACCACCTGGGTTGGCATTGCAAAAGCTGAAGATCAGGCTGCGGGCGCGGTTCGGGTTGCGTAAATTGAAATCCGGGTGGGCCATAAGTTGGCGTACCGCCGACAAAATATTGCCTCCGCGATCGGGCGCGCTGGCCTGCAGGGAAAACCATTTGTCAAGCACCAAAGCATCGTTCTTGAACAGGCTGTGGAAGCGCGCCAGTGCGCTGGCTGCCAGCGGGTGACCGCTTGAGACCAGGGCCTGTAAGGCGTTGAAGCGGTCGGTCATATTGGAGGCCGATTCAAAATGCTGCAGGGCCTTTTGCGGCCACTGACTGGCGCCTTGCACCTGTGCCGGGTCGGTCGCCGCCACGCACAGGAAGTTCAGCGCAATGCCGGCCAAGGCGCGGCGTCCGGCACTGTGTGTGTCGGGGCGATAAGCGCCGTTTTCGGAGTGGCTCAGGAACGCCCATTCCCAGTCTGCGTGAAGTGCGTGTGCCAGCTGCAAGCGCATCTGCTCGCGCACTGCGTGGATGCGTTGCGGATCGACGGTTTGCAGCTGCTCGGCAATGTAAGTCTCCGATGGCAGTGTCAATACCAACTCCTTGAACGCGGCATCCCGTTGCGGGTGGCGCAAGACCGCGCGCATAGCGTCGATATAAGCGGGGTTGAGGACGTCGGATGGCGTTGCCTCGCTTTGCAGCGCCGCGATGGCACTGCGCAAGGCCAGGCGCTGGCCGGCTTCCCAGCTGTTGAAAGGGTCGGGGTCATTGGCCAGCAGGCGCAGCAACTCGGCGTCGGAGTAATCGAAGTTGAGCAGTACCGGCGCCGAGAATCCGCGCAAGATGGAGGGGACCGGGGCCTCGGTCACGTCAATAAACGTAATCGATTCACTGTGGGTGCTCATGACAAATAAGTGGTCATGGCCGCTCGGCTGCTCCGCGCCATGGACTTTCAGGGTCAGCGCTTCGCCACTGGCTGCACCGATAAGGCCGAGTCGAATTGGGATGACGAAGGCATCTTTTTCCGATTGACCGGGCGTCGGCAGGCAGCGTTGATCGAAGCGCAGCGTGTAGGTTCGGGTTTCTGCGTTGTACTCACCGCGGGCGTTCAGCTGGGGCGTTCCAGCCTGGCTGTACCAGCGTTTGAATGGTGCCAGCAAGCGTGCCAAAGCGGAATCCGGGTTGGCATCTGCAATGCACTGCGCAAAGTCGTCGCAAGTGACGGCCTGTCCATCGAAGCGGTCAAAGTACAGTTTCATGCCCGCCTGAAAGCCTTCTCGGCTGGTCAGCGTTTGCATCATGCGGACCACTTCGGCACCTTTTTCGTAGATGGTGACGGTGTAGAAGTTGTTGATTTCTATGTAGCTGTCGGGCCGTACCGGGTGCGCCATCGGGCCCGCATCTTCCGGGAATTGTGCGGTGCGCAGTACACGCACGTCTTCAATGCGTTTGACGGCGCGGGCCGACGGATCGGCACACAGATCCTGCGAAAACTCCTGATCGCGGAACACCGTCAGGCCCTCTTTGAGTGACAACTGAAACCAGTCCCGGCAGGTAATGCGGTTGCCAGTCCAGTTGTGGAAATATTCGTGACCGACCACGCTTTCGATATTGGCATAGTCCACATCGGTGGCGGTTGCCGGATTGGCCAAGACGTATTTGGTGTTGAAAATATTCAGGCCCTTGTTCTCCATGGCGCCCATATTGAAGTCGCTGGTGGCGACGATCATGAAGCGTTCCAGATCGAGTGGCAGGCCAAACCGTGCTTCGTCCCAGGCCACCGAAGCAATCAGCGATTGCATGGCGTGTTCGGTTTTGTCGAGGTCGCCGGGGCGCACATAAACCTGAAGCAAATGTTCTTTGCCGCCGGCCGAAATAATGCGTTGTTCGCGGCAGACCAAGGCGCCCGCTACCAAAGCAAAAAGGTAGCAGGGTTTGCGAAACGGGTCTACCCATTTGGCAAAGTGGCGTCCGTCTTCAAGCGGGCCTTGCGCTACCAAATTGCCATTGCTGAGCAGCACCGGGTAACGCGCTTTGTCGGCCCGCAGCGTCACGGTGTAAAGCGCCATCACATCGGGGCGGTCCAGAAAGTAGGTGATGCGGCGGAAACCTTCGGCCTCACATTGCGTGAAGAACGAATCGTTGCTAACGTACAGGCCCATCAGCTGGGTGTTTTTTGACGGATTGCAAGTCGTGAAGATTTCCAGCTCAAAAGCGTCATTGCCGTCGGGCAAATTGGCCAGCACCAGGATGGAGCCCTCCATTTTGAAGGAGGTTCCCTGGCCATTCACCAGCACGCGGGCCAGGTTCAGGTCTTCGCCATGCAGTCGCAGGGCGTCGGGGGCGACGTCGGGGTTGCGTCGCACGGTCATTTTGTTGAGAACCCGGGTTTTGACCGGGTCGAGGTCAAAACTCAGATCGACGGCGTCAATCCAAAAGGCCGGTGCTGCGTAGTCGCCACGGTGGATGACGCGTGTGGGCGCGCTTCCGGCGTCGGCTTTAGAGGCTTGCAACATGTAAATTCTCCAGAAATTGGGCCGCAATCAGTTCGCGGTAATCGGCAACACAGGCCAGCACGTGGGGCCCTGACAATTCTGCGGCACTGTGGCCGCTGCAAATGCCCACGGCATGCATGCCGGCTTGGCGCGCGGCTTCAATACCATAAGGGGCATCTTCAAACACAATGCAACGATTCGGGCGGGCGCCAATGCGGCGGGCCACCTCCAGAAAAATATCCGGTGCCGGCTTGCCACGCAAGCCCTCATCGCCACCCACCGTGGTGAGTGGTGGCGTCGGCAGCTTCAGACGGGCATAAGCGAATGCCTGGTTGTGACGGTCCCCCGCAGTGCCAACGCCGAGCTTGAAGCCGCGTGCGTGGGCCTGGCCATAAAACGCCGTAAAGCCGGCCACCTCGGCGAATACCGGATCGAACAACTCCCGGTATATCGATTCCTTTTTGTGCACGTAGGCGGCCGCCTCGGCAGCATCCATCGTGCGCTGAAATACCACTTCCATGCACTCAATGCCGGTGCGGCCGGTGGTCTTGCGCATCAGGTCATCCATGTCGAGCACAATGCCGTGTTCGGCCAGAAACGGCAGCCAGCTCTTGCGATGCCAGGGCATGGAGTCGATCATGGTGCCATCCATATCGAAGATCAGGGCTTCAATTGGCTGCCCGGAAGCGGTGCTAGGCAATTGCATTAAACGCCTTGTTTCAAGGAGGCTTCAATAAACACATCGAGATCGCCGTCCAGCACTTTCTGCGTGGCCGAGACTTCTACGTTGGTGCGCAGGTCTTTGATACGGCTGTTGTCCAGCACATATGAGCGGATTTGGTGACCCCAGCCCACATCGGTCTTGGTGTCTTCCAATTTTTGCTGCTCTTCCATGCGTTTGCGCATTTCAAAGTCATAGAGCCGGCTGCGCAGGCGTTTCCAGGCGACATCCCGGTTGCTGTGCTGGCTGCGGCCGTCCTGGCATTGCACGACTATTCCCGTGGGAATGTGGGTCAGGCGCACGGCCGAATCGGTTTTGTTAATGTGCTGACCACCGGCGCCGCTGGCGCGGAACGTGTCGGTGCGAACGTCGGCGGGATTGATATCAATTTCAATCGTGTCGTCGATTTCCGGGTACACAAACACACTGGCGAAGCTGGTGTGGCGGCCACCCGACGAGTCGAATGGGGACTTGCGCACCAGGCGGTGCACACCGGTTTCGGTGCGCAGCAAGCCAAATGCATATTCGCCTTCCACTTTGATGGTGGCACTCTTGATGCCGGCGGTGTCGCCGTCGGTCATGTCCTCGACCGTGGCCGTAAAGCCCTTGCGCTCGGCATATTTCAGGTATTGGCGCAGCAACATGCTGGCCCAGTCACAGGCTTCGGTACCGCCCGCGCCGGCCTGAATGTCCAGAAAGGCCGGCAGCGGGTCGGCCGGGTTATTGAACATGCGGCGGAATTCCAGGCCCTCGACGACCGTTGCCAGTTTGGCAGCCTCGCCCTCAATGGTGATCAGACCGGCTTCGTCACCGTCTTCCTTGCTCATCTCGAACAATTCGCTGTTGTCGGAGAGCTCGCGTGTCAGGTCGTTCAACGTGACCACAACACCGTCGAGCATCTTTTTTTCCTTGCCCAGTTCCTGGGCTCGTTTGGGGTCATTCCAGACAGTGGGATCTTCCAGCGACGCGTTTACCGTGCGCAGGCGTTCGGACTTGGCATCGTAGTCAAAGATACCCCCGTAACTCGAGCGTGCGGGCGCTCAAGTCGTTGAGACGGGTGCCAATGAGGTTGATGCGTTCTGCTTCCATGGTGCGAGTCCTGTCGATTGTTATTTGATTAAAAGGCTATTTTCTCATGCCGAAGCCCTAGGCCAGAAAGCGCTCGACCAAGGCCGCTACAGCCTGCGGCTGGTCGTGGTGCAGCATGTGCCCGGCCTGGGGAATTTGCGCGACCTCCAAACGCCTTACAACTTGCAGGCGCTCATGAAATTGCGCACGCGTGTAGCTGCCGCGCCACAGTAGTGCCAGGCTGTCGTCTTCGGCCTCGATCACCAGTGTGGGGGCCTCAATGCATGCGTGCACCGCCTGTGCCTCATCCGCCCGGTACAGGTTGGCGCTGCGAATGCGGTGGGCCGGATGCCCCTGAATTTGCCACTGGCCGGGGCTGGTTTCCCGCGCCCAATGGGGCGCCAGCCAGGCCGCCCGCTCGGGGGCCAGGCGCGGGTTGGTTTTTATCAGTCGGCGCGCCACTGCCTCCAGGCTGTCGTAGCTGCGCATGTCCATCTCCCCGCTGTGCACCTGACGTAGCTGGTCCAGCCATTGGCCATAGCGTGCCGGCGCCTGTGCCGGGCGCGTTGCGGGCATGCCAAAGCCTTCGAGGTTGATCAGTCGCCGTACCCGCTTTGGCCTTATGCCGGCATACAGCATGGCAATATTGCCGCCCATGCTGTGGCCCATCAGGTCCACCGGCCGCTCCGGCGCGTAGTGGTCGAGCAGGGCGTCGAGGTCTGCCAGGTAATCGGGGAACCAGAACGTGTCGACCCCAGGTACCTGGGTCTGGCCGAAGCCGCGCCAATCGGGGGCAATCAGCCAACGGCCCGTTTGCAAGGCATCCACCACGAACTGAAAACTGGCTGCCACATCCATCCAGCCGTGTAACAGCACCAACGGCGGGCTGGCACTGGTTGGTGTGCCCCAAACCTGGACGCGGTATTTCAAGGGATGTTGCACCGTGGCGCCAGGCGCCTCGGCGTTGCGGCCACGAACCGCCACGAAATCGTCGCGCCATGGATTAATTGGTGTGTACATGGGCAAGATGATAGGAAAAAACACGGCGTCTGCAGCCCCGCTACACTTGCGGGCCACCGAAAACAGGATTTTTTGCCATGCAACACGTACAACTTGGGAAAAGCCCGCTCCACGTCACCCCGGTGTGCCTGGGTACCATGACATTTGGGGAGCAGGTGAGTGAGGCCGATAGCCATGCCATTATGGACCGCGCACTGGAGCGTGGCATCAATTTCGTGGACACCGCTGAAATGTATGCGGTACCACCCCGGGCCGAAACCTTTCAGCTTACCGAGAAAATTCTGGGTAGCTGGCTGGCCAAGCGGCCCTCTGCGCGTGACAGCCTGGTGCTGGCCACCAAGGTCGCCGGGCCTTCGCGTGGCATGCCCTGGATTCGCAATGGCAGCCCGGACTTGACCGCTGCCGACATCGTCGCGGCCTGCGAGGGCAGCCTGAAGCGCTTGAAAACCGATGTCATTGATCTCTACCAAATTCACTGGCCGACCCGCCATGTGCCGATGTTTGGTCAGCTTTACTTTGACCCCACACAGGACAACGCCAACCTGACCAGCATCCATACCCAACTGGAAGCTTTGCATCAGTTGGTGCAGGCCGGCAAGGTGCGTGCCATCGGCCTTTCCAACGAAACACCGTATGGCGTGCACGAGTTTGTGCGCCTCGCGGAGCAATACGCGCTGCCGCGCGTGGCCACGGTGCAAAACGTGTATTGCCTGATCAGCCGGGGACTGGAAAACGCCCTGGACGAAACATTGCATCGTTTGGGCGTGTCTTTGCTGGCGTACTCGCCACTCGGCTTCGGTTTGTTGACCGGCAAGTATGACGTCAGCGGCACCAGCGGTCCGGATGCGCCTGCTGGCGCGCGCATTGCCCGTTACCCGTCGGTGCGCAACCAACGCTGGGGTCGCCCCGAGGCCTTTGCTGCGGCCAAACGCTACAACGCTCTGGCGCGAGAGGCCGGCCTGACACCGACGCAAATGGCGCTGGCGTTTTGCTATACCCAGTGGCAGGTTGCAAGCACCATTATCGGGGTCACCTCGATTGCGCAACTCGACGAGAACATCGATGCTTGGGGCATCACTTTGTCGCCCGATCTGCTCAAGGCAATCAATGCCGTGCGCGCCGAGATCCGGGACCCTGCCAATTGAGTCGTGCCCCGGGGCGTCGCAGCCTGAATCTGGAGAGTTGAATTGAACTTTGTTGAAACCTTTAATCCCACTGTATATCCCGTTCTGGCCACCGTGTTGGGGTATTTGTTGGGCTCTTTGTCATTCGCTGTGATAGTCAGCCGTGTGATGGGATTGAGTGACCCCCGCACCTATGGCAGCAAGAACCCCGGGGCTACCAATGTGTTGCGTTCCGGCTCCAAAGCCGCCGCCGCCGCCACGCTTTTGCTGGATGCCCTGAAAGCTTTCATTCCCATGGTTTTGTTGCGTCTTTATGGCGACAAATTGGGTTTGGCTGATGGCACCTTGGCGTTGGTTGGGCTGGCCGCATTCCTGGGTCATTTGTTCCCCGTCTTTTTTCGCTTTGCAGGTGGCAAAGGCGTGGCAACAGCCCTGGGCGTGTTGCTGGGCATCAGCGGTTGGTTGGGCCTGGCCTGCGGCATCGTCTGGTTCCTGATGGCACGCGTATTCCGCTATTCGTCGCTGGCCGCCCTGGCGGCCGCGGTACTGGCCCCGGTCATTTATCTGTTGGGAGACGGCACCGGTTGGTATGCCGACAATCGCCTGGCGGCGGTATTGGTCATCATGGCCGCATTGCTGTTATGGCGCCACAGCGCCAATATTGCGCGCTTGCTGCAGGGTACCGAGCCCCGTATCGGACAAAAGAAGAGCGGATAACGGCGTTAGTCAATGATGATGCGGGCGCCCAGTTGCAATATGCGTGCATGGTTCAACACTGCACGCACTCCCGTCGCCGGCAAAGCCGCTTGAATTTGGGGGCCGCCGCGCGCCGGGTCATGCAAGCGCGGCTCGCTCAGCAGCTCGCCACCGGCATCGCCAACAACGGCAATATAGGGATGGCTGGCGATGGTGCTGCGCTTCACCACCAGGCCGAGTTCATCGTTGTCCATGCGCACGAAGGTGCCGGGCGGGCACAAGCCCAGCGAACGCACCACGGCGTGCCCCACAGGATCTTGTTGCGCCGAGGTACTGGCCATAATGGCCCGTGCCGAGTCGGTTGCGCTGCGCCCGGCCCGCGACAAACGCGGGCTGATCATGGCGATATAGCGGTCTACACGTTTCAGAATGCGTCCCATTTGTTGGGCCACCGGAACGTCGTCGTAGGCACCCTCATCGACCATATTGTCATGGTGACTCGCAATGATGGCCAGCCACATGGTGTCGTCAACGCCCAAGTCGCGCAGCATTTCAATGCCCCGCGCCGGGTGTTGTTGAATCATGGCTTGTTGCTCTGGGGTTGGACGTTCGCGCTGCACTGCCAATTGGTCTTGCATGCGGGTCATGGCGATGTTCATGGTGAGCGCTGCACGCACCAGGCTGTCGCCATCCCAGGGATTGAGCATGAGTTCGGGGCGCAATAAATGGCAGACTACGGCGCAAATCAGGGCGTGCGATGCGCTATAGCCTACCGACGAATTACCAGCCAGCTGGAACAGCAGATAGAGGCCAACGTCGGGGTCGCGGTCCATGAGACTTTGCATCCAGCGCTCATATTGGCCTACGCGCACAACAAACTCCCGACTTTGGTCGGGATAGGCCAGCAGAATGCCAAGACCTGACTCCAGATCGGCCCATTCGGCCAGCAGGTCTTCGTATTCGTTTACGTCGCGTACGGTCATTGCGCAGAGTGTCTCGGCAGTCGTGCTTTAGTCGCGGAAATTGTTAAAGCTCAAGGGCAGATCGGCCACTTCTTTCTTAATCAGTGCCATGGCCGCCTGCAGGTCATCGCGCTTGGCGCCGGTAACCCGTACGGCGTCGCCTTGGATGGCAGCCTGTACCTTGAGTTTGCTGTCTTTGATGATGCGTTGAATTTTCTTGCCGACTTCGGTTTCAATGCCGTTGCGCACCTTGATGACCTGTTTGACCTTGTCACCGCCGACTTTTTGCACGTCGCCTTTGTCGAGAAAGCGCACATCGACATTGCGTTTGGCCAGTTTGTTGCGCAACACATCGTCGATTTGTTGCAGCTGGAAATCGGCGTCTCCAATCAGGGTAATTTCTTTGTCCTTGAGTTCAATGCTGGCACTGGTGCCCTTGAAGTCAAAGCGCGTGGTGATCTCTTTGGCAGTGTTTTCCACGCCATTTTTCACTTCGGTCAGATCGGGTTCGCAAACGGTATCAAAGGAGGGCATACAAATAGTTAATTTTGGCAATGCGACAATCCCGCCATGTTAGTCGAGAAAAATGTTCCACTCCAGTCGCTCAATACCTTCCATATCGTGGCACGTGCCCATCATTTGGTGCGCATTGCCAGCGAGGCCGATGTGCAGGCGGTGCTGGCCGACCCCGAATGGTCGTCCCATCCCAAATTTGTTCTGGGGGGGGGCAGCAATATTGTGCTGACCGGAGACGTCAAGGCCCTGGTGCTCAAAGCCGAGGTGCGTGGCTTGCATCTGGTACAGGAAACCGACAAAGCCTATGTGGTGGAGGCCGGGGCCGGTGAGTCTTGGCACGCGTTGGTGGCATGGACACTCGGACAAGGCATTGCCGGCTTGGAAAATATGGCCCTGATTCCAGGTACGGTGGGGGCGGCGCCGGTGCAAAACATTGGCGCCTATGGCGTGGAGTTGCAGGATGTATTCGACTCTCTGGACGCAATCGATTTGCAGACGGGCCACGTTTTCACCCTGAACGCCGCGCAATGTGCCTTTGGCTACCGCGACTCGGTGTTCAAGCACAGCAGCGTGACGCTGGGCTTAAAAGACCGTGCCATGATTTTGCGTGTGCGCTTTTGTCTGAGAAAAGACTGGAAACCGTTGCTGGGCTATGCCGATTTGGAGCGCAAAGTTGTAGAGCACCAGTGCCCGTCACCCACGCCGCATCAAATATTTGAATGGGTGTGTGCCATTCGCCGTGCCAAACTGCCCGATCCGGCGGTGATTGGCAATGCCGGAAGCTTCTTTAAAAATCCAACGGTTTCCGAAGAACAATGTGCCGACATCATCGCCCGCGACCCCAAAGTGGTGCACTACCTGCTCAGCGATGGCCGTGTGAAACTGGCGGCAGGCTGGCTGATCGATGCCTGTGGCTGGAAAGGCAAGTCGATGGGGCATGCAGGCGTTTATGAGCGCCAGGCACTGGTTCTGGTAAACCGCGATGCAGCGACGGGGGGCGAGGTCATGACACTGGCAAAAGCGATACAGACCAGCGTCTATGAGCGTTTTGGCATCATGCTCGAGCATGAGCCGGTGGTGGTTTAAAACCCTCACCGGCCCGTTTTGCGTGACCGCCCGGGTTGCGACTTATTTTTGGCGGGTGTCGCCCAGCTTCAGGAAATCGCCGTCTTGCCCGAGTGACAGCAGGCCGGCGTTGGCATAAATGCCCAACTTGGCGCGGGTGTCCACAATGTCCAGATTGCGCATGGTGAGCTGGCCAATGCGGTCTTGCGGAGTGAATACAGACGCGCCCTTTTCCATGGTCAGGCGGTCGGGGTGGTAGGTCAGGTTGGGGCTTTCGGTGTTGAGCAGCGAATAATCGTTGCCGCGGCGCAGCTCCAGTGTCACCGTACCGGTAATGGCGCGGGCAACCCAGCGTTGGGCCGTCTCACGCAACATAATGGCCTGCGAGTCAAACCAGCGGCCTTGGTACAGCAGACGTCCCAATTTACGGCCATTCTCACGGTATTGTTCAATGGTGTCTTCGTTGTGAATGCCGGTTACCAAGCGTTCGTAGGCAATAAACAGCAAGGCCAGTCCGGGGGCTTCGTAAATGCCGCGGCTCTTGGCTTCAATGATGCGATTTTCAATTTGGTCGCTCATGCCCAGGCCATGACGGCCACCGATGCGGTTGGCTTCCAGAATCAGGCTGACCAAATCGGGGTATTCGACGCCATTCAGGGCCACTGGACGGCCTTCTTCGAAGCGAACGCTAACCTCTTCGGCCTTGACCACTACATCGTCTTTCCAAAATGCCACGCCCATAATGGGATTGACGATTTTGATGCCGCTGTTCAGATGCTCCAAGTCTTTGGCTTCATGGGTTGCGCCCAGCATATTGCTGTCGGTCGAATAGGCTTTTTCGGCCGACATCTTGTAGCCAAAGCCGTGCGCCGTCATGAAGGCCGACATCTCTGCGCGACCGCCAAGTTCATCAATGAACGCCTGGTCCAGCCACGGCTTGTAAATTTTCAGCGCCGGGTTGGTCAGCAGGCCGTAGCGATAGAAGCGTTCGATGTCATTGCCTTTGAACGTGCTGCCATCACCCCAGATATTGACGTCATCTTCTTTCATCGCAGACACCAACATGGTGCCGGTCACGGCGCGTCCGAGTGGCGTCGTGTTGAAATAGGTGACGCCGGCAGTGGAAATGTGGAAGGCGCCACTTTGCAGCGCCGCAATGCCTTCGGCCGCCAGTTGTGGACGGCAATCGACCAAGCGGGCTTTCTCGGCGCCATATTCCATGGCTTTGCGTGGAATTTCATCGTAATCCGCCTCATCGGGCTGGCCGAGGTTGGCGGTGTAGGCGTAGGGCAGTGCGCCCTTGCGCTTCATCCAGTGCAGGGCGGCGCTGGTATCAAGCCCTCCGGAGAAAGCGATGCCGACCTTCTGGCCGACGGGAGTGGATTGCAAAATGGTATGGGACATGCGAAGTTCCGTAAGGGTGCCGGCGCTCAGGCGTAGCTGCAGATGTAGTGGTAGGTGTCGGTCACGCGGATGTCAAAGCGCGAATTGGCGGGTACGCTGAAGCGCTCGCCTTCTTTTTGGCTAACCCAGGCATCGCTGCCCGCCAAGCGGTATTCGCAGGCGCCTGCCACGCATTCCATGACCTCTGCAGCTGCCGTGCCAAAGTTCAGGGTGGCTGCCAGAATGACGCCGACCGATTTTTTGCTGCCGTCGGGGAGCTCGAAGCTGTGGCTGACGCATTTGCCATCAAAGTACACATTGGCTTTGGTGGTCAGGGCAACGCCGTCGATGCGGCTGGTGACTGTAGAGGTGGTCATGTCGTAAAGGGTGAATAGCGAACAAGTAAGCGCCAAAAAACGCAAATGCCGATTTTAGGCCAGCCGGGCGGCGAAGTCGCTCGCATCGAATCCGACGGTAACCGTGCCATCGGGCCACACCACCAATGGGCGTTTGATGGCGCTGCTGTGTGCGCGCACCACGGCGGCGGCGCTGGCGTCGTCTACCACGCTGGCCTGGAGCGCGGGGTCGAGTTTGCGCCACGTTGGGCCTTTGCGATTAATCAGGCGGGCGTGGCCCAGCTGCGAGAGCCATGTTGGCAGCAAGTCTGCCGGCACACCTTGCTTCTTGAAATCGTGGAAATGGTAGTCTGCACCGTGGTCAGTGAGCCACGTACGGGCTTTTTTCACCGTATCGCAGTTGGGGATGCCGTAGAGCGTAATGTGTGTCATGCCCGCCATCATGCCATCCCCACCGGGCTGGTTTTTGTGACCGTGCTTTGCGTTGCGGGTGCCGGGTCGGCGACAATCAGGGGGTTTTCCCGAATCTGTCACCGCGATCTATGCAACCTCCACCCACCACGCTGGCCGAATGGCTCGTCTATTGCGAGCAACTGCATCCCACCGCCATTGCGATGGGGCTGGAGCGCGTGCGCACCGTGGCTGAGCGCATGCAGCTGGCGTTCAATTGCCCGGTTTTTACCGTCGCCGGAACCAATGGCAAAGGATCTACCTGCGCCATGCTGGAGTCGATTTTGCGCCAGGCCGGGTACCGAACCGGGGTGTATTCTTCCCCGCATTTGGTTCACTTTGAGGAGCGTTTGCGGCTCGATGGAACGTCGGTTGCCAGTGAACAGCTGGTGGCCGGTTTCGCAGCGGTGCAAGCGGCGCGTCTGCAGGCGCCGGAAGTGTCTCTGACCTATTTTGAGTTCAGTACCTTGGCCTGTTTTTTCGTGATGCAGCACGCCGGCCTCGATGCCGCGATTCTGGAAGTTGGGTTGGGCGGGCGACTCGACGCCGTCAACATCATTGACGCCGATTGCGCCATTATTACGAGTATTGATCTCGATCACACGGCATTGCTCGGCCCGGACCGGGAATCGATTGGCCGCGAAAAAGCCGGCATCATGCGCACCGATCGCCCTGTCATTGTGAGTGACCCGGTGCCGCCCGCCAGCGTTGTCGACCACGCCCGAGAAATAGGCGCCGACATGTGGCGTGTGGGTGTCGATTTCAATGTATCGGGCGATTCCCAGCAGTGGGCCTGGGCCGGACGTGGCCGCCGTTACAGTGGCTTGGCTTACCCGGCTTTGCGTGGCGCCAACCAATTGGTGAATGCCGCTGGAGTGCTAGCGGCTTTGGGCGCCATGCGGGAGCGGTTGCCGGTGCCGGCGCAGGCGGTGCGCAATGGCCTGGCCATGGTTGAATTGCCTGGACGCTTTCAAATTATTCCGGGGCAACCGACGCTGGTGCTGGATGTGGCACATAACCCGCATTCGGTGGCCGCGTTGGCGGTTAATCTGGATGCAATGGGGTTTTTTCCTACCACCCACGCGGTCTTTGGCGCCATGGCCGACAAAGACCTGGCGCCCATGCTTGACCGGGTGGCGCCCATGCTGGATCGCTGGTATTTCACCGACTTGCCGACCCCGCGCGCTGCCTCTGCGGCTGATTTGCACGCCGCTTGGTTGGCCCGCAATCAGCGCAAAGATGCGAGTGCAGCGGCGTTTGCCGATGTCAACGCTGCTTTGGACGCGGCTATCGCTGCGGCGAACCCGGCTGATAGAATTGTCGTCTTTGGCTCTTTCTACACCGTGGCAGGTGTTTTGCAGCGCGGTATTCCACGCTTGCAAGCACCCCATTTGGCACCTTAATTCGCTCCAACTCTGCTCGCGCACGCATGGCATTTTTCAAGTTTCGAAAAGACGGCGAGGAGCCCGCAGCACCCGCAGGCGCTCCTGAAAGTGTTGAAACGCTGCGCAAGCGGGCGCGCTATCGCCTGGCCGGTGCAGCCGTCTTGGTGTTGGCCGGGGTCATTGGTTTTCCTTTGTTGTTTGACAACCAGCCGCGCCCGATTGCGGTAGATATCCCAATTGTCATTCCGGACAAAGAGCAGGCCCGTGCAGTGCCCCTGCCGACGGCTTCGCAAGCGCTTGGACAACCCGAAGTTGCCAGCCCGTCCCTCCCGGAAGCCAAAACCCAGCCCGACGCTAAGGTGCAGGCCGATACCAAGGTCATCACCGAGGCCAAAGTTATCACTGAACCCAAAGTCATTGCCGAGCCCAAAGTTATCACTGAGCCCAAAGCCTCTGCAGGCAGCAAATCTGCCGCCGATGCCAAGCCCACTGCCGATGGTCCGCGCGCCCAAGCCTTGCTTGACGGTAAGGCAACGAGCGCCAAAGCGGGAAATAAACCAGTGGCTGTTGACAATGGCAATGGCCGGTATGTGGTTCAGTTTGGGTCCTTTAGCGATGCGGCACGGGCCCATGAGGCCCGTTTGAAAGTGGAACGGGCCGGGTTCAAAACCTACGCACAGGTTGCGCAGGGGGCCGATGGCAAGCGCTTCCGCGTCCGCGTTGGGCCGTTTACACAGCGCGGTGAGGCGGAGAAGGCAGCAGAAAAAATTAAGAAGCTGGACTTGTCCGTGAGCATCTTGGCGCTCTGACCGGACTTTTTTGTGCGCGCGCTCGACTGGATTTTTATTGGGATTTTGGGTGCGTCAACGCTGCTGGGCCTGTGGCGTGGTTTGTTGACCGAAGTGCTGTCGTGGGCCAGTTGGTTTTCCGCATTTTTCTTGGCACAGTGGTTTGCAACGTGGGCTGGCGCCGCTCTGCCATTGGGTGATTCTGGTGAAACGCTGCGCTATGCGGTGGGTTTTGTTGCCGTTTTTGTGGCCACGCTGTTGGCGGGGGGCGTCTTAACCTTTCTGTTGTCCGAGCTGCTTGCAGTTGTCGGCTTCAAGCCGCTGGACCGCTTGCTGGGTGGGTTTTTTGGTTTGTTGCGCGGTGTCGTGTTGCTGTTGGCGGTAACCACCGTGGTGAACATGACATCGATGCGTGAAGCGGGGTTCTGGCGTGAATCGCGTGGTGCACGCTGGTCGGAGTCGACCTTGTCGTTTTTGAAACCGCTGCTACCGCAGTCGGTTGGTAAATATTTACCTTCTTTGTGAGTGAAAAAGCATGTGTGGAATAGTTGGCGTTGTCAGTGACGCACCGGTTAATCAGTTGATTTACGACGCATTGTTGCTGTTGCAACACCGGGGGCAAGATGCTGCTGGCATCGTGACCCAGCAAGAGCGCAAATTCTTCATGCACAAGGCCAAGGGCATGGTGCGCGACGTTTTTCGCACCCGCAATATGCGTTCCTTGCCAGGCAACTGTGGCCTGGGCCAAGTGCGTTACCCGACCGCTGGCAATGCGTTCAGCGAAGAAGAGGCGCAGCCGTTTTATGTCAATGCACCGTTTGGCATTGTGTTGGTGCACAACGGCAACCTGACCAATGCCCATGCCCTGAAAAGTGAACTGTTCAGCACCGATCACCGCCACATCAACACCGACAGCGATTCCGAGGTTTTGCTGAACGTTCTGGCCCACGAAATTGACCGCACCACACGTGGTGGTGAGCTCACGCCCGAATTGATATTTCAGGCCGTACGCAATGTGCACAAACGCCTGAAGGGCTCTTATGCCGTTATTGCCCTGATTGCGGGGCACGGCTTGTTGGCATTCCGTGATCCTTTTGGCATTCGTCCTTTGTGCGTGGGGCGTGCCGATGGCAACTGGATGGTGGCCAGTGAATCCGTTGCGTTGGAGGGAACAACCCACCAATTTGATCGCAATGTACAGCCCGGCGAAGCCGTGTTCATCGACTTGAAGGGCAATGTGCAATTCCAGCAATGCGCAGACGCACCGCGCCTGAATCCTTGCATTTTTGAATACGTTTACCTGGCCCGACCGGACTCCGTGATGGACGGCATCTCGGTGTACCAGGCGCGCATGAACCTGGGTGAAACACTCGCCAAGCGTGTGATATCCACCGTGCCACCCAAAGAAATTGATGTGGTGATTCCGATTCCGGAGTCCAGCCGCCCCAGCGCTGCCCAACTGGCCCAGTTGCTCGGTCTGCCGTACCGCGAAGGGTTTGTGAAAAATCGCTACGTTGGCCGTACCTTCATCATGCCGGGTCAGTCGGTGCGCAAAAAATCGGTGCGACAAAAACTCAATGTGATTGCCAGCGAATTCAAAGGTCGCAATGTTTTGCTGGTTGACGATTCGATTGTGCGGGGCACTACCAGCAAAGAAATCGTTCAGATGGCCCGCGATGCCGGTGCGCGCAAGGTCTACATGGCCAGTGCTGCACCGCCCGTGCGCTATCCCAATGTATACGGCATCGACATGCCAACCAGCGATGAGCTGGTGGCCCACAACCGCACGATTGAAGAGGTGCGCCAGATCATTGGCTGTGACGCCCTGATTTACCAGGATGTGGATGCCATGAAAAAAGCCATTGCCGCTTTGAACAGCAAAATCGATGGTTTCGATGCGTCGTGCTTCGACGGCGTTTACGTCACAGGTGACATCAATTCCGACGATATCGAACGGCTGAACAACCACCGCGTGGCCGGCGAAGAAGGGCAGGAAGACACGTCCCGTCTGGCGCTCCCCAATCACCAAGACTGAACCCCGTTTGAACCCGCACATAAAGGACACGACTATGGCAAGCAATACGCCGCTGCCCGCTGGTTTGCACCGCGATACGCTGGCCGTGCGTGAAGCGGTGGCCCGCAGCCAATATGGTGAGAACTCCGAGGCGCTTTACCTGACCAGCGGCTATGTGCAGGAATCTGCAGAGTCCGCAGCGCGTCGGTTTGCTGGCGAAGAAGAGGGCTTCACTTACGGCCGTTATGGCAACCCCACCGTAGCCAGCTTCGAGCAACGCCTGGCCCGCTTGGAGGGAAGTGAGGCCTGCATGGGCACCGCCTCTGGCATGTCGGCTATTTTGATGATGTGCCTGGGCTTGCTCAAAGCCGGTGACCACGTGGTGTGTTCACGCTCGATGTTTGGCTCGACCATCAAACTGATTGGCACCGATCTGGCCAAATTTGGTGTCGAATCGTCTTTCGTATCGCAAACCGACTTGCAGGCTTGGCGCGATGCGATTCGTCCGCAAACCAAATTGTTGTTTGCTGAGACACCCACCAACCCGCTGACCGAAGTGTGCGATATCCAGGCCTTGGCAGATATCGCCCACAACACCGGCGCGATGTTGGCAGTAGACAATTGCTTCGCCACGCCGGCCTTGCAGCGCCCTATTGCGATGGGTGCGGACATCGTTACGCATTCCGGCACCAAATACCTGGATGGACAGGGCCGTGTGATGTCCGGCGCGTTGTGCGCTTCGCAACAACTTGTCACTGAAAAGTTCTTGCCAGTGCAGAAGAGTGGCGGCATGACAATTGCGCCGTTCAATGCGTGGGTAACGCTCAAGGGACTCGAAACGCTGGACATTCGCATGCGTGCGCAGTCGGCCAATGCCTTGGCGCTGGCCCAATGGCTGGAAGCCCATCCGGCCGTACAGCGTGTCTTCTATCCGGGCTTGCCCAGCCATCCACAACACGCCTTGGCCATGCAGCAGATGAATGGCTGTGGTGGCGCAGTGGTGTCGGTGGAGATCAAAGCCAGCACCCCGGAGCAGGCCCGCAGCCGGGCTTTCCATGTGCTCGACCACATGCAAGTTTTGTCGCTCTCTACCAATTTGGGTGATACCAAAACCCTGGTGGCCCATCCTGCCAGCACCTCCCATGGCCGCTTGAGCGAAGCCCAGCGCCAGGCTGCCGGCGTCAGCCAGGGGCTGCTGCGCATCGCCGTAGGATTGGAGCACCTGACCGATATTTGCGCCGACCTGTCGCGCGGACTCTCTACCATCTGACATGACCAAGACCCGTACCCGTTTCGCTCCTTCGCCCACCGGTTTTATTCACCTGGGTAATATTCGTTCTGCTCTGTACCCATGGGCGTTTGCCCGCTCTACCGGCGGTGACTTTATTCTCCGCATCGAAGACACCGACGTTGAACGTTCAACCCAAGCTGCTGTCGATGTGATTCTGGAAGGCATGTCCTGGTTGGGCTTGACGCACGACGAAGGCCCGTTTTATCAAATGCAACGCATGGACCGTTACCGCGCGGTACTGGCAGAAATGCGAGCTGCCGGGCTGGTCTATCCCTGCTATATGAGTGTGGCCGAATTGGATGCCCTGCGCGAACGCCAAATGGCTGCCAAGGAAAAGCCGCGCTATGACGGCACCTGGCGTCCGGAGCCCGGGAAAACCTTGCCTGCTGTGCCCGAAGGTGTAGCCCCCGTATTGCGTTTTCGCAACCCCGCCGATGGCGTGGTGGCGTGGGATGACAAGGTAAAAGGCCGGGTAGAGTTTGCCAACCAGGAACTGGACGATCTGGTCATTGCGCGCCCCGACGGCACGCCCACCTATAACTTCTGCGTTGTGGTGGATGACATGGACATGGCGATTACCCACGTTATTCGTGGCGATGACCACGTGAACAACACGCCACGCCAGATTAATATTTTCCGTGCCCTGGGCAAAGAGCCTCCGGTGTATGCCCACTTGCCAACCGTGCTCAACGAGCAGGGCGAGAAGATGAGCAAGCGCAACGGTGCCAAGCCGGTGACCCAATATGCGGCGGAGGGCTATCTGCCCGATGCCATGGTGAATTACCTGGCGCGCTTGGGCTGGAGCCACGGCGACGACGAGATTTTCTCCCGCGCCCAATTCCTGGAGTGGTTCAACCTTGACCATTTGGGACGCAGCGCGGCGCAATTCGATGAAGCCAAACTGCGTTGGGTGAATGCGCAACATTTGAAAGCCATGACGGGCAGCGCCTTGGCGCCTTTGGTAGCGCCCTTGCTGCAAGCCCGTGGTGCCAGCGCCGATGAACGCTTGCCCGCTTTGTGCGATTTGCTGAAGGACCGCTGCGACACCACCGTGGCACTCGCCGATTGGGCGCTGCGGTTTTACACCGATGCGCCAGCCGATGAAGCCACTTGGTCTCAGCACGTGACCGAGGCCATTAAACCAGCCTTGCATCTCCTGGCAGAAAAGCTGGCAACCGCACCATGGGACAAAGCAAATATTTCTTTGGCATTAAAGGAAGTATTGACTGAAAAAGGCATTAAAATGCCAGGCTTGGCGATGCCAGTGAGAGTGATCCTTTTAGGTACTCCGCAGACACCGTCGTTGGACAGCGTACTTGCGTTACTCGATAAACAAAAAGTTATTGAGAAACTTGCAAAAGCCTAAAAAAGCACGCTATAATTTGAGGCTCGGGAGTTGATAACAAATCAACCTGATAGCAAGCTAACAAAGCCTGGTGCCAAGTTAAATTGAAATCAAATTTTGTTGTTAGTTCTTGGTTGGTTTTGGGGGGTATAGCTCAGCTGGGAGAGCGCTTGCATGGCATGCAAGAGGTCAGCAGTTCGATCCTGCTTACCTCCACCAAAAAGCAGTTGTTGCTGTGAAAACAGAAGCAATTGAAAACAAAATGTAAATACATTTTGTGGTTAGTTAGGTTAGTAAAATTCGGATTAGTCCAAAGGTTTTGACCCCATCGTCTAGAGGCCTAGGACATCACCCTTTCACGGTGAGTACCGGGGTTCGAATCCCCGTGGGGTCGCCAGATTTTGCTGCAAAGCAAGACGGCACAAGTAGGTAAACAGCGCTGCGCAAGCGGCGTACTTGGTCTGAAAAGACAAATGTTTCCGCTACCAGGAGTGGTAGTTCAGTTGGTTAGAATACCGGCCTGTCACGCCGGGGGTCGCGGGTTCGAGTCCCGTCCACTCCGCCAAATTTGTCATTGAAATCAATGACTTACGAAAAAGCCCTACCTAAACAGTAGGGCTTTTTTCATGCCTAAAAAATTCTGAGTGTCTCCGAATTGTCCCCGGATGTACCTGAATTTTCCTGGCTGTACCTGTGCGGTTGTTCCCTCTTTGTTTCCGATTCCCTTTTCTGGTTGCGTTGAACGAGCGTTGGAATTGTTTGATCGAATCGTCTAATGGTTCGGCTGATCTGAACGATTGCAGTCAATGGTGTTCGGGCGGCCATGCGGCATGTGCACTACTTCCACCCAACGGCCACTTTTCTGAAGCAGCTGCGGTCACACGCGGTCCCTTTTTGTCTTCGCCTACCATCAGAACATTAGAAACAAAATTTCTGAGGGAATAGGTATGAAGACAGAAGAACGTCCGCCGCTCGCACATGCAAATTCAAACTCGGGCGGAACCTGTCCAAGTAGCTGTGAGGGAGGGAAGCCCTGTATTTATTTTGGGGCGCAACGGAACAGGCAAGTCTGCTCTAGTCAATTCGCTTGCTGCACAGTGGAGAGGAAAGGTCATCTACATGCCAGGGTCACGACCGAGCTATTTCGATAACGAAAGTCTGTCCATGACACCGGCGAGTCGCCGTCAATTCACGGCCAACCAACAGCACTATGATTCCCTGCCAGACACAAGATGGAAATCTATGGAAGGTGTCACGCGCAGTCTGAAAATGACACCGTAACGCGGTGAAGAATTGATACACCTCGATTAACGTGCCGACCCATCCAAACAAGGGGATGGGCCGGTAATGATTACGAACGAGGAGTACATGGAACTCAAAGTACTAAAGAAGCAAGGCCACAGCTTGCGCGCGATATCTGCGCGCACCGGGTTGTCGGTCAATACGGTGCGCAAGTATTTGACTGAAGGGCCTCCGAGCTTTAAGGCGCCAGCCCAGCGCGCCAGCAAAGTCGACCCATTCAAAGACTACCTGGCTGGGCGCATTCAGGCGGCCAGACCGGACTGGATACCGGCCACCGTCTTGGTACGCGAAATTCGCGAACTCGGATACCGCGGATCGATACGCATATTGCAAGCTTATTTGCACGACCTTCGCCCGGCGGTGCGGCCCGACCCCGTGGTGCGGTTTGAAACGCAACCGGGTGAGCAAATGCAAATGGATTGGATAGAGTTTCGCAAGGCCGGTCATAAGGACGGGATGCTTGCGGCATTTGTGGCTACGCTGGGTTACAGCCGTGCGAGCTTTGTTGAATTCGTCACGGACATGAAGCTTGAGACGCTACTGGCGTGTCATGCGCGTGCGTTTGAAAGCTTTGGTGGTGTCACGCGGGAAGTATTGTACGACAACATGAAGACGGTCATCATCAAGCGCGACGTGTACGGAAAGAATCTGCATCAGTATCAAAGTGCATTTGCTGACTTTGCCCGCCATTACGGCTTTTTACCTCGTGTGTGCAGGCCCTATCGGGCAAAGACCAAGGGCAAGGTCGAACGCATGAATGGCTACCTGCGCCGCAGCTTCTGGGTTCCGTTGGTCGCCCGTCTGAAGCAACAAGGACTGGTGGTCGATGTGCAAACGGCCAATCGCGAGGTCCGCATTTGGCTACGTGATGTCGCCAATATGCGGGTGCATGGAACGACTGGCTGCGTACCAGCGCTGGCCTTAAAAGAAGAGCGTGCGCATTTGCTAGCGGTGCCCTGTGCCTATAGCGGGCGTACGGTGCGCCAGCTAATGCAAACCAAGCCGGTGGGAAGCCGCGTAATCCCGGCGGCTGCCTGGCGCGATTTGCAGCATCCATTGTCAATGTATGACGCTCTGCTCAACGACTACATGGTGGCCCCCTTGGACGGGTTGACGTCGGGGGCGCAGCGATGAGTTTACAAATTGAGCGGCTACGGCATTTATGTGACCAGCTGCATTTGCTCCATGTGCCCGATCAACTGGCGCATCTTGGCCAGAATGACGTTGGCCGGTTCCGTTGCATTGACGTTCAATCAAGCATTCCGACACAGGCCGAAGCACGGGCTTGGATTGAGCGTGCAATGAATTGGCACGGACGGGATGGACAAAAAACCTTTTCTCAGGGCGAAGAAAAGGAAAAGCACAGGCCACTGGATCTGTTCAAACCGATAGTTTCAACCGAAAAATTGCATCCAAGCTTTGTCAAACTTTGCAGGAGCCAAGCATTTGTACCGGCAAAGCGCCAGATCGAAGAAATCATGCCGCTTTATGTTGACGTCGATGGCAACTTCGTCGAGCAGTTTCAGACCACTGGTTTTGACGCTCGACTTTGGGAGTTGTATCTGTATTCTTATTTGGTGGAAGAGCAACTCTTCATGGACCGACAGCATGACCGACCGGACTTTCTGGTTAAGAAATACGGCAAGTCAGTTGCAATCGAAGCGACAATCGTTGGGCGCCGTAAGGACACGCCTGTGTCCTACTTCAAGTCAGAACTCTCTCTTCCAGACGACCCGGAAGAAGTGCGACGTCGCCAGGAGAATGAGATTCCAATCCGTTTTGGTAGCCCGCTCTTTAGCAAACTTCAAAAGCGATATTGGGATCTGGATCATGTAAAAAGTCTGCCGTTAGTCTTTGCGACAGCTGATTTTCATGATGATCAGTCGATGATGTGGACCGCAACCGCGCTGATCAATTATCTGTACGGCGTGCGGCATGATTTTCATTTTGATGAGCACGGTCAGCTGGTGATCTCCGCACTAAAGATCGAGAAACACAAAGTTGATGTCAAGGAGATTCCGTCAGGCTTCTTCTTCCAACCAGATGCTGAACATGTGAGTGCCGTGATGTTTTCGGCAAGCGGTACGATTGCCAAATTCAACAGGCTTGGCCGCCAGGCTGGCTTCAAAGCGCCTGGTGTGCTTATGGTTCGCATGGGAACGCACCATGATCACAACCCAAACTCGCATCTCCCCAAGCCGTTCCGGTACATCGTTGATGAAAAGTCACAAGAAACGTGGGCAGAAGGCCTTTCGATGTTCCACAACCCAAAGGCCTTGCATCCTGTGCCCGAAGAGCTGTTCCCAAACAGCGCCCATCATCATTTTAAAGACGATCAGATTGTCAGCACCATGCCTGAATTTCATCCGTACGCATCTATGACTATGAATATGGTTCTGAAGGAATAGGTGATTTATCCCGGTTCGAAACGTTGTGTTCGCCATGCCAGTTCAGCTTGCAAACCGCTTTCGTGGGCGATATCCATGAATTGAACCTTGTCGGGTGAACGGTTGGAATCCAGCTCCGAAGTAGGATCAAAGAGTGACAACACTCGCATGTTGACGTTTGGCCCAAGGCTTGACAGCCATGGGTGCCGCTGGGGCGGTAGGCTGGGGGGATTGGTGGTCAGTTGAACAACTCAGAGTGCGTACCGCTACGCACAAACACCACCAAGCCGTGCTTGCCTGCTTCGGCAATTGTGTAGATGAGCAGGAAGTCACCGCCAATGTGGCACTCCCTATGGCCGTCCCAATCGCCTGTCAGTGGATGATCTTGCCATTCTGGGGCCAGTGGCCCATCGTTGGCGGTCAGCAGTGCCATAGCGTCTTTGAGACGATTCATGTCATACCGGCCAGAATGGGAAAGGCGTTGCCAATCCTTGAGAAAGTCCTTGGTGTAATCCGAGGCTCGGGGCAGGTTTGCCCTCTTACTTGCGGCTGGCTTTTTCGATGTCATTGATCAGGGCATCTGCGGTTGCGAAGCGAGCACGTCGGCTTTTGATGATTTCGCGGGCTTCGGCAATTGCAATGCGACTGGTCGCATTTGGTGCTTTGATCGCAAACGGCAGTTCCTTGTCAGCGACGACGCGGGTCAGAAAAACGCGAATTGCATCGGAGACGGTCAGGCCCATTGCGGCCAGCGTCTCCGTTGCCTGCGCCTTGACATCCTCGTCCACGCGAACATGAACCATAGTGGTAGCAGCCATGGGCACTCCTTGGCGAGATTAATTGAGATACATTGTATCTCAATTTGTTCGGGCTGGCAGCGTTGACGTGTGATCTGCTTGTCCAGACAATACAGGTGTCACATTCAGGGGTACCAGAAAACTGGGATACTTGTAACGCCAGTTCAGAAAAAAATGAATGAAATCAACTGCTTAGGTGTGTAGGGGAGAGTCCCGTCCACTCCGCCAAAATTAAAAAAGCCATCAGTCGAAAGGTTGATGGCTTTTTTCTTTTTATCCCAGCGTAGCGGTCCTGAAAGTCGAATTTTTCGTCTTGAATTGTTAAAAGCTTTTTAGCTTAACAAACGCCGACTCACAACTCAACTCGCAAGTACCGGTCGAACCGATGCAAGTTGCCGTTTTTCGGGCTTGGGCGAACTGGCGTTGTCGGTTCTGCTCGGTGGCGGTGCCACGCGAAGTTGATGAACTGGAACACTGGTTGCCACTAATGGGTGGTGCCCACTGGGCACACCGCGCCAGTCCGGTACTTCCCATGCCAGGCGAGATACTTGCCGAAGCGCCGCAGATGGTTCGAGACGGCGGTAGCGCGCTTTGGCAGTTGGAGTTTCGTTTTCGCACCGGCAGGTGCTTTCGCTTGCAGTACCGCCCTGACACGGACGCCAGCCTCCAGTTCGCTCCGGTCGAAGTTGACTATTCGCTGGATCGCATTCAAGTCATGGAGCCGGAGGACGATTTCGGCTGGTTGCACCCACTGCGCATGCGCAAGTTCGTGCTGGATGGTGTGCTGTGGGAAAGCGCCAAGGTGTGGCCGATTCAGGTATTACGCACTGGTCGAGAGGCCATCGACCCCAAGGGCTTTTTCCGACACACCTGGCGCACTGCGTTGCGGGCCTATTTCAAGCAGAGCCCACCGAGTTACCGGCGGCGGTTGATTGCGCTGCGCTATCCCGTGCAAGTGCAGGGCATAACCGATGGCGTGATCGACGAGGTTGCCGAGGCGCTGCGATGCGAAAGTCGGTGTTGAGGGTCTGGAGGTGCATAATGCACAGTATTACGTACACTTTTCAATCAACCGGAGGCTGTCATGGCGTTCACTGCAGGCGACGTGGTACCCCTTACTCAGGCGCGGGCTACCTTGTCCGACTTGGTCGAGCAGGTCAAAGCGGGTGCGGAGAAGATCATCACCAAGAATGGCGAAAGCTACGTCGCCATCATCGACTCCCAGAGGCTGGACTACTACCACCAGTTGGAACGCGAGCGCATTCACCTGCTGCTGATTGACGAAGCTGGCAAGGCCTTGGACGACATCGCCGCTGGCAAAGTCAAGGATGCGCACAGCACCTTGACAGCGTTGAAGCGCCGCCGCGCTGTCAAGACCCAAGCCTGAGCAACGTCTGCGCATTGACAACCAAGCACCTCATCAAACTCACCGCAAACTTTGAGCGCAATCTCGAAGAGGCCGAAGCGTTCCTGCTTGCGGCCGATGCTCCGCAGGCATTTGATGCGCTGCTGGACGAACTCACCGACACCGTCATTCCGAACCTCGAACGATTTCCTGGCATGGGGAGTCTGTTCTTTAGGCGTCCCACCCGTTCGGTCGAGGCTAGCAACGGGATCGACGGGTTGAAACGCAAGCTCAAGGCCATTGCCAAAGATGGTGAGATACGCGAATACGTGATGTCGCACTACCTGCTGCTGTATGCACGTTTCGACGCCACCATTTACCTGCTGTCGATCCGGCACCACCGGCAACTCTCATTTGATTTTCAGTCCTATTGGACAGCCTAAATATGCCCATCAGCGTGGGAGAATCTGAGAGGCACAGCGTATGTTCGACGCAGAGCCACGCTGTTCACGGGAGGCAAAAAAATGACAAAGTCAGAGGCAGAGACCCGATCAATACTTATTGACCAGCAATTGGCAAAGTCCGGCTGAGATGTAGAAGACCCCATACAGTTGATTGACGCACCGCCAGCCTTTCGCAACAAAGCGGGTGTCAGGGTCAGGGGTACCAGGGAAATGGGCCACTTGTTGTGGCGGTTGAGAAACAACCGAATTGAATCAACAGCGTAAGTGCACAGCGGGGCGGGTCAAGCCGGCGCTGCCAGATCTATCCCCAGTAACTGTGCGCTGATCTGTGGATAAGTATTGAACAACCCCGCTACAAGCGCATGCCGCTTGGCTTTGCAGGAGATGCTTAAAGGCCAGGCAGCGATGCGGGGAGCCGGCAATACCAGTCTGTCGGCCCATCAAGGGATACGGAATTCCTGATACAAGTTTTCTCCGATAGGGCGCGTCACGGCATCACGCAAAAAGACGGCGATTTTTGCGTCCTCGCCTTTAATGTGTGAAGTGAGCCACTCATTGAGTGTGTACAGGAGGTCTTCCGGAAACTCGGTGTGATGCCGTATTTTGGAGAGTTCGTGCTGTAGTTCCACCAGAAGATCCAAGTGGATTTTGGAGTGCGCAGCGACGTCGGGGTAGCCAATCTCATGCATGAGGTTTTGTTCACTGACGAAATGAAACTCAGCAAATTTCTTTATCTCGAGCATGATTCGCTGAACGGTTTGTTCGGTTTGCTGGGTCTTGATGGCAATGTCGAGTTTGCGACACAACATGATTAGCATGCGATGTTGGGTGTCTATTAGCATGTTGCCAATAAGAAGTTCGTCAGACCAGCGAATAAACATGGTGTGCCTTCTGTTAATGCCTGGCGACATCCGAGCAAATTACAAAAAACAATTTGATCCGATTTCCGCCAATAGGTGTTCCCTGCTGTCGGCGATTGTCCCTCAGCGGTACACCAATGAAGTGCCAAGTCGCGCGTTTTTGCAATTGCCGGGCTAAAACTTCGGCACAATCCACCGATGCGTAAGAATGTAAGTAGTGAGGCCGCAGCGGAATTCGACAGTGAGGCCTGCGATGAGACCGGAGGCGAATCCGCAAGCGACGGAACCGGGGCCAGTTTTGCATCGTATTTCAGAGATGCTTCCCTTGTTGGGGAGACCCCTTTGGCGTGGGCCATTGGTCAGCGACTCGATTTGGTAGATGCTTTGCGTGGCCTGTTCAGTGGGCCACGCGCGGTCGTGCAGCTGCGTTTGTGGTGCTTCATGGAACTCGCCAGCCTGGCGCAAGCGCGGGTCTCACGTGATGATTTGGCCATCTTGTTTCATGCGCTAATCCCCAGTGCCTTGGAAAACACCCTAAAGCGCCTGCGTGATGCGGGTTTGCTGGTGTGGGGATCGGCGTCTCAAGATTACCAGTTGTCGCCACTGGCGCAGCAATTGCACGGATTGCTGGCGCCGTTGACACGCACCGCCCATGACGCCGACGATGAACTGGCACCTTTGCTGGCGCAAATTGCCGGTGCCCAAACGCTGGGGTTGGCGGATGCCGGTCAGTTGCGCCACTTGCATGCGCAGTTGGCCCGCCTGCACGACACTTTCGCCGAGGCCATTACCAGTGGCTCCGAGGCATTGTTGCGGGATGCCCAGCCACGCTTTGAGCGGTCGCTGGCGCTGGTGGACCGCGCCGGACAGGCGCTGACTGCGCTGATTCGCACCGAAACAGAGGACCCCCGACTCGAGCGCGAAGCACGGGCCTTGGGCAATGCGCAAGCCAAGCTGCTGTCTATGGCCAGTCAATTTACGCGGGCCATGCAACAGGCAGACCGGCAGCGCGTTACGTTGGGCAGCACCGGTCTGACCAGCAGCGATGTCCGGCAGTGGCTGCAAACACAGCCATCTTTGCATAACTTGCTGGAAGGCGCTTTGGCGTTCGGTGTGGCGCCGGTGTTCCTCAGCCAACACGATCTGATGGATGTCGCCGAGGGCGAGCTGGAGCGCGACCGGCCGAACCCAGAGCGCACCTCGGCCTTGCCGCCGCCGGCTGCCGCAGGTGATGGTGCGTTGCAGGTTCTGCGCATGCCCGAGGAGCTGGGCGCACTGATTCAGCAACTGGCCGACTGGCGTGCCCCACAGGCAAATCGCCCGATTGATGCGGTGGTCTTGGGCGGGCGCTTTGCCCAGGCCGCCTACCGCATGCAATTGCTGCCGTTGCTGGGTGACGCGCAAGCCAAAACACTGAATGGCCAAACCGGCCAATTGGCGCGTTCCGGCTGGAACGCCATTCTTGAAACTGCGGTTGTTCCTGTGGACGACCTGCATGTAACGGCAATGAGTCAAGGCCGACTTGAGGTCATTGGCGCGAACGAATTGGAACCCCATGAATACAAATGATGAAGCGGCATTGCTGGCGGCCGAGCTGCTGGCCCGGCGCTGGCTGCCGCGCCAACACCCGCGTGTAAAGCGTGCCCTGGTCGATGCTGATCTCTGGAAATCGGTAGAAGACCGACTGGCCCATGTGGGCCTGCGTCTGGTCGACAACATCCATGCCGACCACATCACCACGGCCATGTTGCGCTCGGTGGAGCACGTGGTGTTTGGCGATGCGGGCCTGAACACGCACAACAATATCGACCTGCCGAAGGACGCCGTTTCCCTGCTGATTGTGTTGTGGGCCTTGATTATTTTGCCCAAACGCGAGCGCCAGGCAGCCCGCGACAGCGAAGCCGAAAATGCCGAGCAAAATGATATGTTCGGCGCCGAGCGTCCCTTGCCGCGTGCGGAAACAGTCAGTCCTGTGGTTTCCTACAAGGCCTTGCTGGCCGATTTTGGCAATCAACTCGGCAAGAAAATGCGCCTGGATGGCAATTTGAAGCGCTTGGAAAACAACGGCCTGATTGGGCGCAGGGGAGATGACATTGTCGAAGGCCCCTTGCTCGATTTGCTGCTCGATTACGACGTACTGGCGCCGCGCATTCTGGATGGCACCCTCAGTGCCGTGCTCGCCAAAAGCCGTGCGGAAGCCGAAACCGACCGCGATGGGTTGGCAAGCGATGCCGATGTTTTAAACGAGAAAGACTGACCATGTTCCATTTGCAATCCCTCGAACTGCTGCATTGGGACTACTGCCAGCGCCTGACCGTGCCGTTGGATGGCGCCATCATCACCGTTGCCGGCCCCAACGGGTCGGGTAAAACCACGTTGCTGGATGCCATGCGCACGCTGCTGGGCCTGGACTGCTCCGGTGGTCGCAATTACAAAACCTATGCGCGCCACGCGAATGCCGATTCGGCCTGGTTACGGGCCACTGTGGACAACCGGTCCAAAGGGCGTCAGGCTTCGAACCGGCCTTTTGCACGGTGTTTGCTCTACGCCGACCAGGTGACGCTGGTGTGCCGCATTGAACGCAACGGTGGCGATTGGTTGCGCCGCTACTGCATGGTCGATGGTGACGTTTCAATTGAGACTTTGCTGACGCTGCCTGAAAAAGACTGGCTGGGCATTGAGCACTGGCGCAAGCGTCTGGAAGGTGCCGGCCTGAGCCGTGCGATTGCCCGGGTGTTGGCGCTGGAGCAGGGGCAAACCGATCGGCTGTGTGAATACTCCCCCAAGGAGCTGTTGCGTCTGGTGTTCGATGTTTTTGGTGACCAAGAAGTACTCGACCGCTACGAAGAAGCGCGCAAACACCAAATGGAGGTCGACAAAGAGGTGGAGGCATCGCAACGCGACCTTGCGCACGCCGAGGCGCAGCTTGCACAGCTCGACGCCCGCGTTAATTTGTACCGCCAGTACCAGGGCAAATTGCGTGAGAAGGAAAAGCTCTGGTCCGAGGTTATACCGGTGCTGGAATGGAGCGAGGAGCGCAAAGACATTGCGCTCAAACTGCGCGATATGCATCGGCAACGGCTGCAGCACTTTGTTAGCGCACGGCAACAAAAAGACGACCGCGAAAGTCTGTTGCGCTTGTCGCAAGCCCTGCGTGAAGCCGGTCAAAATGCGCGCGAACTGAATGCCGAGCGCAATGCCGCCCTGTCCGCACTCAATGAGGCTTCGGCCAATGAAAAACCCGTGGACAAGCTGGTGAAAGAAGCCAGCGAGCTGCATGAATTGGCCAAGGTGGAGAGCGACAGCGCCCAGTTGTCGGTTCGCATCCAGGACCTTGAGGAAAAAAAAGGCGCACTGGCCGCACAGTGGCACAGCGTCAGTGCGGAACGCAAGGCGGCGCAAGACGCATTCAACCGCTTGCACAATGAGCGCCTGGCGCCGCCACCAGAGGACGTAACACGGTTTCGCCGCACACTGCAAACCGAATCGATTGCCCACCATTTGCTGGCCGATATCGTGGATATCACCGATCCACACTGGCGTGCTGCAGCCGAGGGCGTGTTGCGGGGGGCGCGCTGGGTCGTGGTGCTGCACGATGTCGCCGATGAAGCGCGTGCCATGGCGTTGGCTGAACGCGCACGCTATCGCCATTATGTGGTGGCGGATGCCGTTGCGGCACCGGCCCAGCCGCCTGCCAATAGCTTGCTGGCAGTGCTGAAATTTGCGCACAAAGTGCCGGTCTGGTTGGTCAAGCAATTGGGCAATATCCGGCGTGTGGAAAGCACAGGTGACGGCAGTCAGGTGGGCGGCGAGTGGATTACGCCGCAGGCCTATTGGCGCGATGGCCGGGGAGGTCGCAGTGTCTGGGTCGATCCCGAGCAATACCAGTTTGGCGCGGCCGCCATTGGCGCGCGCACTGCGTCCTTGCAGCGGCGCCTGGCGGTGTTGGATGAAAGTTTGCAACAGGTGGCCACAGCCCAGTCAGAAAACCAGCGCCAGCTGAGTGCGGCCCAGGAAGCCAGTAAGGGGCATCGGGCTGCCGAAGAGTTGCTGCGGCGCAGTGACGAGTTTGCCAACGCCCGCTTGCAGTTGCCCCAGGTGCGGCAGGCACGCGTAAGTGCCGCTGCCCGCTGGCAACAGTTGGACCATGATTTTCAGGTGGCGACGGGTGCCGAGCGCAGCCTGCAGTCTGACTACACACAAACCCAAAACCGCCTGCGCGACAGCGAGTCTGCCTCGGCCAAGTACGAACGCGAGTGGAATGGGCGTCGCCAGGAGCAGGCCCAGCGTGCCGGTCACAGCCGTTCTCTGAAGAAGCAGTTCCCGGCACGCTGGACAACGAGCGAAGCCGTGGCCTATTTGCGACAGCATTTCAGCAACGCCACGCAAGCCAAGTTGCGCGGCGAGGCGATTGACCGTGAGTTGGAGCAAGGCGCCTGGGAGACAGACGCTTCGGTAGAAGAGCGGCATACCCTGATGGTTGGCAGTGTGGGTGCGCAGCAGTTGCAATTGAAGCAACGCGAGGCCAGCAATGCGGCTGCGCGGGTGGCGGTCGGCAATGCCCGTGAGCGGTATATCGATGTGTTGCGCTCCACCATACGGCGTTACCGAAAAAATATTGTCGAGTTAGGGCAGTTGGCCGGTGTCGAGGTGCATGCCGACTTGCCGCATCTGGACAACGACGATGTGGTGCTGCGCCAAGCGGAGTTGCGTGTGCAATTCAATTTTGATGGCAAGGGGCAAATTGGTCTCAATGATGGCGAGGCATCGGGCGGGCAGCAGGTAATCAAGTCCCTGATTTTGCTGGTTGGGCTGCTCAAAGACGATGACAACGCGGGTGGGTTTGTCTTTATCGATGAACCCTTTGCCCACTTGGATGTGCGCAATATTCAGTTGGTGGGCCATTTCCTGAAATCGACCCGCGCCCAATATGTGCTCACCACGCCAATTACCCACAACGTCGAAGTGTTTGAGCCTGCCGATGTGACCCTTGTCACTTCCAAGAAGTTGGCAGGTGCGCGCTGGGCGCCGCCGATTGGCGTTTTGCAGCGGCGCAAAGAGGCTGTCCTGGATTAATCAGGCAAGTGCAATGGATTGGCGTTGTTACAACATCAAATCACCTGTGATGCGGCTCCTCCAACCATGAGGGCATGGTGTGAGGCAATGATTGCCAAGGGTCGCAAGGCAGCGCCGGAAGGGGGGTTATCGGTTTTTGCCAGTGCGCGCCCGCAAGCCCAGTTTTTGCGCATTGCGATACTGGGTGGACAACGCGCCCAATGCGGTGCCAGGTGCATCGGGGTGTATGGGCCAGTTCCACTGCGAGACCCAGTCGGCAATCTGTTCGGGTGGCATCGGGCGTGCAATGGCGTAGCCCTGACCGACATCGGCACCCAGGCCAATCGCCATTTCAACCAAATCGGTGGTTTCCAGGCCTTCTACCACCACGTCCATGTCCAGGCCGTGCGCCATGGACACCAACGCGCCCACGAAGGGTACCGTCTTGGCGGGGTCTGAGAGGGCCTGTTTTACCAGGCCCTGGTCGATTTTTACGGTACTGAATGGCAGTGTGCGCAAACGCAGCAGGCTGCTGTGTCCCGCGCCCAGGTCGTCCATCACAATGTGGATGCCCAAGGTCCGGAAAGCGTTCAGCGCCTCTATGCGCGTTCCGATGTGGGTTACATCTTCGTGTTCCAGCAGTTCCAGGTACAAGCGGCTGGGGGCAATTCCGCTGTGCGCAAGGGCTTCCCGGGTCCAATCCAGGCAATCGGGATGGGCCAGCACGGCGGGCGGCAAGTTCATGGTGACATCCAGGTTAAGCCCGGTCTGGTCCCACTGGTGTACCCATGCCAGCGTTTGCTCCAACCCTTTCCAATACAAACGCTGTAATTCCTGGGCGCCAAAGGCAGGCAGGAAGGCGCCCGGGGATATCACGGTGCCATGCACGTCAACCAGGCGTGCCAGTGCTTCCACTTTGCGTACGGTGCCAGTCGACAGGTCGATTAGCGGTTGCATATACATCGACAAACCGTTACCAAACAACAGCGACCGGAAGTGGCTGCGCTGGAACACGGAAATGGGTTTGCCGTGGTATGCCGCATATTCAGTCGACTGCAAAGCCCGCTCAATAAAGTTGCCCAGCGATGTAAGCCAACTGCGCATTTCCGTTGATTCGAATTGTCCCGGGAACGATCCCCAGATCGAGTAGGTGCTGGTGGGGTGCCCGGCGTGGTCGTGTGTGGCAAAGGCCGCAACACTTTGGAAGCCCCGTTTGGCGGCCAGTCCTTGTAATGACTTGAGGCTGCGGTCCTGCCAGAAATTCACTGCCGTATGAATGCCTGGTGCCACCCAGGCGCGCATGGTGGGAGGCAGTCGGGATATGTCCGATGCATCGAAAACCAAGGAAAGGCCGGTGCCTTCGATATCGGTGTTGTAGCCTTTTGCGTTGCCCGCTGCGTATTCCGTGATGTAGCGGTTGTCGGTGTCGGGTCTGCCCGCAGCCGCGCCCACGATGCCATCGATTTGCGCCAAGCGGTTCAGCAAGCGCACATTGAATTCACCGGTTCCAAGCCACGCGGCCTCGTGTGTTTGCAGCTCGGTTAGCAGGGCCTGGAGTTCGTTGAACAAATGCGCATGCCCGTCTTGTTGTGCGCGCAAAAACAGCATAGACCTTCCGTGGATCAGATGCTGTAACGCCAGCGCTTCTTTGTGGCGCAAGGGCATGTGGTCCAGCCAGTCTTGTGAGAACGACTGGAGTTCCATCAGAAAATTCGCACAATCGGCCAAACTGAAACCACGCCACGCACATTCCCGACCCATGGTTTTTCCCAGGCGCTCAAGTGTTTCCACTTGCAGATTGGGCAGCAAAATAGTTTCCAGTTGGCGCAGCGTGACGCTGCGGTACGCCGTGCATTGTTCGGGTGTCAGTGACTGGCGCAGTCTGTGGAAGACCGATGCGCCCGACTCATTGGCCATGGCCTGATCGAAGTAATGTGCCAACATGTGCGCGAGTTTGGCCTGCACATTGCGCAATATGGCCGCCGCCTCCGGACCGAAGAGTGACAAATGGGTGCGATGCGCCTGGGTTGCATTGGCTTCTGTGTCGTTGCCTTGGGCCGACCACAGTTGCCACCAGTGGGGGCGTGTGGATTTCGAGCGTTTCGCAACATAAAGGGCTTCATCCGACTTGCGCAGCAGGGCTTCCGGCATGCGGTCGTCGGTTGGGAACAAGGCGATACCCATACTCATGCCCATTTGTACTTGCACCGCTTCTGGGCTGTCAAAAGCACCCTGAATGGCACGGCCCAAGCGGCTTAATGCAACGTTCAGTTGCGTCGGTGCCTCGTGGGCCATGTCGGGCGTGCCCAAGCCGGCAATCACCCACACAAATTCGTCCCCGCCGAGCCGGGCCACCCATTCATTTGCACCCAAGCAGCCCTGCAGGCGTTGTGCGATGTCGATCAGATAACGGTCTCCGACGGCATGCCCATAGATGTCGTTCACGGGTTTGAAATTGTCGAGATCAATCAGTCCGATGGCGACACTGTGCCCTTGTCTGGCCGCTGCTTCGAGGGTTTGGGGCAGGAGGTGGCCTAGCGCATAGCGGTTGAACAGTCCGGTGAGGGGGTCGTGCTCGAGCTGGAATTGAACCTGGTGTTCCAGATCTTTGCGTTTTTGTATGTCGCGCCAAACGCAGTAAATCGCTGGATGGTGGTCCAGCGTGAAAACCGACAAGGTCACTTCGGCCCAAAATAGCGACCCATCGGCGCGTTGGAGCATCCATTCAAAGCGCTCCAGGTTATTCGCCATTGCCCGGGCCATGCGCATTGTGAGTTGCGCCTGCGATGCCATTCCGTCAGGCTGCTCGACAGGCGAAAAGTCGGTCGGATGGCGCTGCAATACCGCCGCTTTATCGGTCTGCTGCAGGGTCTCCAGTGCCGCCCGGTTGCAGTTCACTATGACACCATTTTGCAAAATCCAGACGGGATCTGGCGAGCTCTCGTACATGCCGCGAAAGCGCCGCTCCGTGGTCGTCAGGGCCTCGGTTTGTGCACTGGCATATTGCCGCATGGCAAACGCACCCGCAAAACTGGCTGCGAGTCGGCGGGTGGTGAGTATCAGATAGACGAAGTAGAGCAGGCCGAGTACGCCCAGTGCGCTCCCCAGAAAACGATCGCTTGTGAGCAGTCGCAACGTAATCGGCGCCAGTGCCCCCAGGTAGAAGCACAGGGCGGCGCGCACGTCGCAATACAGGTTGGACAGGGCCACGCCAGAAACCGCCGAGGCAATCACCGCCACCATGGTGAGATGTGCGAAGTCGAGCGGAAACAGCGGCAGCGCCAGAACACCCCATGCGCAGCCGGTTGCCAGTGACAGCAGGCGCAGTGCCAACAGGCAACGCACGGGCTCAGAGATCGCCGACGTTGCGCTGCGAATTTGGCGCCACAAAACCAAACGGCTGCTTTGAATCAGACCCATGGCGATCAGCCACATTACCGCGGCTTCGGGCGCACTGTGCCGCAGTACAAGGTAGGCAATGAAAGCCACTGCAAGGCTCCCCATGGCAGCGCTGGGAACCCCGCTGAGGATGGCCCAACATTGCTCCCGCAGCATGGCCTGTGGGCCTGCCACCTGACGTAAATCTCTTACCGTGGGCGCAGGCTGCTCTTCCAACATAGTGGGCACATTCTAGTGAGCGCCGGGGTCAAATATTTGACTTGGGCTGGATCCGCATGTGAAGCGCGGGCAAAGCTGCCTCTGTGTGCGATTTACTTGATCTGGCTCAAATTCAATACCCATCGGATACGCGGCTTTACAGAGCGATCAACGTCACTAATTCTTGATACTGGTTTCTCATTTCTGTCAGTTCGCCAATGTGCACTTCGGGTTGTTTGATGAGAGTGTTCCAGATTGCATCGGAAACGGTTGGTGTCCTGGAATGTGGTGCTTGTTCCAAGTTCAACTGGTGTGCGATTGCATTGGAAACATGAATAACGCCCGCCCCGCGTACTGCCAACGGAAATTGGGGGACGGTACTTGGCATGTCGCAGATCGCGTGGTGCCCTTCAATCGCATGCACTATCGATTCGGGCAGGTGCCAATGGCGACACAATGACGCGCCGATGTCCGCGTGATCGAAGCCAAACACCCGGTGCTCGGCACCATGCAATGAAAGGTTCTGCTGGACTGCCAATTCGCGCGATTCCCGATGCAACTCTGGATACGTTGACATTAACGCCAAAATTCCTATGTCGTGCAATATGCCGGCGAGAAACAAAGTTCCTGAGTCGAATCCATTGGCACTGCCAATGATAGAAGCGCATATAGCGACCGCCAGGCCATGGCGAAACACCTTGCGTATTTCCTGTGCGCACTCCACGTTGGGAAATTTCAGCGATGAAACCATGGCCGTTACAACCACCATGCGTACGTTGGCTATACCCATCATAAGGACTGCGTCACCGATGGTTTTTACCTGGTTCGACATTCCGTAAAAAGGTGAGTTGGCTATTCGCAGAACGCTGATAGTCAAGGCTGCATCGCATTCAATCGCCCGCAAAACAAGCTTTAGATCAATGTCATCGTCGTTCAAGTACGCCAATAGTTGGCGCGTGCTAGTCGGTAGATTCGGCAACTGTTGAATCGCAACAGTGGCCAAGTCCAAAGTGATGGTAGGTTTCGGTCCGGTCGATTTTGTTTCAGTCTGCATACAAATAGTCATGTATTGCCGTCTGTCGATGCAGCGACGAACGCAAGAATAGTGCCTCGATGTTCCTGACCCTTGTACAAATGGCGGCACATGGCACGCCACTTCTTCTGGTCTGCATCTTGACAATAAAATTGAAATACATTTTCGCGTTGTGCCGGTGGAAATTGCGCTAACTGCGCCCGGCACGACGCGATCGAGATAGAACGTTCAAAGAAAGCTTCGTTGCGCGAGACCAACAAGCCGTTGGGGTCGATGCACAAAACCGGAATTGGCAACTTGTCCATGGTTTCCTGGGCGATCAACAGGGCCGTCCGGCTCATGTGATTTGCGTGCGACTGTTCGCCAAGGGTTTGCGCCAGTGACTGATTGTCTTGCAGCAACAGGTCATTGGCAGCAACAATCTCTTGTGCCCGCTGCTGGCGGGCATCATTTTTCTCTTTGCGTTGGAATGCTTCCAAAATTCCGTCTTTGAGCGTTTTTTCATCCCAGGGTTTGCTCATGAATTTGTAGATGGATCCCTGATTAATGGCATTGGTTATCGAGGCCATGTCGGCGAATCCCGACAGCACCATGCGTACTGTGTGCGGGTAGAGATCTTTGGTTCGGCGCAGAAATTCTTCGCCCGTCATTTCTGGCATTCGCTGGTCGGACATGACGACGTCGACGTCGTTTTTAGCCAGGATATCCAGTCCTTCGGCCCCCGACTTTCCGCTCAGAATACGGTACCCTTCGCGGCGGAGTAGGCGCCGCAGTGCCAGCAGTATGCTGTCCTCGTCATCGACTATCAACAGCGTACGTTCCTTTGCGGGGCGTCCCAACAGGTGGGATGGGATAAGCCAGCCGCTGGCCAAAAAATCGGTTGCTGCGTCGGCTGGTATCGGCTTGCTGATGAAGTAGCCCTGTATGGTTTCGCAAGTCTCTGCAACCAGCTTTGCAATCTGGGCTTCCGTCTCGACGCCTTCTGCAACGACCTTCAAGCGCAGGCTGTGCGCCATACTGACAATCGCGCGCGTAATCGATGCGTCATTCGGATCCGTCGTAATATCTTTCACAAATGAGCGATCGACTTTGATGGTGTCAATTGGTAATCGCTTGAGATAAGACAGGCTGGAATAGCCGGTTCCGAAATCGTCAATTGAAAGTTGTATTCCAATCGCCTTCAGTGCACGCAGCGATTCCTCCGATCGCACGACATTGCCCATCAACATACTTTCTGTAATTTCCAACTCGATGCGTCCTGGCGGGATTCCCAGTTCCTTGAGTAAACCTTGCACCTGCTCGGGAAAGTCGGGAGCAGCTAATTGCTGCAAAGACAAATTGATCGCCATATGCAGGTTGGTATAGCCAGCCTTCAGCCATTCGGCCAATTGAGCGCAGGCCGTGCGCAAGACCCATGCTCCGACCACTTGAATCAGCCCGGTTCTTTCTAGAGTGGGGATGAATTCGGCTGGGGGTATTACCCCCAGCAGCGGATGATTCCAGCGCAACAAGGCTTCAAAACCTGTAATCGAGCCCGTGCGGCATGATGCTTTGGGTTGGTAATAAACCAGGAATTCAGCGTTATCAATTGCCAGTCGCAGCGCAGTCTCCAAGTGGGTCAGCGTATCCAGTTCTTGTGACATGTCATTGGAATAGCGCTCCTGCAATGTATCAAGTTGCGTTGCTGCAAACATGTCGACTGTTGCCGTGGGTTCGCTCACCCCGCGCAGCAATGTAAACGTACCGCCATCCAGCCGCACTGGCAAGTCCGATGGGCCATGTGGCGCAGCCTGCGTAGACGTTCCCGTATTATTCATGAGCGGGATTCCAGCTTAATCGCCAGTGTGAAGCTGACTTGATCGCGTTGTTCTCGCAATATCAACAGTCGAATCAGTTTCTCTGTCAGCATGTGCTCGGTTCCCAGCAGAACAATCCCATCGTGTGCCAGCAAGTCTTTCGCGATCACCATACCTGGCTTGAGTTGCGAAGTTGTCAGCATGCGGCACGGTATCTGGTTGGCCGGTACTTCATTGAGCGCCACTTGAAGAAATACGTCTACCACTTCAGGGTGAAATTGGGTTCCGCGCCCGTGATGTAGCAAGGTGGCTGCCTCCGACGGGCTCAGTCGCGCTTTGCTCAGATTGCCCGCCTGCATGTCCAGATACGCTTCGCAAACTATCAGAATATGCGCAGCGACGGAGAGCTGTGATCCGTTTAATCCGTCTGGAAATCCTTTGCCGTCATAGCGTTCGTGGTGACTGCGGATCAGCGCAGCAACACCTTGCATGTCTTCTTGCGAAATCAGTGCCATTTCGCCCCAGATCGGGTGTTTGCGATAGGTCTCCAGATCTTCTTTTGGAAGGCGTCCAACCGGGCATATCAATATTGGGTCAGGAAGTCCGATTTTTCCGATGTCGTGCAGCAATCCCGCTACAAATATTTCCTGTTGCTCGACTTCAGAGAGTTGCATATTAGCAGCCGTGCGCCGCGCCAGATCCGCGAGACAACGTGAGTGCCCGCGCAAGTCACCGCCACGTAAATCCATCAGATTGGAAAATACCTTGATCGAATTGAGATAGTTCTTTCTCAACTTGGTATTGGCAATATTCAAGTCTTCGGTACGTGCCAGTACTTTCGACTCCAGTTCGGAGTTCAATTGAAGCAACGTGTCATTTTGTTGCCGTACCTGTATTTCAAGCCGCTGTTTATCGCGTACCAGAGCGACATGTTCCAGCGCCCGTCGCACAATCAAAAGCAGCTCCTGTTCATCCCATGGTTTGGTGATGTAACGATAAATTTCTCCGTCATTGATGGCACTGATAATCGATGGAATATCCGAGAACCCGGTCAACAGAAGACGGACCGTTTCAGGCCAACACTGGCGCACCTTCTGCAGAAAGGCAGCACCGTCCATCTCCGGCATGCGCATATCGGAAATAACTAAATCAACTGCTTGGCCTTCCATTATTTCCAAAGCTTCCTGGGCACTTGCAGCCGTTAGAACCAGGTAGTCATGTTTTCGCAGAATGCGGCGCAAAGCCGACAAGATGTTGGCTTCGTCATCGACACAAAGAACGGTGAAACGGGGTGCGTCCGCGGTATCGTTAGTGGGGGTCATAGTGCAGTCGGGGCAGGATCATCTGTATTGAAAATTTGCAGTGGGACCGAGTGGTGAATCGGCAAGGTAACGCGAAATTTTGTGCCCTTGTTTATTTCGGTATCTACATGAATGTGACCATGGTGTTTTTGTACGATGCCATAGGACAACGAAAGCCCCAGTCCAGTTCCTTTTCCAACGGGCTTGGTTGTATAGAAAGGATCAAAGATGCGTGGTAATATATTTTTTGGTATGCCACTTCCGGTGTCCTCTACCTCGAACCACACATCGTCTCCCTGGCGTCCGGTCCGGATTGTTATTCTTCCGCGCTCCGGTCCCAACGCGTGGGACGCATTGATAACCAGGTTCATCACGACTTGATTAATCTGTGACAACACGCATTCGACCATCGGAAGGTCACCATACTCTTTGACGATGACAGCCCGGTATTTGATTTCATTGTTAATTACGTTCAAGGTGGAGTCGATACCTTGGTGCAGATTGCTGGGCTGCCAGTCGGACCGCGAATCCATGTGCGAAAAACCTTTCAGATCCTGGACAATTTTTCGAACGCGCTCAATTCCTTCGCGTGATTCCTTCATCAGGTTGGGAATGTCCTCTTTCAAAAAATCAATTTCTAGTTTTTCGCGCAAGGTGTGCAGTGCGTTAGAAGCCTGGGGGGCGTTGACGCTGGACTCAAATGCCTCGTAGGCCAACAGCATTTCAAACATGCTGGCCTGGTACTCCTCTAGCATTCCAAAATTCGAAAAGATATATCCGATGGGATTGTTTATTTCATGTGCAACCCCGGCCGCTAGCTGGCCAATCGATGCGAGCTTTTCCGATTGCATCAGGTATTCCTGTGCAACCGATAGTTTGTCATTGAGCGTATTCAATTCTGCATTGCGCTTGAGTAGCTCAGTTTCCACCCGTTCACGCCGGGCGACATCTTCCAGCAATTGTTCATTCAACTTGGCCAATTCGAGCGTACGCTGCTCGACTGTTTTTTCAATTTCAAGTTGCGCCGTCATGAGTGCGTCTTCCGCAATTTTTCGCTCGGTGATGTCTTGCAGTGTCTCAATCGCACCGACAATTTTTCCCTTTGCGTTGCGCAACGGTGCAGCGGTAAAGAACAACCAGCGGCCTTTCGGCCCAAAGCTCTCGAAAAATCCTTCTGCTTCATAGGCATCCGGGATCGCGGTAGAAGAGCGGAATCGGTTTTGGTAAAAATCTGAAATGATGGCTTCCATTGCGCGGTCCACAATCAGATCGGCCATTACCGGTCGCTCAACACCATAAAAAAGTTTCCCCAGTCCCTTTTTGCCAATTACCTGGTCTGCAGGAACCCCCAATAAGGTGGCACACGCCTTGTTGTAGTGGGTGACGACGTGGTCCACATTGATAACCACCGTGGCAATCGGACTTCCTTCAAAAAAGTCACTGGTATGCAAATCTTGAAGCCCGCTTGGATCACTGTCTGATGGGTTATCGATTGTGTGGTTTGACTGCATATCACGTCACTTTCTGTTTATTGTTGGCCCCGTTACCAACGATCAAAGCACAGTCGGGGCACCGTATACCTAAAGGTTTCTACTAAGTAGGAATAAGCGGTAATAGGCCACCAAATGCCGATAATTCAAGTTCATTTTGCGCATGCATGCGCGGGAGTGGCAATGGAAAATCTGGACGTTCTGGTTTTGCGGACTTTGCATGCATGGCGTGCAGCTTCCAAGCGTGCTTTGTTGGCGACGGTGGTGCGTACCTGGGGTTCGTCGCCGCGCCCGCTGGGCTCTATCATGGCCTTGTGTGAAGACGGAGCGGTGGTGGGTTCGGTGTCCGGTGGTTGTATTGAGGATGATTTGATTTATCGTTACACCCAAGCCTATGCCGCGGGCGCGGGCACGGCTGACCGATCCATCCCGGCGGGCGCGCCCCGTTTGGTGAAATATGGCGTCACCGCCGATGAAGCGCATCGCTTTGGGTTGCCGTGCGGCGGTACGCTGGAGATGCTGTTGGAATTCGATCCAGATCCTGGCGTCATTGCGCATATGCTCGAATGGCTGGGCCAGGGGAAATTGGTGGAACGCAGGGTGCAGCTCGACACGGGTCACAGCGCGGCGCGGTTGTGCGAGACCCCCAGCAGCCTGGCAATGGGCGCCAGCCACATGCAATGTGTCTTTGGTCCGGAATACCGCATGTTGATTATTGGCGCTGGCCAGATGAGCGAATACCTGGCGACGATGGCGCTTTTCAGTGGTTTCGCCGTCACCGTGTGCGATCCACGCAGTGAGTACACCGGGTCCTGGGCGGTGCCCGGTGCCGCCTTGCTGCAAGACATGCCCGACGATGTGGTGCGGGCCTTCCAGGCCGACCGCCGTTGCGCTATTGTGGCGCTCACCCACGATCCCAAACTGGACGATCTGGCCTTGTTGGAAGCTTTGGAAACGCCGGCGTTTTATATCGGTGCCATTGGTTCGCGCCGGAATAACCAGGCACGCCGCGAACGCATGGTGACGCACTTCGAGCAGACCGAGGCTTCGCTTCGGCGTTTGCGCGGTCCGATTGGTATTTATATCGGCAGCAAGACACCCGCTGAGATTGCCGTGAGTGTTATGGCAGAAATTCTGGCGGTTAAAAACGCCGTGCCTTTGCCACGTGATATTGAAGTGGCGGCGGCCAAGAACAGTTTGGCTGTGCGGGAAAACGATGCCGGTTCGCAAGTCTGCTACAGCCCGGAGGGCGCGTGAGTTTAGGGTCTGCGTCTTCGCCGACGGTGCTGGTTCTGGCCAGCGGCAAGGGCACCCGGTTTTGGGCGTCGGGTGGTCAATGCCATAAATTGCAAGCCCTGTTGGCGGGGCGCAGCGTACTGGACCACACGCTGCAGGCGGTGCACGAGAGTGGCTTGCCCTGGCATCTGGTACAAGGGCCGCATGCCGGCATGGGTGACGCCATTGCGGCCGGTGTGCAGGCCACGCGACAGGCCTCCGGGTGGCTGATTCTGCCGGCCGATTTGCCGCTGATTCAGGCCACCAGCTTGCAGCAGGTTGCATCTGCCTTGGCACACCGCCCTTTGGCCTACCCCGTGTACGCTGGGCAGCGTGGCCACCCGGTCGGTTTTGCGGCCGTCTGCGGCGACGCACTGGCTGCGTTATCGGGTGACCGTGGTGCGGCAGCAGTGGTGCGTGCGTGGCAAGAGCACGCCGATGTCATTGCAGTGAATGACATCGGCGTGGTGTTCGATATCGACGCGGTCGCCGATCTCGAGGCGGCAAAGAAATACCGCCCGGACTGAGATTACGCGGCTTCGATAGCCTGGGCCGTAAGCGGTAGCTTGCGCACGCGCTTGCCGGTGGCGGCGAATACCGCGTTGGCAATTGCGGGTACCACCAGGGCGGTGGCCGGTTCGCCAATGCCGCCGGGTTTTTCAGTGCTCTTCACCAACACGATATCGATCTTCGGTGCCTCGTTCATGCGAACCACCTGGAAGTTGGCGAAATTGGTTTGCAGCACACGGCCCTCCTGCATGGTAATTTCCTGTTTCAGTCCAGCGCTCATGCCAAAGGCAATGCTGGACTGAATTTGGGCCTCTACCGTGTCGGGGTTGATCATGTGCCCGACGTCCGCTGCAATCGTCACTTTATGCACTTTGACGCCGCCGCCATCGACCGACACTTCAGCCACCTGGGCCATATAAGAGTCGTAGCCTTCCATGAGCGCAATGCCCCGGCTGTGTCCCTTGGGCAGGGGCTTGCCCCAGCCGGCTTTTTCCGCTGCCAGTTTCAGTACGTTGGCAAAACGCGGCTTGTTCTGCAGCAATGCCATACGGTATGCGTAAGGGTCTTTGCCCGCAGCATGGGCCAGTTCGTCCATAAAGCTTTCGTTGGCGAAGGCGTTCATATTGTGGCTTACGGCACGCCAGTAGCCAACGCGTATGCCCGTGTCGGTGATGTGCAAATCGTGTTGCGTATTGGCAATTTCATACCCGGCCACGGCAGCCTCGCCCATAAACGGATCGTAGGTTTCTTTGGGCAGGCCGAAGGCACGCTGTGTCACCGACTGCGATGCCACCTTGAAATGCAAGGCGACCGGTTTGCCATTGGCGTCCAATCCTGCCGTGAGTTGATTGACACCCATGGGCCGGTAGAAGTCGTGTGTCATATCGTCTTCACGCGTCCAGATCAGCTTGACGGGCTTGGCGACCGCTTTCGAAATCTGGGCGGCTTGCACAATAAAGTCCAGTTCCAGTCGGCGGCCAAAGCCGCCGCCCAGGAACGTGGTTTTTACCGTCACGTCTTCTGGTTTCAGGCCCAGGGCCGCCGCCACTGCGCCCTGCGCGCCCTGTTGGAATTGGGTGGAGCCAATGACCGTGACTTTGCCATCGGCATAGTCGGCCGTGAAATTCATGGGCTCCAATGGTGCGTGCGCCTGCATGGGGCTGATGTACTCGGCGGAGACCACTTTGGCAGCGTCCTTGAGTGCTGCTTGTGCATCGCCGACCGGCTTGCCAATCGGCAGGGCTTTGACATTGGAAAACGCATCGCGGGTTTTTTCCAGAACCACTTTCTCGTCCAGCGCGGCACCCGGCCCTTCGTCCCAGGTTACTTTCACTTGCTGGCGCGCTTGCAAGGCTTGCCAGTAGCTGGTGGCGACCACGGCCACACCGTCGTTAATTTGCACTACATCCACAACGCCCGGTAAATTCCAGGCGCCACTGGCATCAAAGCTGATAACTTTGCCGCCAATGACGGGGCATTGCTCCAGACTGGCGTACAGCATGCCGGGCAATTTGACATCAATGCCGTACTCGGCACTGCCGTTGACCTTGCGTGGTGTGTCCAGGCGCTTGGTGCGTTTGCCAACGATGGTGAAGTCTTTGGGGTCTTTGAGTGCCACATTCTCGGGGACCGGCAATTGCGCTGCAGCTTCGGCCAAATGACCGTAGGACGCCTTTCTGCCCTCGGGCCCAGTGACAAAACCACTGTCTGCCTTGAGCACGCTGCGGTCTACATTCCACTCGGCTGCTGCCGCACTGAGCAGCATTTCACGGACCTGTGCACCGGCAACCCGCAATTTTTCCCAGGCATCACGTACCGAAGTAGATCCGCCGGTAATTTGGGCCCCCAGCAATGCGTTGACATAAACAGCTTGTGGCGGTGCGATTTGTACCTTCACCGATTGCAGGCTCACGTGCAGCTCTTCTGCAATCAACATGGGCAAGGCGGTGTAGACACCCTGGCCCATTTCGGAGCGGGCACACATCAGGGTGATGGTGTTGTCATCGGCAATGTGAACCCAGGCGTTGGGCGTGTGCAAGGTGCCTGCTGATTGGGCCGCCTCGGGCAGTACAACACCCATGAGCAGCCCGCCCGTGGTGAGGGCAGAATTTTTCAGAAAATCGCGGCGATTGGTGGTCATGCTGTGGTTCCTCAGGCTTTGCGCATCATGGATGCAGCGTCTTTAATCGCGGCGCGCACACGCGGATAGGTCCCACAACGGCATATATTGCCACTCATGGCGTAGTCAATTTCGGCATCGCTGGGGTTTTTATTGGTCGACAGCAAGGCCGCAGCTTGCATCAGCTGGCCCGATTGGCAGTAGCCGCATTGCGGTACATCGTGCTTTACCCATGCCACTTGCAAGGGATGCGAATTGTCTTTGGAGAGGCTTTCAACGGTCGATACTTTTTTGCCGTCCACCGAAGACACCACGGTTTGGCACGCGCGCACTGCTTTGCCGTTCACATGCACCGTGCAGGCACCGCAAAGACCGGCGCCACAACCGAATTTGGTCCCGGTTAGCCCCAACTCGTCGCGGACTGCCCAGAGCAGCGGCGTATCAGGCGCTACACTGAGTGACACGGGTTTGCCATTGACCTGTAAATTCACGCCCATAGAAGTGCTCCTCATTCCGATTTTGTTGACGCTGTGTCTGATATTCGACAATCAGCTCCGCACGGTAACTGGACGGTAATTGACTGGACAATAGGGAAAACGCCTAATGCATTGGTTTTATCCCGGAGAACCTGTTGTTAAATGAACAGCGCAGACAAAACCACCCCGGCGTCCCGTCGAAATTCGCTAGGCTCATGTGTCGTTAGGCGGTGCCGCTGATCTATGAACAAAGCATTGGAAATTTATGTTTACCGGACAGTGGGCCTCAATCGGAGTTTCAGCTTGTACCAAGCCGCTCTGAGCGGCAAGACGGCAGTGCAGGTCGTGGACGGTTACCAGATTTTCAGTGGTGGGGTATTGGGTGACGCCGACAGCGATGCCTATTGTCTGTTTCAGGGCTTTGATCACCAAGACATCATCGGGCGTTTTTCCTATCCCTCAGATGCGCGCGCAGAGTCTGTTGAAATTGTTTTATACCGCAAGATTTCCGAAGGCTTGGAGGTGAGTTACGCCTTCCATTTTTGTGATGTCGATCAGCTCTTTCAAATAGACCGTGCGGTTACCACGCGCATAAAGAAGCGACAAACCCTCCCGAATATCTTTCACTGGACACCCTGAGCAACCTCCCTTACTTGATGCGCTGCTTTTCGAGTTTGCGGGCCAATGTGCGGCGGTGCATGCCCAGACGCCGCGCGGTTTCCGAAATATTGAAGCCAGTTTCGGCCAGTGTTTCGTGAATGCGCTCCCATTCCAGGGTTTTGATGGACGTGGTGCGCTGCGTCACTTCAACCTCGATGGACCCCGTGCCACTTCGGAAGGCCGCTTCTATATCGTCGGTGTTAGATGGCTTTGCCAAATACTGGCAGGCCCCCAGTTTGATGGCCTCTACCGCCGTGGCAATGCTGGCAAAGCCGGTAAGCACCACAATTTGGGTACTTGAATCGTGCTGGTGCAGCGCCTGTACGCAGGCCAGACCGGAGCCCCCGCTATTGAGCTTGAGGTCAACCACTGCGAATGCGGGGGTTTCAACGCACAGGTGCTGTTGCACCTGTTCCAGGCTGGTGGCATGGAGCACACGGTAGGCGCGCCGCGCAAAGGAGCGGCTCAGTGTGCGTGCAAAGGCTTCATCGTCTTCAACGATTAGCAAAAGTTGATCATTGCCTGACTGGTTCATCAAGCGGGATTGTAAGTGCCGAAAGTGGCAGGTAAATAGTCACCACCGCGCCACCATTGGGGTCATTGCGCGCAAGCAGACGGCCTCCCAGACTGTGCGCTACATTAATCGACAAAAACAATCCCAGCCCCCGCCCGGTTCGGCCTTTGCTCGATTGGTAAGGGGTTCCCAAGCGCTCCAGCATGCTGGGCGGAAAACCACGGCCACGATCGCTTACTTGTATTTGCAAGGTATCGCCTTCGGGCATGACCGTGAGGCCCACCCACTGCGGGCTCGATTCGAGCGCATTGTCGAGCACGTTGTGCACCATTTGCTGCACGGTAGAGTCGGCCGCAATCGGGAGGTCGCCACAGAACTCCGATTGGTATTCCAGCGAAACGCCATCGCGGGTGCTGCGCCACTCTTGCACAATGTCGTCAAAAAAGGTACGCAGCGTGGTTTTAACCGACGATTCGCCACGGGTTTCTCCTGCCGCCAGCAAAATTCCGCTGAGGGTGCGTTTGCAGCGTATGAGCTGCGCTTGGGCTTCATCCAGGTCTTGCTGCAGCTCGGTATTTTCTTTCACCACCGGCAGGTGGCGCCAGTCGCCCAGCAATACATCCAGCGTGGCCAATGGCGTCCCCAGTTCGTGGGCGGCGCCGGATGCCAGCAGGCCAATGCGCACAATGTGTTCGTGTTCCGTGGCGCGCTGGCGCAAGTCGGCCAAGCGGGCATCCTGTTCGCGTACATTGCGGCTGATTTGGGAGATGGACGCGACCAACAAGATGGCCGTCAGGGCAAAGCACAGCATCAGTCCCTGGAGGTAGATGCCGGCAACATGCAGATCGTGGCCCACGGCAAATTGCAGAGGGGTAGACAAGGTACTTAAGGCGGAAATACAGAGCGCCACAATTGCCACCAGCATCCAGCTCCAGCGGGTTTTCAACAGCACAGCGCCTAAACACACCTGAAGCAAATAGAGAAAAACAAAGGGGTTGCCAGTTCCACCGCTCAGGTACAACTGGGCCGTGAGTACGGCCACGTCAACCAGGAGCGCGGCAAACAGCTCTTTGTCTGAGACTATGGGGCGCTCCTGCCAGCGCAGGTGGCTGCCAATATTGAACGCAACCAGCAAGGCCAGCACTTCGGCCATGCGCGGCAATGGCAAGTTAACGCCAAATTGCCAGGTCACAAAAGTGATGGTCGCAATTTGTCCAAAAATGGCGATCCAGCGCAACACAATCAGCTGCCGCATATTTTTGTGGCCCACGGCGTGGCCGAACCACAATGGTGACGCGGCTTGCGCGTTGGCGGTGGAGGCGCTCGACATGGCGTGCGGGCAGGACTCGGGTTATGTGGGTGTGTCGGGCTCTGGATCGGTGTCCTGGGTTGCATCGGGGCGTCCGATGCGCCAAGCGGCCCAGGCCACCATCAGAGCCAGAATGTACCAAGTCAGGGCGTATACCGCATGGTTGTTGTGAAATTCAATCACCGTCAGACCTGGCACCGGGTAGCGGGTGTCCTGGGCTTCGGTGGCATCGAGATCGACGAAGAACGGTGCTGTGCGTGCGGCCGGCAGTCCGCATTGCGCGGTCATGGCGGCTACGTCGCGCGCATACCAGTGGCCGGCTTGCGGTTCGTTTTTGCGCAAGAAGCTGCCCCTGGGTTCGCTGATTCGAAGCAGGCCTGCGCGTTCAATTATTTCAGGAGCGGTAGCAGTAGCAACAGCAGTTGCACCCGCAGCCGCTGCATCCGCAGGGGACGCGCTGTGCGAATCCGGGATAAAGCCCTGGTTCACCCACACAATGCTTCCATCGCTGGATTCCAAAGGCTGCAGCTGCCAAAAACCACTGCCGAGTTCGGTCAGGGCCTGGCTTCGAACGATACAGGTCGGGTTGCGCCAACGTCCGGACAGCAACAGGTGCCGGTATTCATGGGTGGCGGCGGTAATTTGAGGCCATTCGGCGGGAGCAGGGATTGCAATCGGTGTGGCATGCACCCGTTGCGTGGTGCGCTCAATGAGGTCGAGTTTCCATTGGCGCCGTTGTACTTGCCAGGTGCCCAGGGCCAGCAGGCCCAGGCACACCATGGTACAGATCAATTGCAATGACCGCCGCACCAGCGGGCGCCGCGCACGCACGGGTGCGGCGGAGTCAGTTGGGGCGGCCGTCATTGTGTACAGAGTGCCTGCAATATCAGGACATGCCTTCCATTTTGACCGGCATGTGCATCATATTGTTGTTCAGGTGGTACATCACCCAAATGGAGCCGCTGAGAACGATCACCAGCAGAATGCCGGTAAAGATCAGGGCCAGCAGCGACCAGCCACCTTCCATGCGACCATTCATGTGCAGGAAATACACCATATGCACAACGATCTGTACCGCGGCAAAACCGGCGATGACCAGCGCCGTGGTGGTGTGGTTGCTGAACACATGGCCCATCACGAGCCAGAACGGGATGGCGGTCAGGATGACCGACAAAATGAAGCCGGTAACGTAGCCTTTGAACGTGCCGTGGCTTTCGCTGTCATGTGCGCCGTGATCACCATGGCCATGCCCGTGATCGTGTTCGGAGTGGTGTGCAGACATTACAGAACTCCCATCAGGTAGACGAAGGTGAAGACGCCGATCCAGACGACGTCCAAGAAGTGCCAAAACATCGACAGGCAGGTCAGGCGACGCACGTTTTCGGGTGTCAGACCGTGCTTTTTCAGTTGGAACATCAAAGTCACCAGCCAGACGATACCGAAGGTCACGTGCAAGCCGTGTGTACCCACCAACGAGAAGAATGCGGTCAGGAAGCCACTGCGTTGCGGACCGGCGCCTTCATGAATCAGGTGCGCAAACTCGGTCAGTTCCAGCGAGATAAAGCCCGCACCCAGCAGGCCGGTGATGGCCAGCCAGACCAGCACACGGCTCAGTTGCTTGCGTTGCATCTCCAACATGGCAAAGCCATAGGTGATGGACGAAAACAGCAGCAGTGACGTATTCAGCGCCACGGTGGGCAGGTCAAAGGCGTCGGCGCCAGAAGGACCCGCTGCATAGTTGTGGCCAAGTACCGCGTAGGTGATGAACAAGCAGGCAAAGATCAGACAGTCACTCATCAGGTAGAGCCAGAACCCGAGCAGGGTTCCGTTCTCCGGATGGTGGTGCTTCTGATAGAAGCGGGCGCTCGGATCGGCGCTGACGGTTCCGGTGTGGGAGTGGGTCATTTCAGCCATGTTGTGCCAGTAAACGGGTGCGTTCTTCTTCGGTGCGGACGACTTCGTCAGCCTTGATGTAGAAATCGCGGTTGTAGTTGAAGGTGTGTTTGATGATGGCAACCATCATCGCCACGAAGCTCAGGCCAGCCAGCAGCCACATTTGCCAGATCAGGGCGAAGCCCATGACCGCGCTCAGTGCTGCAATCGTGAAGCCAGCTGCTGTGCTCTTGGGCATGTGGATGTCCACAAAACCGCTCAAGGGGCGCACAAAACCGGCTTTCTTCATGTCAGCCCAGGCATCGCGGTCGTAGACCACCGGGGTAAATGCAAAGTTGTAGTCAGGCGGAGGCGACGAAGTGGACCACTCCAGTGTGCGGGCATTCCATGGATCGCCCGTGACGTCGCGGTACTGCTTGCGGCGCAGAATCGCTACAAAGATAGACAACAAGAAGCTGCCGATACCCAGAGCAATCAGGGCGCCACCGAAGGCGGCAATCACGAACCAGATCTGCAGAGACTGGTCTTCAAAGTGGCTCAGACGGCGGGTAACACCCATCAGGCCCAAAACATACAGGGGCATGAAGGCGAAGTAGAAACCGACAAACCAGAACCAGAATGCGCATTTGCCCCAGAACTCATCGAGTTTGAAGCCAAAGGCCTTGGGGAACCAGTAGGTGATGCCGGCAAACATTGCAAACACGACGCCGCCAATAATCACGTTGTGGAAGTGGGCAATCAGGAACAGGCTGTTGTGCAAGACAAAGTCAGCCGGCGGAACGGCCAGCAACACACCCGTCATGCCGCCGAGCACAAAAGTGATCATGAAACCAACAGTCCACAGCATGGGAACTTCGAAACGGATGCGACCACGGTACATCGTGAACAGCCAGTTGAAGATCTTCGCCCCGGTTGGGATCGAAATAATCATGGTGGTAATGCCGAAGAACGAGTTCACGCTGGCACCGGAGCCCATGGTGAAGAAGTGGTGCAGCCACACCAGGTAAGACAGCACCGTAATCACAACCGTTGCATACACCATTGAGGTGTAGCCAAACATGCGCTTGCCGGTGAAAGTGGGAACGACTTCAGAGAACACGCCAAATGCCGGCAGAACCAGAATATAAACCTCAGGGTGGCCCCAGATCCAGATCAGGTTCACGTACATCATGGCGTTGCCGCCCAGATCATTGGTGAAGAAGTTGGTGCCAACATAGCGGTCCATTGACAGCATGGCGAGCACAGCAGTCAGAACCGGGAAGGTCACCACGATCAGCACGTTGGTGCACAGCGCAGTCCAAGTGAACACCGGCATTTTCATCAAGGTCATGCCGGGCGCGCGCATTTTGACGATGGTGGCAATCAGGTTGACGCCGGACAACAAGGTGCCAACGCCGGCAATTTGCAACGACCAGATGTAATAGTCGACGCCAACGTCCGGACTGCCCAAAATACCCGACAGGGGCGGGTAGGCCAACCAACCGGTGCGTGCAAATTCGCCGATGAACAGCGAAGCCATGACCAGAACGGCACCGAAAGTGGTCATCCAGAAGCTGAAGTTGTTCAGGAACGGGAAGGCCACGTCACGGGCACCAATTTGCAGTGGCACGACGTAGTTCATCAGGCCGGTTACCAGGGGCATGGCCACGAAGAAAATCATGATTACACCGTGGGCCGTGAACACCTGGTCGTAGTGGTGCGGCGGCAGGAAGCCGTGGGCGTCACCGAACGACAGGGCTTGTTGGGCACGCATCATCAATGCGTCGGCAAAGCCGCGCAGCAGCATCACCACGCCCAAAACGATGTACATGATGCCGATGCGTTTGTGGTCAATGCTGGTGACCCAGTTGCGCCAGAACGGACCCCACAGGCGGAAATAGGTCATGGCAATGAATGCTGCCAGACCCCCTAGGGCGACCATGCAGAAAGTGCCTACCAGGATGGGCTCGTGGTAAGGAATAGCCTCCAGGCTCAGGCGCCCGAAGATGAGTTTGGTTAGATCGAGTGTTTCAGACATGACTTATTCCCGTGTGCCAATAGCAGGCGTTTCAAGGGCAAGACTTTGTACAGCGGCGGCGCTGTTCTGGGGCGTGCATTCTTGGGTTTTGATAAAGCGGCGTCCGGGTGCTTCGAAGGGTAAGCGGTCGCCTACCTGGAAGGTGTTGGGACCCATGCCACCGGCGGCATCAATCGCAGCCATTTTGGACATGCACATTTTGCCGGGTTCTACACAACGGTCCACTTCGGCGGCAAACAGATCATTGGCGACTTTGCCGAAATACTGCACCGGTGCATTGATGGTCGGTTGGCGCAGTTCCAGGTAGCTGTCACGCGCCAGTTCGGCACCGCCGCTCTTGGCCTTGGCAACCCATTGAGAGAAATCCGCATCGTTCAGGCCATAAAACTTGAAGTGCATGCCAGAGAAACCAGCGCCACTGTAGTTCGAGGAGAAGCCTTTGTATTCACCGGGCTGGTTAATCACTGCATTCAGCTGCGATTGCATTCCGGGCATGGCGTAAATCTGACCGGCCAGCGCAGGAATATAGAAGGAATTCATGACGGAAGAGGCCGTAATCCGGAAATGGATTGGACGGTCCACCGGCGCTGCCAGTTCGTTCACGGTGGCAATGCCTTGCTCCGGGTAAATGAACAGCCATTTCCAGTCCAGCGCCACCACTTCCACTTCCAGCGGCTTGGTGTCGGCCGGGATGCTGCGTTGCGCATCCAGACGCTCGAGCGGACGGAAAGGGTCCAGTTTGTGGGTGTTGATCCAGGTCAGCAGGCCCAGCGCGATGATGATCAGCAGCGGAGCGCCCCAGATCACCAGTTCAAGCGACGTGGAGTGGTCCCATTCAGGCTCATACACGGCTTCTTTGTTGCTGGCGCGGTAACGCCATGCAAACAGCAAAGTCAGAATAATCACCGGAACAATGATGAGCAGCATCAACAAGGTGGACACCATGATCAGGTGCGCTTGCTGGTTGGCGATATCGCCGGAGGGGTTCATTACTACGGTGTTGCAACCCGCCAACAGAAGTACCGAGGCGGGAAGCAACATGCGCAGAGGCTTTGGAATCATGGGGAAAACCTCAGTGTGCTTTTAAGTTAAACGGGGTAATTTAGCCACAACGCCCCAATATGACGATTGGACATTTTGTCCCAGGTCAAAAAGGTGCCCTGGGGAACCCTTTGGGGCGCGTGTTTGGGTTTGCGTTTTGATAAAAATGAAGGAGACCGCATGATGACCTCCGTAGCACCACAAAACTACGCCGCTATTTCGCCTGCTACACCGCAAGCCGCAGAGCATCCGCACATTTCGCCGGGGGAGATTGCCATTGGGGTGGTGATTGGCCGAACGTCGGAGTATTTTGACTTTTTTGTATATGGCATTGCCTCGGTACTGGTATTCCCAGCTGTTTTTTTCCCGGATGCCAGCCGCTTGCATGGCGTGCTGTACGCGTTCGTGATTTTTGCGCTGGCATTCATAGCAAGGCCCATTGGTACGGTTTTGTTCATGGCACTGCAGCGCAGCCTGGGGCGGGAAGCCAAATTGACCACGGCGCTCTTTTTGCTCGGGGCGTCCACGGCGGGTATCGCGTTTTTGCCTTCCTATGCCCATCTGGGGGCCGCCTCGGTGGTGCTTCTGGCTATTTTTCGGGTGTGCCAGGGAACGGCCCTGGGTGGCTCGTGGGATGGTTTGCCCTCTTTGTTGGCGTTGAATGCGCCGTCGCATCGCCGCGGGTGGTACGCCATGCTGGGCCAGCTCGGCGCGCCGATTGGCTTTTTGCTGGCAGCTGGGCTGTTTGTTTATTTGCTGAACGACGTGTCTTCCGCCGACTTCCTCGACTGGGGCTGGCGTTACCCGTTCTATGTCGCATTTTCGATTAATGTGGTGGCTTTGTTTGCCCGTTTGCGCCTGGTTTCGACGCCCGAATACGCGCGTTTGCTCGATGCCCACGAATTGCAACCCACCAGCGTGCGCGAAGTGGTACGTTTTCAAGGTCGCAACGTGGTGATTGGTGCCCTGGCGGCCCTCGCCAGCTATGCGTTGTTCCATTTGGTGACGGTGTTCCCGCTGTCATGGATCAGTTTGTATACCGATCAGGCGGTATCGGATGTCTTGTCCATGCAAATGATTGGGGCGTGTATTGCGATTGTGGGCGTTATTGCGTCCGGTCTTATTTCTGACAAAGTGGGGCGTCGCCGTACCCTGGGCGGCCTGGCACTCTTGATCGCTGTTTTTAGTAGCTTTGCGCCGGTGCTGCTGGCCGGCGGTTGGTCAGGTCAGTCCTGGTTTATTTTGATTGGGTTCGCATTGCTGGGCTTGTCCTATGGGCAGGCAGCTGGTGCGGTAACAGCCAACTTTCCAGCCAAATACCGTTATACCGGTGCGGCGCTGACATCCGATTTGGCGTGGCTTGCGGGTGCTGGCTTTGCGCCGCTGGTGGCGTTGGGCTTGTCGGCCAATTTCGGTTTGGCCTATGTGGGGGTTTATTTGCTGTCCGGCGCCGTCTGCACCCTGGCCGCCTTGAGTATTAACCGGGCCCTGGAAATCCGGGATTGATGGTGTCTGCGCGGCGGGTGTGATGGGGCGTGGTGGGGTGGGTGCGGTGATTTAGAGTGCTGGCTCTACGAAAGGGGTTGGGTTTTACTAGGGTTAACCCTTAGAATTAAATCACCGCAATTTAATTAAGGACCCATCATGTCCCACCTGATCGACCTCATCAAGGCCTTTGTCCCCCACATCCCAAGCCAAGAAGAATTGGATGCAGCCTACCTGAATGAATCGGTAGATATTTACGACGTGGAACGTCGCATGGCAGAAATCGACCACCGTCCGCGCGACGTAGAGTGGCAAGTCCCGGCTGTCAATTTCAAAATGCACTAATGATTTTGAGTGGCGATTGGTACAGCGCGATGCAAAATTTTTCTGACAAGCTGCGTGATCTTGCCAGTGTCTGGATGGGGTTGCCATTCGACCTGGCACGTCAGCAATATGTGAGCGCCGTGCAAGCGGGTGTTATCCCGCGTTCCATGTTGCACTCGGCCCGCTTCAGCCGGGCATTGAATGCGGCCGAACAGCTCGCATTGGGTCCTTTGGCACGGCGCTACTAATTCTCCCGGACGCTCGCGTAAACTTACGCGGTTTTGCCTTGGCCCCATCCCATGTGGGCAGGTTCCGTCCGACGTTTTTCAGGAGAGTCCATGCGACGCTTTAACGCAACCAGCCGCGTGGCGCTTGTGCTAGCCGGGATTGTGCTGGCAGGGTTGCCGGTGTGGCTTGCGCAAGCGAATTGGCAGTGGTTTACTTTGCCGCTGTTGGGCGTGCTGCTGGTCTATCTGGTTGGCGGCTTTCAGTTCCTCTCGAGAAGCCTGCCTGACGGTGTGTTTGTGCCGAAGGCGGCGGCTGATGGCGCCATGCCCCATTTAATTGCCCAGCTGATTCCGGCGTGGGTGCACCACGTGAAAAGCGTTCAGCAACAGACCGAGGCCGCCATGGTTGGCATGGCCCGGAGTTTTTCTGTATTGGTTCAATCGGTTCCGCAAGGGGCGCCAGCCCCGGCAATAAGCGATGCGGCTGCACCTGCTGCGCTCCAGCGGGCCGATCATGCGCTGCGCGGTCTGTCCGATAACGTCAAGTTGGTGGCCGCTGGCAAAGCGTCTTTGGGGGGGCACGTAGGGGTGCTGGCGGATCAAACCGAGGTTTTGCGCACCATGGCGTCGGAAGTCACCTCGATTGCCGCGCAAACCAATTTGCTCGCCATCAATGCCGCCATTGAAGCGGCCCGTGCCGGCGCATCCGGACAAGGTTTTGCGGTGGTCGCTGCTGAAGTCCGGCGGCTTTCCCAGCGCTCCTCCGATATCGGACGCCAAATCGCCGAACGGGTGGCACAAATTACCGCCGCAATTGGCGTGGCGGAACACGCGGTGGTGGCCTCGGTGCAGACCGATTTGAGTGCCATCGATTCAATGACGGCCCGGATTGAGCAGGCATTGCAGGCACTGCATGGTATCGGGGCTTCGTCGCCTGCCAAACCCGCAGCGGGCGGTGCGCATGTGCGCAAAGAAATTGAGAACATGATGTTTGCCATGCAGTTCCAGGACCGTGTGTCCCAGGTTATGCAAGCGGTTATTGACGATATGGAGCGTCTGCGCTACTACGCAGAGCAACATGGTGCGCTTGAACTGCCGTCGGTGAGTGACTGGATGGCGGCCTTGCGCTCCACATATTCGATGGCCGACCAGCATTGGGCGCACTGACGCCATCCGCACAGCAGCGCGCAGGCGCATCCGTCCAGGCAAGCAGCGCGCATGAAATAAATGCGACCTTGGTGTTCAAGCCTGCACAAAACGTTTCGCGCAACGGCGAAGCACCTTCTAGCCTTGTCTGACCCGGCAGCGCATACCGATTTCGCTTGATTTGCCGGGTTCAGATCGGTGGAGCGTGCTTTGGCAGTCCAGCGGTCTGTTCAACAAGCGCAGCAAGAACAGCAAGGACCCGTTTACGGGCAACTCCATGAAAAATAACCGACCTTCGCTCAATGTGATTTTGGGTGCCAATGCGGTTCGGGCGTTTGTGGCGGCACCCAAAGAGTTTAAGGTGATTGGTATCGTTCGGATGAGTTATGAATTTGGCTTGCTGGCGATTGCACCCAGTGGCAATTATGTGCGGGTGAATGGCTCGCAAATTGAATCACTGGACAATGGTGACGTGCGCGTGGCAATCCAGAATTTTTTATCGCATGTGCGGGACCGCAACCGCCGCACGCCCTGATCTCGGCTCAGTTGGGCGGCGTTTGTGGCATCGATTTGGCACATGCACGCAATGTGGCTTCAGCGAGCCGCCCGGCTTCATGAGCGGCTTCGTCGTCCAGCTGTAATTGCCCGTCTTTCAGCGTCAATGACAGATCGGTCAGCGCGTCACGCAGGCGCGCCAGACTGGCCGACAGTTGCAGTACCAAAGATTGCATGTAAATTTGTTTTTCTGCGTTGTTCATAGGGACTGTTCCACAAGGCCCAGGCGGGAGTGCCTGGCAGAGTAAGAAACTATGGCGGCTGGTTTTGCCACTGCCACCAAAGATTGCCTGGGCTAGAACAGTGCCAGCGTATTCGGATCTGCCGGCCTGTGATTTGCGGATTTTCCACTTAGAGTGCGGCTTCTAAATTGCTGCATTGCCGCCGTAAAAATGTGCAAAAGCCCAAAAGCAAATTAAGATAAAGCCATGCTGCACTGCAACATTGGCATGGATGCAGTGCTAGGCACCTGTTTTTTCTTTTTTGGAGATTGCCATGACCACATTTGATTTTGAACATTTTGCTGCCGCCACCAAACAGTCTGTTGCTGAAGCACAGGGCTTGGCATCTTCGGCTTTTTTGGGTTTTGAAAAGCTGGTTGCATTGAACCTGGCCACCGCAAAATCGTCTTTGTTTGAGACCAGCGGTGATTTTTATGCGGTTTTCAGTGCCAAGAGCCCGACCGACGCCCTGGCCGCCCACGCTTCGCTGGCCAAACCGATTGCAGAAAAAACCGTTGCCTATGGTCGCTCTGTTATGGCTATTGCCACCGAAACCGGCGCCGAATTCACCAAGGTTGCAGAGGCCCGTATTGCAGAAAGCCAGAAAAACTTTGCAGCGGCATTGGACTTGTTGTCTAAAAATGCCCCATCGGGCAGCGATCAGGTGGTAGCAGCCATTAAGTCGGCGGTGACTGCCGGACAGCAAGCGGTTGATACGGCCAAGAATTCAGTGCGCAAAGTATCTGAACTGATTGAAAAACAGGCTGTATCGGCAAGCGATGCAGCGCTGGAAGCCGTGAAAGCCAGCACCCGCGCCCAGTAATCGGCGTGTTCCAATCGGGGTATGAACCCCGAAGCTAAAAAAATATGGCAAGCACCGCAGTGGGCATTTGCTGCGCTGCTGGCCATTTTGGGCATGCTAGGCCCGTTTTCTATTGACACCTATTTGCCGGCCTTTGCCGGTGTTGCGCATTCTCTGGGCGCGTCTCCAGTCGAAATGCAGCAAACCCTGTCGGCCTATATGTTCGGGTTCGCTTTCATGAGCCTGTTTCATGGCAGCCTGTCCGATAGTGTGGGGCGCCGTCCGGTGGTGCTATGGGGCCTGGCCGTGTTTTCGATTGCCTCGGGTGGCTGTGCCGTCTCTTCCACGATAGGGCAGTTGGTGCTTTTTAGAACCATGCAAGGACTCTCGACGGGCGCGGGAATTGTGGTGGCCCGGGCGGTCGTGCGCGATATGTATGCCCCTTCACAGGCACAAAAAGTCATGAGCCAGATCACGCTTTTCTTTGGCGTGGCGCCGGCATTGGCACCGTTGCTGGGCGGGCTCTTGTTCACGGCCTGCGGTTGGCGCAGCATTTTCTGGTTCTTGATGGCTTTGGGCGCCATTTTGTGGCTTGCCAACTTCCGTTGGTTGCCAGAAACTTTGCATGCCAAACAACGCCATCCATTTGAATTGGGGGTTTTGTGGAGCGGTTATCGCAAACTCGCATGCGACCCCCGATTTTTGCTTTTGGCCCTGTGCAGTGGCGTGCCTTTTAACGGCATGTTCATTTACGTCTTGAGTGCGCCTGTATTTCTGGGAACCCATCTGGGGTTGCCGCCCGCCCATTTTTTCTGGTTCTTTGTGTTGACCATCAGCGGCATGATGCTGGGCGCCTGGATGAGTGGGCGCTGTGCCGGGCGCCATACGCCGGCGCACCAAATCCGGGTTGGTTTGCAGATTATGTTGGCCATGGGTCTGGTGAATTGGCTGGCCAATACAGTGTGGCTCCCCGATCTGCGCTGGGCCATGTTTCCGATTGCTGTGTTTGCCTATGGCTGGGCCCGTATGGTCTCGGTCGTGACCCTTTTGTTGCTGGACCTGTATCCCCAGCGCCGTGGCATGGCTTCGAGCTTGCATACTTTTGTGAGTGCCTTGAGCAATGGCCTGGTGGCCGGCGTGCTCTCGCCCTGGGTTATGCATTCCCCTTCGGCACTGGCGCTGGCTTCTTTTGTGCTTATGCTGATTGGGGCCCTGGCCTGGTGGGGCATAGCGCGTTTTTGGCCCACTCTGGGACAGAGCATTATTCACATGGAATAAGCCTTGTTGGGCCAGGTATTTTTCTATAAACTGTATTTTTATACAGTATTTATGGAATCATGCCCGATCCCGCACACATCCTGCGTTCGCAGGCCCTACCGATTCGCGCCGACGTTTGGCCGGCCCATGCTTTGGCCCATGCGCCGTTGGCGGTGGTGCCCACCGGCAACGCCGAACTGGATGCCGAGTTGCCAGCGGGTGGTTGGCCTCTGGGCAACCTCATTGAGATTTTGCAGCCTGTTGCGGCGCACAGTGAATGGCGCTTGGTTTTGCCTGCCTTGGTCCGCCAGGGCGTTGGCGTGGTGGTTTTGGTGGGGGCGCCGCATCGGCCGTTTCTTCCTGCTTTGCAAGCAGAGGGCTTGTTGGCGCACCGTTTGTTGCAGGTCGAAGCCGGCGATGCAACGCAGCGCTTGTGGACCACCGAGCAAGCGTTGCAGTGTGCTGCCGTAAATGCGGTGCTGGCCTGGCTGCCACGGACCCAGGCAGGGTCGTTGCGGCGTTTGCACTTAATGGCGCTGGGGCAAGACAAACTGTTGTTTGTGATGCGCCCGCAGGATGTCCAAAGCGAAGCGTCGCCAGCCCCATTGCGTTTGCGTGTGCAGCCCGCCGATCAAGGGCCCTGGGACGCCGTGTGCGTGCAGGTTTTCAAGCGCCGGGGACCGCCAATGTCCAGTGGCTTGGTTTTGCAGCCACGCCATGCCCATTTGCGCTTGGCGTGCGAAGCACAAATAGGCTGATATGTGGTGGTTGGCGTTGCAAGTTCAAGACCCAGACCCAGACCCAGACCAAGACCAAGACCCGGTCCAGGTGCCCGTCCCGCTGGTCGATCCGGGGCTTGCACTGGCTTGGTGGGCACTGCGTTTTACCCCCTGTGTGGTGCGCCTCGATGAGGCCGTTCTGATGGAGGTTTCCGCCAGTGAGCGCTTGTTTGGCGGACGCGCTGCGCTGGTTTCGGTGCTACAGACCGCTGCACAAAGGCCTCCTGAGTGCTTTGCTTTGCGCCTTGCCAGCGGCCCCACGGCGTTGGCAGCGCTGGGGCGTTTGCGTGCTGCTGCACCGGACGCCGAATGCAATGATTTGCCGTGTGACGTCCTCACTGCAGCGCGTCCGTTCAGCGAAACCTTGCGCAATCTGGGTTGCCAAAACTGGGGACATTTGCGGGCGTTGCCGCGCGCTGGTCTGGCACGAAGGCTGGGCACGCCATTGCTCGATGCCCTGGACCGGGCTTACGGCGACCGTCCGGATCCGTATGTCTGGTTGCAACTGCCGCCGGTTTTCGATATGCCTCTGGAGCTGCCAACGGTGGTCGAGTCGGCGTCGGCCTTGTTATTTGGTGCACAGCGTCTATTGGCCCAACTACTGGGCTGGCTGCAATCGCGCCAACTCGGTGTGCTGGCCATGGAGTGGTCATGGCAGCTTGACACCCGGCGTGCCAATGCGCAGCATCGCGATGCCCACCACGATGGTTCTGGCACCGGGCGTTTGTGTCTGCGCACCGCACAGCCAAGCCGGGAGCGGGCACATTTACAACGCTTGTTGGCCGAGCACCTGGGCCATGTGCAGTTGCCGGCGCCGGTTGGGGCCTTGCGTTTGCGCACTTTGGAAACCCAAGTGATGGACGGCGCCAGTGCGAGTTTGCTGCCCGATACCAGCGCCACCGGCCATACGCAGCACCAGTTCGTTGAACGGCTTATGGCGCGTTTGGGTTCGGCCAATGTGCGTGGTTTGCAGATGCGCGACAGCCACTTGCCTGAAGCCATGCAGGCCAGCAATGCCTGGGCTATAAAGCCCAGCACAGGGTCTGGCCCGAATGGGGCAACAAGTGCGGCAACGCCTGGGCCCAGGCTCTTGCCCACTTGGTTGCTCGCCACGCCCAGGCCGCTTGTTGTGCATGCGGATGGGCCGCACTACCACGGGCGCTTGCAATTGCTCACGGGCCCCCGGCGCCTGGAGGGTGGATGGTTGGAGGCAAGGCCGGCCTTGCGCGACTACTTTGTGGCGCGCAGTCCGCAGGCCGGAGTCCTGTGGATTTATCGGGATCGGTTATTGCGCGACGGCACACCGCAGTGGTTTTTGCACGGTTTCTTTGCCTGAAACACTTGGCGTATCACCCCCTTGCGCTTTGATCCACTTAGAGACTGTGGGTAACCAGTTTGAAGTCGGCGTCGTCCGGATACGGCTTGACTTGGTAGCCCAGGCTGCGCATCAGTCGCAGCATGCCGGAATTGTTGGCCAAGACCAGGCCTTCAATTTCTGACAGGCCTTTCTCGCGGGCCACATCCATGATGCTCTCCATCAGCCGTGAGCCCAGGCCCCGGCCATTGAAGTCGTCGGCGACCACCAATGCAAATTCACAGCTCGACTGATCCGGGTTGGTGACATAACGCGATACGCCAATGATGCGCTCGGTTTCCGTGATGTCGCCTTCGGCATTCGCATGGCGCTCTTTGAGTACGGCCACCAAGGCCATTTCACGGTCGTAATCGATCAGTGTGAAGCGTGCCAGCATGGGACTGGGCAGCTCGGCGATCGACGATACAAAACGGAAATAACGGCTCTCTGGTGAGAGCTCCCGCACCAGGCGGCGCAGCATCTCGGCATCGTCTGGGTGGATCGGGCGAATCGTGTAGTCGCCACCGCCGCGCATGGGCAATACCTTTTCATAGCGTGCCGGATACGGCAGGATGGACAGATGGCTGTAGTTGCTGATGCGTCCGTTGCTCGCCTGTGGCGTGCTGTCCAGCACGATCCGGGCATCGACCGCCACCGCACCCGACTCGTCAACAATGATGGGGTTGATGTCCATTTCGCGCAGCTGGGGCAGCTCGCAGACCATCTCAGACACCCGCAGCAATACCTGCTCCAGCGCATCCATATTGACCGGCGAGGCGCCGCGCCAGGCCCCCAGTGTTTCGGCCACACGCGAACGTTCAATCATGCGGCGTGCCAGGAACTGGTTGAGTGGCGGCAATTCCATGGCGCGGTCGTTGAGCAATTCGATCATGGTGCCGCCGGCACCGAAGACCACCACCGGACCGAATGGATCGTCGGTTACCAAGCCCACATAAATTTCACGGCCCCGCCGGGCATGTGCCATTTTCTGCACCGTAACGCCATTGATGCGGGCATTCGGCTGCAAGCGTTTGACGCGCTCGACCATGTCGTTGAAGTTGTCGCGTGCGCTGGCGGCATTCATGATGTTCAGGGCCACGCCCTGCACATCGGATTTGTGGCTGATATCAGGCGAATCAATCTTGAGCGCCACCGGGAAGCCAAGTTGCGAGGCAATCATCATGGCTTCGGTCGCGGTGCGCGCCAAAATGGTATTTGTGACGGGAATATGGAAGGCCGAAAGCAGGGTTTTCGACTCCATTTCCGTCAGCACCCGGCGCCGCTCGGCGAGCACGCTTTCAATAATCAGTCGCGCCCCTTCAATGTCCGGCTTGGCCAGGGTGGACAGCGGCGGTGGGGTTTGGTGCAGCAGGCGCTGATTTTGGTAGAAGGTGGCAATATTCCCGAACGCCCCAACAGCGGCTTCAGGCGTGCGGAAGGTCGGGATGCTGGCCTCGTTCAAAATAAAGCGGGCCTCGCCCACGGTGGCATCGCCCATCCAGCAGGTCAGCAAGGGTTTGCTGATATTGCGCTTCATGTCGGCCATTTCGCGTGCAATTGCGTTGGCATCGGTGCCCGACTTCGGCGAATAAATTACCAGCAGGCCATCGATATCGCGGTCGTGGTCGGCGCTGTCCACGGCCGCCCGGTAATGCGCTGGCGTGGCCTCTTCGCACAGGTCTATCAGGTCACTGAGGTTGGCATGTTCGGCCACCAGTGGTTTCAGGGCCGCGGCCGATTCGGCCGAGAGTTTGCCCAGTTGCAAATCAATTTCATTCACCCAGTCGGCGGCCAGCACACCAGGCCCACCACCATTCGTAATGATGGCCAGGCGCGGCCCCACCGGTCGGTAGCGCGAGGCCAGGCATTTGGCCGCAGAGAACAATTCCACAAACGAGGCCACCCGCACGGCGCCGGCACGGCGCAAGGCGGAGTCGAATACATCGTCACTGCCGACAATCGTTCCACTGTGCGTTTGGGCTGCCTCATTGCCGGCGGGTTTGCGCCCGGCTTTGAGCACAATCACGGGTTTGGCGTTGGCCGCAGAGCGCAGGGCGCTCATGAAATGGCGGGCGTTGGAGATGCCTTCCAGGTACACAATGATGCTTTGCGTGCGGGCATCGTTGGCCAGGTAGTCGAGCACCTGGGCAATGTCAATGGACGTGTTGGCGCCAAGTGAGGTGACCGATGAGAAGCCCACTGCATTTTTGGCGGCCCAATCGAGCATGGACGTGGTGAGCGCGCCCGATTGCGATACCAGTGCCAGCGAGCCAACTTTGGCCAAAGGACCTGCCGCACTGGCATTGAGTTGCAGTAGCGGATTTTGAAAACCCAGGCAATTCGGGCCCAGCAGTTGAATATTCTCGCGGCGCGCGATTTTTTTCAGGTCGTGGGCCTGCTCGGCCGTGGTGCCCGAGGAAATAATCAGGGCACAGCGGCAGGACATGCGACCGGCCACTTCGAGTGCCGCTGCTACATCGCTTTGGGGCAGGGCAATAATGGCCAGATCGGCCCGCGTCTGGGCCAGGTCGGCCAGGGTGCCAGTGGCGTGGATGTCCATGAAATGGAGATCCCCGCGAAACTTTTGTGCCTGTAAATTCTGCACCAGAGCCTTGGCTTGGGCCGTCTGTTGTTCGGCCGCTTCGGGGCGCCCGGTGAACACCAGAATAGATTGCGGAGCGAAGAGGGGCGTGAGGTAATGTTTGTCCATACTCGGTATATATCCAAAGTCGATGCCAATGCCAATGCCAATGCGAAAGGCCAGGCGTTGCGGAGGTGATGCGTCAGTCGGCGCCAATCAGGACTTTGACGTGGGCCGCCACACTGCGCGCCAGCGGGCTTAGTACATAACCGCCTTCCAGGCACGAAATAATGCGGCCCTGGCTGTGGCGGCGCGCCACTTCGCTAATTTGCCGCGTGACCCACTCATAGTCTGCTTCGACCAAGCCCAGGTTGCCCATATCGTCCTCCCGGTGGGCGTCGAAGCCGGCCGAAATATAGATGATTTCCGGGCGAAATGCGTCCAGCGCCGGCAACCATTTGTCGGTTACCGCTGCGCGGAATGCATCGCTGCCCGAGCGCGCTGGCAGACCCACGTTCACCATATTTGACGAAGTGCAATTTTCGCCGGAAAACGGATACAGACCGGTTTCGAAAATAGAGCACATCAGGACATTCGGATCGTCTTTTAAAATATCTTCGCTGCCGTTTCCATGGTGTACATCAAAGTCGATCAAGGCCACGCGTTGTACGCCGTGCACAGCAATTGCGTGTCGGATGCCAACCGCTACATTATTGAAAAAGCAAAAGCCCATAGCGGCTTTGCGCTCGGCATGGTGGCCTGGTGGGCGCACGCTGCAAAACGCACTTGGCACGTCGCCGCCCATGACCAGATCGGTAGCCGCCACCGCTGCGCCGGCAGAGCGCAGGGCCGCCATCACCGTGTACGGGTTCATGCTGGTGTCCGGATCAACGTGGTAATAACCTTCGCTTGGCGCACTATTCATGATTGACTGCACATAGTCGGGGTCATGGGCACGGCACAACTGGGCCACGGTGGCCATCGGCGCTTCGTAGCTGTTCATGTAGTCGAGCAAACCTTTGATCAGCAGGTGATCGTTGATGGCGCCCAGTCGTTCCGGGCATTCCGGATGGTCCCGGCCCATTTCGTGGCGCGCGCAATCGGGGTGGGTGATATATGCAGCTAGCAAGACCAGTCTCCTCAAGGTTTTCCGGGCCAGGGCAGGGCGTTCCGGTGTATTTTTACCGGAGTCTACGGTGTTATTGACCGGCAAGATTGATTCAAGTCATTCATAGTCACGCACAATAGCTTTTTTTAAAAATAGCCGATTTAGACTGTCGATAAAGCTATTACATTGATGAAACTATGAAAAACTTTGCTTTATTGCGTCTATTGGGTATTTCTGCGCGGTTGCAGACGCTGCTTGTTGCGGCGCTTTCCATGGTTATTTTCCTTGCCATGGGGAGTCAATATGCGCAGGCCCAAACAGCGCCCAATGTGTTCCGAATTGGTGTGGCACCGCATACCAGTGCGCGGGTCATTCTGGAAATGTACCAGCCCTTGCGCAAGCAATTGGAGGCCGCATTGGGTGTTCCGGTAGAAGTGGTAACAGCCCCGGATTTCACTGACTTTGCGCGCCGCATGCTGCACCAGGAATACGATATCGCGATTACCACAGGCCATCAGGCGCGTCTGGCACAGACCGATGCCGAGTACACGCCGCTGATTACATACGCCGCCGATTTCCGGGCGGTTGCCCTGATTCCCGGCGATAGCAAAATCACCAGCGCCAAGGACTTGCGTGGAAAACCGGTTTTGGGTTTGTCAACCACCTCGCTGGTGACTTTGTGGGGCCAGCATTGGCTTAAGCAAAATGGAGACAACGATACCTTGCGCTACGTGAGCGCCTCCGATAGCGTCGCCCGTTTGGTCCTTTCGGGTGAGGCGGTGGCCGGATTCACGTCCCTTGCCAACTACCAGAGCCTGCCGCGTGATGTTCAAGCACAAATGAAGTTTTTGGTAATTAGTGACCGTTTGGCCGGGCGCGTCTATATGTTGAACAAGCGCCAACTCGCCCGCAAAGACAAAGTGGACGCTGCTTTGGCGGCGTTTGCGGAGTCCCCTGAAGGCAAAGCCTACTTTGAAAAATACAAACTCGAAGGCTATCGCAAACTGCGCCCGAAAGAACTCGAAGCAATGGACCCTTATGCCAAAGAGGTGCGCCAGTCACTCCAGTAAAGTATGAAGTAAAGCATGAAATTTTTCCCTTCTGTGCGGGGCCGCCTGCTGGCCGTGGCCGTGGTGGTGGAAGCAGTGATGCTGACGCTGCTGGTGAGCAACAGCCTGCGCCTGACCAATAAATACATGGTCGAGCAGGTCGAGTTGCATGCCCGCCAGATTGTGCCGATTCTGACGGCCGCCACCATCGCGCCACTCGCCCAGCGCGACTACGCCACGGTACAGTCGGTGCTCGATGAAAGCCTGAGCTTGAAGGGGGTTCAGTATCTGGTGGTCGAAGACGTTCTGGGAAATCGGGTGGCCTCCAGTGGTTGGCCTGCCGACAAAACCTTGCCACCGGCCGATGTGGTGTTTGACTTGTCGGCCAAGTTGAGCAACCCCACCTACCACGTGACCCGAAATATTGCGATGTATGGCCAGTCCCTGGGCAGTTTGCACTTGGGGTTGGATCTTTCGCACATCGTGGCGGCGCGCCAGGCGCTGTTGACCCAGGGCGCCCTGATTGCTTTGGGTGAGTTGGTCCTGTCATTTTTGGTGCTCAGCGTGCTGGTGCTCTGGATGACCCGTCATTTGGTTGATTTGACGCGTGCCAGTCGGCAGGTGGCTGCAGGCAATATGACGCCCGCGCCGGTGAACGAAGGCGTTGACGAACTGGGCCAGTTGGGTGCGGCTTTCAACGCCATGTCGCGGGCGGTGCGCGATCGGGTGGACGAGCTGACCCAGGCCAAACAGGTCGCAGAACAAGCCAATGTGGCCAAAAGCGAGTTTCTGGCCAATATGAGCCATGAAATTCGCACGCCCATGAACGGCATCATGGGCCTCACCGATCTGGTACTGGAAAGTGAGCTGTTGCCACACCAGCGCGAGCACTTGCAGGTTGTCAAGTCTTCTGCAGAGTCGCTCTTGGTGGTAATTAACGATATTTTGGACTTTTCCAAAATTGAGGCCGGGAAATTGCAGCTCGATGTACTGCCCTTCGCGTTGCAGCCAATGATCGACATGACCTTGAAGCCCTTGCAGTTGCGGGCACAGCAAAAAGGGATTGTGTTGCAAGCCAAATTGGCTGCTGACTTGCCCGAGCGGGTAATTGGCGACGCTGGGCGTTTGCGCCAGGTGTTAACCAACTTGGTGGGCAATGCGATCAAATTTACGTCCGAAGGTCAGATTGAACTGGGCTTGGCGGTGCACGATTGGGAGCGCGGCTTGTTCCACTTCTCGGTGCGTGATTCCGGCATTGGCATTCCCAAAGAAAAGCAGCAATCGATTTTTGAAGCTTTCACCCAGGCCGACAACTCGACAACCCGGCACTATGGCGGAACCGGCCTCGGACTGACCATTTCCAGCAATCTGGTCCACCTGATGGGCGGGCGCATCTGGCTTGAATCGACCCCTGGCGTTGGCAGTACGTTTCATTTCACAGCCTACCTTGAACCCCTGGCGGTGGCGGTTGATGTGGCCTTGCCAGAAGAGCTGACCATGCCGGCCTCCTTGTTGGCGTCCCAGGTGCCACAAGCGGCGGTTCGCAGCGCCCAGCCGGTGGCCGCTCCCTTGCCGTCGCCGGCACCGTCCCATGCGCCTGCAACCGAATCGGCGCCGGTCGGGCAGCGTCGGTTGCGGGTGTTGCTGGTGGAAGACCATCCCATCAATCAGTTGTTGGCAATCAAGTTAATTGAACGCGATGGCCATTCGGTCACCCTGGCGCAAAATGGTCAAGAGGGCGTTGATTGTTTTTGCACTGCGCCATCGCCATTTGACCTGGTCTTTATGGACATGCAAATGCCGGTCATGGATGGGTTGCAAGCCACCCGCCAGATTCGTATTTTTGAAGCCGAGCAAGGCCAGACACCGACCCCGATTGTGGCCATGACGGCCAATGCCTTGCCATCGGATCGGCAGGCCTGTGCCGATGCCGGTATGAACGGATTCCTCAGCAAGCCGTTCAAGGCCGGTGATCTGCACCGGGTGTTGAATGATTTGGTCGACAACGGCCCAAGTACGCTGCCACCGGTTGAATACTGTATTTAATTACAGTAAAATATGGAGCCTCATTTGGGCCCCTCATGTCTTCTACCCCGTTCCATGCGGCTCCGGTGCCGGCCAACGCCGCACCCGCGTACGCCGAGCTGCACTGCTTGTCCAGCTTCAGTTTCCAGCGTGCTGCATCCCAGCCCGAGGAGCTGGTAGAGCGGGCCCACCAATTGGGCTATCGCGCTTTGGCGATTACCGATGTCTGCTCGGTTGCCGGTGTGGTGCGTGCCCATGGCGCCGCCCAGCGACTCGGTTTGCAACTGATTCCCGGCGCCGAACTGCCTTTTGAAGCCGGCTTGTCGCTGATTGCATTGCCCCACGATTTGACCGGTTGGGGCAATTTGTGTGCTTGCATCAGCCTTGCCCGTCGTGCTGCTGTAAAAGGCCAGTTTGCGCTGGACTATGCACAAGTGGGGGCGGGCCAACTCAACGGTTGTGAGCTGCTGTTGGTCGTGGCCGACAGCGTAGCGATGGAACGCGCCACAGTGTGTGCGTTGGCATTGCGGCAGGTCTACGCTCAGCAACTGTGGCTGGCGTTGAGCGGTACGCTCGACGGCACCGATAGCTGGCGTGCCCAGCGTTTGCGGCAATTGACGGCGCTCAGTGGTGTGCCGCTGGTGGCGACCGGGCATGTGCTGATGCATGTGCGTTCGCGCAAACCATTGCATGATGTACTCACTGCGGTGCGCTTGCGGCGCCCGGTCAGCGACTGTGGCAAAGCTTTGGAGGCCAATGCGGAGCACCATTTGCGCAGTCGCGAGCGGCTGGGTCGCCTGTACCCAAAGCCCTTGCTGGAGGCCACGCTGGAAATCGCCAGCCGCTGCCAGTTTGGTTTGCAGCAACTGCGTTACCACTATCCGAAAGAAGCGGTGTTGCCGGGCCGGACTGCCAATGAAACTTTGCGTTATTACACTGCGGCAGGTGCCTGCGAACGCTACCCCGAAGGCGTACCCGCAGCGGTTCAGGGCCAGCTGGCGCATGAGTTGGGTTTGATTGCCGAGTTGGGTTATGCCATGTACTTTCTGACCGTGCATGACCTGGTCCGATTCGCCCGGGGACGCGGTATTCTGTGTCAGGGGCGTGGTTCTGCTGCCAATTCCGCAGTGTGCTACTGCCTGGGGGTTACCGAGATTGATCCGGCCCGTTCATCTTTGCTGTTTGAGCGGTTTATCAGCCGCGAGCGCGATGAACCGCCCGATATTGACATTGATTTCGAACATCAACGACGCGAAGAAGTCATTCAATATATTTATGCCAAATACGGGCGCGAGCGGGCCGCACTGACGGCCGTGGTCACCAGTTACCGGCCCCGCAGCGCCCTGCGTGATGTGGGGCGGGCGCTGGAAATTCCGGAGGCCTTGGTAGATGCTCTATGCCAACAGCATCCGGGCATGTATGGACGCGAAATTTTGCAGGAACGCTTGCCTGCTGCAATAGAACGCTTGGGGCCGGGGTTGGTACTGCCGGAGTCCCGCTTGCTGTGCCTGTGGGTGCAGTTATCGGTGCAGCTGCTGGGTTTTCCGCGCCATCTGAGCCAACATGTGGGAGGCTTTGTGTTGACCGACGGCCCGTTGACGCGTCTGGTGCCGGTAGAGAACGCGGCCATGCCCGAGCGCAGCGTGATTCAGTGGGACAAAGACGATCTGGATGCGGTTGGCCTGCTCAAAGTCGATGTGCTGGCGCTGGGTATGTTGTCGGCCATTCGGCGTTGTCTGGCGCTGGTTGGCGCGCGGCGTGGCCATGCCCTGCGTATGCAGGATATTCCCCCGGACGACGGCCCCACCTACGACATGATTTGCCGGGCCGATACGGTGGGCGTGTTTCAGATTGAAAGCCGGGCCCAGATGAGCATGTTGCCGCGTTTGCGGCCCCGCTGTTTTTACGATCTGGTGGTGGAGGTTGCTATCGTGCGACCCGGCCCTATTCAGGGCGGTATGGTGCATCCCTATTTGCAGGCGCGGGCCCACCCGGAACGGGTGCACTTTGCCAATCCGGCACTCGAGCCTGCGCTCAGACGAACCCATGGCGTGCCGATTTTTCAGGAGCAGGTGATGCAGGTGGCCATGGCCGCCGCCGATTTTTCGCCGGGTGAAGCCGATCAGTTGCGGCGGTCCATGGCCGCATGGAAGCGCCGCGGTGGCGTGCATCGATTTTATGACCGGCTGGTGGGGGGCATGCTGCGCAACGGCTATACGCAGGAATTTGCCGATCAGCTGTTTCACCAAATTGAAGGCTTTGGTGAATATGGATTTCCCGAAAGCCATGCGGCCAGTTTCGCACTGCTGGTGTATGTCAGCTGTTGGTTGAAGCAGCATGAACCAGCCTGTTTTCTGGCCGCTTTGCTTAACAGTCAACCGCTGGGGTTTTACGCGCCTTCCCAGCTGGTCCGCGATGCCCGTCAGCACGGTGTGGCGGTGCGCCCTATCGACGCCGCCTTCAGCGATTGGGATTGCACACTCGAACCCGACCCGGAGCCGGCCGGAGGGGGGCATCCGGTGGCGGTGCGTTTGGGTTTGCGTTTGGTTTCTGGTCTGGCGCAGGGGGCTGCCGAACGCGTGGTGGCAGCGCGCCAGCAGCAGCCTTTTCAGGATACCCAGGATCTGGCCATGCGCAGTGCCCTGGACCGCAATGCATTGCAGGCGCTGGCGCGGGCCGATGCCCTGCGCTCCCTCACGGGACATCGGCGCCAGCAAGTGTGGGAAGCTGCCGCCTGGCAGGTCGCCGCCCCTGTATTGCGTGGCGCGCCAACCCATGAAACGCCTTTGGCATTGGCGCCGGCCAGCGAGGGGGAAGAAATGGTTCACGATTACGCCGCTACCGGTCTGAGCTTGCGGGCCCACCCTCTGCAGTTGCTGCGCAGCACATTGGCCCCCATGCGTTTGCGCACGGCGGCAGAAATGCACGACTATCCGAGCGGTCGTTTGGCACGTGCGTGCGGCCTGGTAACGGTCCGTCAACAACCCCAAACTGCCCATGGCGTGGTGTTCGTGTCGCTGGAAGATGAAACCGGTACCGTCAATGTGGTGGTTTGGAAAGCCGTCAAAGCCCAATTTCGCGATGCGCTCTACCATGCCCGCCTGCTGGCGGTCTACGGCGTATGGCAACGCGACGATGCCACCGGCGGAAATGTTCGGCATCTGGTGGCACGGCGTCTGGTAGACCTGAGCCATCTGCTGGGCAACCTGGCGACCCAGAGCCGTGATTTTCACTAATAATGTTGCATGAATTTCCGTAATTTGCGCTATGTCCGTGCCTTGCAATGGGCCGCCGCGACGGTCTTGTTGCTGGGCCTGTTGGTATGGGCTGCCAGCACGGCACTGACGCCATGGTTGAAGCAGCAAGCAGAGCTGCGTGCCAGTGTCACTTTGGGGCGCACCGTAAGCCTGGGCAGTTTGGCATTGCGTCCTTTTTCGCTTGGCGTGGATTTGCGTGATTTGAAAGTGGCGATGGCCGATGGCCAAGGCGCGCAACTCGCCGTTGACCGAATCGCTGCGTCCATCAGCTGGGAGTCGCTGTGGCGTTTGGCGCCGGTGGTCGATTCGTTTGAAATCAATCATCCACAATTGCAACTCAGTCACACGGGGGGTGGGCACTATGACGTTGACGATTTGCTTCGGCGTTTTCAACCCGACCCCAATGCAGCGCCCGATGCAAACAGTGATTTGCCCCGTTTCGCCTTGTACAACATGGTGGTGCGTGATGGCGCAATCAACTTCACGGACAGGGGGCAGCGCTCCGATCACCAGGTGTTGCAGCAAACCGTGCGCAAGCTGGATTTTTCCTTGCCATTTATAAGCACCTTGCCCTCGAAGCGCGACGTTTTTGTGCGCCCGCGATTGGCCTTTGCGTTGAATGGCAGTGGTTTTGACAGCGACGCACAAGTTCGTCCTTTTGCTGCGCCCAAAAACGGCGTTTTCGACCTGCGTATCGCGCACCTTGACCTTGCACCCTATCTGCCTTACTGGCCGGCCGTTGTGCCCCTGCGTTTGCAAGCCGGGGTGATCGATGCCGATTTGCGTTTTGATTTTTCCCAAGCGTCGCAAACCACCCTGGGTATTTCCGGCCCGATCAGTCTGACCGGTGTGCGTGTTGCCGATACCGCGGGTGCACCCCTGGTGGCCTGGAATGCCTTGGCGTTGGATTTGGCTGCGGTACAGCCCTTTGCGCAAAGCGTGGAATTGCGCTCCGTCACATTGAAGCAAGCGACGGTTTATGTGGCGCGCAATGCCCAAGGCACCCTGAATTGGTTGCGTACATTGCAGCCATCACCCGCACCCACACCCGCACACTCAACGCCACCCTCAGCCTCAAACGCACCATGGCATGTGGCGCTCGCACAATTGCATCTGGAGCAGAATCAAATTGTCTGGCGCGATGCCACACTGACCCCCGCAGCGCAATGGAATGCCGGTCTGGACCTGACGCTGCACCAATTTGCGTGGCCGGTGCAAAATGGCGCGGGTGGCGACTTCCAGGGCGCACTGACGCTGTCCCGGTCGGAGGCCAAAGACCACAAAGTGGCCCATCTGGCATGGCAAGGGCAGGGCGGCATTGCGACCGGGCGTGCCGAATTCACGTTGGGCGATGCCGATCTCAATCTGGGTGCGCCCTACATTGCCCAATACCTGGTGCCTGCACTCAAGGGCATTGCGTCTGCCCGTGGCAGCGTGGCATGGCACGATGGCAAGGTGCAAGCAACGTTGGCCCAGGCGGCGTTGCGCGACGTGGCTTTGGCGCCGCCCAATGGCGCATCGCCTACCCCGGATTTGCCTTCTTTTCAGGCATTGGAACTGCAGAACGCCGCGCTTGACTTTGCCCAGCAGACGGCCCGTATCGACCAAATCACATTGCATGCGCCGCGTGCCGTTGTGCAACGCTCCGCCGATGGCAGTTGGCAATTCGCCCATTGGTTGCGCAGTCCCACCGTGCCATCCCCAGCCGCTGCCAGTCAAGCGCCCTGGACGGCCAACGTCGGCGTATTTTCTCTGGACAACGGCAGTCTTGCATTGCAAGACCAGCAAACCGTCAAACCCGTGCAACTGCAGGTTTCCGGGCTCCAGGTCGCGGTGCGCAATATCAGTTTGGATGGCAAGCAGCCGGCGCCGTTCCAGGTGCAGGCGGCGCTTCGCAGCGGGCGCACCGATCCCGGACATTTGCAACTCGACGGCAAGCTGGCGTGGGCCCCTTTGCGTCTGGACGCCCAAATTGACGCCACCCAATTGCCCTTGCAAGCCATTGCCCCCTATGTCATGGAAAAAGTCCGTGTCGAACTGGTGCGGGCCGATACCAGCTTCAAAGGCCAGGTGCACTACACAGAACCTTCGGTTCAGGTCCGTGGCAGCCTGGCTGTCGACGACTTCAAAGCCAATAGTTTCCAGTCGATTGCCGCCAACCGCCAGACCACGGAAGGCGCCGAAACCCTGCTCAGCTGGTCGCGTCTGGCCGTTCCCGATTTGCAGCTGCAACTGCCGTTGCAGGGTGCAGAGCCACCCCAGGTGCACGTAGGGGCCGTCACTCTGAGCGATTTGTATGCCCGTTTGCTGGTCGATCCGAGTGGCCACCTGGTACTGCAAAATTTGGTGTCCACGCCTGTTGCTCCGCCGGTGGCTGCCAAGGCCGCTGCAGCGGATGCACCTTTGAATGCCGTGATTGATGCCGGACCGCTGCGCTTGGTCAATGGCCAAGTGGCTTTTACCGATCGGTTTATCCAGCCCAATTATTCAGCCGAATTAACCGACCTGAATGGCACTTTGGGGCGCGTCAGCAGCCGCCCGCAGCTGGGCTTGGCCGACGTCGGCGCGCTGGAATTGCACGGCCGTGCCCAAGGCACGGCCAGCCTGTCTGTGCTGGGGCGTCTGAATCCATTGGCCCATCCGCTGGACTTGGATTTGCAGGCCCAGGTGCACGACCTGGAGCTGTCGCCTCTGTCCTCTTACGCCGCCAAGTACGCAGGCTATGGGATTGAGCGGGGGGTGCTGAGTGTGGACCTGAATTACCGCGTGACACCCGATTCCCATTTGAGCGCCAGCAACCATATTGTGCTGAACCAGCTCACATTTGGCGATGCGGTAGCCGGTGCCAGCAGCAATTTGCCAGTGAAGTTGGCGGTTGCCTTGTTGGCCGACCGGCAAGGCGTGATTAACTTGAATTTGCCGATCACGGGCTCGTTGAATGACCCGCAATTCAGCATGTGGCCGGTGATTTGGAAAGTCATTGGCAACGTCATTACCAAAGCCATAACAGCGCCTTTCAGTCTGTTCTCTGGTGGCGATGGTGATGCCACCGATTTGGGCACCGTGGCCTTTGCGCCGGGCACCGCTGCGCTCGATTCGGCGGGCCGTGCAACGCTCGATCGCCTGGCCAAAACGCTCCAGGACCGACCCGGGCTGCAGCTGCACATTGTCGGCACGGCGGGTGCCGATGCCGAGGACGCCGCTGTGCGGCGTGCCATCCTCAACCGCATGGTGTTGGCAGAGGTGGGGCGGTTGGATGTGCGCAGTATTTCGCCCACTACCTCGCCCAGTACCTCGCCCAGTGCCGATACCAATGCCGTCACCTATACCGAAACCAACGCCGAAACCAAGGCCAGTGCATTGCGCTCACTGTATCGCCGTGCAGATATGGTCAAACCACGCAACGCCATTGGCTTGACGCGCGACCTGGAGCCGGCACAAATGGAAGCTTTGCTGATGAAGAGTTTCGCGATTACACCTGCTTCAATTCAGGCTTTGGCCTTGCAGCGTGCGGTGGCGGTCCGTGATTACCTGGCTGCGGGCGGTGTCGCCAGTGCGCAACTCGCGGTAGACCCTGGCAAAGTATTAAGCGGCCCTGAATATGCCGGGCCACAAGCCAGGTTGGACTTGGTGCAGCGGTAAACTGTGCCACATTGCCAGTTTGTGCGGCCCACTAATTAATTTCCACCATGTACAGTCCTGCACATTTTGAAGAAAGCCGCGTCGAGGTGCTGCAGGACCTGGTTCGTGCCCACCCCTTGGCGACATTGGTCACCTGGACTGGCGACGCCTTGGTTGCCAATTTGCTTCCATTGCTGTTTCGCCCTGCCGAAGGGGCAGACGCATCGGAAGGCCGCCAGGGCAGCCTGGTAGGGCACATAGCACGCGCCAATCCTTTGTGGAAAACGACCGATTTTTCGGTTCCGGTACTGGCTGTCTTTCAAGGCCCAGCGCATTACATCAGCCCCAATTGGTATCCCAGCAAGGCCCACAACGGAAAAGTAGTGCCGACCTGGAACTATGTGGTGGCACAAGCCCGCGGTTGCTTGCGGCTGCACCAAGATCCCGCCTGGATTCGGGCACAGGTGGCCCAGCTCACGGCCCAGCAAGAAGCCACGCAAACCCAGCCATGGTCGGTGGGCGATGCCCCCCCCGCATACACCGACGCTTTGTTGGGCGCATTGGTGGGCATTGAAATTCCGATTGACCAATGGACGGGCAAATGGAAGGTCAGTCAGAATCAGTCAGCCGAAAACCGTGCCGGTGTTGTCCAAGGCTTGGTGGCGGCGTCGGGTACGGCCATGGCGCGTTGCGTCCAGGAGCGCGAATGACCTTGCGTTGGCCTGTGCGGGGTCTGTTTGGCTTGGTTTTCTTGGGTGTGCTGTGGTGGCTGGATGTGGGGCCGCGGCAGGCGCCCTTGCCGCCGATGCAGGCGGCAGTCTCGGTCCGCGCCGTCGCCGCCGATTTACCCTCCTTGCAAAAAGATGCTGCCGGCTTTTTGCCGATGGCAACCGATGCCCTGACGGCCCACGCCAGCAACCTGCTCGCCATGCCCCAGGGGCACACTGCCACTTTGACGGCATTCTGGTTTTCGGGCGACCGGGAAAGTGCGCCCAATGTGCAAATCGCTGCGTCCCAATTTGACCGTGCCAGCCAGACGTGGCTGCCTGCGCGCAATGTGGTTGACCGTATTGCGGTAGCCCAAAAATTGGGCTTTGGCGTGCGCCGCTTGGGCAACCCGGTGGGTTGGCTGGACACCGATGGTCGCATGCACTTGTTTGTTGTCGGCACCGGCGCGGGCGGTTGGGCGGCGGCGCGCATCTTGCATTTGGTGCAGAGCAGTGAACAGTCTGATCTGGCGCATTTGTCGTTTGTGCCGGTCAATGTATTGCCTTTGTCTTGGCTCTGGAATACCAGTTTTCTGGTGCGCAACAGTCCCTTGCAATTGGCCGATGGCGGCATGTTGTTGCCGGTCCATTTTGAGTTGGGTTGGAAATATCCAGCGGCAGTGCGCTTTGACGCCCATGGTAATTTTGTTGGCATGGTGCGTATTTCTGCCGGCCACCATTTGCTGCAGCCGACTTTGGTGGTCGAGTCGCCCACACAATGGCGCGCGTTGATGCGAAGCCAAGCCCCCGAGCGCCGCATCGGCCAGGCGGTGAGCGATGATGCGGGCCAACATTGGCACGATGTGCCTGCGCTGCCCATGGCCAATCCCGACTCTGCATTGCAAACCTTGAGTTTGAATTCGAATACCCACTTGTTGGTGCACAACAGCACACCGCAGGACCGCAGTGTGCTCGATTTGAGCCGCAGCACCGATGCCCAAAGCTGGCAACTCGAAACCCACTTGATGCAGGGGGGGGACAAGGACGAATATTCTTACCCCTCGCTGGCCTATGCCGACGGCGCGGTGTGGGTGAGTTACACGGACCACCGCAAGCACATAGCGTGGCAGCGGTTTGTGCCAAAACCGGGCCAGGGAGCGAAACCATGATGAACCCTTGGTTCGCTGCCGTAACCGGACATTGGGACGGCCTTCCGGTATTGCCAGGTATGGCCATCACGGCCTATGCGAACGCGTTGGCGTGGGCCTTGGTGTTGGCATGGTTATTCGCGTGCATGGCCGCGCGAGCGCCGGTGTCGCTGCGGCGCGCCCTGGTTTTGGCCGCGCTGGTGTGGGGTTTGCTGCCGGGGGCGGTGTCTCCCAGCTATTGGCTTGGCTTGACGTTCCGTGCCCCGAGTCTGATCACCTGTCTGATTGTGCTGGCGGCACTCTGGCGCTCGGTTGGGCCGCAAGCCCGGTGGTTGCAGCGCGCCATTAAGCGGCCCGCCGAGGGCTTGCAATGGCAGGTTCTGGCGGCACTCGTTTTGGGTTATTTACTGCTTCTCGATACACTCGCTTTGCTGCCACTGCCACTGCCACTGCCGTTGCCGCTGTATGCCTTCGGCTTCTCTCCCCTGTGCCTACTCGCGTTGGGCGTTGTTTCGCTCATTCCCTGGGTTTTCCCCTGGGCTGCTGGGCGCAGCGGTGGGTCGGCCTGGGTCTTGTTGCCGCTGGCTTTGTTGTTGTTTGTGTTGACGCGCTGGCCCAGTGGCAATGTGTGGGATGCTGTGCTTGACCCCTGTTTGTGGCTGGTGCTGCATGCCCACGTGTGGCGTCGGGCCCGCCGGCTTTGAAGCCTCAGGGACTGGGCCCTTACTCTGTGCGGCTCAGTAGCCATTCCCGGTTGAACAGCCATTGATCTGGATACCAGATGTTGTTCAGGGTCACGTCACCGTCCTTGTGGCGGCTGCGCACGTGCCAGCGTTGGGCCAGAATGCGGCAGTTGGGTAAGCAGGACAGCGGCGTGCCCTCATCTCGCCAGACCACGGCGTCAAACTCGTTTAACAGTCGGTTGAGGCGGGCATCGGCCGGCATTTCAGGATAGCGTTCGCCGGTGTTGCGGCCCTCGGCATCGTAAGGCGCGATGGCGGCACCGGGGAAAACAAAGCGATAAGCCTCAAATTGACCAGTGAACCCATTTGGAACCGCAATTTGTTTGCCTTGTAATTCCTGCTTGGCGGAGATCGCAAAGTCCGCCTTTTCGCCGTCCAGCGGGGCCACCATCAGATAAAAACAAGCATACAGGCAGAGGCACGCCAACAGTCCTGCGCTGCGCAGATGCCGTGGACGTGCAAGCACCCACAGTGCGCCCACAAGGCCCAGACTCGCCACGGCTGTTGCGGCCAGCGCCCAACCGAAGGCAGCGACCTCCAGCGTACCAATAAACCATGCTATGCGCGCCAGAATCACTACGGCTGGAACACAAATCCAAACACAAGCCAGGCTCCAGATACGGGGAATACGCTCCCACGCCAAAGCCATGGCGATTGCCAATGCTGGCATGGCAGGAATGACATAGCGTTCTGAGCGCTGACTGGGAATGCAAAATACCACCAGCCAAAGCAACAGCCACACCAGCAGCACCCGCACCGCGGGGTGCACATTGCGCAAACCGCGCTGCCACGTTGCCTGGTAAACCGACCACGCCATAAAGCCCAGCGTCTGGAATGCCAATAACCCGGCATTGATCGGGTAGGAGAACAATTGTGGCCAGAGGGGATAGGTGCCGTAGAGCGCGTTGTACCAATACCCTTGGCTGCTGGTCATTTTGCCGGCATTTTCTGAAACCACGAACTCCTGCCAAACTGCCTGTGGATCGGGGTCGAGTAGAAACCAGCTGGCAAAGATAGCCAATCCCAACAGAACACTGGCCCCCATACCAACGGTCAGGCGGCGCAACGTGTTCCAGCGCAGTGTGGGCTCACTCCAGAGCGCTGCCAACCACCAGGCGGCGGCGGCCGGTGCCAGCAAGGCAAATGATTTGTAGGCAGCGCCCAGTCCGAACACAATGCCGAAGATACCAAAATGCCAAGGCTGAATTTGTACGGCAAGCTTGGGGTAGCGCAGGCGGTAGTCCAGTAGCCACCACATGGGCAAGGCAAGCCAGAACGTTTCGGGCGCGGAGGTCAGGTACACCCGACCGTAACGAAATGTGGAGAAATACAGCAAATAAAGGGTAACCGCCACACAGGCGGTGCGCAATCGGGCGCCACCGAGGCGATAAGTGAAGTAACCCACACCACCCAAAGCAGTGCACAAGGTGTAAAGCACACTGGGTATGCGCAGTGCCCACAGGTGCCAGAGCCGGCCCCAGTCACCGGCCACCATGGCTTGCCAAATCAGAAGCGGCGGCTTGGTGTTGCGCATGCCGTGTATTTCCGATTGCAGGGGCAACCAATGGCCCGATTCGGAGGTCATGCGGGCCAGGTGGATATAAACCATTTCATCGCCATTGGTCGGCGCGTAGAAACTGTCCAGGCCCAGGCAATACAGCGCCGCAGCAAGCAGCGGTAACAGCAACCAGTAGCGATCGGGCGAATGCCTGAGGCGCTGCATGAGTGGGGCGGCGTTCACGTCAGTGCCGCTTGAACGTCCACTTGTCATTGGCCAGAAAATTACTCACGCTGGCAATCACAATAGCGGCAATATTGGCAACCATATAGTGCATTGCATTGCTCAGCCACAGGGTCAGGCCATATTGCAAGGCAATACCGAACCAGGATGCCAGCGCATATTGGGCAAACTGTTTCAATAGCGAAATTTGCGCTGCCTGCGTGGCGCCGGTTCCGCGATCGGCCCAGGTCCACAGGCGGTTCCAGGTAAAGTTGTTCAGCGTCGCCAAAGCGATGGCCAGTGCCAACGACCAGTATGGCTTGCTGTTCTGTGCCTCGATGCTGCGAAAAATGTACTCACGACCAATGTACAGCACCACCAGATTCACCACCGTGCCACTGGCGCCAACGATGCCAAACTTGACGTAACGGTACTTTTCCAGGGTGTGCAGCAATGCGAGCAATAGGCTGCGCGCGTGCTGAGAGAAACTGTGCTTCATGCGGTGCCAGCCTGGATACCCAGGTAGTCCAGCGCTTGTTGCAACACCGGGTCCGGTGCAATGCGCTTCAGGCATTGGTTGTCGCCATCGCAAAACGTCAGCCGGTGGTTGTAAGCCGACAAACACGGCGAGCAGGCAACGCCACTTTCCAGGATGATGGTCCGTTTGCCGAGGGGGCCGTAAAGTTTGCCGGTTTCAGGGCCAAAAAACACCATGGTTTGAATCGGTGTCAACGTCGCGAAGTGGCTGGGCCCGCCATCATTCGTCAGCAACAGTCTGGCGGTGTGAAAGAGCATCAGGAGTTCACGGATGCTGCGGGTGTAACCGGTGAGGTCGATGCAGGCATCGGACGCCACTGTGCGGCGCAACGCCTGGGCCAGTTCGGCATCCCCCTTCAGACCAATCAGGCCCACCGCGTAACCGGCGCTGCACAGGCCCTGGGCAACCCGTGCGTAATGTTCGGCCGGCCAGGCACGCTCTGGCAATATGCCGCCACCAGCGTACAGCAACACCAGCCCACGGCTGCGCGTGACCGGGTGATCTTGCGCCAGTTTTTCACGGTAGGCGGGCAACTCGTCTGGACCGAAGTCGACGCGCAACTGGGTTTCCGTCGGAATTTCACGAATCGGCGCAGCCTTGTTGCGCGGCATGCTCTGTGCACTTTGCAAGGCATCCACCAAGGACAAAAACTGTTTGCTGATGTGCTGGTACGGGTTGTACGGAATGGCGTGGTTGATAAAACTGCCCCGGTACAAGCCTTCCTGGGTGTGGGGTGTAAAGCCCACCCGTACCGGCGCACCGCAACTGAAAGACAGCAGGGCACTGACACGCGAAAACAGCTCACAGTCTATGACCGCGTCAATCTGAAGCGCCCGCATTTTCCGGCTGACCGCCACGATGTCGCGCAATAAGGAGCCAGCCGAACGGTCGTCCAGGCTGTGCATGCAGTCATCGGTGGTCAGTTGCAGCAGGCGTGCAACTTCCTGGTTTTTGCGCAGTTGCAGCATGTGAATGCGGGCCCCGGGATATTGGCTGCGCAGGGCAGCAAACATCGGGCCGGCAAGCACGATACTTCCCATCTCGGACAATAAAATGACCAGGATATTGCGCGGTTCCGGGTTGAGGCGGGGCGGGGCGGTGAAAGCCGACCCGAGCCGCACCCAACCCGACACCGCGCGACACAGTAACTGGCCGGCCCAGCGGTCAACAAATCGCTGTGTCTTGAGGTCCATGCGTGTCCTATGGCTTATTTCAGGCCTGCAGCTGCCCGCAGTGTGGCGGCTTTGTCCGTGCGTTCCCAGCTGAATTCGGGCTCTTCGCGGCCGAAATGTCCGTATGCAGCGGTTTTCTCATAGATCGGGCGCAGCAGATCCAGCATTTGGATGATGCCCTTGGGGCGCAGGTCGAAATGGGCGTTCACCAATTCGGCAATCTTGTCGTCGGGGATCACGCCAGTGCCTTCGGTGTAGACCGTGACGTTCATGGGCTTGGCCACGCCAATTGCGTAGGCCACTTGCACCTGGCATTGACGGGCCAGGCCGGCCGCAACCACATTCTTTGCCACATAGCGTGCGGCGTAGGCGGCAGAACGGTCCACCTTGGTTGGGTCTTTGCCCGAGAACGCGCCGCCGCCGTGCGGGCAGGCGCCGCCGTAGGTGTCAACAATAATTTTGCGACCGGTCAGACCGCAATCGCCTTGGGGACCTCCAACCACGAAGCGACCGGTCGGGTTGACCAGATAGCGGGTGTTTTGCAGCCACTCGACCGGCAACACCGGCTTGATGATTTCTTCGATCACGGCATCAATGAATTCTTGCTTCATTGTTGCGCCATTGCTCATTTCCGGGCTGTGTTGGCTGGACAGCACGACGGTGTCGACGCTGTGTGGCTTGCCATCCACATAGCGCATGGTGACCTGGCTCTTGGCATCCGGCCGCAGGAATGGCAGTCGACCGTCTTTGCGCAGCTGGGCCTGGCGTTCCACCAGTCGGTGCGCGTAATAAATCGGGGCTGGCATCAGTTCCGGCGTTTCATCGCAGGCATAGCCAAACATCAGGCCCTGGTCGCCGGCGCCCGTGTTCAGGTGGTCGTCGGACGCGTGGTCAACACCCTGTGCAATGTCGTTCGATTGCTTGTCATAGGCCACCAATACAGCACAGCCTTTGTAATCAATGCCGTATTCGGTGTTGTCATAGCCAATGCGCTTGATGGTGTCGCGTGCGACCTGAATATAGTCAACATGCGCATTGGTGGTAATTTCACCCGCCAAAACCACCAATCCGGTGTTGCACAGCGTTTCGGCTGCAACACGGGATTTGGGATCTTGTTTGAAAATGGCGTCCAGAATCGCATCGGAAATTTGGTCTGCGACCTTGTCCGGGTGGCCTTCGGACACCGATTCTGATGTAAAGAGATAGTCGTTTGACATGCAATCCTCCAAAAATTTATCAAGTCGCGTTGCTTGGGCTTGGGGGCTTGCAGCGAACGCTTTAGCAGATATGTCAATGTGAAAACTTCTGAAATCGAATATTTCCATCATGACAAGGCACAATGTGGCACACAAGGATTTGTATTTCACACCGTGGTCGTCGCCCTGCAAGTAGTTCTATAACTCAGCGACGGCGCGTATTTTATCTCAGCAATGACATTATTGTTTCGATTCTGCTCTGGCTTGCCGCTGTTCGTGTTGCATCCGATTGGCTGGTTATTGGGTTGGATTGCATATTGGGCATCGCCGAGCTATCGCCGCGAGTTTCGCAAAAATGCTGCCTTGGCGGGCATTTCAAAGCGCGCCACACGGCGCGCCGTTGGTGAGTCCGGCAAGATGGTGGCCGAGTTGCCGCGCCTTTGGATGGGGCGCCTGCCGCCAGTAGAGTGGCATGGAACCGATCTGGTCGAAACCGCATTCAAGGCCGGGCGCGGCGTGCTGTTTCTCACACCGCACATCGGCTCATTCGAGGCAACGGCGCTGTCCTATGCCGAGCGTTATGGTCAGAAATCGCACCCCATGTCGGTGCTGTTCCGGGTGCCGCGCAAGCCCTGGTTGCGCGACCTGGTCTATTTGGCACGCGGGCGTCCGGGTTTGCGCGGTGCACCGGCCACGATGGCGGGTGTGCGCCTGTTGTTGCGCGCATTGCGCGCAGGCGAATGCGTGGGTCTGTTGCCAGACCAAGTGCCACCGAAGCAGTTGGGGGAATGGGCGCCTTTTTTTGGAGAAAACGCTTACACCATGACCTTGTCTGCGCGCCTGATACAACAGACCGGCGCCTTTGTGGTGTTGGTCTGGGGCGAGCGCCGACCGTGGGGGCGCGGTTTTGATGTTTATGTGCAACCCCTTCGGGCCACGCTGGATGCCGATATGGCGATCGCCGCAGCCCAAATCAACCAGGCGATGGAAGAAGTGATTTTGCGTCGGCCGGACCAATATATCTGGGGCTACGCGCGGTATAAAAACCCCCGAGACAGTCTCTAAACCGGCCCTTCCGTCGCGTCCTGCGGGCCTGCCTCTGCTTCAATCTGAACCGGCTCCAGGGCCGTCGTGGCCTGTGGTGGGTGGGCCCAGTCCCACAGCAAACGGGAAACCTCTTCAATGCCAATGCGCTTGGTGGCCGAGAACAAGCGCACTGCGCCACCGCCGGCTTGCAGCTTGGCAATTGACAATGCTTTGGCTGCCTCGGTGCGGGTTAGTTTGTCGGCCTTGGTCAGAATGACCAGGAATTTCAGGCCTTCCTGGACCCGTGGTCGGATCACATCGAGCAAAATTTCGTCCAGTTCGGTCAAACCGTGGCGCGGGTCGCACATCAGGACAATCCCCGATAGATTTTCCCGGGACACCAAATAATTGGCCATCACCTGTTGCCAGCGAATTTTGTCTTGCTTTGGCACTGCAGCGTAGCCGTAACCCGGCAAATCGGTTAACACCGCATCCATAACACCGTGTTTTCCCAAAGAAAATAAATTGATGTGCTGGGTTCTTCCCGGCTTTTTAGACGCAAATGCCAGCTGTTTCTGCTGTGTGAGCGTATTTATGCATGTTGACTTGCCCGCATTGGAGCGTCCGACAAAGGCGATTTCAGGCACTTGCAGTTCGGGTAAGAAGTGCAGCTGCGGCGCGGTTGTCAGAAATTTTGCCGTGTGCAGCCACCCGGTTGCGACCAAGGCTGCGGCCTTGTCTGCTTCCCGTTGGGCGATATGGGGGGCCTTTGCGGGTCCGGTGGTGGTTTGGTTGGTCATTAAATTAAGCGTGTTTCGCAAGACCGCATTGTAGAATGACCCCCGTTTTGCACTTCAGAATAATACCGATCATGAAGTTGACTGCATCTTTGCTTGTTTCCGCATTCGCCGCTTGCTTTGCCCTGACATCGGTGGCCAGCGAAGCATCTCCCGGTGGCAAACCGGACCTAGCGAAGGGCGAAACGGCCTACGGTGCCGTGTGTGCAGCCTGCCATGGTCCCGATGGCAATTCCCCCACCCCGAATTTCCCCAAATTGGCGCAGCAGCACCCGCAATACCTGGTGAAGCAGCTCATGGAGTTCAAGTCGGGCAAGCGGGACAACGCCATCATGTTGGGCATGGCTTCGGCGCTTTCTGATGACGATATGAAAAATATTGCCTATTGGGTGGCATCGAACAAAAGCAAGCCTGGATTTGCCAAAGACAAAGAGCTCGCTGCCTTGGGTGAACGTATTTACCGGGGCGGCATCGCCGACCGCCAAGTACCTGCCTGCGCGGGTTGTCACGGCCCAACCGGTGCGGGCATTCCGGCCCAGTACGCACGCCTCGGCGGGCAGCACGCAGATTACGTACTTGCCCAATTGACCGCATTCCGCGACGGCGTGCGCAAAAACAGCGCGCCGATGACCCAGGTTGCGGCCAAGCTGAACGACCGCGAAATCAAGGCCTTGGCCGATTACATTGCCGGTTTACACTGAGCGGCGCGCATGCGCCGGTGTGGGTACCCGGTGAAAAGGGCGGAATTGCCGATCCGCATCGGCGTCTTTTTCTAATTTCCAGTACCTTGCAGGTCTATTGGGTCGGTTTTTTCAAAAAAAGCTGTAATAAAAGCCGGCTTGCCCCGACCAATGGTCAAACAAGGAGCTCGACGTGCTGATCCAATCCAATCAAAACGGTTATCTACACCCGCTTGGCAGTGAAATTACGCCAGCGCGAACATACGCCAATCGCCGTGACGTGCTAAAGCAGATGGCCTTGGTAGCAGGCGCTGCCGGGCTGGCGACCTGGCAAGAGCGTTCGGCATTTGCCCAAGACGCGGTTTGGGGTGCGCGCCCTGGCAAGTTGGCCCCACTGTCGGCGACGCCCGGTCGTGGCGACGGCTTCAACGTCATGGAAAAAGTAAGCGCTTACAAAGACGCGAGCACGTACAACAATTTTTACGAGTTTGGTACTGACAAAGCAGACCCGGCTGTCAATGCCCACACCTTGAAAACCAGTCCCTGGTCGGTTGAAGTCGAGGGTTTGGTCAAGAAACCCATGCGCTTTGCGCTCGAAGACTTGCTCAAGCTCAGCCCGATGGAAGAGCGCATTTACCGTATGCGCTGTGTCGAAGGTTGGTCGATGGTGATTCCTTGGGTGGGCTACTCTTTGTCGGCGCTGATCAAGCAGGTGGAGCCCTTGGGCAGCGCGAAATATGTGGAGTTTGTCAGTCTGGCCGACCCGAAAATCATGCCGTTCGTGGGCTCTCGTATTTTGGACTGGCCGTATGCGGAAGGTTTGCGCCTGGACGAAGCCATGCATCCCCTGGCGTTGCTCTCGTTTGGCATGTACGGTGAAGTGTTGCCCAACCAGAGTGGTGCGCCGGTTCGCATCGTAGTGCCCTGGAAGTATGGCTTCAAGAGCGCCAAGAGTCTGGTCAAGATTCGCTTTACCGAAAAGCAACCGGCGACCGCCTGGAACAAAGCCGCCGCCAATGAATATGGCTTTTATTCGAACGTCAACCCCTTGGTGGACCACCCCCGTTGGAGCCAGGCAACCGAGCGGCGCATCGGTGAAGACGGATTGTTCGCGAAAAAACGCAAAACGCTGATGTTCAACGGCTATGAGGCCCAGGTTGGGCAGTTGTACGCGGGCATGGATTTGCGGAAAAATTTCTGATGCAGCGCCTGCGCCCCGTTCTCCAGCGCTTCTTGCTCTCGGGCTTGGGAAAACCTATATGGTTTGGCCTGAGCGTGGTGCCTGCGCTGTATTTGTTGTTTGCTGCATTTGCCGATCATTTGGGCGCCAACCCCGCCGAGGCCCTGATTCGGTCGACCGGTGACTGGGCGCTGCGTGGGCTCTGCCTGGTATTGGCCATCACCCCTTTGCGCACCGTGGCCGGAATTCCGGCATTGGCCCGGTTTCGCCGCATGGCGGGATTGTTCGTTTATTTTTATGCGGTTCTGCATCTGGTCTCCTATGCGTGGTTGGACCAGGGTTTTGACCTGGATGCGCTGACCGCCGATATCGCAAAACGGCCTTTTATTCTGGTGGGTTTCCTAGCATGGCTCATTTTGACGTTGTTGGCGCTGACCTCGTGGAACCGGGCAATCCGCGCCATGGGGGGGCTGGCCTGGCGCCGTTTGCATTCATCGGTTCATCTGATCGGTGGCTTGGGCATCTTGCACTTTTTCTGGATTCGCGCAGGCAAGCACAATTTCTTTGAAGTCGCCGTGTACGCCTCGGTCTTGGGCGCCCTCATGGCTTGGCGGGTTCGCCAGCGCTGGCGCCGTCGCTCAGCGGGGCAGGGCGGGTTGGCTGGCGCTGGCGGCAGGAGCGGCTGAAGCGCCCGAACTGCGGGGCAAATACAGATCGCCTTTTTGGCCGCATGCACCGAGCCAGCAAACACACACGGCGCAGCCCACTATGCGGCCCAGTGCGCGGCTGTTACCGATGAAAATTGACGTCAAGGAAGTGAAGCGGGATGTGACCATGGGGAAATTGTAGCCTTCCATCGATAGGGTATTGCAGGCCCCCTAAAATCCAGGCTCACTTGGGGAAATACGATGACCGATCTGGAATTTTTGAACCACGCGGAGCAACTGCTAAAGTCGATTGAATCGGTCTGTGATCGTTTGAATGACACCGAAGATGTCGACATCGACAACCAGCGCAACGGCGGCGTCGTTACCCTGATTTTTGCCGATCGCAGTCAAATCGTGGTGAATTTGCAAAAACCACTGCACGAAGTATGGATGGCCTCACGTGCCGGTGGTTTCCATTTTCGCTACAAGGATGGCATCTGGCAGGACACCAAAGGGGCGGGTGAGTTTTTTCAAGCGCTGTCGGCCCAGGCCAGTATGCACGCCGGGATGCGCCTGACTTTTTAAGCCCTGCACCCTGATGCAGGGACTGCTTGGGTGTCAGTTGCGAAACAAATCGAGCAACTTTTTCTTTTCTTCGGGGTCGGGTGTTTTGGCCGAGCCCGACGCAGCACCTCCATTGCCTCCGCTGGCCGGTTCCGCCGCATTGTGGGGACCCAAACTGGTGACCCCACCCCCGCTGCCGCTGAACTCCTCGTAATACCATTCGCCACCGACCCGGGTGATGCCTTCGGGTGCACTCGGCTCCATGACCGGCACGTCTTTCAACGCCGTTTCCATGAAGCTGATCCAGACCGGCAGGCTCAGACCACCGCCGGTTTCCCGGTCACCGAGTTTGCGCGGCGTGTCGTAGCCAATCCAGGTCACCGCTGTAATGGTTGGCTGAAAGCCCGCGAACCACGCATCCATAGAGTCGTTGGTGGTGCCGGTTTTTCCATACACGTCAGGTCGTTTGAGCGTTGCTTGGGCGCGTGCCGCGGTGCCGCTGCGGGTTACCTCACCCAGCAAACTGGTCATGAGGAACGCATTGCGCGCCTCGATCGTGCGTTGCGACTCGTCCAGCACCACGGGCGGTGTTTGAATCAGTACTTTGCCGCGCTGCTCACTGACCTTGGTAATCAACCACGGGCGCACACGGTAGCCGGTGTTGGCGAAAACCGAGTACGCACTGGCCATTTGCATCGGCGTTACCGATCCCGCGCCCAACGCCATGGTCAGATAGGGTGGATGTTTTTCGGCATCGAAACCGAAGCGGGTAATCCAGTCTTGTGCATATTGCGTCCCGATTGACTGCAAGATTTGAATCGAAATCATATTCTTGGACTTGGCCAAACCGCGCCGCAGCGTCATCGGCCCATCGTAGGTGCCATCGTAGTTCTTCGGCTCCCAAGGTTGGCCACCGGTGCTGCCGGCATCAAAGAACAGCGGGGTGTCGTTGACAACGGTGGATGGCGTAAAGCCTTTTTCCAGCGCTGCGGAATAAATAAAAGGCTTGAAGCTCGAGCCTGGTTGGCGCCATGCCTGGGTTACGTGGTTGAACTTGTTTTTCGCATAATCAAATCCACCCACCAGTGCACGAATGGATCCGTCACGCGGGTCCAAAGCCACAAAAGCCCCTTCGACTTCAGGTAACTGGGTAATTTCCCAGCCCCCTTTGCTTAATTTGGCGACCCGAATGACGGCACCGGGTTTGATTTTTATATTCGGTGCAGCCTTGTCAGACAAACCCGACTGCGCGGGCTTCAGTCCTTCGCCATTGATCTCGAGTGTTTCGCCTGCCTGGCGCATGGCTTTGATGTGCTTGCTGTCCGCCTCCATCACGACAGCCGACAACACGTCACCGTTGTCCGGGTGTTCGTCCAGCACTTCGTCCACTGCGTCTTCAATTTCTTGCTCTGTGTCAGGCAATGTGATGAACTTTTCCGGGCCACGGTAAATCTGGCGGCGCTCGAAATCCATAATTCCGCGCCGCAACGCCCGGTAGGCGGCGTCTTGCTCGCCACTGTGTACCGTGGTTTGTACATTCAGGCCACGCGTGTAGGTTTCGTCGCCATATTGGCTGTACATCAATTGGCGCACCATCTCTGCAATGTATTCCGCATGGACCCGCGTGGTGTCGGCACCGGTTCGCACATGCAGCTCCTCATTTTTTGCGTTTTCCGCTTCTTGTGCCGAGATAAAACCGTTTTCCAGCATACGGTCAATGATGTACTGCTGGCGGATGCGGGCCCGTTTCGGGTTGGATATCGGGTTGTACGCCGAGGGGGCCTTGGGCAGGCCCGCCAGCATGGCGGCCTCGGCAATCGTGATGTCCTTCAGCGGCTTGCCAAAGTAGGTCTCGGCGGCTGCAGCAAAACCATAGGCCCGATTGCCCAAATAGATCTGGTTCATATAAATTTCCAGAATCTGGGCTTTGCTGAGGGCGTGTTCCAGCTTGAACGTCAGCAAAATTTCATAAATTTTGCGGGTGAAGGTCTTTTCCGATGAGAGATAGACGTTGCGCGCCACTTGCATCGTGATAGTTGATGCGCCCTGACTTTTGGCTTTTCCCAGATTTGCCACGCCGGCCCGCAGCATGCCCAGGTAGTCCACTCCTCCGTGTTGGTAAAAGCGTGCGTCTTCAATTGCCAGCACGGCGTTGGCCATTACCGGGGGAATTTCTTTAATTGGCGTGAGCTTGCGGCGTTCCTCCCCGAATTCGCCAATCAGATCCCCCTCTGCGGAATAAATACGCAGCGGGAGTTTGGGGCGGTAGTCGGACAGGTCCGTAATTTCAGGTAAATTGGGGAATGCCACGGCCAGGGCAATCCCAACCACGATCAAAATGGACAGGGCAGCTGCGACACCGATGCCCACGATCCAAACTGCCAGCTTGGACAACGGGTGCATGGGCCTTTTCGTGGCTTTTTTGCCGTCGCTGGATGGGAGAGGGGTGGGCTTGGATGTCATAAAAAAAGGTCACGAGCAGTGAGGCATTATAAAAATATGCCCAAGCTGGAAAAAAACGCATGACTATGCGGCTGATTTGCACCGAATGCATTGTTAAATGTTACGTGGCAAACGAAGCCGCGCACGGTCCCGCATCGTAGGCTTTTGGCAACGTTGTGAAACGATTCAGTTGGTGAAAATCTTTGCTGGACAACATGCTTACTGATAGCATTCAAGTGAATTCTTAAGTTTGGCTGGCCTTCGATCAGCCCGTTTTAGGGGATAGTCTTGATCTCATTGGGGTCGCTTTTTAACCGTAAATCTCCATCCTTGCTTGGCTTGGATGTGAGTTCGTCCAGCGTGAAGTTGGTCGAGTTGGCGCAAGACAAGGCTGGCAACCTGGTCCTCGAGCGTTGTGCGATTGAGCCTTTGGAGCGAGGGTGGATTTCCGAAGGCAATATCGAAAAATTTGAGGAAGTCGCCGAAGCCATCAAACGCGTGGTGAAAAAAAGCGGGGCGCGAACGCGCAATGTGGCAATGGCTTTGCCGCCTTCTGCGGTGATTACCAAGAAAATAATTTTGCCCGGTGGCATGTCCGATGAAGAGCTTGAACAGCAGGTGGAGAGCGAAGCCAATCAGTACATTCCGTTTCCCTTGGACGAGGTGAGTCTGGATTTCTGTGTGATTGGTCCCAGCCCGGCATCCGTGGGCGATGTAGACGTGCTGATTGCCGCGTCGCGACGTGAAAAAGTTCAGGATATACAGGGTTTGGCGGAGGCGGCTGGTTTGTATCCGGTGGTGGTCGATGTGGAGTCTTACGCATCCCGCCTGGCGGTTGGGCGGATTATCAAGACGCTTCCCGACCAGGGACGGGGATTGATTGTTGCTCTCTTTGAAATCGGGGCACTGACCACCAGCATGCAGGTGCTGCGCGACGATGAGGTTTTGTATGACCGGGATCAGTCCTTCGGCGGAGCCCAGCTGACCCAGTTGATCGTGCGCCAATATGGCTTCTCGCCAGAAGAAGCCGAAGCCAAAAAGCGCAGCGGTGAGTTGCCGGAAGACTACGAGTCGGTGGTCTTGCGCCCCTTCATTGAAACGCTGGTGCAGGAGCTGGGGCGTGCGCTGCAGTTCTTCTTTACCAGCACGCCACACAACAAGGTGGACTACATCATGATTGCAGGGGGGTCGGCAGCACTGCCTGGCTTGACTGGCGCCGTGACCCAACACACCACATATCCCTGTACTTTGTTGAATCCGTTTGAAGACATGGAAATTGGCGACGGTGTTCGTTTGAAGAAAATGACCCGAGAGGCGCCGTCTTATCTGACTGCCTGTGGCCTGGCGTTGCGGAGGTTTACGCGGTGATCCTGATTAATCTACTCCCGCACCGGGAGCTGGCGCGCAAGCGCCGCCAGGAACAGTTCAATGCATCGTTGCTGTTCTCGGCCCTGATTGGCGGCCTGCTGGCGGGTGCCATTTTCCTTTGGTACCAAGCTGCAATCGCGTCGCAACGCCTGACTAACTCCACCTTGGAAGTGGAAATTGGCAAGCTGGAGCGGCAAATCAAAGACATTGCGGGTCTGGAATCTGAAATTGCCGCGTTGCGGGCGCGCCAACAAGCAGTGGAAGATTTGCAGTCGGACCGCAATTTGCCGGTGCACTTGTTGACGGAGCTGGCCAACCAGTTGCCTGACGGGGTTTTTGTTTCCAAGATGGTTCAGCAAGACCAATTGGTTACGTTGAACGGAACGGCACAGTCGAATGAGCGGGTCTCCGAGTTCCTGCGCAATCTCGGCAATAACACCCCCTGGTTTAGCAAACCCGAGTTGGTGGAAATCGTTGCAGGTTCCTTGAATTTGTCGCCACGTGATCAAAAGCGCGTCTACAACTTCACAATTCGCGTCAAATTAGTGCGTTCCAGTGAAGCGGAGCGTGCTGCGGTTGCAGCCTCTGCTCCCAGCAATGCAGCAAGCGGTGCGCTGGCCGCTGGCCAGACTCCATGGAAAGCGAAATGACTATGGCAGCAAAAGAATCATTGTCCGATCGCCTCAAAACACTTCTAAGCCAAGTGCAGGGGCAGTTCCAGGATTTGGACCCCAAAAATCCTGCTGCCTGGCCCACGGTGCCGCGCGTTGCTTTGTTTTTCCTCACGGCCGTGTTGATTGTTGTTGTTTTGTGGTTTGCCTGGCTCAGCAGCGCGCAAGATGAGCTAAGCCAGGCGGTAGATCATGAGGCAGCGCTGAAGGCCGACTACAAAGTCAAGTTAACCAAGGCTGTGAACCTGGACATTTTGAAGAAACAGCGTGAACAGGTGCAGCAGTATGTAACCCAGTTGGAGAAGCAGCTGCCGAGCAAGGCCGAGATGGATGCGTTGCTGTCCGACATCAATCAGGCTGGACTCGGTCGCAGTTTGCAGTTTGACTTGTTTCGTCCGGGTCAGATATCGGTCGAAAAGTACTATGCCGAATTGCCGATCACACTGCGCGTCTCTGGGAAATACCATGATATTGGTGCGTTTGCCTCGGATGTTGCCAACTTGTCGCGCATCGTGACACTCAACAATTTGTCTATTGTTCCCAAGCCGGACGGCACCCTGACCTTGGACTCCACCGCCAAAACCTTTCGCTACCTGGATGCCGATGAAGTCATTGCCCAGCGCAAAGCCACTGCGGGGGCGAAGAAATGAACCGCAACATGCATGTAATCTGGGTCGCCTGCGCCGTATTGCTCTCGGGCTGCGGCGGGTCGAGCGCTGACGATATTCAGCAGTGGATTGCCGCCGAGCGCGATCAGGCCCGTCCCCGGGTGGTCCCGATACCGGAGCCCAAGCAATTCGTGCCAGAACAGTACCGCAATACCGATGCTGTCGAGCCATTCAGCAATCTCAAACTGACACTGGCACTCAAGCGCGATGCCTCACAAACCACTTCCAATGCGGCCTTGGTGGCGCCGGAGCTGGCCCGCCGAAAAGAGCATTTGGAAGAGTTCCCGATTGATACCATGACAATGGTTGGCAGTCTTGTGAAAGCGGGGCAGCCGGTTGCGCTGGTGAAAGTCGACAATCTCTTGTATCAGGTGAAACTGGGCAGTTACCTCGGGCAAAACTACGGCAAGGTGACGAAAATCACGGAGACCGAACTTTCCTTGCGAGAGATTGTGCAGGACTCGGGTGGAGAATGGATCGAACGGGTTGCAACGCTTCAGTTGCAGGAGAAGTCCAAATGAGTATTAATAGTTTTGGGTTAGGGGCATACATGTGGCGTCGTTTTATTGTTTTAGCAGCCCTTTCTCTGACAGCTTCGCTGTCTTGGGCGCAGTCAACGATCGACGCTGTGTCGAGTTCCGTTCAAAGCGGACTGGATGTGATTCGGATTGACTTGTCCCAAGGTCTGGAGGCTTTGCCTACGGGCTTTTCGATACAGGCACCGGCACGCATCGCGTTGGACTTTCCTGGGGTGTCCAATGCCATGGGGCGGTCGACCGTGGATGTCAACCAAGGCAATGTGAAGTCGGTCAGCGTGGTTCAGGCCGGCGAGCGAACCCGGGTGGTGTTGAACCTGAAGCAGGCAACGACCTATCGTGCCGAAATTCAGGGCAAATCCTTGCTGGTGATACTGAATCCGGTGGCCGGCGCCTCGGTGGCGACTGCACCGGCCAAGATCTTTGCGGAGAGCCGCAATCGCGAGACGGCGCCAATCAAAGACCTCGATTTCCGGCGCGGTACCGAAGGTTCGGGGCGCGTGGTAATTTCCTTGCCCAACAGCGAAGTAGGGGTCGACATTCGCCAGCAGGGCCAGGCTTTGGTGGTCGAATTTCTCAAATCGAGCTTGCCCGAAGGTTTGCGCCGGCGCATGGATGTGAGCGATTTTGGTACGCCCGTCAAGTTTATTACCAGTACCCAAGTGGGAGACCGTGTTCGCATGGTGATTGAACCCACGGGTCAGTGGGAACACAGTGCCTACCAAAGTGACGACCAGTTTGTGGTGGAGGTCAAGGAAGTCAAATCAGACCCCAAGAAGCTGACCCAAGGCCAAGGTTACAACGGACAGAAACTGTCGCTCAATTTCCAGAATATTGAAGTGCGTGCCTTGTTGCAGGTGATTGCCGATTTCACCAACTTCAACATCGTGACCTCTGATTCGGTCTCGGGTGCGGTTACCCTGCGTTTGCAAGATGTGCCGTGGGACCAGGCGCTGGACATTATTTTGCAGGCCAAAGGTTTGGGCATGCGAAAGAATGACAACGTGATCTGGGTCGCACCGAAAGACGAAATCGCTGCCAAGGAAAAAATGGACCTGGAGGCGCTCGCGTCGGTTCAGGCACTGGAGCCGGTGCGCACCCAAGCCTTCCAAATCAACTATGCCAAAGCGGTAGACATTGCAACGCAGCTGACCGCTGGGGGCTCTGGGGCAACGGGTGCGGGTACCGGTGGTGCGGCGTCGGTTGGCTCGGCCCGGATTCTGAGTTCGCGGGGCAGTGTGATTGCAGAGCCGCGCACCAACCAGTTGTTTGTTACCGATATTCCCAGCAAATTGGAACAAGTGCAGCAAATGCTGGCCAAGCTCGACATTGCGGTCCGCCAAGTCCTGATTGAAGCGCGCATTGTTGAAGCGACCGACAGCTTCGGCAAGTCACTCGGTGTTCGGCTGGGCGGTGGCTCGGGCTCTGGCACGAACGCTTCGCTTGGGTCCACCTATACGACCGGTTCGTCGGGAACCACTGGCGGTAACTTTGTCAATCTGCCTTCGACGGGCTTATTGGGTAACACCAATACCGGGTCTGTTGCGATCTCGATTTTCGGGGCGGCGGCCGATCCGTTCCTGAATCTGGAAATATCTGCCCTGGAAGCCGACCAAAAGGGCAAAATCATTTCCAGTCCACGGGTGGTAACCGCAGATCAAATCAAAGCGCTGATTGAGCAAGGTACCGAATTGCCTTACCAGGTTGCGACCTCCAGTGGTGCCACCTCGATTGCCTTTCGCAAGGCGACCCTGAAACTGGAAGTGACGCCGCAAATCACACCCGAAGGCGGCATTATCTTGGCGCTTGACGTGTCCAAGGATTCGGTGGGCACCACGACGGCGTCAGGTATTGCTATCAACACCCGCCATGTGCAAACCCAGGTGCTGGTTGAAAACGGTGGAACCGTGGTGATTGGCGGTATCTTCACCGAAGAAACCCATAACGATGTGCTGAAAATGCCTTTCTTCGGTGATCTGCCGGTGGTCGGATGGTTGTTCAAGAACACCTTGCAGACAACCCAGAAGACGGAAATGCTGATCTTCATTACACCCAAGGTGTTGGCCGACAAGGCAGCAATCCGATAAGTCCTTTCGGGCCAGAGCGCCCCATCCCGGGGCGCTCGCTGAGACCGCGATACACTTGTGGTTTTTAGCGTGTAATTACCTTGATTTTCAGTCTCGTCGGTTTGCCGGGGTCTGGCAAAACTACTGTAGGGCGCCAGCTGGCCCGGCGCTTGGCTCTGCCTTTTGTAGACACCGATCAGGCGATCGAGGTGCGATTGGGCTGCTCCATCCGTGAGTTCTTTGAGCGCGAAGGCGAAGCCCGGTTTCGCGATATTGAAGGCGAAGTGATTGCGGAGCTGGCATCGGGTAGTGAAAAAGTACTGTCTACCGGGGGTGGCGCCGTATTGCGCGAGGCAAATCGGGCCAGTTTGCGCTCCGGCGGCCGAGTCATTTACTTGAAATCGGGGCCGGAAGAGCTTTTTCGCAGACTCCGCCATGACTCCAATCGGCCGCTATTGCAGGTGGCAGATCCGTTGGGGAAACTGCGCGAACTGTTTGTTTACCGCGACCCCTTGTACCGCGAGGTTGCGCATTTCACGCTTGAGACCGGTCGCCCATCGGTATCGTCTCTGGTCAATATGATCGTTATGCAGCTCGAGATGGCTGGCGATATAGTGCGTCCATGAGTCAATATTCACCTACCAAAGTCGCCATTGATTTAGGCGACCGCAGCTACCCCATATACATTGGACAAGGCCTGTTGCAACACCCCGCGTTATTTGCCGACCTGCCCAATGGCACGGCAGCGCTGATAGTCAGCAACGAAACGGTTGCGCCGTTGTATGCAGCCACACTGGAGCGATCACTCGCAGCCAAGTATGCCAAGGTGTATTCGCTGGCCTTGCCCGATGGCGAGTCATTCAAAACCTGGGAAACCCTGAATTTAATATTTGACGCCTTGCTGGCGCACGGTTGCGATCGAAAAACCGTGTTGTTCGCCCTGGGTGGCGGCGTTGTGGGTGACATGACCGGTTTTGCTGCGGCCAGCTATATGCGCGGCGTGCCCTTTGTGCAGATCCCAACGACCTTGTTGTCCCAGGTGGATTCGTCGGTTGGGGGAAAAACCGGTATCAACCATCCGGCCGGCAAAAATATGATTGGGGCCTTTTACCAGCCGCGCATGGTGGTGTGCGATTTGGACACACTCAAAACCCTGCCGCCACGCGAGCTCAGTGCGGGCCTGGCGGAAATCATTAAATACGGACCGATTGCCGATATGGCCTTTCTCGAATGGCTTGAGCGCAATATGGATCGCCTGTTGTCGCGCGACACCACGGCCTTGGCCCATGCCATTCAGCGCAGCTGTGAAATCAAAGCCTGGGTGGTCGGCCAGGATGAGCGCGAGTCGGGCTTGCGCGCGATTCTGAATTTTGGCCATACGTTTGGGCATGCCATCGAGGCGGGTCTCGGCTATGGACAGTGGTTGCACGGTGAAGCGGTGGGCTGCGGAATGCTCATGGCCGCGCATTTGTCGGCATCGCTGGGGCTGATTGACACCGCCCTGGTGCAGCGCTTGCGGGTGCTGATTGAGCGCGCGGGTTTGCCGGTGCGCGGCCCACAGCTGGACGCCCAGGACAACGCCGGGCGTTACCTTGAACTGATGCGCCTGGACAAAAAATCGGAGGCCGGCGACATCAAGTTTGTGCTGCTCGACCGGGCGCATAAAAGCCGGGTGCAGTCGGCCCAAGAGGACCGGGTTCGCGCCTCTATCGACGCATGTTGCCACGCCTAGCCCCTTACGCGTGCGACCCCGCGCACACCAGAGGCCGGCGCTTGGCCGAGCCGCTGGCGACTACGCGCACCGATTACCAACGCGATCGCGATCGGATTGTCCACTCAACGGCGTTTCGCCGTTTGGTTTACAAAACCCAGGTTTTTCTGAACCACGAAGGCGATTTGTTTCGAACGCGCCTGACCCATTCGCTTGAAGTGGCCCAATTGGGGCGCAGTATTGCGCGTTCTTTGGGCTTGAATGAAGACTTGGTTGAAGCCATTGCCCTGGCGCACGATTTGGGTCACACGCCATTTGGGCACGCAGGGCAAGACGCTTTGCACGGCCAAATGGCGGCGTTTGGCGGCTTTGAACACAACCAGCAAAGTCTGCGGGTGGTCGATTTGCTCGAAGAACGCTATCCCGAATTCAATGGATTGAACTTGACCTTTGAAACCCGTGAGGGGGTTTTAAAGCATTGTTCCCGCCACCAGGCAGAAATATTGGAACGCAATGAGCCGGTCTATGCCGATGGCGGGGGCGGCATAGGTCAGCGCTTTTTGAATCGCACACAGCCCAGCCTGGAGGCCCAGTTGTGCAACCTTGCGGACGAAATTGCCTACAACGCGCACGATATTGACGATGGCATTCGCTCCGGTTTGATTCGCATGGATGCGCTCATGGGCCTGTCCCTGTTCGGCACCTACGCCGACGCAGCCGCGCGCGCGCACCCGCATTTGACGGCCCCGACACAGTCCCGCCGTTGGATGTACGAGACCATTCGCCGCATGCTCAGCGAGCAGGTTTTTGATGTCATTGACGCCACCCGCCTGGCATTGGCAGACGCTGCACCGGCCCATGTGCACGCGGTCCGACAGGCGCCCCCGCTGGTTCAATTCAGTGCGGCCATGCGGGAGCGTTCGGGCGAACTGAAAAAATTCCTGATGGCCGCGTTGTACCGCCACCCCCAAGTGGTGGACACCATGGCGCACGCCAAGCAGGTTATCCGCGATTTATTTGAAGCCTATTGCAATCAGCCCTTGGAAATGCAGAGTGGCTTTGTGGCGCGTTGGGCGCAACCGCGTCCAGAGGACGGCGTGCCGGGTGACGAAGATGGTCGTCTGCGGCGCATTGTTGCCGACTACATTGCCGGAATGACGGACCGTTTTGCGTTGCGTGAACACCATCGCCTGACCGGCAAGACACTTTTGGGGAGCGTTTCGTGAGCGCCCCCGCAGATGCCGCCATCGTGGCTTCGGTGGTGCGTTGGCTGGAGCGCGCCGTCATTGGTTTGAACCTGTGTCCGTTTGCCAAGAGCGTGCACGTGAAAGGTCAAATTCATTATGTTGTTTACCGTGCGGCACCCGAAGCCAATACCCAAGCCGATTTGTTGTCGGCCTTGGCGGCCGAGCTGCGTGACCTGGCCGCTGCGAGCCCGCTTGCACGGGATACCACGCTGATGGTGGTGCCCGAGGGCTACGCCGATTTTCTGGCATTCCAGGCACTGGTAGGGCGCGCTGACAAAGTTTTGCGCAAAGCCGGCCTGGAGGGAGTTTTGCAAATTGCCCACTTCCATCCCGATTTTGAGTTTGCCGGCGCTGCGCCCGGCGACATTACCCATTTCACCAATCGGGCACCGTACCCCATTTTGCATTTGTTGCGAGAAGACAGCATTGCGCGGGCGGTAGAAGCGATACCCGACGCGGATTCAATTTATGAGAAAAATATGGAAACACTGACGCGCTTGGGCGAGTCCGGTTGGCGGGCATTGGGTATTGGGCCAGCCCCGTCGGAACCAGAAGGGAACGCCGCATGAAGCGCGAACACCGCGCCGCGCCAGCGGCACCTGCCGATGCATTGGCCGATGTGCTGCGGCCTGGGCAATCGGTGGCATTGCTGAAAGAATTGCATATCCTCACACGCGACGGCAAACTCAATCAGGACTCCCGGCGCAAGCTCAAGCAGGTCTACCACTTGTTCCAGTTTATTGAAAAACTGATACAAGACCTGCCGGCCAGTGAAGCGCCACTGACCTTGGCCGATCACGGCGCCGGCAAGTCCTATTTGGGCTTTATTTTGTACGACTTGTTTTTCAAGAATCAGTCGGCCAGCCATATTTACGGCATCGAAACCCGACCTGAGTTGGTGGCGCGGTCTGCTGCTTTGGCGGCGCAGCTGGGTTTTGGACGCATGTCGTTTCTCAACCTGACGGTGGCTGAATCGGCGGCATCGGCGCAATTGCCGGCCCAAGTGGACGTGGTTACCGCGCTGCACGCGTGCGATACAGCGACCGATGATGCGATTGAATTTGGATTGCAAAAACGCGCCCGTGCGTTTGCCTTGGTGCCCTGTTGCCAGGCCGAAATGGCGCGCCATCTGAACCACAACAAAGCCCTCAGTCTGGCCGCCACGCCGTTGGCCGAATTGTGGCGCCACCCCTTGCACACGCGCGAACTCGGGAGCCAGGTTACCAACGTCATGCGCTGCTTGTATCTGGAGGCCAGCGGCTACCACGTGACCGTTACCGAGTTGGTTGGCTGGGAGCACAGCATGAAAAATGAACTCATACTGGCGCGCTATACCGGACAGCGCAAACGCGCGGCAGCCCAGCGCCTGATGGAAATACTGGCCTCGTTTGGTCTGCAGTCCTGGGGTGCTGCGCGCTTTGCGCGTTTGTATGGTGCGCCGTCTGAAACGCAAGCCGACGCGCAGGCCACCTAGGCCGGCGCTGCATCGGGGCAGGGAAGGCGCATGGCACGGTTGGCACGACTCATCATTCCTGGGCAGGTGCACCATGTGGTGCAGCGCGGCAACAATGGGCAGCCCATATTTCTGCGGCCGCAAGACTATGAGACCATGCTGGAGTTGTTGCATGCCCAGTTGCAAAAGCTGGACATCGCCGTGCACGCCTATGTGCTTACGCCGAATCAGTTTCAGCTGCTGCTGACGCCCCATGGCGAAAGCAGCTTGCAGCAACTGTTGCAGGGCCTGGGGCGCAGCTATGTGCGGTATTTCAATCAGGCCCACGGCCGCACCGGCACCTTGTGGGACGGTCGCTACCGGTCCACGGTTCTGCAAGCCGAGCGCTATTTGTTGCCCTGCATGGTCTATATGGACTTGCAGCCCGTGCGCCTGGGCCTGGTACACCAGGCCGATGCCTATGCCTGGTCCAGCCACGGTCACTACATTGGGCGCCGGGTTGACCGCTTGGTGCAGCCGCATGCACTGCTTTGGGACATGGGCAATACGCCGTTTGCGCGCGAAGCCAGTTATCAGGCGCAAGTGAATGCCGCCGACGATGCCTTGGCGCGCGCGGTGCTGGCATCGGCAACCCAGAAAGGCTGGGCCTTGGGCGACCCCGCGTTTTTGGCAACCATGCAAAAGGAGACGCCCCGGCGTGTCGCCCCGTTGCCGGCTGGCCGGCCTCGCAACAAGCCGGAAAGTGGCGTGGCGTAAGGCTTTCGGGCTTGGGTCGGATGCGGCGGAGGGCGGGGCAACTTGATATGTCCCCAATTAAATCATGCAAAATTGTTGCGTGATTTCAATTCGAATCTGACCCCAATTAAATTGCTTGGCACTTTTGTTGCATTGCCGTATCCTCTCGTTCCATTGTAATTTTGAGGAGTGCGCCATGTCGCAGGCGGCAGAAATCCAACACCTTCAGGACCACGGTCTGTATTCCAAAGCCCAAGAGCACGATGCGTGCGGTGTGGGTTTTGTTGCCCATATTCGCGGCGAAAAAAGCCACGCAATTGTCAAGAATGCACTGAAGATTTTGGAAAACCTCGATCACCGGGGTGCGGTGGGTGCCGACCCTTTGATGGGCGACGGTGCCGGTATCCTGATTCAGCTGCCCGACGCGCTCTACCGTGAAGAAATGCGCCTGCAGGGCGTGGAATTGCCACCCCCCGGGGAATATGGCGTGGGCATGATTTTCTTGCCCAAGGAGCACGCGTCGCGCCAAGCCTGCGAGCAGGAAATGGAGCGTGCCATCAAGGCCGAAGGCCAAGTGTTGCTGGGCTGGCGTGATGTGCCGGTGAACCGCGACATGCCGATGTCGCCTACCGTGCGCGAGAAAGAGCCGGTATTGCGCCAGGTCTTTATCGGGCGTGGCAGCGATGTGATTGTGCAAGACGCCCTGGAGCGCAAGTTGTACGTCATTCGCAAAACCGCCAGCGCTGCGATTCAAGCCCTGGGCCTGGTGCACAGCAAGGAATATTATGTGCCCAGCATGTCCAGCCGTACCGTGGTGTACAAGGGGCTGTTGCTGGCCGACCAGGTCGGCGTGTATTACAAAGACCTGGAAGATGCGCGTTGCGTATCGGCATTGGGTCTGGTGCACCAGCGCTTTTCCACCAACACCTTCCCCGAGTGGCCATTGGCCCACCCGTATCGCTATGTTGCGCACAACGGTGAAATCAACACCGTCAAGGGCAACTACAACTGGATGAAGGCCCGCGAAGGTGTTATGTCTTCCCCGGTTTTGGGTGAAGACCTGCAAAAGCTCTATCCGATCAGCTTTGCCGATCAGTCCGACACCGCCACCTTTGACAATTGTCTTGAGTTGCTGACCATGTCGGGTTACCCCATCAGCCAGGCCGTGATGATGATGATCCCAGAACCCTGGGAGCAGCACACCACCATGGACCAGCGCCGCAAGGCCTTCTACGAATACCACGCAGCCATGCTGGAGCCATGGGACGGCCCGGCTTCCATCGTGTTCACCGATGGCCGCCAAATTGGCGCCACACTGGACCGCAACGGCCTGCGTCCTTCGCGTTACTGCATTACCGATGACGATATGGTCATCATGGGTTCCGAATCGGGCGTGTTGCCGGTTCCGGAAAACAAGATTGTGCGCAAATGGCGCCTGCAGCCCGGCAAGATGTTCCTGATCGATCTGGAACAGGGCCGCATGATTGACGACGAAGAACTGAAGTCCGGCCTGGCCAACAGCAAGCCGTACAAGCAGTGGATTGAAAACCTGCGCATCAAGCTCGATGACGTGGCATTTGACGAGCGCCGTACCGGCCAGGTTGAAGCCTTGGCAGAAAGCCGTCGCCTGACCGATGTGGCGAGTTTGCTGGACCGCCAGCAGGCATTTGGCTACACCCAGGAAGACCTGAAGTTCCTGATTGCGCCCATGGCCGCAGGCGGTGAAGAAGCCCTGGGCTCCATGGGCAATGACAGCCCCTTGGCCGTTCTGAGTGACAAGAACAAGCCGCTGTACAGCTACTTCAAGCAGTTGTTTGCCCAGGTGACCAACCCGCCTATCGACCCGATTCGCGAAGCCATCGTGATGTCGCTGGTGTCTTTTGTGGGCCCCAAGCCCAACCTGCTGGACATCAATCAGGTCAACCCGCCGATGCGCCTTGAAGTCAGCCAGCCCGTGTTGGACTTCTCCGACATGGCCAAGCTGCGCGACATCGAATCGCACACCCAGGGCAAGTTCCGCAGCCACACGCTGTGGATCACCTACCCCGTGACCTGGGGCCGCGAAGGCGTCGAAGCCAAGTTGGCTTCCCTCTGTGCCGAAGCGGTTGACGCGATCAAGGGTGGCAAGAATATTCTGATCATCAGCGACCGCTGCGTGTCTGCCGATCAGGTCGCAATTCCGGCGGTGCTGGCGCTGTCCGCGATTCACCAGCACCTGGTCCGTGAAGGCCTGCGCACCACCGCAGGTTTGGTGGTGGAAACCGGTTCGGCGCGCGAAGTCCATCACTTCGCGGTGTTGGCCGGTTTCGGTGCCGAAGCCGTGCACCCGTACCTCGCCATGGAAACCCTGGTGGACATGCACAAAGATCTGCCTGGCGATTTGAGTGCCGACAAGGCCATTTACAACTACGTCAAGGCGATTGGCAAGGGTCTGTCCAAGATCATGTCCAAAATGGGTGTGAGCACCTATATGAGCTACTGCGGTGCGCAGTTGTTCGAGGCCATTGGCCTGAACAGCGCGACCATTCAAAAGTACTTTACCGGTACGCCCAGCCGGGTCGAAGGAATCGGCGTGTTCGAGGTTGCCGAAGAAGCCCTGCGCATGCACCGCGACGCTTTCGGCGACAGCCCTGTATTGGCCAATGCACTCGACGCTGGTGGCGAATACGCCTGGCGTGCACGCGGCGAAGAGCATATGTGGACGCCCGACGCGATTGCCAAGTTGCAGCACAGCACCCGTGCCAACAACTGGAACACGTACAAAGAATATGCCCAGATCATCAACGACCAATCGAAGCGCCAACTGACGCTGCGCGGTTTGTTTGAATTCAAGATTGACCCGGCCAAGGCCATTCCAGTGGACGAGGTAGAGCCGGCGTCTGAAATCGTCAAGCGTTTTGCCACCGGCGCCATGTCGCTGGGCTCGATTTCCACCGAAGCCCATGCCACCCTGGCCGTTGCCATGAACCGCATTGGCGGCAAGAGCAATACCGGTGAAGGCGGTGAAGATCCGGCGCGTTATCGCCAGGAGCTCAAGGGTATTCCAATCGCCCAGGGCGCCACGTTGAAGAGCGTCATTGGTGCCGACGTGGTGGAGGTGGACATGCCCCTGCAACCCGGCGATTCGCTGCGTTCGCGCATCAAACAAGTGGCATCGGGCCGCTTCGGTGTGACCGCCGAATACCTGTACAGCGCCGATCAGATCCAGATCAAAATGGCCCAGGGCGCCAAGCCCGGTGAAGGCGGTCAGCTGCCCGGCGGCAAGGTCTCGGAATACATTGGTCGCCTGCGCCACAGCGTGCCGGGCGTGGGCCTGATTTCGCCCCCGCCCCACCACGACATCTACTCGATCGAAGACTTGGCCCAGCTGATTCACGATCTGAAGAACGTGGCACCGCACTCCAGCATCAGCGTCAAGCTGGTGTCGGAAATTGGTGTCGGCACGATTGCCGCTGGCGTTGCCAAGTGCAAGAGCGACCACGTGGTGATTGCGGGCCACGACGGCGGTACCGGTGCTTCGCCCTGGTCTTCCATCAAACACGCTGGCAGCCCATGGGAAATCGGTCTGGCCGAAACCCAGCAAACGCTGGTCTTGAACCGCCTGCGCAGCCGCATTCGGGTGCAAGCCGACGGGCAGATGAAAACCGGCCGCGACGTTGCCATTGGCGCCTTGCTGGGTGCCGATGAATTCGGCTTCGCCACCGCTCCGCTGGTGGTTGAGGGCTGCATCATGATGCGCAAGTGCCACCTGAACACCTGCCCGGTGGGCGTCGCCACGCAAGATCCGGTGTTGCGCAAGAAGTTCTCGGGCAAGCCCGAGCACGTGGTCAACTACTTCTTCTTCATTGCCGAAGAAGTGCGCCAGATCATGGCCCAGCTGGGCATTCGCAAGTTCGACGACATGGTTGGCCGCGCCGATCTGCTGGACATGCGCAAGGGCATTGAACACTGGAAATCGAGTGGTCTGGACTTCAGCCGCTTGTTTGCCCAGCCGCAAGTGCCGGCCGATGTGCCGCGTTACCAAACCCTGTTCCAAGACCACGGTCTGGACAAAGCTTTGGACAATGTGCTGATTGAGAAGAGCCGCAATGCGATTGAAAAGGGCGAGCGTGTCCAGTTCATGGAAATGGCCCGCAACGTCAACCGCTCGGTCGGTGCCATGCTGTCCGGTGCTGTTACCAAAGTGCATCCGCAAGGCCTGCCAGACGACACCATCCGCATTCAGCTGGAAGGAACCGGTGGCCAGTCTTTTGGTGCATTCCTGACCAAGGGCATTACGCTGTACCTGATTGGCGATGCCAATGACTACACCGGCAAGGGCCTGAGCGGCGGCCGCGTGGTGGTGCGTCCGAGCATCGATTTCCGTGGCGTGTCGACCAACAACACGATTGTTGGTAACACCGTAATGTACGGCGCCACCACCGGTGAGGCATTCTTCAGCGGCGTTGCCGGTGAACGCTTTGCCGTGCGCCTGTCGGGTGCCACCGCCGTGGTCGAAGGCACGGGCGACCATGGTTGCGAATACATGACCGGCGGCACCGTTCTGGTGCTGGGCAAAACCGGCCGCAACTTTGCTGCCGGCATGAGCGGCGGTATTGCCTATGTGTACGACGAAGATGGCCAGTTCGCCAGCCGTTGCAACACCGCCATGGTCGCTATGGACAAGGTGCTGACGGCACAGCAGCAGGAAGCCACCATGGACAAGGGCATCTGGCATCGGGGAGAAACCGATGAAGCGCAGTTGCGCAAGCTGCTTGAGGATCACAACCGCTGGACCGGCAGCAAGCGTGCGCGCGACCTGCTCGATCAGTGGGAAGTCTCCCGCGAAAAATTCGTCAAGGTATTCCCAACCGAATACCGCCGTGCCCTGGGTGAAATTCACGCCCAGAAGCAAGCTGCCGCCAAAGCGGCCCCCACCGCAAAAGCAGCCGCAGTGGCTGCCAAGTAAGAACCGCCAGCGAACCACATAAAGGACACACACATCATGGGAAAAGTGACTGGATTCCTGGAGTTTGAGCGCATTGAAGAGGGCTACGCGCCGGTAAGTACGCGCCTGAAGAACTACAAAGAGTTCGTGATTGGCCTGGACGACGCCCAGGCCAACAAGCAGGCTGCGCGCTGCATGGACTGCGGTACACCGTTTTGCAACAACGGTTGCCCGGTGAACAACATCATTCCGGATTTCAACGATCTGGTGTTCCGCAAGGATTGGAAAAGTGCCATTGACACACTGCACAGCACCAATAACTTCCCGGAATTCACGGGCCGTATTTGTCCGGCCCCGTGTGAAGCGGCTTGCACGCTGAACATCAACGACGACGCGGTGGGTATCAAATCGATTGAACACGCCATCATCGACCGCGCCTGGAGCGAAGGC